>ERZ1032665.178-NODE-178-length-12780-cov-7.910806_pt1 | contig 12780 bp, 9 predicted proteins | sample MGYA00517875_ERZ1032665 | MGnify/ENA primary metagenome ERZ1032665 (study PRJEB33719, sample SAMN04261402) | wastewater metagenome | biome: periurban shantytown; feature: human; material: feces | host: Homo sapiens | place: Peru: Lima | collected 2013-01-03 ... | reverse complement strand
GCAACAACCGCTGAAGCAAGGCAAAGCGAACGGGCTTGCCGCCTGTGATTCACAGACAGCAAGCCCGTTCGGCTGCTTGAACACTAGCTTTTTGGGATCACTTCAAAATTGTCCTGCCAGGGAAATTTTGTTCAGCCGGCGTCCTCTGAGACGCTGGGGGTTTCGTAGGTTTCGATGCGGCGGATATGCGCGCCGAGCGCGGTGAGCTTGCCGACGATGTCCTCGTAGCCGCGCTCGATGAAGTGCGCATCCTCGATGAGCGTCATGCCCTCGGCGCACATGGCAGCGATGACCATCGCAGCGCCCGCGCGCAGGTCGCAGGCGCGGACCTCGCAGCCGCGCAGCGTCTGCACGCCGTCGATGATAGCGGTCTTGCCCTCGACCTGGATATTTGCGCCCATGCGGCCAAGCTCGGCCGTGTAGCGGAAGCGATTGTCATAGACGCCCTCGGTCACGAGGCTGGTGCCGACGGCGGTGGCCAGACAGACGGTGATCTGCGGCTGCATATCGGTCGGGAAGCCGGGGTACGGCATGGTCTTGACGTTTGCGCGGTGCAGCCGGTAGGCCGATTCGACGCGGATGGCGTCGTCATACTCCGTGATGTCCGCGCCGATCTCGCGCAGCTTGGCGGTGATGCAGTCGAGGTGCTTCGGGATGACGTTTTCGATCAGCACGTCGCCGCCGACTGCGGCGGCAGCGGCCATATACGTGCCCGCCTCGATCTGGTCGGGGATGATGGAATAGCAGCCGCCGTGCAGCGCCTTGACGCCGCGCACCTTGATGACGTCGGTGCCCGCGCCGGAGATCTGCGCGCCCATGGCGTTCAGGAAGTTCGCGAGGTCGACGATGTGCGGCTCCTTGGCGCAGTTTTCGATGATCGTCATGCCGCTGCACAAAACTGCCGCAAGCAGGATGTTCATCGTCGCGCCGACGGAGACGATATCAAGATAGACGTGGCCGCCGCGCAGCCCGCCCTTCGGGGCGTCGGCGCAGACATAGCCGCCGGACTGCTCGACCATGGCGCCCATGGCCTCGAAGCCCTTGATGTGCTGGTCGATGGGGCGGACGCCGAAGTTGCAGCCGCCCGGCATGGCGACATGGGCATGGCCGAAGCGGCCAAGCTCTGCGCCGATGAGATAATACGACGCGCGGATACGGCGGACAAGCTCGATGGGCGCGGTCGCGTTGCGGGCGCGGGTGCAGTCGATCTCGAGCGTGTTGCGGCCGTAGCGCCGGATCTCCGCGCCCATATCGCGCAGGATCTCCAGCAGCAGACGAACGTCTGAAATATCCGGTACGTTTTCGATCCGGCAGGGGCCGCTGACGAGCAGCGTGGCCGGCAGGATCGCGACCGCCGCGTTCTTGGCCCCGGAAATGGTCACGGAGCCGGAAAGCTTTGTGCCGCCTTGAACGATGTATTTGATCAAAATGTAATCCCTCTTTGGTAGCGTCAGTTGACACTAAGAGTGTTTGCGGAAATGCGTTATGTTAACAAAGCCAAATTCGGCCGCTATTAGAATAGCACACCACGGCAGGAATGTAAAGGAAAATGACAATGCAGCAGCAGGAAATCTTCAGATTTTCTTCATAATTCGACAGGCGCAGACGGCGGACGCTATGTTTCCGCCGTGATTTCGCGCGTAATGCCGTTGATAAAAAAGCTTCCCGCGTCCGTTTCGACCAGCCAGACCGGCACGAAGCGGATGCCCGTACCGGCCTGATCGGACGGCAGATACGCCTGCGTAAGACCCGTCACCGCGCTTCCGACCCAGCCGAGCGCGTCACGCCGGGCCAGCAGCTGCGCCAGCGCGTCAGCGGCGGAGATGGCCTCCTGCTCCGACACGCGCGTAATGGAGCTTCCGCCGGTATAAAACGTGCCCTCGACCGCCGTGAGGCAATCGTCCGTGTAGCTTAGCGCCAGCTGGCTGCCGAGCACCGGCACGCCGAGCAACGTCTGCGAGGTGCGGATCTGCACGGCGCCCGTCTCCGTCTGCTCCCGCGTGAGGGTCTGATATTGAAAATCCATGGCGCGCAGCAGCTTTTCTGCGGCCTTTTCAGAACTCCGCACCCGGCTGCCGCCGGTCATCACGGCGGAGAAGCCGCCCGTGCGCGTGATATGGAGCGTCCCAAGCTCGGATTCGTAGGTGCTCTCAAAGCCGGATTCGCCTGCGGGCGCGGCCTTCGCGCCGAGCAGCGCCTGCGCGGCGGTCTGCGCGCCGTCCTCAGAAAGCTCGACACTGTAGAGCACGGGACTGCGCGGAAGCTCGTCGAGCAAAACGGAAAGGCCGTAGCTCTCGTAGAGTGTCTTCAGCTCCTGCAGCATCTGCCGCTGCTCATGCGTCTGCGCAAGCCGGTTCGGAACGACGATGCACAAAAGCCCCAGCGCACAGAGCGTCAGAATGAGAAGGATCAGATTTTTCATGCGCGAAGCGCTCATGGCGGCTCCTCCTGATGGAAAATTTGAGTCAGTGGTGCGATGGATACGGCGGAAAGCAGCTGTTCTAAAGAGGTCTTCGGCGAATCTGTATGGATTTACCCACTTGTTTGTAGGGGCCGATGCCCACATCGGCCCGCTGGGAAATTGCGAATTCGCCTAAGATTCCCGCAGAAACGGTGCGTTCTGCCGGGTCGATGTGGGCATCGACCCCTACGATTAACAGCGAAAAGCCTGCGGATTTGCATCGGACTATCGCTTTTCGCAATTACCTGCTGCGACCTCTCAGGCGCTCCCGCGCCAGTGCATCGTGGGCAGGTACATATCAAGCTTACTCCGTCTCCCACCCGGCGGTGAGTTCACCGCCGGTGCCTTCGGCGTACAGAAGGCGGAGCGTGCCGCCCTTCGGCAGGCAGGCGGCTGCCTGCGCGGCGGGCAGGAGCGCTGCGGGCGTTGACGAGGCCGTGTAGCTGCGGTACAGGACGGAGGCGTTCGTGATCTGCGTGCCGTCGAAGCGGAGCTCGATCGCGCCGCGCGGTGCGATCTCGATGCCGGACAGATAATAGCCGAAGGTGCACACGGCGCTCTGGCCGTCGGCCCGATAGCTTTGCAGATAGACCCGCGCCTCGCCGTAGCTGTCACCGGTCAGGCGGCTGAGGAGGCTGCGCGCAGCCTCGATGCGGTCAAGCGCGCCTGCCGACGCGCTCTGGAAGCGGTCGTCCGGCTGGAGGATCTGCAGTTCAATTCTGCCCTGCGCGCTCACGCGCAGGCGCAGGCCGGTTTCGGTAAAGGACGTCGTGCCGTCGTTTCCGACGAAGCGTGCGTCGCCGTAAGGGTTGATGCCGATCTGGGTTGCGAGGGCGGAAATAAATCGCGCGTCGCACGGGTTCGTGCCGAGGCCGGTGCAGACGGCGGCGCTTGACGCGCTGATGAGCGAGAGCGGATCGAGCGCGCTGTAGGGCGCGTCGTCCGATTCAAACGCGAAGAAGCTGCCGTCCGGGACGGCGGCGGAAAGCTCGGCCGCAAGCGTCTCGGCGGAAAGCGCCGTCTGCGCGCGATAGCAGCCGTCGCCCAGCAGATACAGCTGAACCGTCTCTCCGTCCAGCGCCAGCACGTACCACTGCGCGTCCGCGCCCTCCGGCGCGCGCACGTTCAGCCATGCGCCAAGCACGGCGGGGGAAATTTGTCCCGGGAAGCAGAAGGCCGCGCCGGGCTTCCGCAAAGCGGCATAAAACGCCGATTCGGCGCACGCCTGCGGCGTCTCGGCGCTTTCGAGCGCCTGCGCAAGCAGCCCTCCGTACTGCCCGTAGAGCGTATCGAGGGCGGCAAAGTCATACTGTGCGCTCTGCCTGCCTGCCTCGGTGCTCAGCGTGACGGCGACGGGCTGCGCTGCGCCGATGAACGCGCTGCCGGTGGCAGGCGCGGTATAGGTCAGCTCCGCTTCATTGAGGCCGAACAGCCCCGCAAACGGGCGCAGCGCGCTTGCCAGCCATTTGGTCTGCGTGAGCGTCTTTGTCGGCAGGCACATGATCGCAAGCGCCACGTTGACCAGCACGAGAAACACGATCAGAATGTCCTTTCCGATCTCCAGCAGCCTCCGGCCATGGCCATGTCTTCGTTTCTGCTTCATGCCTGCGCCTCCGCGGCGGGCATGGTGATGAGGACCGAGGTACCCTTGCCGTATTCGGACGAAATTTCAATGCTGCCCTTGTGCTGGTTCAAAATCTCCTGCGCGATGGAAAGGCCGAGGCCCGTGCCGCCGGATTCGCGCGAACGCGCCTTGTCCACACGGTAGAACCGGTCAAACAGGCGCGGCAGATCCTTTTCGGGGATGCCGATGCCGTTGTCGGCCACGCGGACAAAGACGTTTTTGCCGCTCGTGCCGACGGTCATGTCGATTTTGCCGCCGTCGGGCGTATACTTGACAGCGTTGGAGACGATGTTGGTAATGACCTGCTCGATGCGCTCCCGGTCGCCGTTGACGTCGGGAATGTCCCCCTCGCAGGTGAGCGTCATAGTGTGGTGGTGGTTCTGCTCGGCGTTGAGCTTTGCCGCGTCATACACATTCTGCACGGCTTTTAAGAACGGGAACCGGGAGATGTTCATCTCCATCTTGCCGTAATCGATCTTGCTGAGCGTGAGCAGATCCTGCACGATGCGGGTCATGCGGTCGGCCTCGCTGATGATGACGTTCATGAAATTCGAGCGCAGCTCCGGCGGCAGCTCGTCGCCGGTGTCGACGATCGTTTCGGCGTAGGATTTGATATTGGTCAGCGGCGTTCGCAGCTCGTGCGAGACGTTGGCGACGAATTCGCGCTTGAGCTGCTCGCTCCTGCGCTGCTCGGTGACGTCGTGGATGACGACGAGCACACCGCCCTGCGCGTGGTCGGACGAGAACGGCGCCATGAACAGCTCCAGCTCCCGTTCGCCGACGGTCTTCTGCGCCTCGATATACTGCGGCCTGCGCAGGGTCAGGAGCGTGTCAAGCTCGGCTTCCTTCGAGAAAATTTCGTCGAAGGTCGTCTGGCTTGACAGGTTCTGCGCGAGCATCTGCGTGGCGGCGGGGTTATAGTGGATGACGCTGCCCGCCGTATTGAACGCGACGACGCCGTCGGTCATGTGCAGAAACAGCGTGGAAAGCTTGTTGCGCTCGTTCTCCGCCTCGGAGATCGTATCCTGCAGGACCTTTGCCATGTGGTTGAAGTTCTGGGTCAAGTCGCCGATCTCGTCGCGGCTGTCGACCGTGACGCGGTTTGCAAAGTCCCCTGCCGCGACGCGTTTCGTCCCGACGGTCAGCGCACGGATGGGTGTGATCAGAATCTGCGACAGCAGGAACGACAAGATCACGCAGATCACCAGACCCAGCGCCAGCGCGCGCAGGATGATGATCAGCAGTTCGCTCGTCAGCGCGTCGACCGTGGCGCGGTTGTCGCGGATGTAGGCGATATACTGCGCGCCGTCCGAATCGACGGGGACGGCCAGATCCATATAATCGTTCGTGACCGAGCTGCTCTGCCCGACCTCGCCGTTCATGGCGGACAGAATGTTCTGCGTCATCACGACCGTGGTGCGCTGGTTCGAGCTGTCGAGCACGGAGCCGGTCTGGTCAAGAATGTAGACGTTGCGGCCCGTGATATCGATGCCAAGCCCGGCCTGCGCCATGAGAAGTTCCTTCATCTGCGCGGGGGCGTTGTCCTCCGCCGAGAGCCTTTGCAGCTGGGCGATGAATTCCGGGGTAAACGTGCCCTCCATCTGCTCATAGAACTGGGACACATAGAAATTGCCGACGCCGCTCATCAAAAACGCGCCTGTCGTCAGCATCAGGGCCAGGATCAGGATCACCATGATCATGACCATCTTCATGCGCAGGGACCGCATGGCCGCCCCTCCTTTCTCGCGCGGGAAGCTGCGTTATCCCGCGAAATAATAGCCGACGCCGCGCCGGGTCAGGATATACTGGGGCTTGCCGGGGTCGTCCTCGATCTTCTCGCGCAGCCGCCGCACGGTCACGTCGACCGTGCGCATATCCCCGTAATAGTCATAGTTCCATACCCGCTGCATCAGATCCTCGCGGGAGAAGACCTTTCCGCGTTCGCGGATGAGGTAGGACAGCAGGTCATATTCCTTCTGCGTCAGCTCGACCGGCGTGCCGTTTTTCGTGACCTGATATGTCTCCGGGTTCAGGCACAGGCCGTCCGCTTCGATCTGGCCCGCAGTGCTCTGCGCCGGGGCGTATTCCATGCTGCGGCGGCGGATGTTCGCCTTGACGCGGGCCATCAGCTCCTTCATGGAAAAGGGCTTGGTCATATAGTCGTCCGCGCCGGTCTCAAGGCCGAAGACCTTGTCCATCTCCTCCTCGCGGGCGGTAAGCATGATGATGGGCGTGGTGCGGTTTTCGCCGCGGAGCGTTTTGCAGATGTCAAAGCCGTTCATTTTCGGCAGCATCACGTCCAATAAGATCAGATCCGGGTCCTCCGTCTGCGCAAGCTGCAGGCCCGTCTGGCCGTCAAGTGCCTCGAGCGTCTCATAGCCCTCGCGCTTGAGATTGAATTTCAGGATCTCTACGATCGCGCGTTCATCCTCTACGATCAGGACTGTCTTTGCCATAGTGCATCCTCCTGTTTTTAAACCGGGCGGCGAAGCGCCTTCGGATAGTGATTTTTGAGCTGGCTTCCGTCGCCCTTTGCCCAGCCGAGCGAAAGCCCGTCCGCCTGCACAAGCGTCCAGCCACGCTTGTCGGACGGCAGCACGTCGCCGGACAGATACCGGGCAAGCAGCGGGTCGGATTCTTCAAGCGAGACGCTGCTTTCCAGCGTCTGCAGCCACAGCGCCCACGCGTGCGCGGGCGCAAAGCGGTTTTTCAGGACTGCGCCAAGCTCCAGCCCCGCGCGCAGCACCCGCAGCCCCTTTACCTCCGGCAGCGCCTGCGGGACGAGATAGCACACGTCCCCGAACCGCAGCAGCTTCCCCTCCGGCAGCGCGGCGCCGGTCTGGCTGCGGAATGCCGCAAGTTCCGGCGGGCATTTGGTCGCGGGTTCCGGCGGAAGCACTGCGGGCGCTTCGTCCCCCGCCCGGCGGAGCACGGCGGCATAGTGCCCCTCGCCCAAAAGCTTATGCGGCCAAAGGCGGAACGTTTTTTCCAATCCCGGCGCGGGATTCGCCACCCAATCGGGTCTGCCGGGAGAAAAGAACGGCACGTCCGGCTTTTCTACAGAAAAATCGGGATTTTTCCACAAAAAGTCCGAGATCACGCCCTCGTTTTCCACAGGAGAGAACGTGCACGTGGAGTAAACCAGCCGCCCGCCGGGGCGGAGCATGGCTGCGGCGGAGGTCAGAATCTCCAGCTGGCGGTTGGCGCAGATGGCGTTCGTGTCCTCCGTCCAGTCGGTGACGGCGGCCTCCTCCTTGCGGAACATCCCCTCGCCGGAGCAGGGGGCGTCGACGAGAATTTTATCAAAATACCCCGCGAAGCGCTCTTCCAGCCGCTTCGGGTGCTCGTTCAGGACCAGCGCGTTGGAAATGCCCAGCCGCTCGATATTCCCGGAAAGAATTTTCGCGCGCTTGGCGTTGATCTCGTTGCAGACCAGAATCCCCTTTCCCCGGAGTTTGCCCGCCAGCTGCGTCGATTTCCCGCCGGGGGCCGCGCACAGGTCGAGCACGCGCTCGCCCGACTGCGGGTCCAAAAGCTCCGCCGGGGCCATGGCGCTCGGCTCCTGCAGATAATAAAGCCCCGCCGCGTGATACGGCGATAAGCCGGGCCGGGAGACCGCGTCATAATAAAACCCCGTCGGGCACCACGGCACGGGAGAGAGCGAAAACCGCGACAAATCACCCGTAAAGCCGGTTTTGAGCGGATTTCTCCGCAGACCGGTGCAGAGCGGCCGGTCAAAGGACGCGAGAAAGTCCTCATATTCGCTTCCCAAAAGCGCACGCATCCGTGCCTCAAAACCCTCCGGCAGCACCGCAGCCGCCTCCTTCCCAATTTACATAGTTATAAACATTATAGTGCATTTCCCCGAAAAAGGCAATGGCATATCCGCACAGTCTCCTCATGTGTCTGCCTGTCCCTCTTGGCGGTTTTTCGTTTTTGTGCTATAATTCTCCCAGATCATAACGAACGGAGAACGGCAATGAACGCACAGGGAACGGAACGGACGGAAAAACGGCTTTGCGTGGGGCTGCTTGCCCATGTGGACGCGGGCAAGACGACGCTGTCGGAGGCCATGCTTTACCGGGCAGGCGTCATCCGCACGCTTGGCCGCGTCGACCACGGCGACACGTTTCTCGACACCGACGCGCAGGAGCGCAGCCGGGGCATCACGATCTTTTCCAAGCAGGCCGTTCTTCCGCTGCCCGGCTGCACGCTGACGCTGCTCGACACGCCGGGCCATGTGGATTTTTCTGCCGAGATGGAGCGGACGCTGCAGGTGCTCGACTGCGCCGTGCTCATTATCAGCGGCCCGTCGGGCATCCAGAGTCACACCGTCACGCTCTGGCGGCTGCTGCGGCGCTATCAGGTGCCGGTCATTCTGTTCTTCAACAAAATGGACATGGAGACGGCGGATCGGGACGCGCTGCTTGCCGCTGTCCGCGCGGAGCTGGACGAGGGCTGCATTGATTTTTCGCAGCCGCAGGCGCAGTTGTTTGAAGAGCTTTCCCTGTCCGACGAAGCGCTGATGGAGGACTATCTCGCCTCCGGCACGCTTTCCGACGCGCAGATCGCGCCGCTCGTCTCGCACAGGCGGGTGTTCCCGTGCCTGTTCGGCTCCGCGCTGCGGCAGACGGGCGTGGACGCGCTTCTGGACGCGCTGGGCCGGTTCGTGGACGAGCCTGCGCGGGGCGCGGAGTTCGGCGCGCACGTATTCAAGATCGCACGCGATGAAAAGGGTGCGCGGCTGACGTTTTTAAAGGTCACGGGCGGAACGCTCACGGTCAAGCAGACGCTCTCGGGCGAGGACTGGGAGGAAAAGGCCGACCAGCTCCGGCTCTATTCCGGCAGTAAATTTACGCTTTTGCAGCAGGCCCCCGCCGGGACGGTCTGCGCCGTGACGGGTCTGAGCAAAACGATGCCGGGCGATGTGCTGGGCCGGGAGACGGCGGCGCAGGCCCCGGTTTTGCAGCCGGTTCTGGAATACCGCCTGCTCTTAGAGGACGGCACCGACGCGGCGCTGGCGTATGGACAGCTGCGCGTGCTCGAAGAAGAGGATCCCGCGCTGCATCTGGTCTGGAACGCGCTGCTGCGCGAGATCCGCGTGCAGCTGATGGGGCCGGTGCAGATGGAGATTTTGCAGAAGCTGATCGAAAGCCGCTTCGGGCTGAAGGTTTCATTTGACGCGGGGAACATCGTTTATCTTGAGACGATCGCCGCGCCGGTCGAGGGCGTGGGGCATTATGAGCCGCTGCGGCACTATGCCGAGGTGCATCTGCTGATGGAGCCGGCAGAGCCCGGCTCCGGCCTGCAGTTCGATACCATGTGCCCGACGGACACGCTGGCGCTGCACTGGCAGCGGCTGATTCTGGCGCATCTGGCGGAAAAGGCCCACCGGGGCGTGCTGACCGGTGCGCCGATCACCGATATCCGCTTTACGCTCGTCTCCGGCAAGGCGCATCTGAAGCACACGGAGGGCGGCGACTTCCGGCAGGCGACCTACCGCGCCGTGCGGCAGGGCCTCATGAAGGCGCAGTCTGTGCTGCTCGAACCGTGGTACGCGTTCCGCATGGAGCTGCCCGCGCCGAGCGTGGGCCGGGCGATCACGGATATCCAGCGGATGCAGGGCGAATATGAGCCGCCGGAGCAGGAAGGGGAACAGACCATTCTGCGCGGAAGCGCGCCTGTGCGGCTGCTGCGGGAGTATCAGACGGAGCTTACGGCCTATACAAGGGGCCGCGGACGCATCCAGCTGCGCGTCAGCGGCTACCGGCCCTGCCGGGAGCAGGAGCAGATCGTAAAAGAACTGGGCTACGACCCAGCGCGCGATCTGGAAAATCCTGCAAGCTCCGTGTTCTGCGCGCACGGCGCGGGTTACGAGGTCAAGTGGCAGGACGTGGACGCGGCGGCGCATCTGCCGCTGCTTCGACTCGGAGGCCCCGCGCGGCAGGAGCCGCAGCGGATCGTAAAATCCGTTGCGCCCGGCGGCGCGCCGGAGCTGGAAAAGGAGCTGCTGGCGATCTTTGAGCGCACCTACGGTGCGATTCGCCGCCGCGATGTGCTGCCGCAGATGATGCTGCGCAGCGAGGACAAGCGCGAATTTCTGCAAAGCCTCGGCCCGGCGGATGATTTCCTGCTGGTCGACGGCTATAACATCCTGTTTGCGTGGGACGAGCTGAAGGAGCTGGCCCGCACGAGCCTCGACACGGCGCGGCACGTGCTCATGAACCTGCTGTGCAATTATCAGGGCTACCGCGGCTGCACACTCATTCTGGTCTTTGACGCGTACAAGGTGCCGCAGGGGCTGGGGTCTGTGGAAAAATACCACAACATCCACATCGTCTATACCCGACAGGCGGAGACGGCGGATCAGTATATCGAGCGCCTGAGCTTTGAGCTTCGCGGCCGCCGCCGCGTCCGCGTGGCGACGAGCGACAATCTTGAGCAGCTCATCATCCTTGGCCACGGGGCCGAGCGTATCTCCGCCCAGCACTTCCACGACGAGGTCTACACTGCTCAGGCCGAGATCGAGCGCATTCTGGCGCAGAACAATCAGAAGAACGCGAAATAAACTCCGGCCCGCAGGCTGTGACCTGCGGGCCGGTTCGTCATTCGCCCAGCGGCATGACGCCAAGCTGGACCTCGGCGATGGAGGCGAAGCCGTACAGATCGCCTGCGCGGACGGTGTACCAGCCATTGAAGTCTCCGAGCACCGTAACGGCTGTTCCGTTCGGGATCTGTGCCAGAACCTCCGCGTCCGTCTGCGGAAAGGAGCGCAGCGCCATATACCCGTTTTCGCCTGCGGCCTCGGCATCAAATTCGCTGCCCGGCGTCAGGAACGGAACGCCGAAATACTCCGTCACGCCGAGGGCCAGCGCCCGCGCAATCGCGTCCAGATTGCCCGTCAGCCAGTTCGCGTCCTCTGTGTTGTCGTGGTATCCCAGCTCGGTCAGAACCGCCGGAGCCCGTGTGCGGCGCAGCTCGCCGATGATCGTGGACGAGCGCGCCTGCACCCGGTCGGGAAGCGGATAGATGGGCTTGATGTTATCAACCAGAATGTTCGCCATGCGAAGCCCGGCCTCGCTCGTCGGATAATAGTAAATGTCCACGCCGCGCAGACGGCCTGACAGCGCCTGCGGCGCGGCGTTCGAGTGCAGCGCCAGATGGAAATCCTGCCGGGACGCGTTGGAATCGCGGATGGACTGCGCGGCGCTGCCGTCCGGGTCGTTGCGCGTGACGGTGATGCCGCTTGCGTGCAGATACGGCGTCATCTCATCGGCCAGCGCGTTCATCCAATAGCGCTCGTCGCCGGTCGTGATGTAGGGATTGAAATACTGCGTGGACGGACTCAAGAATAAAAATGGCATATGCCGGTTCCTGCCTTCCCTGATTTACTGGCATATTCTATGCAGACGCGGTTTTATTGTTTACAGTCTGCCGAGTTTGTGATACCATAGCTGTTAGACATGAAGGAGTTTGACGCTATGCAGTATATTATTCTGGATATGGAGTGGAACCAGCCGTGGCCGGGATCATACAGCGCGAAAAAGGCGCTGCCGTCGCCGATGCGCGGCGAGATCGTGCAGATCGGCGCTGTGCGCATGACGCAGGAGCAGCAGGTCGCGGACGAGTTCCAGATCCTCATCCGGCCCAAATATTTTAAGAAAATGAACCGCAAGGTCGCCTCGCTGACCGGTATCCGCGACAGTCTGCTGCGCGAAAAGGGCGTGAGCTTTCCGGAGGCCGCCGCGCAGTTTGCCGCGTGGTGCGGCGAGGACTGCGTGTTTTTGACGTGGGGCTTTGACGATATCACGATCCTGCGGGAAAATCTCGCGGTGTTCGGTCTGGAGAGCGGATGGACGGCGCGCTGGTACAACGCGCAGCTGATCTTCAACGCGCAGACCGACGGCTCCGGCGCGCAGAAGGCGCTGTCGACGGCCATGCAGATGATGGACATTGCGCCCACCCGTGCCGCGCACGACGCGCTGGGCGACGCGTATCATACGGCGCTCGTCTGCCAGAAGCTGCGTCTCGCGGAGGGCATCGCCGCGTATGAGGCTGCCGTGCAGGCGCACGAAAACGGATTCCACGGCGCTGAGCTGCCCGGCTGCGTGCAGCGGGCCGTGTTCCACGGCTACGCTGACAAGACCGCCGCGCTCGGCGCGATGAGCGGGCAGGAGAACCTTTGCCCTGTCTGCGGCGGGCAGATGACGGCGGGAAAATGGTATCCGCAGCAGGGACGGCGGTATCTGTCCCGCGCCAGATGCGAGGCGGACGGTGAATTTTACATCCGTATCCGGCTGGCGCAGGAGGACGGTGCGCTGCGCGTCAGCCGGCTGGTCTACGAGCCGACCGAGCAGGTCGCAAAGAGCTATGCCGCGCTCAGCCAGAAGCCCCGCCCACACCGCGCCCGCCGCCGCAGATTCGCCCGCGTCAAGCCAAAGCCGGCAGAACCGAAAAACGGATAAAACGAGGGAAGGCCGTGCGGCCTTCCCTTGCTGCAATATACGCGTATATCCGAAATTCTGCTATGATCCTTGATCTGTCAAGCGCACGGAAACGGGGACGAATTGACATTTTTCGACTGGTCTGATAAAATAAAGGCGGTTCTTATCGAACCCCAAGGCTCCCGACGCAGACGGGCGGTTTGGCCTCCTCCGAAAGGAGGGATGTTTATGCCGATTACGATCACGTTCCA
>ERZ1032665.167-NODE-167-length-13093-cov-8.681239_pt1 | contig 13093 bp, 17 predicted proteins | sample MGYA00517875_ERZ1032665 | MGnify/ENA primary metagenome ERZ1032665 (study PRJEB33719, sample SAMN04261402) | wastewater metagenome | biome: periurban shantytown; feature: human; material: feces | host: Homo sapiens | place: Peru: Lima | collected 2013-01-03 ... | reverse complement strand
GGGACCATCAGAAAACCATTCGCATCAGTCTTGCCGTCATACAATCCACATTGGGTTACGGAAAGCTATTAAAAGTGGATTTCCACGATTCCGCCTGTGACAGCCACTTCGGGACCAACGAGCAGGTTGACGGTCCCGTCCGGCGCGATCGAGACTTGGACTGACCGCTGCAGATATGACGGGTGGATGAATGGAATCGCCACTGTCGTCCCAGACGATAGTATGGCTCTGCCATTCAAAGCCTTAATCGCATTCGGATTGGGTATTTTCCCGATTGGATAGATTCCTCCGTTGCCATTGCTTTTCCCAAACGGCAGGGTTACGGAATCCCACAGTTGGCTCATCGGAGGCAATTGCTTGACAAGCATGACAGGAGTTCCGGCGGCGATACCACTGATCGGAATGCGGGCAATCGGAATCCATACGGTGCCGGAATTGTTCAGGATACTACCCGACGGCACCGCGGGGTCGACCGCCGTGCCACTGGTGGCAGTGCCCTTCAGCACCGCGAGCGCGATCGTTTCGATGTTGTTCGAGTCTCGCGTGTATTTCACGCAGATTAGGTCGTTGCGGTGCCGTCCTGTGACTCCGCTTTCGATGGTGACGGTTTCCGCCGCGGTGACGCGTGCGTATCGTCCTTCGATCACAAGGTTGAGGACCGGGACGAGTGCCTTGTTTGCTGACTGCATGGTCACGGCGGGGAATTTGCCGTCGCCGCCTTGCAGCAGGTAGTTGCCGTTCCCGACCAGTCCGGCCTGCATGGCTCCTTGGTCGCTGGATGTGATGTGCGGAGCGCCGGCCTTGCCGGTGATGAGATTCATGGTCATGGTCATTCCTTCCTATCTGTTGTGTTGTTGAGGTATGCGGCGTAGGCGGCGTCCTGCGTGGCTGCCAGCGCTTTGAACGTCTGCCAGCATGCGGTACAGACGAGCGCGCCCTGTGCGACTCCGTCGACGGTGGTGTGTGTGATGTCGTGCCAGTCGCTGGAGGTGCGTGGGTCACCGTCGGCGAGGTATGCGGAGGCGTGGCATCGGTCGCAGGTGTATCTGGTGATGTTCGTGGTTCGTGCCATTGATGTTCCTTTCTCTTTCAGGCTGTGCGCTGGTAGATGTGTCCTGGAAGGATGGTGTTGCATTCCTTCCAAGTGCCGCCGTAGGTGGTTCCCGGATTTGTTGTGGCGGTGGTCCAGTAGAGGGAGCCGACCGGGTGGGCGGCGATGAACGCCTGGCTTGCGCTCATGCCCGTCTCGCCCTTGTCGCCCTTCGGTCCGACGAGGCTTGTGTTGGAAACCGGTTTGAACGTCACGTTTTTCCCGGTGGCTGTGATCTGCGCGTACATCAGGTTCTTGCCGCCATTGGTCATGGCGAAGAAGTATTCGCCTACGACCGGGGCACGGTTGAAACTGAGTGTCCGCCAGTCAAAATCCGAGCATGCGGACGTCCAGTATCCGGATAGTATGCGTGTGATGATCAAGGCAGGCAACCCGGTCTCGCCGCGTTGGCCGGCCTCTCCTTTCGCTCCGGTGGCCCCGGTCGCGCCAGTGGCGCCGGCAGGGCCCTGCGGTCCTTGCACTCCCTGCTTGCCTTGCGGTCCGGTGTCGCCTTTGGGGCCTTTGACGTTGCCGAGCAGAATCTTCGTCATATGCGCTCCTTACTTTCCGTCATTGATCATGTAGTACAGGTCGCCCGTCGCCGGATCGTAGGAGACGGGAGCCGCCGACGCGGTGGTCGTATCCGCGTATACGGCGTACAGGTCTCCGTTCGGGTCGACCTGCAGTGTGAAGAATCCGGAAGTTGGCGCCGTCACGCCGCTGGCACCCTGCGGTCCTGTCGGTCCCTGTGGGCCCTGCAGTCCCTGCGCACCTTGTATTCCCTGCTTGCCTTGCGGCCCGGTGGGGCCTGTTGCTCCGGTAGGTCCGGCAGGACCAGTCGGACCTACCGGGCCAGTGGGACCGGTGGGGCCTCCTTCTCCGGCGGGTCCGACATCGCCTTTGTCACCCTTGTCACCTTTCAGCCCTTCAGGACCTTGCGGGCCGGTAGGGCCGGCAGCTCCAGTGGCTCCTTTAGGCCCGGTCTCGCCGGTATCGCCCTTCACGCCTTGTGGGCCGACGTCACCTTTTGGACCTTGCGGTCCGGCAGGGCCTTGCGTTCCGATGATGGATTGACGGGAAATCGTCTTTCCCGTGAATAGGCTGCCGGACTGTGAAACGCACTGCCAGACGATGCTGTATTTTCCGCCACCTGACAATGCGGTCGAATATTCATTGACGAGTGGTGTTCGGTTCAACCATTCGCTCACGTTCCCCGTGAAAGTGGATCCCACCGGATATTCGCCGACGAGGGATTTCTTCATCACGAGCGCCGGAAGGCCGACGTCGCCTTTAGCTCCCTGAACGCCCTGCGCTCCTTGCTTGCCTTGCGGGCCGGTGGCCCCGGTATCGCCCTTGTCGCCTTTGGGGCCTTTGATGTTGCCGATCAATAGTCGCGCCATGTGTCACCTTTCCGGGATGTCCACGTACAGGTTCCCGCTCTCGGAGTCCCAGACGAACGAGGGTGGGTTCGTGTTGTCCGGATAGTTCACGTACAGGTCGCCGTCGCCTTCCATGCTGAGCGTGAAGAAGCCGTTCGAGGGGGCGGATACGCCGCTGTCGCCCTTGTCACCCTTCTCCCCTTGCGGGCCCTGGATGCCTTGGGAACCTTGGATGCCTTGTCTGCCCTGGGGGCCGGTCGCTCCCTGTGGGCCCGTGGGACCCTGCGAACCTGTGGAACCCGTCGGGCCTTGCGGTCCCGCCGCGCCGATCGCGCCGGCATCACCCTTATCGCCTTTCTCGCCGCGTATCCCCTGCAGTCCCTGCGGGCCTTCGGGACCGGCGACGCCTTGCGGCCCTCGCTCCCCGGTCGCTCCTTTCTCTCCCCGAGGACCGGTGGGTCCGGTCGCTCCGGTGGCCCCCTGTGGTCCTGTGTCGCCCTTGTCGCCCTTCTCCCCTTGCGGACCCTGGTCGCCTTTCGGAAGCCCCAAATTCAAGGTTTTGTCGCTGCCGGCGCCCGTAAGCGACGCGCTTGCCTGTGCACCGGGGGCGAGCGTGTCCACCGAACCGATTTTCAGGCCGGTGATGTAGTCGCCTTTCGGCTGTTTACCCGACAATGCGTTGTTGAGCGAGTCGATGTCGTTTCTGGTCACGTCGGCGCTGAACGTCCAGGCGTCGAGTTTGAGGCCGGCTCCAGCGTAGTAGGCGTGGCCACCATCCCCGATGGAGGATTCTCCGCTGTTGCCGCCGGCGCTGGCACCTCCGGATTCGTAGGTGACGGTGAGCACGCCTCCCGAAACCTTGACGATCTTCTTGGAGATCTCGGCAGTGACGACGAGGCCCGTGTTGTTGTCACGACCCGTGACCAGGTCGCCAACGTCCGCGTCGATGCCGTCGGGAATGTCCACGTCGATGGTGCTGGTGTTCCGAAGCTCCTGGAATTTCTGCCTGCCCTTGTCCTCGAGCTCGTCGGCTTTGGCGTTGGACAACTCGTATGTGGCGGTGCGTTCGTCAAGGCCTTTGAGGGTCTGCGTGTGGCTGAACGTGCCGTTCGCGTCGGCGTACCAGTGGATGACGGTACGGTCCTTGAGTTCGCCCTTGCCCAGGCAGATGAGATGGTTGATCGGGTGCGCCGCCTGTTTGGCGGTGAAGTCGATGAGGTCCGAGTCGATGCTGTCGCCGATCGTGCGGACGGGCATGGCGCTCATGGCCACCTTGTCGCCGTCATTACGCAACCGGAGTTTGAGTCCGCTTGCCCTGAGCATCTTGACCAGACCGCTGTACAGGTCCACGTACCGGTCGAACTGGCAGGTGGTCTTGTGGTCGGCGCTTTCGTCGGTGACGGTGAACAGGCCTTGCAATCCCGCACGGCTGACGAGCGTGCGCATGATGACGGGAATCGTGCCGGACAGGGTGAGGTAATCGTTGTTCCTGTCCGGTTCGATGATCTTCGAGGCGAGTACTCCATGCCAGTCGCGGCCATGCCATGTGACGGTGGACAGGCCTCCGTCCACGTCGACATCCGTGTCGTCGATGATGCCGCCGTACTCGGTGCCGTCGATCATGATGCGGCTCCCCGCCTTGAGCGCGGCGTCTTCGACCTGCAGGTCGAAGTCGTTCTCCCCGCTACCGAACGCGAGGTCGAGCGTGTATGAGGCGTGGCTCGCCACGGGTTTGCCTGTGGCGTCGGTGACGATCAGGTCCATGGCGGTTCGCTCCTTTCCTCGCAGACCGTCAAGTCGAATTGGAATCCTCCCGGCCAGCTGATCGGCTGTGTTCCGGGCGCGAGCGGTTGGAACACGTACCGGCCGGAATCCTTGCCCGACCCTCGCACGGCCTGCGCGAAGCAGTTTGTGGCGAGACCTGTGCCGCTGACCATGGTGACGGTCCTGACATCGCCGGTGCCGTCGATTTCCAGACGCGAGCCGGATGGCACGGTCACGTCGACCTCGTACCGGTTGTTTCCGATGATGACGTACGGTTGCGCGCATGGTCCGAATATCGTGAGCTTGACCGGCTGTGGGATGGACGTGTCGTTGACGATCTCGGCACCCAATGCCATGCCGGCGAAATCATGCGGATAATCATATGGATAGTCAAGGTCGGCGGTTCCGGAATCGTATCGCGGCGTGAAATGCGTCATGGTCGGACGGCGCCACACGCCATCGGCCAGCACGATGGTCAACTGCGTCTCGACCATCGTGGGCGTGATGGATTGCGGTTCGCTTTTCGTGATCCACGCTTTGGCTTCCCATTCGCCGTCGGCCACGAGCGTGCCCGGGTTCCCGGATGCCATGTCGGCGTCCGCGAGACGGCGCAGTAGGTCGAGCGTGGCTGGAGAATCGTGGATCTTCACGGTGACTGTCGCCTCGCGTGCCTTGCGGGTGATGCCCGTCATGCCACGTGAGGCGAGGCTGTAGTCCCAGACGCGGGCTCGCAGTCCCGTGAGCGTCTCGCCGTACAGCGGCCCCTCGAAGCCGATGCGCTCACCTGTGGCCGCGCACACGTATTCAAGCGATTGCACTTCTCACCTTCCTTGCGAAGTCGCGGTCCCCTATCGTCGGCGTGTACCTGGCGATGATCGATCCGAGGTCGTCGTGCAGCGATTCGACGGCCGCGATGAGTTCCCGCAGATCGCCGTCGCCGGCATTGGCGCCGGTGCCGGCCGTGACGTTCAGCCTGCCGGTCTTCGACCAGTCCGCGTCGGAGAGGCTCATCGTGGAGACGAGCGAATCCATGGAACGGCTGACCACATGCGCGGAATCGTCGATGCCCAATGCCATGCCACGTCCGACCATCACGCCGACCTCGTCGCGGAACACACGCGACGGGGAATGGATGCCCAAAGCGTTCTTGGCCTTGTCCACCAAGCCCGACAACGCGTTGGTGATGCTGGAATACAACGAGCCGACCATTCCTGTGATGCCGTTGATCAATCCCTGGATGATGTTGCGGCCAGCATCCACCAGCCAGCTTCCCGCGCCGGACACCGCGCTCCGGACGGTTCCGCCGATCCCGCTCACGACGCTCCCGACACGGCCAACCATGTTGCTTACGGTGCCGACGATGCCGCCCCAGACGCTCGACACAATGCTTCCGACGCCATTCCACAACGCGGCCCACACGCTCCGGATTGTCGAGCATGCGGCGGATACCACTCCGCTGACCATGCCGATGCCGGCGGAGACGACGCCTTGGATGCCGCCCCACACTGCCGACACGATGCCCTGGATGGCCGACCACGCGGCGCTCCAGTTCCCGTTGACGACCGCGAGCGCCAGTTGGATGATGCCTTGGATGACGGCGAGTGCGGTGCTGATGACTGTGGCGATGATGGTCCATGCGCCTTGTACGACGGTGGATATGGTGTTCCAGAGTCCGTTCCAGACCGTGCTGATGATTGTGACGGCGGTTTGGAAGATGGTTTGGATGTTCTGTATTCCTGCTTGCAGGAGTGGTGTGATGGTGGTGATGAATGTTTGGATGCCGGTGATGATCGCGGTGAGCGCGGTCATGATGATGGGGCCGATCGTGTTCCAGACGTTTTGGAGGACGGTGGTGATGAGTGTCCATCCGGTTTGCCAGATTTGTTGGATTTGGCTCATGGTCTGGGTGATGAATATGGCGATGGCTTGCAGGATTGGCTGGCATGCGGTGCTGATCTGGTTCCAGATTCCCATGAACCATGTGGCGAAGCTGTTCCAGAGTCGTTTGCCCGTTTCGGTTTGGGTGAAGAACCATGTCAGCGCGGCCACGACCGCGCCGATGGCCACGACAAGCATGCCGATCGGATTCGCATCCAAGGCAGCGCTGAATGCCAGCTGCACGGCGGTAGCAGCCTTGGTCACCGCGCTCCACGCCGATTGAGCTGCCTTGACAATATTGAACGAGCCGGCGAGTTGCTTCAGTGCTCCAGCCGCGCTTCCCGCGTCGGAGATCTTGCCAATCAAATCGAACGTGGCCGTAGCGGTCTTCTCCACACCGGAGGCAGTCGCGGAAATGGCCTTCAGTCCACCGGAAACTGTCTTCAGCCCGGCCGAGACGATATCCCAGCCTTTGACCGCGAGCAATGCAATGGTGATGGCTTTCAACGCGCCGGATACCAGTGCGCCGTTCTGCTGCGCCCACTGTCCGACCGACTGCAGCCAGCCTCCCACCGTCATGAGCACGCCGGTCAAAGTGTTCAACAGTCCGGCGAAGCTCTGCGCCGCGGAACTGGCGGTGCGCGCGCTGTCGTTGAAGCCGAAGGCCTGCGAGACCGCGGCCGCCAATACGGAAACCAGCGAGCCCAATCCGGAGATGACGCCGGTCAGGCTTTCAAGGAACGGCTGCAACGCGCCCGTCTCGATGAACGTGTTGACGAACGTCTTCGCCCATCCCGCCGCGTTCGACAACGCCTGCGCGACCGAAGCGACCACTCCCGCGAGCGCGCCGGCGGTTGTGGAGAACATTGTGGCGGCTTCGCCGCCATTGTTGAGTCCGCCTATGAGTGATGTGATTGCGTTCCAGAGGCCAGTGAGTTGGCTTTTGAGGCTGGCCGTCGCCGAGGCGAGCATCTGGAAGCCGGGGATGTTGGAGATCGTGTCGCCAAGGTTTTTGAGTTTCGCCTGTGTGGCGGGTATCGCGTTCTCGAGACCTTGTTGGAGTGCCGCTCCGACTTTTTGCAGGGTTGGTGTGACGGCTGCGGTGAATGTATCGATGAGTGGGATGGCTTGGTTGAACAGGCCGCGTAAGCCGTCGAGGACTGGTGTGGCGGCTGTTTCTCCGAGTCGGCTCAACGCGGCTTTCACGTTGGCCAGGGCGCCGGTGAATGTGGTGCCTGCGGATAGTGCGGCGCCGCCTAGGCCTTCCTTCATGGCGTCGGCGAAGGTTTGGAAGTCGATCTTGCCGTCCGAGACCATGTCGGACACTTCGGCGCTGGTCTTGTTCAGATGCTTGCCGAGCATCTGAAGCACAGGGATGCCGCTCGACATGAGCTGGAGCATGTCGTCGCCCTGGAGCTTGCCTCGGGCGGCGACGGAACCGAAGATCGTGCCGATGTCGGTCAGGCTACGGCCGCTGATCTGCGCAGTGTCGGCCACGGTCTTGAGGACCTGTGTGAGCTCGCCGCCCTCCTTGACGCCGGAGGCGGACAGGCTGGCCGCGACGGTCGCGGCGTCGCCCAGTCCGAACGCGGTGCCCTTGACGGATGCGAGCGCGTCGTTCATGATTTCGGTGACGCTGGCGCTGTCGTGGCCGAGGCCTTTGAGTTTGGCTTGCGCGTTCTCGATGTTGAGGGCGCGGGTGAAGCCGCCTTTGGCGGCCAATGCGGTGATGCCGCCGGCGAGGGTGGCGATCGCGCCTGTGCCGACCTTGCCGATTTTGCCGAATGCTCCGCCGATCTTCGAGATGAGGGTGCTGGAGCTTTTCTTGGAGGCTTTGTTGACGGCGTCGCCGATGTCGCCTTCGATGCTTTTGCCGAATCCTTTGCCGGATGGTTCGACGTGGACGTATGCGACGCCTATGTCCTGTGCTGCCATCGTGTTTCCTTATTCGTAGGTTGGGATTCCGATGGCGGTCGGAGTCAGAGGTCGTCGTTGATGTGGAAGTAGGCTTTGAGCCGTTCCCTGTCCTCGCGTTGACGGCGGGTGAGGTTGTGCGTCGGGGTTGGCGGGCGGAGCGGGTCGTGCTCGTGGTCGAACCATGGGCGTTTGCGTTGTCCGGACAGCGTCCAGACCGCCTGTTCGGCTCCGTCGGGCGCGTAGACGGCGTTCTGCAACGCCATCCACGAGTGGCTCGTATGGTCCTTGAGGATTTCGCGGGTCAACGCCCAGGCGAGTCCCCAATCGACTCGTGGACGTTGGCCTTCAACCCATTCCCGGAAGCGTACGGGCCTGTAGATCTGCCCGTACGCTCGGATCCAGTCGTAGGCTAGTGCCGCGCGGTGGTTGTTCCAGAGGTGGGCGAGGTAAACGCTTTTGGGTCCAGTCCGGATTCCTCGGCCCACGCCTTGATGGTCGCGGTGAGGTAGGCCATCGGACGTTTGGTCTTGCGCAGCACGTTCCAGAAGTTCGGCTGCATCGTCTGGAAGTAGGCGAGGAACGTGCTCACGCAGGCCGTGGTTTCCTCGTCGGACAATGCGGGCTTGCTTTTGACCAGGAGGATGGCCTGGACGAGTTCGATGGGCAGTTCCGCGTTGTTGAGGTTCGGCAGGTCGAGTTTGACGCCGGCGACCTCGAGGTGCACGTCGGGTTTGAGCTCTTCCGCTTCGGTCAGGTCTACGTCCACGACATGGTATTCTTTGTCGCTCATGTTGGCTCCGTTCTAATGGTTGGCGGTTGAATGGGTGTCCCGTGCGGCCGACCGCCATCGGCCGCACGGGAAGAATCAATGGGTCACTTGGCGTCTTCAGTGACGAGGCCCCATGCGTGGAACTGTTCGCCGTTGGTGCCCTTGAGCATCTTGAACGTCATGCTGAAGTTCATGATCTCGCTGGATTTCAGGCTCACGTCGTCACGGTCGCTCACCTTCGCGTTGGTGCCGTACAGGAGGAACGGACGGTCCTGCTGGTCGAGCGCGACCAGCACGAGGATCCACTCCTTCTTCAATCCGGCGCCCTTGATGCTGATGCCGCCGTCCGAATCGACGTCCACGTCGAAGTAGGCCGACACCACATCCTTGCGGCCCTCCATGGCGGCGAGCTGCAGGGTCCAGTAGCCCGGATCCGTGTCGGACAGCACGATGTCGCCGTTGTGGGCCTTGTAGTCGGTGCTGTCGCCCGGTTCCGGATGCAGTACGGCGCCGTCCTCCGTGGAGTAGCCGATCGGCTTCTTGCTTGCCGGCGGGGTCCAGGCCACTCCGGTCGGAGCCACGAACGTGCTGTCGCCCTTGGGGAACAGGAACAGCGCGTAGTTCTTGATCAGGCGCACGTTGCCTGCGGTGTTGCCGCTGGACACGTACCCGTAGTCGGTCGCGCCCTGCGCGGCGACGGTGGTTTTTTCGTTGTTGTCAGACATTCGTCTGCACCTTTCCGTTCTTCGCGTGTGGCGGCACGTTGTCTTTGGTTGTGTTTCAGTTGACGGTGACCTCGAGCAGGAGCACTCCGTACGCGCACACCAGCCTCTTGTCCTCGTCAGTCATGCGTACCGGCCCGGATTCGAGTGACGCGTCGATGAGCGGCGCGACGTTTCCGAGCCCGATGATCTCCCTCGCGATGTCGGCCCACAGGCGTGCGGCCTTGTCCCAGTCGCCCGTATGGTCCTCTCTCATGCATCGCACGCTCAGCCGCAGCCGCACGTACTGCGAGATTGGGGTGCTCATGCCTTGCATGGAGTCGGCCAGCGTGGCTTCGGTGAAGGGAGGTTCGAGGTCGCTTCGTTCGATGGTGTCGAACGTCACGTCCGGGAACAGTGTCCTCAGTTTGGGCAGGAGCAGGGGTTCCGTGCGCCGGGGAGTGACCGGGATGCTCATACGCGCATCCTTCCGAGCGTGTCCTCTAGCGTGCCGTGCGCCTTCTCCACCGGTGCCGGGCAGATGATCGCCACGCCGCTGCGGTTCTTGCCGTCATGGTCGCGGACCATGCAACGGTCATCCTCTACGGCGGCTTCGGCCGCGTCCCTCATGCGCGAGCGCAATGTCTCGTTTTTGAGGACCTGTTGGCTGAACGCCTTGCGGTTGAATACGAATCTGCATCGTTTGGCCATGCTTATCCTTCCCGTTCGCCCACGGTGATGACGTCGCCGATGTGGCGTCCGTGGAGGTTGTTCCACACTTGCGGCTTTCCTTTGACGGGCAGGAGGATGCCTCTGACTTTGATCAGGTCGGTGGCTTGGATGCCTGTCGGTTGGTTTCCGCGGATGTGGATCGTGTATTCGGTGGTCTGCGGGCTGGCGTTCTCCTCGGTCTGGTCGGTGGTGGAGGTTGGCGCGACCATCGCCTGGAACGTGCCGACGCGGGCGGGTTTGCCCTGGATGGGGTTGCCGTCCGTGTCGGTGGTGGACTGGCCGCGCCACACTTCGATGGTTTCCACTAGGACGTCTCCCCCGTTGCCATGTCGACGCTGAACGCGCGTTGGGCGTTGATGCCGAGGATGCGTTTCTCGTCGTCGCGCAGCCAGAGATCGCCGGTGGGCGCTCCGAAACTGTATTGTTCGCTGAAGCTGCCGGTGGTCTGGTTCATCTGCGTGATGCCGCCGGGAATGTCGTACGGGTCGGCCTGCATGATTCTGCGGACGATGTCGCAGGTGATCTTCGTCAGCAGGCGTGGCCGTTCTTCGAGGAGCCGCCGCCAGATGGGCGAGCGTTCCTTGATGTAGTCGGTCACGTCCGCGAGATGCGTGTCGGCTTTCTGACGTTCCTCGTCGGTGAGCTTGTGCCACCTCCGTTCGAGATCGTCGGAGGTGGCGAACATGTCCGGTTCGTCCGTCATGGTCACTTCTTGTCCGGCAGCTTGATCACCCCGGAGGCCGCGAGGCCGGTGATAGTGTCATCGAACTGTTTCGCCAAAGTATTGAAAGCCGTGACGAGCTTGTCGAATTCATCCTTGGTCGGAGCGGCTGCGGCGGCCTTGACGATGTTGCCGTCAACGTTGCCAATCGTCTGTTCGGGCGCGAACTGCTTGATGCCGCCGAGGGTGTCCTTGCCGGCCTCCGGCAGTTCGTAGGCACCGGAACCGGCGGAGAAGGCGGTGCCGTCAGTGTTGACAAGCCGCACCTGCGCGTCCAACGGGCCGACAGTGTGCTTTTCCTCGCCTGCGGGGTTGATCACAAGCGTCTGGATGGGGAAACTCATCGTTCACCTCACTTGGTCTTGAGCACGGCGAACGCGTTCGGGTCGATGACGGCGAACGCGTACATCGCTTCGGTACGGTATGCGATCTGGTTGTGGGCCTTCAGGTCCACGCCGGTCTGGTCCGGGTCGCCGTAGGCGATAATCTCGCTGGTCAGGTCGCGGACCATGCCCCATTTGATGAGGCTGAAGTCTCCCATGAACGCGAGCACCTTCGTCGGGGTCGAGGCCAGTCGTCCGTTGACGGTGCCGGAGGTCGCGGCGGTGATGCCGTCCAGGCTGCCGGCCTGCAGGTTCAGCGGAATCTCCGGATAGAAGCGCATGCCGGTGGAGGGGACGCGCAGCTTGCGCAGACGGGACGCCCAAGTCTTGGACAATGCCACGCCGTTGATGTCGTAGGAGTCGTTCAGCGCATCGGCCAGGGCGTCCACGTTGCTGATTTCGTCATCGCCGGCGATCACCTGCACGGCGGACGTGCTCAACGGGTTGAATCCGGAAAGCGCGGTGCCGGTCTTCGGGTTAATCGCATGGTAGATCACGTAGTCGAGCGCACGGCCCAAAGCGGCTGCCTGATCCGCCTGGATGCTGCGGATGATCTGCAGCTGGTTGTCCTCGTCGGCCCACTGGAGTTCGCTCGTGACGCGGGTGGTAGTCTGCACCTTGAAGCGCTTCGCCACGACGGAATCCACGGTCTGCTCGTAACTGTTCTTGACCGCGCCTTCGGCCACGACCTCGGCTTCGCTCTTGCCGTTGAACACGAGGTAGTCGGCGTCGGAGAAGATCTGCGGCGTGCTGGGGCTCAGGGACGCGATGGTGCTGGTGTCCTTGGCCTTGTTCACGATTTCGGTGGCCACGCTCACGGGGAGCTTGATCTGGTCTGTTTTCATCGCCATGATGGCTTGTCCTTTCAGTCGTTATCTGCCGAGGAGCTGATGGATGTACGAGAGCTCTTCGGCGTCCTTGTTGTTGTTCTGGTGCGAAGGAGAGCCTGTCTGGTTCTTCACCCTCGGCGGCTTGGATGCTGGATGCAATGCCGCTCGCAGGAGGTCCGCATGCGCTTCGAGTTCCTCTTTGCTGCCGCCGCGGAGCAGTTCGGCCGGAACGTCCTTGTCTTTGGCGACTTCGGACACCCATTCGGCGTGCTGTTTCTCGGCCGCGGCGTCGTCGATCTGCTTGCGCAATGCGGCGTTCGATTCCTTAAGCTTGTCGATTTCGCTCTTTCCGGCGTTCTCCATCTCGTCGAGTTTCATGGCTTTTGATTTGAGCTCGTCGTAGTCCTTGTACTTGCCGCGCTCCTTCGCCAACCTTTTCTCGACGATCTGGTCGACCTGTTCCTGGGTGAACGATTTCGGCTCGCCGCCGTCGCCACTATCGCCGGAACCGCCCTCGTCCCCGCCGCCGTCGATGAGACGGATACGGGCCGGGAATCGGAATCTGTTGAACATGCTGTGCTCCTTCTTGCTGTTTCCCGTGGATTCGAGTTCGACCGCGCCACGGTGCGCTGTATGGTCCTCCCACGCGATACGGCGCATGGTCGCCGCCAACCGGACCGGCTGGTCGAGTGGTGGATGCAGGATTCGCACCTGCGTGGCTGTGAAGCACCCGATTTACAGTCGGGTCCGTTCGTCTACTCCGGCAATCCACCAAAAATGGCATAAGAAAAGCCACCCATGTGGGTGGCTTGGAATGATTTCAGACCTGTGGGATGGGCACTTTCCTGGCACCGGTCATGTAATGCCAGAATTCATCCGTTCCAGGAGTAAGGCTATGCAAAACGCCTGATGTTTTATCGACCGCGATG
>ERZ1032665.165-NODE-165-length-13122-cov-6.487181_pt1 | contig 13122 bp, 9 predicted proteins | sample MGYA00517875_ERZ1032665 | MGnify/ENA primary metagenome ERZ1032665 (study PRJEB33719, sample SAMN04261402) | wastewater metagenome | biome: periurban shantytown; feature: human; material: feces | host: Homo sapiens | place: Peru: Lima | collected 2013-01-03 ... | reverse complement strand
TGGAGAACTTGAAGCCCTTCTTCCACTCGAACTTCACTACGGCACGAATCACACCAAGATGGCCTTCCTGAATCAAATCGAGGAACAGCATGCCACGGCCCGTATAGCGCTTGGCAAGAGAGACCACGAGTCGAAGGTTGGCTTCCAGCAGATGGTCCTTGGCGCGCTTGCCGTCGTTCGCGGCCCACTTCAGTTCACGCCGGCGCTTGAAATCCATCTTGTCGGATTCCGTGTCCAGCAGATGTTGGGCGTACAGACCGGCCTCGATGCGTTCGGACAGGTCGACTTCCTGTTCGGCGTTCAGCAGGTTCACTCGGCCGATCTGCTTCAGGTAATCCTTGACCGGATCTGCGGTGGCGCCGGCTGCGATCACACGACGCTTCGGATTGCCGGACGGCGTCAGATTGTCGTCGTCATCATCGTCACGCACCACGAAAGCGCCTTTTTCCTTGGGCTCTTCCGGCTTTTTGCGCTTGTCTTCGTCATCGTCTTCCAGTTCGGAATCGTCATCCTCGTCGATATTGTCCTCGTCGAGGTCGTCATCCTCCCCTTCGTCGTCCACGTCATCAAGGTCATCGTCGAAATCATCGAGATCGGCATCCTCGACGGGATCGTCTTCAGGGGCGTCCTGCTCGATCAGGTTCTCTTCTTCTTCCGCTTTCTTGCTTTTCTTGGCGGCGGAGGTCTTCTTCGCGGCCGTCTTGCGCGACGTCTTCGTAGCGGTCTTTGAGGACTCGCTCTTCTTGGCAGCAGGCTTGCGCGTGGAGGCCTTTTTTCCGGAGGTGGTCTTTTCGGTCAGATCAGTCTGTTCCGTATTTACCGTCGTTTCCTTGGTGGCCAAACTTATCCTCCTATTGATCCCGCCGGAAGCGTATACCATATGGACCCACTTCTGGCAAGGGCAAATCGTCAACTATGTGAGTTAACCATCTTGCGAGGACGATTATTCCCGCGTGTTGAGCTCACCATGCGCAAGTACCGCTTCCTTTCGGCGTGTTGCTCTATGTCTCTTCGGCCCATACCGGTCCGATATGACGATGCGCCGCGGAGCAGATGATCGCCGCGAGAGAACAATTCTCATCCAACGCGAGCGCACGCATCGCGCACAGCATGGCGCGCTCATCGCCCATCCACCACAGCACATAACTGATGATGGCCAATGGCTGCACATGATACCGTTCGGGGACCATCCCGATGATGTCGAACATCATGTTGACGCCGTTGTCGCAACGTTTCGTGTCGGGTTTTCTTGATGCGTCACGGAACGATCCGTTGAGGGATTCCTCCAGATGACGCGTGTTGCCGGGAAGTGTCGGATTGGCCATGAATCCCATGAGAAAGTCACGTGACGAACGTCGTTCATCCACGATGATGGAGACCAGCAGCGCGTCACGCACCGCCATGGTCTGCTGCATGGCGATGGCAAGTGCTCCCGCACCGTTTCTGGACAGTCTGCATTCTGGCGATGAATCGTCATCTCCCGACGATTCATCGGCCAGCTCATCCATCCATTCCGAGAATGGCTCCTGCAGGAAATCGCGTATGCTCTCCGCCATGCCCAGCGATTTGCAATCCTCCACCAATTGGTCTTCAAGCCGTTCCATCTCGGCTTCGCATATCGGCATGGGCTCGTCGATCGTCTTCATGTCTCGTCCTCCTTGGCGTATCGGAGCGGCCGCTTGATGCAGGCCGCTTTGTTGGAACTATGCATCATCCGGCAATGCAATGAGGCGTTTCGGGACCCCTGTGGTCGGAGAACGTGAAGCTCGGCGTGTCACGAAACGTCCGGCACCGTCTTACCCGCTGCAATCATTATGTTTTCCTCTTGTCGAATGTGTGTGGATAACCTTGACCCATGACTAGCTCTTCCGATTTGGAACAGATTGAAACGCGCACGCTCTCGCTGGTAAGGGATTTTTCGTTCCTGCATGCGGACGATCCGGTGGCGAATTCCTGCAAAGCCGTCGCTGATGCGGTGGCGCAGCAGGCGGTCACGTCAAGTGAGGGCGGCAAACGTCTGCGGGCGTTGCTGACGTTGGATGCGTTCCGTGCGTTCGCGCCGCAGGATGTGGCGGAACGTGATATGGATGCGGTGTTGGATCTGGCATGCGCGATCGAAGTGTTTCAGACCGGCGCGTTGGTGCATGACGACATCATCGACGATTCCGATCTGCGCCGTGGCAAGCCGTCCGCTCATCGTGCGCTTGCCACGGATACCCATAGTGATGCCATCGGCCATGGTTTGGGCATCATGTTGGGTGATATGCTGGCCACCGCGAGCGTGGATATCGCCAATAAAGCGGCTTGCCGGCTTGGCTCCGGATCTTCCGTGGTGTCGGCCTTCCTGAATATGCACCGTGAAGTGGAAATCGGCCAAGTACTCGATTTGGCCGTGGAACTCAATACGTTAGACGATCCTGAAGAGCTGGCGTCGGCCTCTTTGAATGTCTTCCGTTGGAAGACCGCCAGTTATACCACTATCGCACCTTTGGAATTCGGTATGCTTGCCGCCGGCCTCGCCCCTGCGGACGCGCGCAGGCTCGCACTGGCGATTGGATTGCCGCTTGGTTTGGCGTTCCAGCTCGCGGATGATCTTCTGGACGTCATCGGGTCGAGCCGCAATACCGGCAAACCGGTGGGCGGTGATATCCGTGAAGGCAAACGCACGGTGTTGCTGGCCGATGCGATTGAGGCTGCCGGCGATGTCGAACGACGTGAACTCATCGACATGTGGGAAGCCGAATCACGTGACGAGGCACATGTTAGGCGTGCCATCGCATTGTTCGAGTCCACTGGTGCCATCGCACGTTCCAAGGAACGGATCGCCGGTCTGTGGCTCGAGTCGAAGGCCGCCATCGAGACGCTTGAACTATCGCAGGATCGCAAAGACATGCTTACCGAAGCATGCGCACGTTTCGTACCGATTGTGCGGGAACAGGGCTGATGCCGCCGCACTGTGAAAGACCCGTGTTCATCGCATCTTCCGCAAACCATTCCTTGTAGACTACAAGTGAACACATCTTTGTCGCGAAACGTTTTTTGAAGAAGGAATCGTACCGATTAGCCATGAGTGAAGCCCAGCATGCCCCCGAAGGCCAGGTCATCGAAGGCCGGTACCGAGTCGTCAGCAGAATCGCCGATGGCGGCATGGCCACGGTGTATCAAGCCGTTGACGAGCGTCTGGGACGCACCGTCGCCATTAAGATCATGCACACGCAGCTGGCACAGGGCCCACAACGCGACCAGTTCGTGGAACGTTTCCATCGCGAGGCCCGTTCCGCAGCAGCAATAGCCAATCCCCATATCGTGCAGGTGTATGACACCGGTGAGTTCGATGGATTGGATTTTCTTGTCATGGAGTACGTGCATGGCGTGAACCTGCGGTACGAAATGAACCAGCAAGTCACGTTCAGCGTTCGTGAGACGCTACGCATAGTCGGTGAGACGTTGGACGGCTTGGCTTCGGCGCATCGCGCAGGCGTGGTGCACCGCGATATCAAACCGGAGAATATTCTGCTCAATGACCGAGGACATGTGCAGATCACCGATTTCGGCCTAGCCAAGGCGGTGTCGCAGGCCACGCTGTCCTCCACCGGCATGCTGCTGGGCACGGCCGCCTATCTGGCGCCAGAAATGATTCAGCACAATCAGGCAACGCCGCAGGGAGACCTGTATTCCGTAGGCATCATGGCTTGGGAGATGCTGGCCGGCAAGGTGCCGTTCACCGCGGACAATCCGGTGACGCTGGTGTTCAAGCACGTGCATGAGGATGTGCCGGATATCACGACCGCTTGTCCGGGCATCAATGCAGGCGTGGCCGCATTCCTCGCCCGTCTTACGGCGCGCGCGGTCGAGGACCGTCCCCAGGATGCGTCCGTGGCATTCGACGAATTGCAGCAGTTGCAATCGAACCTCACCATCGACGACTGGCAATACCGTCTGTCAGCCGTTTCCCCGGCCGCAAACGATGCCGCCGACACCATGCCCGGCGATGGCACCCGGCAGATGCCGCTACCGCCCGCTCCCCCAGCACCGCCTGTGCGTCAGAACGACGATCGTACACGACAGTTCAATCCGGAAAACCCGAACAAAACCACCGTCATGCCGGCGCAGCAGGCAGATTCGGAGGCAACCACCCGCTTGGCTTTGGAAAAGAACGACGTCCCCGCCAACAACGTTCCAGCTTCCCCCTCGAACGGTCCGGTCAGTGGTGGACAGCCGAAACGCAGTGGCAAGCGTGCACCTGTCATCATCGCCGTCGTAGCAGCCATCGTGCTTGCCTGCGCAGGCGGTGGAGGCTATGCCTGGTGGTATTTCCGAGGACCGGGCAGCTACTGGACCATGCCTCAGCCGGCAGATCTCACATGTTCCGATTCGGAGCCCTGCCGTATTTCCAACATCAAATGGAACGCCTATGAGGAACTGCTGAAATTCTCCAACATCGAGTACGAAGAAACCGAGGCGTTCAGTGATTCCGTCAAGGCTGGCAATGTCATCTCCACCGACCCGGAGAATGTCGGTTCGCATGTGAGCAAACGTCATCATCAGAAGGTCAAGGTGGTAGTGTCCAAGGGTATTAAGCAGGGCACTGTTCCCACAGACATTCTCGATGCCACCAGTGCGAACGGCAAGGATCCGATCAACGCGTTGAAGCGTGCCGGCTTCGACAACATCGAACAGACTCCGGCCAATGATGACGCGTATTCCATGGACGTACCTCAGGGCGCGTTGCTTGATTTAAGCGTGGATCCCGGCGCGACTCTGCCCCATAACGCGAAGATTACCGTCACGCTGTCCCAAGGACCGAAACCGGTTACCATGCCGGACGTCGTGGGCAAATCGAAGGATGAGGCGCAGCAGACGCTTGATGCGCTCAAGCTCACCGTCAACTGGACCGAGCAATTCGATGACAAGATTCCGCAAGGACAGGTGATTTCCGCTTCCGCGAAGACCGGAGACGAGTTGCACTGGGGCGATAGCGTCAATGCGGTGGTGTCGAAGGGACCGGAAACCGTAACGCTGCCGAATTATGTCGGACAGAAAGCCGCCGCTGCCAAAGCCGCATTGGAGAAGCTGGGATTCAGTGTGAAGATCAGCTCGCAACTGACACTTGACTCCAGTCAAGACAAGAAGGTCGCTTCGCAGGATCCGGTAGGAGGCACCGAGGTGCGACTGCGTCAGGAGGATGGCACGCCGAATACCGTCACCTTGAAAATGTATTCGTCGCTGTTCGACTGATTATCCTGATTACAAAATAGAAATCAGGGGTGTCTGTTCCGAAAACATTCTTCGGAACAGACGCCCCTGATTGGTTTGGAATGAACCTCGCTGAAAACTTATGCCTTCTTGGCAGCGGATTCAGCTTGCGCCTGCGCTTCGGCCTCCTGCTGGGCTTTGAGCTCGGCCTTGACCTTCTGCGCGTATTCGTCGACGTATTCCTGTCCGCTCATCTTCTGGATCTCACGGGTCACGCGGTCGGTAAGCGAACGCAAATCATCGTGGGTAATCTGGTCGGCGGATTTCTTCTCGACTTCAATCGGCTTGCCGTAAATCACCTTGGACTTGCCTTTGTTCGGAATGACCTGTCCTGGCTTCTGCAGTTCACGCGAACCGATGATGGCGGCCGGAATAATGGGGCAACCGGTTTCGAATGCCAGACGCGCCGCGCCGGTGTGTCCTTTGTAAAGACGTCCATCGGGGCTGCGAGTACCTTCGATGTGAATGCCGAACAGATGTCCGTCCTCGATGATCTCACGGGCGTGGTTCAGTGCGCCAAGTGATTTGGAACCGCCGGAACGGTCCACGGGGAACACGCCGACTGACGTGAACCACCATTTCTTGAATTTGCCTTTGATGCCTTTGCCTTCGAAATACTCGGCCTTGCCCATGAAATGAATCATGCGCGGGCAGGTCAACGGCAGCAACGCATCGTCGATGACGGCAAGATGGTTGGCTGCGATGATGGCGCCACCTTCGTGCGGAATGTTCTCAAGTCCTTGCGCGGTCGGTCCCAAACGGTGGATGGCGATTGGTCCCAAGCCTTTTACGAAAAACCAATAGAGCATTCTTCACGATCCTCCCGGCGGATTGGCCTCCGCCCGATTAGAGTATAAGTATGACTGACCTCAACAATAGCAATGACGATGAAGAACGCCCAAATGACGCGTCGCATGGTGGCGGCTCTCCAATGGACGACTTGGATGCGGCTTGGGCCGAGTTTGCGGATTCGCATGCTGACGATTTGAAGGCCGTGGAACGTTCGCGTAGTGCGAAACGTTTCGAGAAGCATGCGCAACGTCGGGAAAAAGAGGCTTTGCTGTCCATCGATGACTTGGATCAGGGCACGTTCACCAATGATGCGCCGGCGAATGGTCGTGGGCCGCGCGATTTCACTGGTTCGAGCTGGCTTGACACGGATCGGGTCATGGACCGTTACGGTGACGACTTCGTGCCGCCGAATCCTGAAATCGGCCATGTGAAACTGTCAAAACTGGTGTTCTGGATATTGCTGGTGGCCGGCGTCATCGGCATTATCGCTTCCGTGTTCGTTCCGGCGTTGGCTTCGATTCTTGGTTCGATTTTCGGTTTGTGTGCGCTGGTCGGCGCCGCTGGCCTCATCGTGCAGCATAAAGGGCATCGTGAAACGCGTACCGACGAATTCGATGATGGAGCACGCGTCTGACGATTCTTTGGCGACAAACTGAATACATCCATCTATGTGAAGGCCCCGGCGGTTATTGAACTGCGCCCCGTTTGTTGGACGTTGTTAATTGGGATACAGGGTCAGACCGCGAGGGACATGCTCCGGAACTCCTCCGGGGTGCGTCCCTCGAGTCGTATCTGGCGTCGTCTGGTGTTCCAATGGATGATGTAGGCGTCCAGCTCGCGCTTGAACTGTTCGTACGAGTCGAACACACGGCCGCGGTAGAACTCGTCCTTCAAGTGGCCGAAGACCTGCTCGGTCGCCGCGTTGTCCAGGCAGTTGCCCTTGCGGCTCATGGACCGGCGGATGCCGGGGCGTTCGAGCTCCTTCCTCCACCATTGGTGCTGGTACTGCCATCCCATGTCCGAGTGCAGGATCGGCTCCGCGCCGGCGGGCAGGCGCTCCGCGAGCATGGCGGGCAGGCGCTTCTGCTGCCCGAGTCCGGACTGCGGCTCACGTCCCAGGCCACGATCTCCTTGCTGGCCATGTCGTACACGGGAGCGAGGTACGCCTTGGCTCCGGCGACCTTGAACTCGGTGACGTCGGTGCCGAGCCTGGAGAACGGACGGGCCGCGTCGAAGTCGCGTTCGGGCAGGTTATGCACGCGGTCGCCCGTCTCGCCCCTGTACGAGCTGTAGCGTCTCCACGGGTTCCTGGAGCGGATGGCGCATCTCAGCCCCATACGGCGCATGACCCTGAGCACGGTCTTGGCGGATATGCGCGTGCCGAACTCGTGGACCAGGCACATGCGCACCTGCCGGTGGCCGCACCCGTTCGGGGTGCGCTCCCATATCTCCCGTACCATCGGTTCCACGTCCGGCCTGGACACGTGCGCCGGGCGCGACAGGTGGTGGTAGTACGTGGATTTCGGCAGCCCGGCTATCCTCAGGAGGTGGTCGAGCCGGTGTCCCCGCCCTGCGAGCAGTCGGACGACGGCGCTTCGCTCGCGCCACGTGACTTGGACGCCCGCAGGGCCCGGAGTTTTTCCAGGTACGCGACCTTCGCCTTCAGGTACGCGACCTGTTCGGCGAGCTCCTGCTCGCGCGTCGGTTCGGGCTTCGGCCTGAGCGCCTCCGGACCGGTAGTCGCGGCACCAGCGCTCCAGGGACGCGATGCTCGCGATCCCGTGCCTGGCCATGGCCTCCGTCTTGGTCAGACCGTTCTCGACGTGGTCGCGCGCCGCGGCGACCTTCGTCTCCCAGTCGTAGCGTCTGCTGCCGCCGCCTCCCATGACCGCCTCCTCGCCGTTGGACCTGTACAGCCTGATCCAGTTTCTCGCGGTATACACCGGTATGGCAAGCCTGCTGGCAAGCGTGTCCTTGCCGGCTCCGGACTTGATGAGCTCCAGCGCCTCGCGCCGGAACCCGTCGTCGTAACGTCTCCTTCGATCCTCACGCATACGAAAGAACCGCACCTCCGATCATCGAATCTGAATTTCTTCAGTCCAACAATCGGGGTGCGGTTCATATTTACGCCGGGGCCTTCACATACACATACGTTGTCAGCGTTTTCAGGCTTTCTTCGCAGCTTGGGCGGTGGCGATCCACTTGTCAAGCAGCGCCGTGGCCTTGCCGGAGTCGACGGTCTGCTCCGCGATGGCGTAGGCGGCTTTGAACCGGTCAGCCAAGCTTGCGTCGCCCGGCACCAAATGACCGTCGGCGACGATTGCGGAAGCGGCGTTCAGCAGCGCGGTGGTACGGAACGACACATCCTTGCCTGCGAAGAAGTCTCGTGCCAGCTGCGCGTTGAGCGTCGGTTCGCCACCCTTCAGATCTGCGATGGTGACTTTGGCGAGGCCAAGTTCGACGGTCGGATCGAATTTGTTTTCGGTAACCTTGCCGTCCTTGAATTCCCAAATGGAGACCGGACCGGTCGGTGCCATCTCGTCAAGGCCCTCATGGGAAGTGTAGACCATGCCGATCTGGCCGTTCGCCGCATATACGGCGGCCATGATCGGGCTCATCTTGCGATTAGCGCAGCCGACGGCCATATGCTTCGGGCTTGCCGGGTTGGTCAGCGGACCAAGCACGTTGAACACGCATGGCACGCCGAGCGCGGCGCGAATCGGACCGACAAAACGCATGGCGGGGTGGAAGGTGCGTGCGAAAGCGAATGCGATGCCGCATTCGTTGCCGACTTCGCTCACTTGTTCCGGAGTCAAATCCATGGGCAGGCCGAGCGCTTCGAAGCAGTCAGCAGTGCCGCACTTGGATGAGGCCGCACGATTGCCGTGCTTGACGACTTTTACGCCTGCGGCCGCGGCTACGACGGCCCCCATGGATGACAGGTTCACGGTGGAGGCTCCGTCGCCACCGGTGCCGACGATGTCGGTGGTTTCACCGTCGATGTGCAGCGGAATGGCATGGGCCACCATGGCCTTCGCCGCGCCACGCACTTCGTCGGGGGTCAGCCCCAACTGCTGCTGGGTGGCGAGTACCGCGCCAACGGCCGCCGGATCGGCATTGCCGTTCATAAGGTCATCGACGAACCACTCGGATTCCTCGGCGCTCAAGTGGTCCCCTCCGACCAGCTTGGTGAGGATCGACTTCCATGTGATTTCGGCCATGATGCCCTCCTTGGCGCTGTCGCACGCCTTTATTGTTGTTCTGATGCCGCCAATTGTAACGATTGGACGTTTCCCCACGTCCGCACGTCCATATCACGAAACGGCCCATCGAAGATTCTTCAAAAAAGAAAACCTCCCCCGATTACGGTCGGGGGAGGTTATGTCATGAGCAAGTCAACGACTCAACGAATCACTGCTCGTTCTGGCCGTGGCACATCTTGTACTTACGACCAGAACCGCATGGGCACTGGGCGTTCTTGCCGGTTCCCGGGAAAGTGCGGCCATCCGCCCACGGAGAGTGGAGTTCCTCGCTCTTCGGACGCTTGTTGGCCGGGACCTTGCCTTCGGCGTGGCTGATCGGCTGCATGCCGACGATGCCCTTCTCGTTCTTCTGCTCGTCAGCCAGTTCATCGATGGTGGTCTTTTCGGCCTCGTCATCGGTCTCCGGCTCTGCAGGAGCGGATTCGCCGGTCGCGGCGGCTTCGCCGTCCAGACCCATTACGGCCTCGGCGGCGTTCACGGCCTCATCCTCATCGGATTCGGTCTCCTCGTCCTCGGTCATGGCCACGCGTTCGATGTCCACGTGGAACAGCAGCTGGATGGTTTCCTCCTTGATGGCTTCGATCATGGAGTTGTACATCTGGTAGCCTTCACGCTGGTATTCGACCAGCGGGTCGCGCTGGCCCATACCGCGCAGGCCGATGCCGTCCTTGAGGTAGTCCATCTCGTAGAGGTGTTCACGCCACTTGCGGTCGAGCACGGCGAGCACCACGCGGCGCTCGAGCTGGCGCAGGCCTTCGCTGCCGAGCTTGTCTTCGAAATCGGAGTACTGGTCCTTGGCGTCGGAGACGATGAGCTCCTTCAGGGCCTCAACGGCCTTGTCGCCCTTGAGCTTGTCGACGGCGTCCTTGGCCGCTTCCTGCTCCACGGCGATCGGGTACACGGAGGAGATGGCCTTGAACAGACCGTCCCAATCCCAATCGGCCGGCTTGTCGGAACCGTTGTTGGCGCCCTTGATGTAGCTCAGCACGGTGTCGTCGATGAACTTGAGGATGTCCTCGTGGATATCCGCGCCCTTCAGCACAGCCTGACGCTCCGCATAAATGACGGTGCGCTGCTTGTTCATCACGTCATCGTACTTCAGCACGTTCTTACGGATTTCGAAGTTACGCGATTCGACGGCCTTCTGTGCGGTGCGCACGCCCTTGGAAACGCTCTTGGCTTCGATCGGCTCGCCTTCCGGCATGCCCTTGGCCATGACACGCGCCACCAGCTGGGTGTTGAACAGACGCATCAGATCATCTTCGAGGGACAGGTAGAAACGGGATTCACCCGGATCTCCCTGACGGCCGGAACGGCCGCGCAGCTGGTTGTCGATACGGCGGGATTCGTGGCGCTCGGTGCCGAGCACGTACAGACCGCCGAGCTTGACGACTTCCTCATGCTCGTCCTTGACCTGGTCCTTGATTTCGGCCAAAGTGCCCGGCCAACGCTTCTCGTACTCGTCCGGAGTGTCATCCGGAGAATAGCCTTCGGACTTGAGCTTCGCATCGGCGAGGAACTCGACGTTGCCGCCGAGCATGATATCGGTACCACGGCCTGCCATGTTGGTGGCCACGGTGACGGCGCCCTTACGGCCTGCGACGGCCACAACGGCGGCTTCCTTGTCATGCTGCTTCGCGTTCAGCACCTGGTGAGGAATCTTGGCCACGTCAAGCAGAGAGGACACGACTTCGGAGGATTCCACGGATGCGGTACCCAGCAGGACCGGCTGGCCCTTCTTGTGGCGCTTGGCCACATCACGGACGATGGCGGCGAGCTTTTCCTTCTTGGTACGGAAGATCAGATCGTCCTTATCCTCGCGGATCATCGGCTTGTTGGTCGGAATCGGCAGCACGCCCAGCTTGTAGGTGCCCATGAATTCGGCGGCTTCGGTCTCTGCGGTACCGGTCATGCCTGCCAGCTTGTCGTACATGCGGAAGTAGTTCTGCAGGGTGATGGTGGCGAAGGTCTGGTTTTCGGCCTTGACCTCCACGCCTTCCTTGGCTTCGATGGCTTGGTGCAGACCCTCGTTGTAACGGCGGCCCGGCAGGATACGTCCGGTGTGCTCGTCGACGATGAGCACTTCGCCGCTGGTCACGACGTAGTCGCGGTCGCGCAGGAACAGTTCCTTGGCCTTGATGGCGTTGTTCAGATAGCCGATCAATGCGGTGTTGTTCGGTTCGTACAGGTTGTCGATGCCGAGATAGTCCTCGACCTTGGTGATGCCCGGATCAAGGATGCCGACGACCTTCTTCTTCTCGTCGACCTCGTAATCCTCGTCGCGGTTGAGCTTCAGGACCAGGCGCGCGAACTGGCGGTACCAGCGGGTCACGTCGCCTTCGGCCGGACCGGAGATGATCAACGGGGTACGGGCTTCGTCGATGAGAATGGAATCGACCTCATCGACGATGGCGTAGTGATGGCCACGCTGTACGAGATCGGACTTCTCCCACGCCATGTTGTCGCGCAGGTAATCAAAACCGAATTCGTTGTTGGTGCCGTAGGTGATGTCGGCGTTGTACTGCTTGCGACGCTCCGGCGGCTTCTGGTTGGTGATGATGCAGCCGGTGCTCATGCCGAGGAAGCGGTAGACACGGCCCATCAGCTCGGCCTGGTAGCTGGCCAGATAGTCGTTGACGGTGACGACGTGGACGCCCTGACCGTCGAGTGCGTTCAGGTAGGCCGGCAGCGTGGCCACAAGGGTCTTGCCTTCACCGGTCTTCATTTCGGCGATGTTGCCCCAGTGCAGAGCGGCGCCGCCCATGAGCTGCACGTCGAAGTGGCGCAGGCCCAAGGTTCGCTTGGAAGCTTCACGCACGGTGGCGAAGGCTTCCGGCATGAGCTTGTCAAGGGACTCGCCGTTTTCGATACGCTGCTTGAACTTGGCGGTCTGGCCCTTGAGCTCCTCGTCGTCAAGCGCCGCGATCTCGTCCTCCAAGGCGTTCGTCGCTTTGGCCACGTTCTCAAGCTTCTTGATCTGTCGGCCTTCACCCATGCGTAGGGCTTTGTCAACGATATCTACCACAATCACTCCCTTTGTGTATGGTGACTTTCCTCGATTGAGGATAGTCGCTTTCTCGCGATTTCCGAAAAGCTCCGTCCATTTTACGTAAGTTTTGACGTATCTTGTTTTTCGCATAAGAAAAGAGGCCCGCATGTATGACATGTGAGCCTCTTATCGTTCAGTTTTCAGCCATTAGCCATTACTTCTTGGCCACATTCTCCGGAGTGTCGATTTCGAAGACGCCGTAGCTCCAACCGTGACGGTGGTAGACGACGGATGGACGACCGGTTTCCTTGTTGACGAACAGGAAGAAGTCGTGACCGATCAGCTCCATCTCGTACAGGGCCTCGTCAATGGTCATCGGCTCGGCGATGTGCAGCTTGCGGCGGATGACGATTGGGGTGTCGCCGACCTGGACCTCGACGGATTCGCCAGGGCCGAGATCAGCGGAAACGGCGTCGGCCGGGCTATTGTTCGGCGCTTCCGGCTCCGGCTCCTCGACGACGACCGGCTCGACCGGGCCCAGATCGACCGGGACCGGATCGGTGTAGCCACGACGATGGTCCTTGCGGCGGTCGCGGGTACGGCGCAGACGAAGCGTCAGCTTGTCGAGAGCCAAATCGAGAGCACTGAACTCGTCGGCGCTGGAGGCTTCGGCACGCACCACGGTACGACCTGCGATGACGGTGATCTCAACGCGCTTGGCGGTGTCGGCCTGACGCGGATTGCCCTCGTGGGACAGCACAATCTGGACACGCTGCGCATCCGGGGCGATAGCGGTCACACGATTCATCTTGCTTTCGACAA
>ERZ1032665.164-NODE-164-length-13223-cov-16.884948_pt1 | contig 13223 bp, 8 predicted proteins | sample MGYA00517875_ERZ1032665 | MGnify/ENA primary metagenome ERZ1032665 (study PRJEB33719, sample SAMN04261402) | wastewater metagenome | biome: periurban shantytown; feature: human; material: feces | host: Homo sapiens | place: Peru: Lima | collected 2013-01-03 ... | reverse complement strand
TGCTCATGATGGTGCTCACGGCAGTTCTCATCTTCTTCTTCATCAATGTCATGCTGCTCGTCTCTGATATCCAGGGCACGGCGCGCGTGGTCAACTACGCCGGTCTGGTGCGCGGTACCACGCAGCGAATCGTTAAGCTTGAGGATGCGGGCCAGACTCAAGATGACCTGCTCAAAGCCGTGGATTCATACATCAACGGTTTGCGTTACGGAAGTGACGACCTCAACCTCGTCCGCCTCGACGACGATGAGTATCAGGCAAAGATGACCGAGCTTGCAAATTATTTTGATGAGCTTTGCGCCGAGATCAGCCGCGTGCGCGAAGTCGGCTACGAGAGCACCGACATCATCTCCATGAGCGAGGAGTTCTTTGGCATTTGCGACGATGCTACGCGACTCGCAGAGGACTACTCTCAGGAGAAGGCGTCGGCGCTCAACTATCTCGAGGGCTTGGTGATCATCGACATCGTGGGCTTGGTGGCGACCTTTGCGGTCGAACTTGTTCGCGCGGTGCGCACTGCCGCGCTCAACCGCGAGCTGCAGAGCAAAGTCTATCTCGACGAAGCCACGGGACTGCCCAACAAGAACAAGTGCGAGGAGATCTTGGGGCAGGAGCGGCCTGTCTCCGCGGAGGCGCCCGTTGCGGTGTGCGTCTTCGACCTTAACAATCTGCATACGGTCAATAACAACTTCGGCCACGAGAAGGGCGACGAATACATCCGTTCTTTTGCCCAGCAGCTGGGGTGCGTGGCGTCCGAGACCTGCTTTGTGGGCCGCGACGGCGGCGATGAGTTTATCGCGGTGCTGCGGGATGCCGATCGAGCTGCCGTGGAGTCCTGTCTCGCTCGGGTTCGTGCGAACGTGAACGAGTATTCCGAGGCTCACCCCGACATGCCCATCAGCTATGCGGTGGGCTACGCGCTTTCCAGTGATTTTGATGAACCGCCTACGATGCGCGAGCTCTTTTCCCAGGCCGACAAAAACATGTACATCGACAAGAATCGCGTAAAGACAGCCGAGGCAGCCGGGCCGCAACGCGAGGAACGGTAAGCCTGTAACAGAGGGTATAGAAAAGCCTCCGCAGCTCGTGTGGCTGCGGAGGCTTTATTCGTTGCGGTGCATTGTGTTTGGGTCGTTGAGATGAGTCGATTTGCCCCGAAAGAGGCGGGCATTGACCTTGGGGTCATGCCCGACGAATGAGCGGCAAATCGGCCATCTCGGCGAGCCGAACTACTCCAGCTCAAACGCTCCGGTATAGAGCTGGTAGTAATACCCGCGCTTGGCGATCAGCTCGTCGTGGTTGCCGCGCTCGATGATGCGGCCGTGGTCCAGGCAGATAATCGCATCGGAGTTGCGCACGGTGGACAGACGGTGCGCGATGACAAACGTCGTGCGGCCTTCCATGAGCTTGTCCATGCCGGCCTGCACGATAGCCTCGGTGCGGGTGTCGATGCTCGACGTGGCCTCGTCCAGAATCATCGCCGGCGGATCGGCGACGGCAGCGCGTGCGATCGAGATCAGCTGGCGCTGGCCCTGCGACAGCTGCGCGCCGTTGCCGGTGAGCATGGTGTCGTAGCCGTCGGGCAGGCGGGTGATAAAGTCGTCGGCGCCCGCGAGCTTGGCCGCCGCGATGCACTCCTCGTCGGAAGCGTCCAGGTTGCCGTAGCGGATGTTATCCATCACGGTGCCGGTGAACAGGTTCACGTCCTGCAGCACGACGCCCAGCGAGCGGCGCAGATCGGCCTTGCGGATCTTGTTGACGTTGATGCCGTCGTAGCGGATCTTGCCGTCGGCGATGTCATAGAAGCGGTTGATGAGGTTGGTGATGGTCGTCTTACCGGCACCGGTGGCGCCGACAAACGCGACCTTCTGGCCCGGCTTGGCAAACACGGACACGCCGTGCAGCACCTCGTGGTCGGGCGTGTAGCCAAAGTCGACGTTGTCCATGACCAGGTCGCCGCGCAGCGGTACGTACTCGATCTCGCCGGTTGCGCGGTGCGGGTGTTTCCATGCCCACATGCCGGTGTGGTGGTCGGCCTCCTCGAACTCCCAGGTATCGGGGTTGACCTGCGCGTTGACGAGCGTCACATAGCCTTCGTCGGCTTCGGGCTCCTCGTCGATGAGCTCAAAGATACGGTCGGCGCCGGCGAGGCCCATGACCACGGCGTTGATCTGCTGCGAGATCTGGCCGATCTGTCCGCAGAACTGCTTGGTCATGTTGAGGAACGGCACCACGACGGCGATGGACAGTGCCATGCCCGAGATGCTCAGGTTGGGCACGCCCAGCGCCAGGAAAATGCCGCCTGCCAGTGCGACCAGCACGTAGAGCAGGTTTCCCAGGTTCATAAGGATGGGCATGAGGATGTTGGCGTACATGTTGGCCTTCTGCGAGACCTCGAAGAGCTTTTCGTTGCGCTCGTCAAAATCGGCCTCGGCGGCAGACTCGTGGCAGAATGCCTTGACGACCTTCTGGCCGTTCATGACTTCCTCGATATGGCCCTCGACAACGCCGAGCTCGGTCTGCTGCGCAATAAAGAAGCGCGCGGAGTTGGAGCCGAGCAGCTTGGTCATAAAGGTCATAAAGGCGACGCCTGCCACAATGACCAGACACATCCAAACGCTGTAGTACAGCATGATAAAGAACACCGTGACGATGACGATGGTCGTCATGAGCAGGTTGGGCAGCGACTGGCTGATCATCTGACGCAGCGTGTCGATGTCGTTGGTGTAGTGGCTCATGATATCGCCGCGCTGGTGCGTGTCGAAGTAGCGGATCGGCAGGTCCTGCATGCGGTTGAACATCATCTCGCGCAGTTTCTCGAGCGAGCCCTGCGTGACGATAGCCATGGCGCGGTTCCAGAAGAGCGAGGACAGGACGCCGACGCCGTAGATGCAGGCGAGGGTGGTCACGAGCTGCAGAATCTTGGGCTGCGCGGCTTCCCAATCGCCCGACTGCCACGATTCGCTAATAATTTGCAGGGCGCTCTGCAGGAAGGTCGCGCCGATGGAGTTGATGATGGCGCAGAGCACCACGCCGGCGACGACAAGGGGCAAAAGCACGGGATAGAAGCCAAAGAGCGTCTTGATGAGGCGCGACATGGTGCCGCCCTTGCGGTTGAGCGCGCGCTCGGCGGTCGTTGCCTTACTCATGTGCCTCGCCTCCTTCCTGGGTCTGAGCTTGCGTTGCGGATGCCTCGGTGTCGGCCTCGACGGCCTCTTCGCCCTCGGCAGACATCTTGTTCTGCGAGGTAAAGGTCTCGCGGTAGATCTCGCTCGTCTTGAGCAGCTCGTCGTGGTTACCGATCTGCGCGATGCGGCCGCCCTCCATGACGATGATGCGGTCTGCGTCCTGCACGGAGCTAATGCGCTGGGCGATGATGAGCTTGGTCGTGTTGGGCAGATAGCTTGCCAACCCTGCGCGAATCTTGGCGTCGGTCTTGGTGTCGACGGCGCTGGTGGAGTCGTCCAGGATCAAGATCTTGGGGCGACGCAGCAGGGCACGCGCAATGCACAGGCGCTGCTTCTGACCGCCCGAGACATTGGAGCCGCCCTGCTCGATCCAGGTGTCATAGCCCTTGGGGAAGCCATCGACAAACTCATCGGCGCAGGCCAGATGTGCCGCCTCGCGGACCTCTTCGTCGGTGGCGTTCGGGTCGCCCCAACGCAGGTTCTCGGCAATCGTGCCGCTAAACAGCACGTTTTTCTGCAATACCATGGCCACTTGGTGGCGCAGAGCGTCCAAGTCGTAGTCGCGCACATCCACGCCGCCCACGCGCACGGTGCCTTCGGTGGCGTCGTACAGGCGGGCGATGAGGTTTACAAGCGTGGACTTGGCCGAGCCGGTGCCGCCGATAATGCCGATGGTCTCGCCGCTCTTAATGTGCAGGTCGATATCGTCGAGCGCCTGGCGCTTCGCATGCGCAGAATACTTAAAGCTCACGTGGTCAAAGTCGATGGAACCGTCGGCAACCTCGAGCACGGGCTCGGCGGGATCGGCGATCGTGGGCTCGGCGGCCAGCACCTCGGTGATGCGGTGCGCCGATTCGTCGGCCATGGTCACCATGACAAAGATCATCGACAGCTGCATCAGGCTCATGAGGATCTGGAAACCATAGGTAAAGATCGAGGAGAGCTGGCCCACGTCGAACAGCGTGCCCTGGCTCGTGATGATGAGCTTGGAGCCCAGGTAGATGATGACGACAAACGCGCCGTTGACGCAGATGTTCATCATGGGGTTGTTAAAGGCAAGCAGCTTCTCGGCGCTGGTGAAGTCCATCTGGACGTCGCGCGCAGCGGTCGCGAACTTCTCCTTCTCAAAGTCTTCGCGCACATAGCTCTTAACTACGCGCATGCCGGTGACGTTTTCCTCGACGGACTCGTTAAGGGCGTCGTACTTGTGGAACACGCGCGAGAAGATGGGGCGCACCTTAAAGATGATAAAGAACAGCCCAAAGCCCAGCAGTGGAATGATGACCAGGTAGACCATGGCGACGCTGCCGCCCATGATAAATGCCATGGTAAAGGCGAAGATCAGTACCAGCGGCGCGCGCACGGCGATACGGATGATCATCATAAAGGCCTGCTGCACGTTGTTGATATCGGTGGTCAGGCGCGTGACGAGCGAGGAGCTCGAGAACTCATCGATGTTGGCAAAGCTGAACGTCTGGATCTTGTAGAACAGGTCGTGACGCAGGTTCTTAGCGAAGCCGCAGCTCGCATGGCTGCAGGTGACGCCGGCAGCGGCGCCAAAAGCAAGCGATGTCAGCGCGATGAGCACCAAAAAGCCCGCGGTGGGAAGCATCTCGGCTACGGTGGCGCCGTCTTTGATGGCATCGATCAGGTTGGCGGTGATAAATGGAATCAGCATCTCGCAGAGCACCTCGCCAAGCACGAGCAATGGCGTGGCAACGGTGACTTTCATATAGTCGCGGATGCTTCCCATGAGGGTTTTAATCATCCAGTTCCTCCCAGGTTACACGGATTTTCTCGAGCATTTCGGCGAGCTGCTCGCGCTCGTCGTGGGTGAGCGCGCTAAAGGCCTGCTCTCTAAAGCGGATGCGGGCCGCCTGCTCAACGCGGGCCTTTTCCCATCCCGCATCGGTCAGGCGGATGGTGAGCTGCCGACGGTCTTTGGGATTGCGACTGCGCTCGATAAGACCGCCCAGTTCGAGCTTGGACAGAATCTCGGAAAGGGACCCCGGCTTGAGGTCGAAGTGCATGCCGAGCTCCTGTTGGGACAGCTCGCCGGTCGGCTGCTTGGCGAGCAGGCAGACGATGGGCGCCTTGCCAGATATGCCGCCGCCGTGAAAATGCATGTAATGGCCGCAAAACCCCAGCCCATGGAGGATTCTCTTGGCGAGACGGTCCTCCTTGGACTGAGTCTCGGGCTCGTCTACCGGCTGCGAGGGGTCGTCGCCGGGTTTATGCGGATGGGCGTGTGGTTCAACACACATATCTAATCTTCGCTCCTTTCTTTAGTTAGGTAGATGAATTGTTTTGTGCCTAACTAATCTAGGAGCGTGAGAAATAAATGTCAAGGTACCAAACTTATTAAGTTACGGCGTTTTACCAAACGCCGTAACCGCTCGACGCTGCGCGGGCCGCATTTGGACAATCTGACGTTCAACTTCAAGGGCGCGACCAGAAGGTCAGCGCCCTTTCGTTTCACGTCATCTTGCCTCAAATGCGACCCGCTCGCTGTCGTTGCCAAAACATCGACGTTGCCCTTTTTGGCACTTGGGGACGTTCCTTATGTGCCGGCACTTGGGGACGTTCTTGTTTGACTAGTCATTTAAGAACGTCCCCAATGACTAACTTCCTCCTTTCCGTAACCTTTCCGCAACAATGTGGCCTCCGCGGCGCCAGTGCCCGTTCACAACGTCCCCTGCGCTACACTTAGTTGCACTATGGCGCCATCGTGCCGCGCCCGACCCAAGGGGGACTCTCATGAAGAACACTCAGCTGCTGCTGATCAACGATATGTGCGGCTACGGCAAGGTCGCGCTTTCCGCCATGCTGCCGGTGCTGTCGCACATGGGCTACCGCATCCACAATCTGCCGACGGCACTTGTGTCCGATACGCTCAACTATCCCAAGTTCTACATCCATGACACCACCGAGTACGTGCGCCAGAGCCTCGCCATCTGGGAGGATCTCGGCTTTGAGTTCGACGCCATCTCCACCGGCTTTATCGTGACCGAGGAAGAGACGCGCATTATTTCGGACTTCTGCCACCGTCGCGCGCAAAAGGGCACCAAGGTGTTCGTCGACCCCATCATGGGCGACAACGGCAAGCTCTACGCCGGCGTGCCCGAGTCCACGATCGGCCTCATGCGCAGCCTGCTTGAGTGCGCCGACTATGCGGTGCCAAACTACACCGAGGCGTGCCTGCTTACCGATACGCCCATTGCCGAGCAAATCACGCCCGATAAGGGCCGCGCTCTTGTGGATGACGTGCGTGCCCTGGGCGCCAAGTCGGTGGTCATTACGAGCGCTGTGGTCGACGGTGCGAATGTCGTCATCGGTTACGACCATGTGGCGGGGGAGTACTTTACGATTCCCTTCGACCTGATCCCGGTCTACTTCCCGGGCACGGGCGACACGTTCTCGGCGGTGCTCGTCGGCCGCGTTATGGCAGGTTGGAGTCTGCAGCGCGCGACGAGCGATGCCATGCGCGTGGTAGCCGAGCTTATCGAGCGCAATGCCGACCAAGAGGACAAGTCCGCCGGCCTGCCCATCGAGGCCTGCCTGGATGTGATTGACCATGAGTAACGCCGACGAGAGCGGCACCGAGGCAGCGGGCGAGAACAAGCCGCTCGGTGTCCCGCGCGGCAAGCGCCCACGTATTCGCATTAGCTGCGTGGACCAGCTGGGCACATGCCGCTGCCATCACGGGCACAAGCCGGGTGACGTCTTCGACTTCGACCGCGATCGCGGCAAGATGTGCGCCATGGCCTGCCATGTGGGCTTTCCCTATATCGATATCCTGCGCTATGGCGGAACCGTGCCTGGCAACGAGCCTGGTACGGCAAAGTTCTGCTGTCCCGAGGTCGATACTCTGAACGTCTGGCTTGCCGAGGTCGTCGACGAGTAACCGAGCGAGGATTTTCTCCCGTCGAAATATCGAGCGTGGATTATCTTCCGTTTTGGGCGCAATTTCGCACTCAAAGTGGGAGATAGCCCTCGCTCGATTTGTATGCGAGAATCCCGACCTCACTTATGCCCATGCTTAGACGCACGCGTCGTTGTTCTGTGCGCGAGTAAGCTCAAATTTCTGCATTTCATCTAATTTCTGTACTTAAAATCTCTGCATTTCATCGATAATAGTCGATATTAATATCTGCATTTCATTTATCGAGGCGATGGGAGAGCTTATGTTGCGCAGGAAAATCGCTGATGAGCTTGATTGTTGGCAGGGATCCATTGAACGAAAGGCGTTGTTCGTCACGGGTTCTCGCCAAATCGGTAAGAGCTACTCGATTCGCGAGTTCGGTAAGTCAAACTACGCAACCTATATCGAGCTCAATCTCGCGGAAAACCGCCAGGCAAAAGACGCCCTTCTCGGGGCGAGGGATGCTGATGACTTCATCAGCAGGGTGACGCTTCTCACGGGCAAGTCGATAGCGCCGGGCAAAACGCTCGTGTTTATCGATGAGGTCCAAGAGGCCCCCGACATCATGACGATGGCAAAGTTCCTTGTTGAGGACGGGAGGTGCCGCTGGGCGTTTTCGGGGTCAATGCTCGGGACCCAGTTCAAGGGCGTTAGGTCCTATCCCGTGGGATATGTTCACGAGCTTAGGATGTTCCCGCTCGATTTTGAGGAGTTTTGCTGGGCGATCGGGGTGAGCGAGGGAGCTCGCCAAACGATACGCGACGCGTGTATCAGCGAGAAGCCCATTCCTGATTACATTCACGACGCGATGATGGCAAACTTCAGGACCTATACCGTTGTCGGTGGAATGCCAGAGGTCGTGCAGCGTTTCCTTGACACGCGGGGCGACCTTGCCTCTGTTCGTCAGCTACAGTCAGAGCTCAACGAACAGTACCGGCGGGATATCTCCAAGTATGCAAGCGGGCGAGCCCTTCAGGTGCAGAGCATTTACGATCAGCTCCCTATTATGCTCGAGGGCGAAAACAAACGCTTCGTGCTCAATTCCATTGACCCCAAGGCGCATTACGACAAGTACCAGCGAGATTTTGTCTGGCTTGTCGATGCCGGCGTTGCTCTCAAGGCGGATATCGTAACCGAGCCAAAGTCGCCCCTGCTCAAGACGGCACGGCCATCGCAGTTCAAGCTATACCAATCGGATACGGGCATGTTGATGGCGCGCTACCCCGTTGGCGTCGCCCAGGCGGCGTATCTTGATAGCAAGGAACCCAATCTGGGCGGTATTTACGAAAACGTGGTGGCCCAGCAGCTGGCTGCCCAAAATCGCCAGCTTTACTACTATCAGACAAAGAAGCGCGGCGAAGTGGACTTTGTGGTCGACGGACCGGATGGAACAGCTGTTCCGATCGAGGTTAAATCGGGTTCCTATTACCACGCGCACGCCGCGCTCGGCCATGTGCTTGATACGGCCGAATATGGTGTAAGGCTCGGGATTGTTTTCTCGAGAGGCAACGTTGAACGCAGCGGAGCTGTTCTTTATTTGCCGCTATATGCGACCTGGGCCCTTTCGGATGTTTTGGGTGACTCCTGTGCCGAGGGGATAAAGCTGGAGGTCAAGCCGGTCTAGGGACAGTCCCCGACGCGACAAAGGGATAGTGCCTTTGTCGCATCCGCTATCCGAGATAATGAGCGTGGATTTTCTCCCGTCTAGAGCGCACTTGAATGCTCAAAGTGGGAGAAAATCCACGCTCGATCTGTATGCCGATGACGCGGCTCGCGAGGTTCGTGCCTCCGCGAACCTACAGCTGCTCGAGCATAGCGGCGCAACCGGCGAGCACGTCGCGGTAGGTGGCATCGAAATTGCCGGTATACCAGGGATCGGCCACGTCGCCGGGGCGATCGGTCCAGTCGAGCAAGCGCGTAATCCTGCCGTCGGGGTCGTCGCCAAAGATGCGACGCAGGCCGCGCGCGTTCTCAGCATCCATATAGACAATGCGATCCCAGTCGCCATACTCCGCGCGACGCACCTGGCGCGCGCGGTGGGCGACGACGGGGATTCCGACCTCGCGTAGCTTGGCAACGGTACCGTGGTGCGGCGGGTTGCCGATCTCCTCGGTCGAGGTCGCTGCAGAATCGATGACAAACTCGCCCGCGCGCCCAGCGCGGCGCACCAGCTCGGTAAACACGGACTCAGCCATCGTCGAGCGGCAGATGTTCCCATGACAGATAAACAGTACGCGTTGCATAGGACGATACCTTTCATATAGAAGGCTGCTAAAGGGTCGAAGCCGGACGCATGCCAAGTTTTATTTCTTGGCCAGTTTGAAGTAACGCTCAAATATCAATTCGAAAACGTAATAGAACATCAATCGACTGTCGAGGTCCATGCTGCCCAAGCGGATTTCTTTTTGCACGGTGTAGATAGGGTAGTCGGCTAGTTTCGAGAGAGAATTTCGAGAAAAGCCGGTGAGCGTGACGATCTTGCATCCGCGCGTTTTGGCTATCGATGTGGCGTCAATAGACACCTGCGTCTCACCGCTGACTGAAACGCTGAAGACCAGGTCGTTTTTGCCAAGCAGTTCTGCGTAATGCCTCATGACGTGGCGTTCACTGAGCGTGTCGGTATTCTTGCCCATTATTTTGAGCTTTTCAGCCATTTCGAGGCACGGGTACTTCGAAAAACCCGAGCAGAAGAACACGATATGCGAGGCGTCCTGGATAAGACTCACAACCGAATCGATGACCCGGTCGTTAAGCAGATCTTTGGTCTGTACGAGCTGGGTATCAAGAGGAAGTGCCTCGATAGTGAATCGATTGCGGTCGAGCGAGGCGGAATACGATTGTTTGAGCTCCGTAAACCCCGAGAAGCCAAGCTTATGGGCAAGCCTGACGATTGTATTGGGAGCGACGAAGAACCGTTCAGCAACGCTCTTAAGCGTGACATCGTCAATATCATCACGCAGCTCGATGATGTAGCGCATGATCTCGCTTTCGAGATCGTTGAGCTTGCTCTCGCCAGCTCGCACATGATCATAAAAAGATTCTTGATCTTTCATAAGATGTTTCAGCCCCTCGCACCTCGCCGTATATATGGTACCGCTTTGTGTAGCTAGGTGAGAAATCGGTAATCGGTCAAGATTGCCTATTGCCTATGAACTGGGCAAACGCGCGTGTTTGCCTACACATATCTGTGTCGTGAGCGAAATCATGTGTCCCCGTTTCGCATTGGCCCACACGGGGACTCGCAAATGACCTTATGTCGCAAAATATCAATCGAAACGAAGCAAGCCGAGGACAACCGCGGAGCCCAAGGTCTTCGAGAACACCGATCAGCCAACCCTGGAGGGACGGAACATGAAGGATAAGCTCAATATTGTGATCGTTGGCGGCGGCTCCACGTGGTGCCCTGGCATTCTTAAAGCCCTGACCAAGCACATGGACATTCTGCCGCTGAACCGCGTGATGCTCTATGACATCGATGCCGAGCGTCAGCGTCCGATCGGCGAGTTTGGCAAGATCCTCTTTGCCGAGGAGGAGCCCGGTGTGGAGTTTGGTTACACCACCGATAAGGACGAGGCATACACCGACGTTGACTTTGTGCTCTGCCAGATTCGTACCGGCGGCTACGAGATGCGCAGCAAGGACGAGAAGATTCCGCTGCATATGGGAATCATCGGCCAGGAAACGGTGGGCCCTGGCGGTATGGCTTACGGTATGCGCTCCATGCATGACATGGTTGAGATCGTCAACGACGTTCGCGCTCATAGCCCGGAGGCGTGGATTATCAACTACACCAACCCGGCTGCTATTGTGGCATATGGTCTCGAGCGCGTCCTGCCCGATGAGCATCGCGTCCTCAACATCTGCGACCAGCCTGTCAACCTCATGCGCTCTTACGGTCGCCTGCTCGGTCGCGATATGAGCAAGACGGAGCCCGTGTACTTCGGCCTCAATCACTTCGGTTGGTTCAAGCACATCTACGATGAAGAGGGCCATGACCTCGTCCCGCAGATTAAGGAATACACGGAGAAGAACGGCTTCCTTCCTGCCGATGCCGAGCAGCGTGACCAGTCCTGGCTTGATACCTACGCCATGGTCAAGGACATGCTCGAGGACTTCCCCGACTATCTGCCCAACACTTATCTGCAGTACTATCTGTATCCCGAGTACAAGGTCGCTCACCTCGACCCCGACTACACTCGCTCCGACGAGGTTATCAACGGTCGTGAAAAGCGCGTGTTCGCCGAGTGCGAGCGTGTTGCCAAAGTCGGCACCGCAAAGAACTCCTCGGTTGTGCAAAACGACGCTCATGGCGATATGATCGTGGAAATCACCTCGGCCATTTATCGCAACACCAACAAGACCTTCATTGTCATCGTGCCCAACAACGGCATTATCGAGGGCATGCCCGATGACGCCATGGTCGAGGTCGCGGCAAGCGTGGGCGCCAATGGCCCGCAGCCCTATGCTGTTGGCAAGATCGGTACCTTCTATCGCGGCCTTATGGAGAACCAGTACGCCTATGAGCGCCTGACTGTTGAGGCTTGGATGGAGGGTTCCTACGAGAAGGCTCTGCAGGCACTCACGCTTAATCGTCTGGTCGGTGACGCAAAGAAGGCTCGCAAAGTGCTCGACAAGCTCATCGAGGCCAATAAGGATTACTGGCCGGAGCTTAAGTAGCTAGTTCCATAGCGCTTGATAACTGTTATGGGGCGTGTGGGTTGTAGAACTGCACGCCCCGTTTCTTTAAGAGGGGTATCCCATGAACAAAGATGAGCTGCTGGCAAAGTTCCAGCGTCTGGGCAAAGTCCTCATGACGCCTGTCCTGATCCTGCCAATCGCCGGCATCCTTCAGGGCTTTGGCAATGCCTTTACCAGCCCCACCCTTACGGCAGCTGTTCCCTGGCTTGCTGCTCCGGGCTTTGCGATCTTCTTTTCGATTCTCAAGGCCGCTGCCAGCATCGTTATGAACAACATCCCGGTTATCTTCTCGATTTGTCTCGCCTATGGCTTCGCCAAGTCCGAGAAGGCTACCGCGGCGCTTTGTGGCTTTTTGGGCTACATGTGCATGAACTCCGTGATGGGCACGTTCCTTACGGCGACTGGTGTCATCGATCCCGCGAATCTTACGACGGGCCAGAGCACGATCCTCGGTATCACCACGCTCGACACTGGCGTTATCGGCGGTCTTCTGGTGGGCGCAATCGTCGCATGGTTGCATAACCGTTACTACAAGATTGAGCTGCCTGCCGTGTTCTTCATTTTCAACGGCACGCGCTTTATCCCGGCGGTGACGCTGCTCTCATGCAGCATCCTCGCATTGGTCATGTCCTTTGTTTTCCCGTTTATTCAGAACGCTCTCGGTGCGCTGTCCGAGTTCATCAAGACTACGGGTGCCTTTGGTGCATTTGTCTACGGCGCCGGCGAGCGCATGCTCCTGCCTTTTGGCCTGCATCACTTTGTCTATTTGCCGTTCTTCTTCACGTCGCTCGGTGGCGTCGAGACCATCGACGGCCAGACTGTTCAGGGCGCTATCAATATCTACAACGCGATCCTGGGCTCTCCCAGCACGCCGTTTAACATCGAGGTCAGCCGTTTTGTCATGAACGGCAAGGTTATCTTCGCCATGTTCGGCCTGCCTGGCGCTGCGCTCGCCTTCTACAAGACGGCGCTTCCCAAGAATAAGAAGAAGACCGCAGCGCTCATGATTGCCATCGTGGTGCCTTGCATCCTCTCCGGCATTACCGAGCCGCTCGAGTACTCCTTCCTGTTTATCGCGCCCATCCTCTACGTGTTCCACGCTCTCATGGCTGGTCTTGCCTATGCGCTGACCTATATCCTGCAGTTCAACGTGGCTGGCTCCGCGTCCTTCGGCGGCCCGCTCTTGTCGTTGATCTTTAACGGCATTATGGGTGCAGCCAAGGGCTCCAACTGGCAGGTTATCCTGTTCCTCGGCCCCATCTACTTCGTGGTGTACTACTTCGTCTTCAAGTTCATCATTCTTAAGAAGGACCTTAAGACTCCCGGCCGCGAGGAAGAGTCCGACGATGAGGCCGAAAAGGCTCCCAAGACCGTGATTAGCGACCTCATTCCCGCCATCGTTGAGGCAGTGGGCG
>ERZ1032665.153-NODE-153-length-13636-cov-18.377881_pt1 | contig 13636 bp, 7 predicted proteins | sample MGYA00517875_ERZ1032665 | MGnify/ENA primary metagenome ERZ1032665 (study PRJEB33719, sample SAMN04261402) | wastewater metagenome | biome: periurban shantytown; feature: human; material: feces | host: Homo sapiens | place: Peru: Lima | collected 2013-01-03 ... | reverse complement strand
AGAACCACAGGTTGGTGGTGTTGTCGGTGGTGCCCGTCTTGCCGGCATAGGGCTGGTTGACGCTCAGGGCACCGGCAGCACCCGTACCGCCGCCCTGCATGACGCCGGACAGAACATCGGTGACCGCGGCGGCCTCGCCCTCGGTAAGCACCTGTGAGGGATTGTCCGTGTGCTGGTACAGCACCGAACCGGTACGAGAGTCAATCTCGGTGATGGCGATCGGCTGGCGATAGTAGCCGCCGTTGGCAAACGTCGCGTAGGCGGCGGCCATCTCGAGCGGCGAGATCGAGCCGGTGCCGAGGGTCATGACGGGAACGTCCTCGATGTTGTCCTTGGCGGGATCGATGCCGAGCTTTTTGACGAGTGAGATGATCTTGCTGTTGCCGACGGCTTCCGCCACCTGGATGTAGCCGGTGTTGGAGGAGTATGCCGTTGCCTGCTTAAGCGTGATGTTGCCATAGCTATGGTTGGCGTAGTTTTGGACCTCGGTCGTGGTGCCCTTGGCCTTGAGTGGCGAGTTGCAGTTGAGGGTGACGTTGGGGTTCATGCCGTTTTGGATGGCAGTTGCCAGCGTAAAGGCCTTAAAGGTGGAGCCGACGGGACGCTTGGCCGTGGCATGGTTTACGTGGTTCTCGTCGGCGTTGTAGTCGTAGCCGCCCACCATGCACTTGATGTAGCCGGTCTTGGGGTCGACGACGACCATGCCCATGTCCAGGCCGTCGAGTGAGAGTGTGTCGAGCTGCTCGCGGACGGCATTCTCTGCCACCTGCTGCATCGTGGGGTCGATGGTGGTCTTGACGGTCAGGCCGCCCTTAAAGAGCACGTCGGTCGAGAACTCCTGCTCCAGCAGCTGCTTAACATAGGCGACAAAGTAGGGCTGCGAGTATACGTCGACGCCGCTGCCCGAAATCTCGGTCACGTTGAGGGCGATGGGCTCGGCCTGTGCGGCATCGTGCTCCTCCTGCGTGATGTGGCCCAGGCGCAACATGTTGTCGAGGACCTTGTTGCGACGGGACAGCGCCAGGTCGGGGTTGACCGTGGGGTCGTACTGCGAGGGTGAGTTAGGAAGGCCGATCAACAGTGCGGCCTCGCTCAGGGTGAGGTCGGCGGCGCTCTTGGACAGATAGGTTTCGGCTGCGGCCTCGATGCCGTAGGCGCCGTGGCCGTAGTAGATGGTGTTGAGGTACATCATGAGGATCTCGTCTTTGGAGTACATGTCCTCCATCTTGACGGCGATGTAGGCCTCGCGCACCTTACGCTCGATGGTCGAGTCGAACTGCTCCTCCTGCAGGATGGTGTTGCGCACCAGCTGCTGGGTGATAGTCGAGGCGCCTTCGTGTCCGCCGCCGAGGGTTGCCACCGCAGCACGCGCGATACCCCACAGGTCGATACCGCCGTGCTCGTAGAAGCGCTCGTCCTCGACGTCAACGGTGCCCTGCAGCACGTAGGGGGAGACCTCGTCCTTGGTGATGGACTTGCGGTTTTGCGTGTAGAAGCTCGCAATCTTGTTGCCGTTGCAGTCGACGATCTCGGTGGGCTCGCTCACCAGATACGCGTTGGCGTCGGTGTAGTCGGGCAGATCGGACAGCCAGCGGTTGACGTTGCCGACCATGCCGATGCCAAATGCCACGCCCGCGATAAGCAAAAAGCCCAAAAACGAGAGCAGGATTATGGGCAGAGCATGCGTCTTTGAACGGCTGCGTCCCTGTCGTTGGCGAGGACCCATATATTGACCTCCAGGTATGTCGTGCCGGACGGTGGATGTGCCGTCGGGGCAGGATGGACATAAGTTATTACACGATAAACCAAACGGGGCGCGCGAGGCCTCGTGTATGCTGGAAGACGGCATTTTTCAGAGTGAATGCATACCTTGGTAAGGAGTTTGTCGATGGCGATTCGGACGATGGGGCCGAGCGGACAACACAAGACTGGATTGGATGCTGTCGGTGCGGCGCTGCCCGAGCTGCTGGCGCCGGCGGGCGGGCTCGACCAGATGCTTGTGGCCATCGCCGCGGGCGCCGATGCCATCTATGCGGGGTTGGGCGGCTTTAACGCCCGTGTGAGTGCGCACGGTTTTGCCGACGACGAGTTTGCGCGCGGCTGCGCCGTGGCGCATGTCCATGGCGTGCGTGTGTACGTGACGCTCAACGTGTTCGTGTTTGACGATGAGTTGTCCGACGCGGTGGCGTTGGGAGCTCATGCACTGGAGCTGGGCGCCGATGCTCTGATTGTCGCCGATGCCGGGTTGGCCTGCGCGCTGCGCGCGGCGATTCCCGGGGTCGAGATTCACCTGTCCACGCAGGCGGGCGCTCATAGCGAAGGCGCCGTGCGGTTTGCCGCCGATGAGCTGGGGGTCGAGCGCGTGACGACGGCACGCGAGCTGACGGTCGACGAGATTGCGGCGCTATGTGCCACGGGCGTGCCCATCGAGGTATTCTGCCACGGTGCGATTTGCATCGGCTATTCGGGGGCGTGCGAGTTCTCGGCCCTGCGGCGTGGGCGCTCGGCGATGCGCGGCGACTGCACGCAGCCGTGCCGTCTGGCGTACGACCTGGTGGACGAGGCGGGGCAGAGCGTTGTCGCCGTCGAGGGAGATCGCCTGCTGTGTCCGCGCGACTATCTGGGTATTGCGCATCTGCCCGAGCTTGTAGATGCCGGCGTGGCGTCGCTCAAGATCGAGGGGCGCATGAAGAACCCCGATTACGTATTCAACGTGGTGCGGGTGTGGCGCCGGGCACTCGATATGCTGTGCGACGGCGCGTGGGACCCCGGTGCCGTGGAAGAGCTTGAGCGCGAGCTGGGAAGGTCGTTTAACCGTGGGTTTACCGATGCGTACCTGCGAGGGCGTTCGGGTGCCGAGCTGATGAGCTTTGAGCGCGCAATTAACCAGGGCGTGCGCGTGGGGCGCTTGGTCGCTGTGGGCCACGAAGAGGTGACCGTTGAGCTCGACGCCGCCGTGGCGGCGGGTGACACGCTCGAGATTCGGTTCTATCCGGGTGTCGACGCGCGTCCCGATGTGCCCAAGCGCTGGCCGCAGGTGCCCTGCCCGGTGGATGCCGCAGCGGGGAAGCGCGTCGTCGTGCATTGCAAGCGTAAGGTGGACACGGGCTGCGAGGTGTACCTGATTCGCAGCGCCGGCGTGTTGGATCAGACGGCGGCGGTGTTGGAGCGCATGCGGGCCGAGGCGGATGCGATTGCGCCCGTTGCGCGTGCCGTTGAGGTGCTGCCCTTTGAGGGCGTTACGGTGGATGGCGGTGCGTCGACGGAGTTGGTGGAGTGCGCGGTTCCCGCTCGCATGGTTTTTGCTTGGCAGCTGATGGATGCCGACCCGCGCGGAGAACTCGATTTGTCCGACGCTGTTGTGGTGCTTGACGAGGTGTGCCGCACGTGTGACGCTGACTGGACCCGCTCACTGATGCAGCGTGCCGGGCGCGTTGTCTGCCGCAACCTGGGACAGGTGGTGATCGCTCGCGAGCTGGGCGTGACGTTTGACGTGGCGGCGCCGGTGTTCTGCGCGAATCGGGCCACGCTTACCTGGCTGCGCGGACTCGGTGCGGGGCGGGTGTACTTGCCGGCCGAGTTGCTCGGCAATGATGCGGAGCGTATTGCCGAACTGGCTGCTGAACCCGGCGTCTGGGGTCCGGTCGACGCCGACCGTCCCGAGCTTATGGTGTGCGAGCACTGCCTGCTGACCGCCGAGGGCGTCTGCGCTACCGATGCGACGGGACAGGTCCGTTGCCGCGACTGCTTGCGCCGTCGGCAGGTACGCTATCTGGTCGAGCGTGACGGTACACGTTTGCCAGTTGCCATTGACGCATGCGGCAGGACGAGGATTTTCCTGTCGTAGGTGCCGCGTCGCGTCAGTTTGTTATCATATGAGAGTTTATGGACTTCCAGCACCGCCGTATCCGGTGAGGGTGCTATAGCAAAAGGAGGATACCCAATGCTGTCTGTTGACGAGCAAATGCGTATCATCACCTCGGGCGCCGCGCAGATCGTTCCCGAGGCCGACCTTCGCAAGAAGCTTGAGAAGGGCGAGCCCCTCAACATCAAGCTCGGCGTCGACCCCACCAGCCCCGACCTGCACCTGGGCCACGCCGTGCCCCTGCGCAAGATGCGCCAGTTCCAGGACCTGGGCCACAACGTCACCCTCATCATCGGCAACGGCACCGCGCTGATCGGCGATCCCTCGGGCAAGAACTCCACGCGTCCGCAGCTTTCGCAGGAGCAGATCGAGGCCAACGCCGAGACCTACGTGAGCCAGGCCATGAAGATCCTGGACCCCGAGAAGACCACCATCGTGCACAACGGCGACTGGATCCTGTCGATGGACCTGGCCGGCCTGCTGCAGGTGTGCTCCAAGTTCACCGTTGCCCGCATTCTTGAGCGCGACGACTTTACCAAGCGCTACCAGTCTCAGACGCCGATCGCCCTGCATGAGTTCCTGTATCCCGTGATGCAGGCTTTCGACTCTGTGCAGATCAAGGCCGACGTGGAGATGGGCGGCACCGATCAGCTCTTCAACCTGCTCGCCGGCCGCGAGCTCATGGAGAAGATGGGTATGGAGCCGCAGATTGCGCTCACCATGCCGCTGCTCGAGGGCACCGACGGCGTGCGCAAGATGTCCAAGTCCTATGGCAACTACATCGGCCTGACCGACGCTCCCAAGGACATGTTCGGCAAGACCATGTCCATTCCCGATGAGATGATCGGCAAGTACTATCGTCTGGCCAGCTCGCTCACCCCTGCTGAGGTCGACAAGATCGACGCCGCCCTGGCCGATGGCTCCGCCGACCCCTACGAGCTCAAGCGCGCTCTGGGCCGCGACCTGTGCGACACCTACCACGGTGCCGGCGCCGGCGACGAGGCTCAGGCCGAGTTCGACCGCGTGTTCAAGGAGGGCCAGCTCGCCGACTTCCCCGAGAAGCATGCCGAGCTGACTGTCAATGACGAGGGCCAGATTTACCTCGCCGGCCTGCTCAAGGACCTGGGTCTTTCGGCCAGCGCCGGCCAGGCCCGCCGCGATATCGACGGCGGCGGCGTCAAAATCAACGGCAAGGCCGTGGCTCCCAAGAGCTATAACATCGATCCCAGCGCCCTCAAGCTGGGCGACACCCTCTCCGTGGGCAAGCGCAAGGGCTTCAAGTTGGTCTAGCAAGTAGGTCAACCTAACATGTGCAATAGGGCCGCAGCCGGAATGATTCCGGCTGCGGCCTTTTTGATTACGATGATCCCTTGGGGACGGAGGGATTATTTGGCGGTGCCGTTAAGCGGAGAGGCGTATTGTTGACCCATCGTTTGGGCATACAATGGCTGTTGGCTTGCTGCGGTGAAGGTTTGTCCGCTCCGCAGCTGTTTTCTACGGTTAAAGGAGTATGTATGTCCGTTGAGGTCATGAGGTCTGTGATCGATGCTGCCGAGGGGCGCGTGCCCGTCGACGCGCTGTTTACCAATGCGCAGATCGTCGACGTGTATGGCCAGCGTGTGGCGCCCGGTAGCGTTGCCGTCAAGGACGGTGTGATCGTCGGCGTGCTCTACGATGGTCGCGACGATGCCGCTGGCACCTACGAGGCAACTGAGGTTATCGACTGCCAGGGTCGCTATCTCGCTCCCGGTTTTATTGACGGGCATCTGCATATCGAGTCTTCGAACATCCGTCCCGCCGAGTATGCTCGCATGGCCGCGACGCGCGGTACTACCACCGCCATTGCCGACAGCCACGAGATTGCCAATGTTGCCGGTCTCGACGGCTTGCGCTTTATGATTGAGGACGGCCGCCGCGCACCCATCTCCATCGAGTACATGATGCCTTCGTGCGTGCCCGCACTGCCCGACGAGCAGGCCGGTGCCGTTATTTCGGCTGCCGATATGCAGGCGTTTTTTGCCGAGCATCCAGGCGACGTTTTTGGCCTGGGCGAAATGATGAACCTGCCGGGCGTCTTTATGGCCGACCCCGAGACCTGTGCTCGCATCGATGCTGCCAACCAGACGCCGTCCAAGCAGGTTGACGGTCACGCGCCGCTCGTTGCCGGTAAGGACCTCAACGCCTATGCCGCAGCAGGTATTATCGCCGACCACGAGTCGACGATTCCCGAGGAGGCGCTCGACAAGTTATCTCGCGGCATGTATGTGATGCTGCGCGAAGGCACGTGCAGCCATGACCTGGTCAATTTGTCTCCGATGCTGCTGGAGAATCCCGCGCGCGCCCGCCGCTGCTGCTTTGCGACTGACGACCGCGCCCCTTCCGATGCGCTTGCGACCGGCATGATCGACAATGCCTGCCGCGTGGCGATTGAGGCCGGCATCGACCCGGTGGTCGCCATCTCCATGGCGTCCCTTTCTACGGCCGAGGCGTTTGGCCTGGATCACGGCTGCCGCGACCCGCACGAGCTACGCGGTGCGATTGCCCCGGGCAAGCGTGCCGACCTGTTGGTGCTCAATGACCTGACGTTTGCCACGGCTCCGCATCGCGTATATGCCGCCGGCGCTCTGGTGGCGCAGGACGGCACCTTTGTGGGCGAGATTGCACCCGAGATGGCCGAGGTTGCGGCCCTTGCCGATGAGCTGCGCGCCTCCGTTAAGCTGCCGAAGCTATCGCTCGACGTGTTCGACTATGCCTTTAAGCCGGGCGAGGCCGTGATTGACGTGGTGCCGGGCAAGGCCATCACGGGCATGGTTCGTCCCGAGAACGCCGAGGGCCTGCGCCGCATTATGCTGATCGAGCGCCACGGCCGCGGCGTGTCGCTGCAGGCCGAGGGCGCCGATGGCGACGGCCCCGCTGGCCTGGGCCTGGTCGGCAAGCACATCGGTCGCGGCTGGGTGCGCGGCTTTACCATCACGGGCGGCGCTATCGCCTCGACGATCGGCCACGACTCGCACAACGTGTGCGTGGTGGGCGACAATGCGGCGGATATGATGGCTGCCGTTGAGGCCGTGGGCCAGGGCGGCCACGTGCTGGTGCGCAACGGCGAGGTCGTGGCGCGCATTCCGCTGGCGCTCGGTGGCCTTATGAGCGAAGGCACGGCCGAGGACGTTGCCGCGCAGCACGACGACTTTATGGTCAAGGCGCGCGCCATGGGTATTGAGCCGCCGCTCGACCCCATCATGGGCATCATCTTCCTGCCCCTGCCGGTGATCCCGACGCTCCGCATCCGCCCCGAGGGCATGTTCGACGTCACGACCTTCACCTACGCCGACTAGTCATCGGGGACACTCTTTGGCGGGCTGCTTGACGCCGCGACCGTAGGACCTCTGGCATGTGTGAGCTATTTGCCAGGTCCTTGTAACGTTTACGCCCGCGGAGTCTTATTTGAGCTCCCTTTGGGTACGTTGGAATCGGATACGCGTTCGATTCCAACAAGCCCGAAGGGAGCTTTTCTATGTTTAAACTGATTGCATCCGATATGGACGGCACACTGCTTGACGAAAACGGCCAGGTGCCTCCCGAGACCTACGAACTGATTCTGGCGCTACACGAGCATGGCGTGCATTTCGCCGCATCGTCAGGTCGTCGCTACGATCGCCTGTGCGAGTTCTTTGCGCCCGTTCGTGACAAGATGGACTTTGTCGCCGCTAACGGCGCCCAGGTCTACGCCGACGGTAAGATGGTAGACCGTGAGGTGTATTCCCACCTGGCGATTCGAAGGCTCGCCCAAGCCGTCAGGACGTTTCCCAATCTGCATCTTGCGCTCTTTGACCGAACCAAGTCCTTCCTGCTCGATGACGAGTGCAAGTTCGTGCGTGAGGTCGATAAGGACCTTCCCAATGCCGAGCGCATTTGGGAGCTGCCCGATCCCAGCGTAAATATCATCAAAGCGAGTATCTTTTGCGACGACAGTGCGGTTATGGACAGTGCGTACGTGCTACAGCGCGAACTTGGTCAGCTCTTTACTTTTGCGCCTTCGGGCAACGCGTGGATCGATGCCATGCAGCCCGGTGTGTCGAAGGCCTCGGGTATCGCGCAGCTCGCGGAGCATTACGGCATTGGACGCGACGAGGTTATGGCGTTTGGCGACTCGATGAACGACTACGAGATCATTCGCTTTGTCGGCACAGGCTGCGCGATGGAAAACGCGCGCCCCGCGCTCAAGGCGGTGGCCGATCGCGTCGTAGGCTGCAACCGCGACCACGCCGTTCAGCATGAGCTTCGTCGCGTGCTGGAGAGTCTCTCCTAATCCGGCAGATGGGGACGTTCTTTTTCTGCCGGCAGTGGGGGACAGTCCTTGCAGCTTTTTACGAAGAGTGTCCCCAGTGACTAGTCGTTTAAGAACGTCCCCAGTGACTGACCAATGACTAAGCGAGGGCGGCCATGATGGTGCGGGCGACGCCGTCGTGGTCGTTGTCGTATTCGGTGATAGCGTCGGCGGCCTCGCGGTCTTCGAGCTCGGCGTTGATCATTGCCATGCCGTGGCCCGCTGCCTGCAGCATGGGGATGTCGTTGATGTTGTCGCCGAACGCCCAGGCGTCGGCGAGACGCTCGCCCAGATGCTCACATAGCCACGTGAGGGCCGTTCCCTTGGTGGCGCCCTTACCCATGACCTCGATATTCATGGTGTAAGAACGCGTGACCTCAATGCCTCCGAGCGTGTCGAGCGCCGCCGCGATGGCGTCGCGATCGGCCGGGTTGTGCCAGTACATGGCGATGCGTTCGAGCGTCTCGACCTCGTCGATCTTGCTGTCGATATCCATGTCGATCGGTGTTCGTGTGCGCTTGAGCGAAGCCGCGATGTGGGGGTCGCCGCCGCAGAATTCGTCCAGGCGCGTGTAGAGCGAGCGGGGGAGGAAGCACTGCCCGTCCGCAAAGATATCGAAGGTCACATCGTGGCCGGCTGCAATGCTATGGACGCGGTGGGCGATGGCGCGGTCGAGCGGTCGGCTCAAAATGCGCGTGGCACGCGAGACATCGGTGGGCACAACGTCGTCGAGCTGCCAGACGCTGGCACCGTTGGCGCAGACCGCGTAGTGTACGGCGGGGTGGGCGAGGATGGGCTCAAAGATGCCCGACAGAGGACGCCCCGTGCAGGGTACAAACTCAATCCCACGTCGAGCGAGTTCGTCGAGCATTGCCCAGGTGGCGTCGCTCATCTGCTTATCACTCGTCAGCAGCGTTCCATCCATATCGGAAAACACAATCATTCGCTGCAATCCTTTCTACTGGCATAAAAAGCGTGGCCGAGGGCGGTGATGCCCTGGCCACGCTCGGGTTCTATAACGGTCTGCGTCCTAACGATCGGCGAGCGGCTTGTACTCCAGCGGCTCGATAACCGGGCGATACGCGGGACGGATGATGCGGTGCGCGCAGAAGAGCTCTTCCATGCGGTGCGCAGACCAGCCGGCCATGCGGGCGACGGCGAACAGCGGCGTAAAGAGCGTCTCGGGCACGCCGAGCATCTTATAGATAAAGCCCGTGTACAGGTCGATGTTGGCGCAGATGGGCTTGGTCATGCCGTGATCGCGCATCACTTGCGGGGCCAGGCGCTCGATGCGCTCGATGAGTGCGAACTCTTCGCCCAAGTCCTTCTTGGCTGCCAGCGAGCGCGCGTAACGGCGGCAGACCTCGGCGCGCGGGTCGCTGAGCGTATAGACGGCGTGGCCCATGCCGTAGATGAGGCCCGTGCCGTCGAAGGCCTGCTTGTCGAGGATCTTGCCCAGGTAGGCCGCGACCTCGTCCTCGTCCTCCCAGTTGGAGACATGCGCGCGGATGTCCTCGTGCATAGACACGACCTTGGCATTGGCACCGCCGTGGCGCGGGCCCTTGAGCGAGCCGATAGCCGCGGCGTAGGCGGAATACGGATCGGTGGCCGAAGACGACAGCACGCGGCAAGCGAAGGTAGAGTTGTTGCCGCCGCCGTGCTCGGCATGCAGCATGAGCATAACGTCGAGCAGCATCGCCTCATCGCGGGTGAACGCCATGCCGCCGCGCAGGACCTGTAGGATGGTCTCGGCGGTGGAGAGACCGGGCGTAGGGTGCGGCACGTGAACCTCGGAGCCGCGAAGCTTGGCGACCGAGGCCATGTGTGCGAAGGCGGCAATGCGCGGGAGACGTGCGAGCATGGAAATGGCGACGTCGATTTCGTGCTCGGGCGTGATCACGTCTGGTTCGGCATCGAAGGCGTAGAGCAGCAGCACGGCGCGCTGGAGCACGTTCATGATGCTCGACGACACCGTGGTCATGGGGAACTCTTTGACGTACTCGTCGCTCAGATGTCTAAAGGCACCCAGGCGCTCGCAGAAGCCGTCGAGCTCTTCCTTGTTGGGCAGCGAACCCGTGATAAGCAGATAGGCGACTTCCTCGTAGCCGTAGCGATTCTCGGCCTGGGCATTGTTGACCAGATCCTCGATGCTGTAGCCGCGAAGCGTGAGCTTGCCCTGATCGGGCACGACCTTTCCGTCGACCTTGTTGTAGCCGTGCACATCCGAGATACGAGTGAGGCCCGCGACCACGCCCGAGCCGTCGGCATTGCGCAGGCCGCGCTTGACATTGTGCTCGACAAACAGGTCCTCGTCATAAGGGTCGGTCGGCAGGCCGTGGTAGAGGCTTTCGCTCTCAGACGAAATCTGGCGGCTTGCTTCGTAATCCAGAACCAGTCGGCTCAAGTGGTCATCGAAGCGGTAATAGATTTTCTTGGCGTCGTAGGCCATGCGCGCTCCTCTCCGGGCCGCATCGGGGTGGCTTGCATGGGCATGCGCGCGTCAGGCTATCCCCAGCGGCTTGCTCGCTACAGGCGGTACATAAAGTTAAAGACGTCCTCGCGCTGGATGGACACGTTGACGCCCGAAAGCTCGCCGGCCTCGGCCAGGGCCTTCTGCAGCTCGGCGAAGTCGAGCTTGGACTCGGCGGTATCGGCCAGCATGGTCATGGTGAAGATGTCCTCGATAATGGACTGCGTGATGTCGCGGATGTCGACGTTGGCCTCGCCCAGGACACGGGTGACGCCGGCGACGATACCGGGGCGGTTCTTGCCAAGGACGGTGATGACGATGCGGGAGGACGAGATCTCGGCCATGGGAAACCCTTTCGCGTGGTTGCGGCGCGCGGGTGCGCTCCGCTACGGTACAGTGTTCATCATTGTACCTGTCTGGCGCCAAAAGGGGTGTGCTTACTGCGGCGTTACACGTCTGCAACATGGGAGAAGGGGCAACAGGGCGCGTGTCCGCTGCGGTTGGCCACGCCGTGTTGCACAAAGACCGTGAACCTTTTGTGGGACGCGCGGCGCCGTGGTACCATAGCCAAGTTTGTTGTCTTGGTCGGAAACCAAGACGCCTTATGCGCTGATCGGTAACCAGCGCCTGACCAATAAGGAGTCCTACCATGAAGCAGGGTATCCATCCCCAGTATGTCGAGTGCACGGTGACGTGCTCCTGCGGCAACACCTTCAAGACGCACGCTACCGTGTCCGAGATGAAGGTCGAGCTTTGCAACGAGTGCCACCCGTTTTACACCGGCCAGCAGAAGTTCGTCGACACCGGTGGACGCGTCCAGCGCTTCGCCGACAAGTTCGGTGGCGCCGCTGCTGCCCAGCTCAAGAAGGCCGAGGAGGCCAAGGCTGCCAAGGCCGCCAAGGCTGCTGAGGCCGAGGCTGCTCGCAAGGCCGCCGCTGAGGCTAAGGCTGCCGAGAAGGCTAAGCGTGCTGCTAAGTTTGCCGAGGAGGCTGCCAAGCAGGCCGCCGAGGCTCCCGCAGAGGCTCCCGTCGAGGAGGCCGCTGCCGAGGCCGAGACCACCGAGGCTGCTGAGTAAATAGCTCGCCGCGGAATCGCTCGCATTCATGGCATAAGGGCCGTGCATCCGTTTGGGTGCGCGGCCCTTTTCTTTTTATTGGTGCAAGCCAACCTGTCCCCATTGCACCAGATTGGTGCGAAGGGGACAGGTTGGCTTGCACCAAATGGCAGAGAAGCGGCGTTTGGCCAGATAAAACCTGCCAAAATAAACCTGTCCCATTGTGGCAGGTTGGTCGTAGTTATTACGTGGCGGTCGAGGTCGACCGTATAGGCCGCGCCTTGTTTGGCTAAAGTACAATCATCTGTGTTTAACTCGCCCGCAGCTGCACGGCGTGGGCGATGGCCAAAAAGGAAAACCACATGGGATTCATGTCAAAGCTGCTGTCCTTTGGATCCGATAAGGACCTTAAGCGCTACTACAAGATCGTCGACCAGATCAACGGTCTTGAGCCCCAGTTTGAGAAGATGACCGAGGAGGAGCTCCGCGGCCAGACCGATAAGTTCCGCGAGCGTTACGCCAACGGCGAGTCGCTCGACGACATGCTCCCCGAGGCCTTTGCCACCGTGCGTGAGGCTTCCAAGCGCACCATGGGTATGCGCCACTTCGATGTGCAGCTCATTGGCGCCATGGCACTGCACGAGGGCCACATCGCCGAGATGAAGACCGGCGAAGGTAAGACCCTCGTCTCCACGTTGGCCGGCTATCTCAACGCTATTGCCGGCAAGGGCGTACACGTCGTTACTGTCAATGATTACCTTGCCAAGCGTGACTCCGAGTGGATGGGCCGCATCTATAAGTACCTGGGTATGACCGTCGGTCTGCTCCAGAACAACATGCCGCTCGAGCTCAAGCGCCCGGCCTACCAGGCCGACGTCACCTACGGCACCAACTCCGAGTTCGGCTTTGATTACCTGCGCGACAACATGGTTACCCGTCCCGAGCAGCGCGTGCAGCGCGGCCACAACTACGCCATCGTCGACGAGGTTGACTCCATCCTGATCGATGAGGCCCGCACCCCGCTGATCATCTCGGGCGCTGGCACCAAGTCCGCCAGTACCTACAAGGACTTCGCGCGTGCCGTGCGTGGCCTTGAGCGCGGCGAGGACGTGTCGCACGACATGCTCACCGCCACCGAGGACGTGGAGCCCACGGGCGACTATGTCATGGACGAGGCAAAGCACACCATTGCCGCCACCGAGCGCGGCCTTAAGAAAATCGAGCGCCGCCTGGGTATCGATGACATCTACGCCGACCTTTCGGGTCAGCTGGTCAACCACCTGCAACAGGCGCTGAAGGCCCAGTACATGTTCCACCGCGACAAGCAGTATGTGGTCACCAACGGCGAGGTCAAGATCGTCGACGAGTTCACAGGCCGCATTATGGAAGGCCGCCGCTATTCTGAGGGCCTGCACCAGGCCATCGAGGCCAAAGAGGGCGTGCTCGTACGCGAGGAGAACCAGACCCTGGCCACCATCACCCTGCAGAACTACTTCCGTCTGTATGACAAGCTCTCCGGCATGACCGGCACGGCACTTACCGAGGATGCCGAGTTCCGCGAGATCTACAAGCTGCCCGTTGAGGTCATCCCCTCCAACAAGCCTGTACAGCGCGTGGACCACGAGGACCTGGTGTACCGCACCATTCAGGCCAAGTACAACGCCGTCGCCGACGATGTGGAGCGTCGCCACGCCAAGGGCCAGCCGGTCCTGGTGGGCACCGTCTCCATCGAGAGCTCCGAGAAGCTGTCCGCCGCCCTTACCAAGCGCGGTATCGCACACGAGGTCCTCAACGCCAAGCACCATGAGCGCGAGGCCCACATCGTTGCCCAGGCCGGACGCTACGGCGCCGTGACCATCGCCACCAACATGGCCGGTCGTGGTACCGACATCCTGCTGGGCGGCAACCCCGACGAGCTGG
>ERZ1032665.128-NODE-128-length-14385-cov-9.345708_pt1 | contig 14385 bp, 10 predicted proteins | sample MGYA00517875_ERZ1032665 | MGnify/ENA primary metagenome ERZ1032665 (study PRJEB33719, sample SAMN04261402) | wastewater metagenome | biome: periurban shantytown; feature: human; material: feces | host: Homo sapiens | place: Peru: Lima | collected 2013-01-03 ... | reverse complement strand
AAATGGGTGAATATCACAAACACGCTCGGACTCAAAAAATAGAGTAGGGCCAAGCTATGGTGAATCAATCCATGGACCTAAAAGAATTATCAGGCAACGATTTGGGAGCGGATGGGGGCGGGGGTTACCGCACGGTGCTTGCGCATGCTTTTCAGGATTTTACGGATCGCACCGTTCGTCTGTTCGGCGGCGACGCAGAACATGCTGAATTCGCGGCCATGCGGGTCGGCGATGTCCTTCGGCTGGGGAATCATCGGACGAATCATCGAGGACTTCTTGATTACCGACTGAAGACGTTCCTGGATGGTCAGTCCGGCAATCATATTGTTGCGAGCGCAGTAATCGCACATATTCGCGAAATCGTCAAGCAGGAACGTGTATCGTACGGCGGCTGGCGCCAACGTGACGATTTCCTTGCGCTGCTGCTTTTCGAAGCAGAGGATCAGGTCGGCTTCGTCGGCCATCTGTCGGGTCAGTCGTCGGGAACGGAAGCCGCTCGACTCAATGCCGACGCTTTGCATAAGGCGGCCGCTCGACGGATCGATCGGATGCATCGGCAAACCACGCGTGCCGGCGCTTGACACCTGCACGGTGGTGCCGTTCAGATAGTGGGTCATCAGAAGCTCGCCCATAGGGGAACGGCAAATGTTGCCCGTGCAGACGAACATGATGTGCATGCCTAAACCCCTTAACCGTTCTTCCAACGTTTCGTGTTGCGGTTTTGCGAAATCCACCATGGCTTCCGCAACCCGCCAAACGGAAATTTTAGCGCGAGGCGTTCCCCGCATGCGGCAAATCGTCCAATACGCGCAGAATCATTGCAGAAATTCGGCGCGGGCGGTGGCGGTCAGCGAATAGCGGATCGGGCGGGAGCCGTGGAACTCGAGCAGGTTCCTGTTCACCAGTTCCGCGAGCGCGGTGTTGGTCTTCCGCTCCCCCACGCCAAGCCATTCGCGCATTAGGCGGCGCGATATGGGTTTCGGAGCATCGTCGAAAAGCTCCTCCTGCAGCAGGAAGTACAGCATGTTCCGCTGCAGTTCCGTAATGCCCTGCGTTCGCGCATAATGTTCAAGCCTCTTCCGCGCGGTGTCAAGCAGGGTTTTCTTCTCGCCGAGCACAGAGATGATGTTCTTCTGGGCGGTGGCGATAAAACGGATCATCCGATATGAGAACAGCGAGACGTCAGAACAGTTCAGCGGATGCTGCGCATCATCAAACGCCTTGTAATACCGGCCTTTTGCGTCGGCGATAACCGGACTCAGGCTGATCGCCGTCGGTATGGACAGGTGCTTGCTCAGCTGCAGAGCAAGCAGGAACCGGCCAGTCCTGCCATTGCCGTCATAGAACGGGTGAATGCATTCGAAGACGTAATGGCACATCACAGCCCGCAGCAGCGGAGGAATCGCCTCATCCGAAAGCAACGCCAGCCATTTGGTCAATTGCACTTGGATTTCCGATTCCGGCCATGCGCCTTGATGAATCTCCCGGTCAAAGCCGTCACACACAGAGACTTGCTTGGCTCTGAATACCATTCCGTCAGGCTTGTCTTCCTCCCGTAGTTCCCCAGCCATCACCTGATCGTAAATATTACGTATGTCATGCAACGTTTTCGGTAGTTCCAACGTTGCGGAATTTTCGCCGGAGAGTCCGAGAAAGAGTTTGGCAAGCTCACTCAACCGCTTGTGCGGCCCGTCCGCGACCGCCGCATCCAACGCGTCTGAGATTTCCTTGCGCGTGGTGTGCACGGCTTCTATGGAGTTCGTGCTCTGCATTTCCGCGCCGATGAGTTCCATCAGATACGCCCTGCGGGCAATCGGCGGCAATGCGGCCCACAGCGATTCGACCTGCACTTCCATGCCACGGACCGAATCCATGACGTTCAACAGTTCCCTGAACGCCACGGCGAACATCTCATGACCTTCGAATTCAATACCTGACCGGTATGTTGAATAGCCGTTGAGTCTTTTTTGGTATTCCTCCTCAGCCGCATCCTTCGGCTTGGCCGTGGATGATGACATTGCCAATGTCTGCCGTATGCTTTTGTACTCCATAACCATCATCCTTATAACCGTCATTTGTGCAGAATATGCAGGTTCGGGGTGAATATAGACTATTCCTATACCTACATAATGTCAAAAATGTCGATATAGCAGCAGGCGTGTTTGCGGCTATTGGTACGTTGAGGGGCATATGTGGGGATACGTGCGGATATGTTTGCTATGCGCAGATATGTTCAAGCGCAGATTAGGTGCGGGTCAGGCGACTTCGAGCGTGGCGAGGAGAGCGCGGTGGTCGGAGCCGGCGATGTACTTGGTTTCCAGATCGCCCACGTTCACGCCCTTGTCGTGCACGATATGGTCGATTTCGGCGATCGGCATCATGGCCGGGTACGTCATGTGCAGGCCTTCGCCCGCCTGCTGGCCGGAATCCAGGAAGCGGCTGCCGAGCAGGTATCGGAAGCTGGCGTGGTCCCATGTGGAGTTGAAATCGCCCATCAGCACGTACAGATTGTCGTAATGCTGCAGTTGGGCGAGCGAGTCGAGACTACGGTTCCACAGACCTTGGTTGCGGGGGCGCGGCGAGAACGGGTGGACGGAGCCGAAGCGCACCTTGCTGCCGCCGAAATCGATCGTCGCGGCGGAAACGCTGCTTGATTCCACGGGAATGAGGTTCTGTTTGGCGTTTTCCATCGGCGCGGCGCTGTACAGCACGTTCACACCGCCGTTGTCATGCCACGTTTGCTGCGCGGCCACGGAATACGGCAGATAATTGGCGATTCCGGCGCCGTTGAGCCGGTTGAGCAGGTCCCATGACACTTCCTGCAGCGCGAGCACTTCCACATGCTCGTTTTTGACGATTTCGACGATCCGATTGGCGTCGGCATGCCCTTCCTTGGTGTTGAAGGTCATGATGCGGGCGTACCGGTCGGACGTGTTGGGCAAGCCGTTGGACGAGACTTGCGTGACTGCGGTGCTGGCCGCGTCGGAAATCGTTTGCTGCGGCCTGATATAACCCCAATGCCAGCCGATTTGCACGACCACGCACACCACGCTGACGGTGGCGAGTAGGACGCGTCCGCCTATTGCACGGACGGCTATCGCGGTGATCGCAATAATCAAAGACAGCATGCCCAGCCACGGCATCAGCGCGACGATAAGCGGCACGTACCGTTTGCCGTCGAGGTTGTTGGGCAGCATGCGCAGCAGCATGGCCAGCAGGATGACGGCGGTGGCCAGCCAGAGCACCGCAGTCAGAAGGTGTGTCGCTGCGGTACGGCGGGTCATGCCATGTTGCGCGCGGTCGAGGGGGCGGCTGGCGCATGCTTTGTCGAGCTGCGCGCCCAGATCCTCGATTTCGCTTTCGCTTGTGCGTTCGCGTTCGGCATCGTTATTGCCGCCGTTCTCACGCTCGCTTTCGCAGGTTTGCCGCATGGTTGCCTTTCATTACGTTCCCGTTCACCATACGTAACACGGCACGGGTGCGCCACCTCCTTCCCGCGAGGTTCACAGTGCTTTTACGTGCACCCGTACCGCATGCCACTATGCGGACATTTCTCTCTCATTTCCTGCTGCGGGGAATGGCGGCACTTGAGCAAACCACGCTCATGACATGCCTACGGAACGGCGAAAATGCGGGTATGGGCGAGTAGGTCAGGCTAGGCGGCGTGGGGGTGGACGCGATTGAGGGCGCGCTGGACGGTGTCGCGGGTGGAGCCGGCGCCGTTGCCGCGGACGCCGAAGAAGACCATGACCACCATGATGAAGCAGATGGTGGCGCTCACGCGCAGCGCCCACTGGATGCCGAACACGTTCGCCGCGGCGTACATCTTCTTCGCACCGCCGATCGCGGCCCAACGCAGGGACGTGAATGTCTCCATCAGAATCACCAACACGGGGGCACCGATCGCGCCGGCAATCTGACGGACCGTGTTCGTGACGGCCGAGCCGGCACTCACCTCTTCGGGCTCAAGGCAGTTGAGCGACCATGTGGTGATCGGCATCAGCACGAATCCCATGCCGATCTGACGGACGAACTGCCAGATCGACACCCACCAAATCCATGAGGTCATGGAAATCAGGCTCATCATGATGGTGCCGAACAGCAGGGTGATCGAGCCGATCAGCGCCACCGGACGCGCGCCGAGACGGTCGAGTGCCTTGCCGCCGAAGAACTGCGCGATGCACTGGCCGAACGCGCCGGGCAGCATCACCAGGCCGCTGATCGTGGCGGAATAGCCTCGGCAATCCTGAATGTAGAGCGGCATGATCACCATGATCGAACTGAACGCGAAGAACGACAGCGCGGCGGTGACGGTGCCGACGGTGAAGCTCTTGTTTTTCAGCACGCTCAGGTTGAGCAGCGGAGGTTGCTTGGACGGGTCGGCCGACTGCCGGCGAGCGCCGTGGATCTGCCGCAGCACGAACCAGACGATGCCGACCACACCGATAAGCATGGCGAGCCACACCATCGGATGCGTGAACGGATACGATTCGATGTTCGTGAAGCCGAACATGAGTCCGCCGAAGCCGAAAATCGACAGGCCGACGGAGAAGAAGTCGGCTTTGGCGGACGCGTCGCGCGTGCCGAAATTACGCAAGCCGAAAATCGCCAAAAACAGTGAAATCACGCCGATAACCGTCAGCGTGAGGAAAATCGATCGCCAGCCGTTCAAATCGGTTTGCACACCACCCAAGGTGGGGCCAATCGCGGGCGCGACGCTCATGGCCATGCCGACGGTGCCCATCGCCATACCGCGGCGGGACAGAGGATAAATGGAGAATACCGTGATTTGCAGGACCGGCCACATCACGCCGGTGCCGACGGCTTCCAGCAGACGGCCGATCAAAACCAGTACGAACGATGAGCCGAGCCAGGCGAACACCGAGCCGAGCGTGAACACCGCCATCGATGCAATCACGATCTGGCGGGTGGAGAATCGGCGGGTCAGGTAGGCGGTGAGCGGCACCATAACGCCCATGACGAGCTGGAAAATCGACGTCAGCCATTGGCCGGTCGTCACGGAAATGCCGAAATCGGACACGATGGTGGGCAGTGCGGCGCTCAACTGCAGCTGAGTGAAGTTGCCGACGAACGTGATAAAGGTGAGAATGGCGATCGATACGAACGCGGCATGCGTCAAATGGTCGTTTTTATACGATTCCTCGCCGGTAAGTGGCTGGGACAGGCCGTGGGTGCGGCCCTGTTTCGCGTTTATTTTCTTTTCCGGCTTCACTTCCGACCTCTTCTCCGGTTTCGACGGCAACCGACCGCCCTCCATCACTCATCCGCGCATACTCGCAGCGTATTGCGCAACTCCTGCAAAAACAGACTCAAAAAGTCTAGTACTGCGGGTGGTCGAACGCGAGATGAAACTATTCGAACACGTTCAATTCCAATTCAACCGAGAAAAATTGGCAAAACTTCGTATTTGTTCATCATGGGGTGGTATACATATGCGTTGGCAGTAACGGCACGATACAGGAAAGGAATACGCCGCGCAGGGGGTTAGGAAGTATGACCGCAGTCACGTTATTCAACATAGCGATGGAGCTATGGGGCGTTCTCATCTGCATCGTTTGCGCAGGTGGCGTCTACGTGGGCGCGATACGTAGGACGCGGCGTACCTATACGAAAGTTTCCATGCAGCTTCTATGTGCGCTGATGCTGCTGGCCGACGTGTCCGCCTGGTATCACAACGGCGGCTGCGACAAGCTTGACTTCTACATGACGCGCATCGGCAATCTTGGTGAATACCTGATCAATTTCATCTTCATCGCACTGTTCGCCAACTATATCTGGCAAACCGTCAGCGGCGACGACATGCTTGAAAACGTCAGCCCGCACGAGTGGAGGGCCAGAACGAACGGCGGAGCCAAGCGTAATCGTAAGAACCAACGTTCGGCCAATGCCCGATCCAAGCCGAAAAAGCCGCGTTCGAAGAAGCTTGACGTCATCTACGCAGCGTCCGCGCTCGGCATCGTACTGACGATTGCCACGCAGTTCAACCATATGGTCTACTACATCGACAGCCAGAACTACTACCGCCGCGGACCACTGTTCGCTATCCCGCAGATACTGGGTCTGGTAGAGCTCGCGCTGATTGTGATGCTGATCATCGAAAACCGCAAAAACCTCAGCCGACCGCTGTTCGTCACGTCGCTGTCGTTCTTCGTGCTGCCGATTGTGACAACCATCGTTCAGATTCTCCATTACGGACTGGCGTTGCAGGCCATCGCGATCACGATTTCAATCCAGTTCACGTTCGTGGTCGACACCATCGAAATGAACAAGAAGATCCGCTCGCAGGACGATGCTTATCAGAAGGTCAGCTACGAAGCGCAGCATGACGGTCTGACCGATTTGTGGAGCAAAAGCGCCGGCCGCGAACAGATTGAGAATTATTTCGCGCACATGCAGGAAGACGACCAGGCTGTTCTGATTTTCGTTGACATCGACGATTTCAAGCAGATCAACGATACGTACGGCCATAAAGTGGGCGATTTCTGGATTCGTGAAGTGGCGCAGACGTTGAAGCGGCTGTACCGGCATGATGACATCATCGTCCGTTTCGGTGGCGATGAGTATGTGGCGCTGATAAAGAACACCGCGAACGAGCGCGTGATCGAAAGCACGCTGGACCTGTTCCGCCGCCAGTTGGCGCAGGCGTCCGCGCAATACGGGCAGGACGTGCATTGCAGTATCGGCGCATGCCGCGTGCTGTCCGGCAAGAACGTCGATCTGAGCCTCTGCTTGGGATTCGCCGACCATGCGTTGTACCAGTCCAAGCGCGAGGGGAAGGGCATGTACACCGTGGTCGATTATGACAGCGGGAAAGTGCAGGCAGCGTAGGTTTCGTGGAAAAATCCGCGGGAAATCTGCGGGAAAAACCCTAGAAAATCAGCTGAGAAACTACGAAAAAAGCACCGCAAATCCGCCGGAGATCGACGTAAAAATCACGGAAAATCAGGCTTTGCCGAGCATTGTCAGCACAATCAGCACCACGTTCAGAGCGACGATCAGCGCGGCGACCGCGATATTGACGACGTGCTTGACCGGACCGTCCACGTACTCCCCCATCAGCGTGCGGTCGTGCGTGTAACGCATCAGCGGAATAATCGCAAATGGAATGCCGACCGACAACACGACCTGGCCGACGATCAGCGCTTCCGTCGGATTGTTGGCGAACCATAGCACCACCAGCGCGGGTACCAGCGTCACCACTCGGCACGCCCACATCGGCGCTTTGATACGCAGCAGGCCGTGCATGATTTCGCTGCCGGCGTAAGTGCCGACCGACGTGGAGCTCAGGCTCGACGCAAGCAGACCAATCGAGAAAATCGTGCCGATCACCGGCCCGAGCACATGCTGGATGGCCCGCTGCGCGCCTTCGATGGTGTCGGTGCCGGTCATGCCGTACAGCGAGTTCGCGGCGAGGATGAGCAGCGCGAGGTTGACCGAACCGGCCAGTATCAGCGCCCAGGCAACGTCGATTTTGCTGCCGTGAAGCAGCTTCTTCACGCTCGGCTTCTGCTCGCCGGGGGCGTAATGGTCGTTGACGAGCGTGGAATGCAGGTAGATGGCGTGCGGCATGACCGTGGCGCCCAGCATGGACGTGGCCATAAGCACGGTATCAGTGCCTTTGAAGCGTGGAATCAAGCCGGCGACGACTTCTTTCGGATTTGGCGGGGCGATGAACAGACCGGCGATGAAGCCGAACGTGATCACCAGCAGCAAGCCGATGATGAGCTTTTCGAAAATGCGATGCGTGGCGCCTTTTTCGAAAATCAGCAGCACCGTCGACACCGCGCCGATGATGCAGCCGCCGACGAACAGCGGCAGGCCGAACAGCAGTTTCAGTGAGATCGCACCGCCGATCACTTCCGCCAGATCGGTGGCGATGGCGATTACCTCAGCCTGCATGAAGAACATAAAACGGCCCGCGTCGCCAAGCCGTTCGCCCAGGATTTCCGGCAGGCTTTTGCCGGTGACGATGCCGAGTTTCGCGGACTGGTATTGGATAAGCACGCTCATGCAGTTAGCCAGCACCAGCACCCACACCAGCAGGTAGCCGTAGCGCGCGCCCGACGTGATGTTCGCCGCCACGTTGCCCGGATCCACGTATGCGACCGCCGCCACGAACGCGGGGCCGAGGATGCCGGCGAGCGCGTGGCCGTGGTGGTGGGACGGTTGGGAGTGGTGGTGCGTGGGTTGCTGGGCTCCTGCAGGCCGTGCGTCCGTGCTCTCCGCGGGCCGCACGTCCGCGCTCTCCGTACTCATAGTGCCGTCTTCTTCGTTCTCTGTATCCGACTTCATATCCAAATCGTTCTTCATATCCGGGCAACGTTATAGCGCGTCCGCCCGCACGGAATTGTTACGTCTGTTACGGGAGGTTGAATAATCGTTGGATATGCGTCTGGTGCGGGGTAAGCGCAGGGCTCCAGTGCGGGTTGTTGGTGCAGGTTGTTGACGCAGACTGCCGATGCAGGTTGCCGATGTTGCGGACACAGGTTCAGGCGGGCTGCCACGCACAGGTTCAGGCGGGTCGCGGACACAGGCCGGACAACCTACGAGCGCAACAGCCGCTACACTGGTGCGAAGAACATTGCATTTCGACTCAAGGGGTTGTTCCATGGCTGTTTTCCACACTCCGATGATCACGCTTTCCGACGGCAATCTGATTCCGCAGATCGGCTTGGGCGTGCTGCGTATCGACGATGAGGGCGTTACCCCCGTGGTGGAGAGCGCGCTGGAAGCCGGTTATCGTCATATCGACGGTGCCGCGGGGTACAACAACGAGGCGGGCGTGGGGCGCGCGCTGAAAAACGCGGGGTTCACGCAAGGCGAAAATCGCAAAAATCTGTGGGTGACGACGAAGCTGCGCGACTCCGAGCAGGGGTACGATTCCGCGCGCAAGGCGTTCGACCGCCAGCTCGGCCTGCTGCAGCTCGATTATGTGGACATGTATATGCTGCATTGGCCGACGCCGTTCGACTGGCGTTCCGGTGAGACTTGGAAGGCGTTCGACGAATTCCGCGCGGAGGGCCGTGTGCGTACGCTTGGCGTGTGCAATTTCCTGCCGGAGCATCTTGAGCGGCTGCATAAGGAGACGGGCGAGTATCCGGCCGTCGACCAGATCGAGCTGCATCCCACGTGGCAGCAGCGCGAGGTGGTGGCGTACTGCAAGGAGCACGGCATCGCGGTCGAGGCGTATTCGCCGATGGCTCGCGGCGCCGACTTGAACGCCGGCGACGGCGTGATCGCACGCATCGCCGAAGCGCATGGCGTCACGCCCGCGCAGGTGATTCTGCGGTGGCACATCGAAAACGGCACGATCATCATCCCCAAGTCGGTGCATGCGGACAGGCAGAAGCAGAACCTCGACTTGTTCGGATTCGTGCTCAGCCCGGCCGAGCATGCGGCCATCGATGCGCTCGACGGGCCGACGCGCGCCGGGCACGATCCGATGACGTTCACGTACGCGTGAGACTGCTTAGGGTGCGATGACAAGGCACGGATCGCGTGACGGCACGCATTTTCGTAAGAAGCTGCTCAATGCCGACGGGCCGGTGGAACGCATACTGATTCTGCTGGTGATCGCCGTGGTGGCGGGCGTCACCATCGGCCTGCTCATGCCGAAAGCAAACCCGACCGTCGGCGAAATAACAGGCGAATACACCGCGTCCGGCAGCGCCGCGCAGACGCTGCAGCAGCTGACGGTCGACGATAATCAGCGGCACGCCGGCTACGATCGCGACCTGTTCGGCTTCCGCCAAACCGACGACGACGGCAACGGATGCGACGTGCGCGAAGACGTACTGGCGCGCGACCTGACCGACGTGCGCTACCGGCAGCATGGATGCAAAGTGGAATCGGGCACGCTGGCCGACCCGTACACCGGCAAAACAATCCACTTCGTACGCGGCGCGCGCACCTCGTCGGCGGTGCAGATCGACCATGTGGTGGCGTTGGAGAATGCCTGGCGGTCGGGTGCGAACCAGTGGGACCGTACGAAGCGGTACCGGTTCGGCAACGACATGTACAACCTGCTGGCGGTGGACGGGCCGGCCAATCAGGAGAAGGGCTCCGCGTCGGCCGCGTACTGGCTGCCGACGAACGGCGCATACCGTTGCGATTACGTGGCCCGTCAGATCGGCGTGAAAGCCAAGTACGGGCTGACCGTCACGACGAAGGAGAAGCGGGCGATGCTGTCCGTACTGCGTGCCTGCCCGGCGCAGGCCGTGCCGGAGCGGTGAGGCGCGTGGCAGGTGGCGGAGCGTAGGTGCGCGGTGAAGCGTAGGTGAGTGGCGGAGTCTCCCGAAATGTGTCACGATTCGAAATTTTGGCCATTTTTTCGAATCGTGACACAAAACAAGCGACACGGGCAGTACCGGAAGAGTAGGTCCAAGGCCTGCTCTGGAAAGGGCGGAGCTGGCGCACAGATAGCGTGGGCAGTACCGGAAGAGCGGAATCAAGGCCTGCGATGGAAGCGAGGAGGGCACTCTCAGGGGAGGAAGGCATGCGGAAAGCGGGAGCACTAGGCGGCGCGAAACCAAACACGCGATACTAGGCACAGGCAGCTAGGCACAGCCAACGCGACACTAGGCACGGGTGGTGGCGCGGGCTATGACGCGGGATTGGGTGGTGATGAGCTCCGGTTCCAACGTACGGCTGCCGTCGATGCGGTTGACGATGCGGCTGACCGCGGTCGGCGCGATCCAGTCGAGGCAGGAATCCATGGTGGTCAGCGGCGGCTGGAAATATGCGGCTTCCTCGTTGTTGTCGAAGCCGATCACCTGCACCCGGTCGGGCACCGCGATGCCGTTCGCCGCCAAAGTGAACAGCGCGCCCAACGCGAGCTGGTCGTTGAACGCCACGATGCCATCGAAAGGAATGCCGGAGTCGACGATATGCTGCGTCATGCGCGCGCCCGAGCCGATGGTCCAATCCTGGCCTGTGTTGGGCACAAGACGCGCATCCAGTTCGACGCCTTGGTTGGCGCACGCTTCGAACACACCGCGCATGCGCAACTGCGCGTTGCCTTCCATGGCGTCGCGCAGATCGAGGATATGTTCCGGATCGGTTCGCGAGCCGATCACCGCAAGATTCGTGGCACCGTGGTCGAACAGGTATTGCGCGGCGAGACGCGCCTCCTGAACATCATCCGGGGTGACGTGGTCCGCCTTGTCGTGCGTGGATCGCGCGCCCACGCAGACCAGCGGATAATCCACGTCCAAATCCTTGGGATCGAGCTTCTCGACTTCGGAAATGGACAGGATCATGCCATCCGACACTGTGGTATTGAAGTTCCGCAAGAGCGTGCGGGCACCCTGCGCGGATCCTTCGGCGTAGGTGGTGACGTATACGGAATAACCGTAGATGCGGGCCGCGTCGATCACCCGGTTGGCCAGTTCGGCCAAATATGGCGCGGTCAGGCTCGGCACCGCGAGCGTGATGAAGCCGGTTTTGCCGCGATTGAGGTTGCGGGCCGACACGTTGACGCGGTAGCCGAGCCGGTCGATGACGTCCTGCACTTTTTCGCGCGTGGCATCGGCCATGCGGCCGGAATGGTTGATGACGTTCGACGCGGTTTTGAGGGAGACTCCGGCCTCTTGCGCCACTTCACGCAGTGTGACGCGTTTCCTGTCGGACTTGTCCGGCCTCGTATCGGCCATGTCTCCCCCTAACCGCATCCGTCATCGATATTCGGTTTCCGACTTTACCGCCTTACCACGAGCACGCCGTTGCGATGCACGGTGTATGAGCCGGGCTTCTTCCCCCGTTCCGTTTGGAACAGGATTACCGGTTCGCCTTCGATGCCCTGCAATTCGACCGTCTTCTTGCCACGGGGCAGGTAGAAGTCGAAGGTGGCGTCGGCGGAGGCGCGCACGGTGTGCAGCACGTCGGCATTCTCCTGCGACGAGGCCGCGAGATATGCGCGGACCAGCTTCGTCAGATCGGCCACATCCAGGTCGCAGCCGACGAAATACGCTTCGCCGGAGCCGTACGGATTACGGGTGACCGCGGCCGTGCCGTCGAGCTCCCATTCGTCCGCTTCCTCGCCGGCGTACGTGGCAAGCACCTGCGCGTGTTCGCCGGTCACGTTCACGTCGTTCTGCCACAGGCGGGTCGTGGTGCCGTCCAGCGCGGCCGAATCGTCGGCGGACGACAGTCGGATCTCGCCCGGCTCGCCTTCGGCTTCGGCGCCGAGGATGTTGAATTCCTCGCCGCGGACGCCCAGCATCGAGCGCAACAGGCCGTCGCCCGCGCCCGGGTATCCGCCGAGCCAAGTGTGGAAATGCTCGTCGATCAGTCCGGTCGCGTAGCCGACCACCACGCGGCCGCCGGCGGCTGCGAAGTCGGCCAGCCGCTGCGTGTCGGCGGCGCTCAGGATCAGCACGGTCGGCAGCACGACGGTCTTGTACGAGCTCCAGTCGTAGGCGAGCGGCACAATGTCGGCGCGCGAGCCCGCGTTCAGGAACGCGCGGTACCAGTCACGCACGTCATGCCAGTGGTTGAGTTTCATGCTCGGCAGGGTCTGGGAGCGGGTGGCCCATTCCGATTCGGCGCTGAAGAGGATCGCCGTGTCGGAATGCGCCAATTCGGTACCCTGCACGCCGGCGTCGGCGAGCGTGTGCAGCGATGCGCCCAGCTCGCACACTTGGCGGAACAGCTTCGTGTCCTCGCCGGCGTGCGGAACCATGGCCGAATGGAACGATTCGGCACCGAACGCGGACGCGCGCCATTGGAAGAAGTTGATGGCGTCGGCGCCCATGGCCACATGGGCCAGGGAGTCACGCACGGTCTCGCCCTTGCGCTTGCGGGTGTTAAGCGGCTTCCACTGCACCGCCGAGGTGGAGTGTTCCATGACGTACCACGGCTTGCCGAGCGCGAGCGAATCCATGAGAGCGTCGGAGCAGGCCAGCTCGTCGAGGTGGGATTCGCCCTCGTGGAAGTAGTGGTCGTTGGATACGAAGTTCACTTCCTCGGCCCAGGCGGCGTAGTCCATGCAGCACTGGTCGGTGGAGACCATGAAGTTCGTGGTGAACGGCTTGTCGGGGCAGATTTCGGCGATCGCGTCGCGTTCGGCTTTGTAGAAGTCGAGGAGCATGTCGTTGCCGAACCGTTCGAAGTCGAGCTTCTGGCCGGGGTTGACCATCGAGTCGGCGCCCATGAACCGTGGGATGAGCACTTCGTCGAAGCCGTTCATCTCCTGGCCCCAGAAGGTGGTGCCCCACGCCTGGTTGAGCGCGCCGATGGTGCCGTACTTGCGGCGGCACCACGCGCGGAAGGCGTCGAGCGCGTTGTCGGAGTAGTCCTCGCGGTTGTTCCACCCGTATTCGTTGCCCATGTGCCATGCGGTCACATACGGGTTGGTGCCGTACCGTTCGGCGAGCTTGCGGCACAGGGTCAGCGCATATTCCTTGAATACCGGGCTGGTCGGGCTCCAGGACTGGCGCGATCCGGCGTTGACCTGATGGCCGTACTTGTCGCGCGGCAGCACTTCGGGGTGCTTTTCGTACAGCCACAGCGGCGCGGTGGCCGTTGCGGAGGCCAGATCGGTTGCGATGCCGGCTTTGCCGAGTTTTTCTATGATGCGGTCGAGCCAGCCGAAATTCCAACGATCCTCGGTGGGTTGGATGCGGTCCCAGCTGAAGATGGCGAGGGCGACCGTGTTGACGCCGGCTTTCTTCATGAGGCGCACGTCGTCGTCCCACGTTTCTTCAGACCATTGGTCGGGATTGTAGTCGCCGCCGAATGCGATACCGCGGCCGTTTTCCGTCAGCAGTTTCGGCCATGCGAAGGGCTGGCGTTTGGGGGTTGCGGTGGGTACGGCGGGTTTGCCGGTATGAATCTGCACGTCATTGCCTTTCCGAACGTATTTGGTACAACCGTGTACCATTTGATATTTTTAATCTTAGATACTTTTGCGATTCTGTCAAATCCAGACATACGCACGTATTTGCGATCGACTGCGACCGGCTGGCATTCGCTCGCGATTAGTTACGCTCATTTGCGATCGACTGGCGCTCGACTGGCAGAATCGCCCTCATTCGATATCGCTTTTCGCACACATCCGGACGAAAGTCAATTTTCCGCAAGACGTGAGCGAAAGAGGGTGGTGCAGGACGGGAGAACACCCCCATCCGCTCACGGAACGACGAAACGGGACGAAATCGCAGGACGTGAGCGAAAAGCCTCTCCTTCAAAAATCGGAATCGTTGGAAAATAAAGGAAACAGCAACGGACAAACCGAAGCGGAATGCACCCTTCCGTTCACAAACGAATGAAACAGACAAAAATCGCAAGACGTGAAAGAAAGAGGGGGCCACAACACAGAGGAACATACCCCCATCCGCTCACGGAACGACGAAACGGGACGAAATC
>ERZ1032665.123-NODE-123-length-14537-cov-8.518575_pt1 | contig 14537 bp, 7 predicted proteins | sample MGYA00517875_ERZ1032665 | MGnify/ENA primary metagenome ERZ1032665 (study PRJEB33719, sample SAMN04261402) | wastewater metagenome | biome: periurban shantytown; feature: human; material: feces | host: Homo sapiens | place: Peru: Lima | collected 2013-01-03 ... | reverse complement strand
ATGTCATCGAGCGCTTGTATGAGCCTACTGCTGAAGCCGGAATGTACACGGTGACCGTGACGACGACCAATCCCAAGTGATTGATACCCGATGACTAAGCACTTCGTGCACGGTATCACGTGCACGGTCACAACCCGTCATCAAACATGATACGAGAACACAGGAAAGAAAGGTGACAATATGGGAGATATAGCACAAGGCCAACAGGTCTCGAAGAAGCTCCCCGCCAAGCAGCTCATTCCGTATGTGCTGTTGGTGGTCGGCGCAGTGGCGATGGCGGTGTCGTTCTTCCTGCCGTTCGCCTCAGCAAAGGGCGATTATGCAGAATACCTGAAGCAGTATGGTGATCGGGTATACACCGCGGAAGCCGGTCTACACAACAAGGATGTGGTGGGGCTGTCGCTGCTGACATTCCTGCGCATCTACATCGCGGGTCTCCAGTCCGGGAAGCTGCTCGGCGGCATGTACCTGGAAGCTGTCATATGCATTACGCTCATGGCGGTCATCGCGGTGTCTTCGCTGCTTATTCTGCTGTTCGGAGTGTTGAAGAAGCCGATCGCGGCCATCGTATTCTCGGTGCTTGCTGTAGTCGCTTTCTATGCACTGCGTTGGGATTTTGACGATCGTGGCGTACTGCCTTCCTCGCAGTATGGATACGGAATCGCTGAGTATATCTATCCGATTTCGTTTGTCGTGGTTGTCGCCGGGGCGATCTGGTTCATGGTCAGCCGTCACATCGCGAAGACCGTGCATCAACAACTGGCCAACAACACTACTAACAGCGCTCCTGTTAACAGCACTCCTGTTAACAGCGCTCCTGTGGCGAACGGTGCGGCGGTCGCAGAACCTGTCGCGCCCTCAAAGGCCGAGTAATTCATACCGCCGCGTATCGCGCGGAGGCCATACTTCATCAACAACAGACTGGGGCGGGAACCCGAGAAGGTTCCCGCCCCAGTCTGTTATCAGTCAGTCATCACCGTCACGCGGCGAAGTACCCGACGCCGGCCTCGAAGATCGGCTGGTACTTGTCGCCGGGCACATTGACGTACAGGCCGTTGCCGGAGCGCTCCGAGTGACCCATCTTGCCGAAGACGCGGCCGTCCGGGCTGGTGATGCCCTCGATGGCGAGCAGCGAGCCGTTCGGGTTCACGGTCAGGTCCATGCCGGGCACGCCGGCCTCGTCCACGTACTGCGTGGCGATCTGTCCGTTGGCCTTGAGCAGGTCAAGCACCGGTTCGGCGGCGACGAAGCGGCCTTCACCATGCGAGATGGCCACGGTGTGCACGTCGCCCACGGCCGTGCGCGACAGCCACGGCGACAGGTTCGACGCGACACGAGTGCGCACCAGACGGCTCTGGTGACGGCCGATCGTGTTGAACGTCAGAGTCGGGCATTCGGCGGTCATCGGCACGATGTCGCCATACGGAACCAGACCCAGCTTGATGAGCGCCTGGAAGCCGTTGCAGATGCCGAGCATCAGGCCATCGCGGTTCTTGAGCAGGTCGCGCACGGCCTCGGTGACCGCGGGCGCGCGGAAGAACGCGGTGATGAACTTCGCGGAGCCGTCCGGCTCGTCGCCGCCCGAGAATCCGCCGGGGATCATCACGATCTGGCTCTTGTTGATCTCGTCCACCAGCGCCTGCGTCGATTCGGCGACGGCGGCCGGCGTCAGGTTGTTGACGATCAGCGTGGTCACGTCCGCGCCCGCACGCTCGAAGGCGGCGGCGGAATCATACTCGCAGTTGTTGCCGGGGAACACCGGAATCACGACGTGCGGCTTGGCGACGCCGGCGCCCGTGTACACGGTCTTCTTCGGCGCGTTGAATGTGATGGTTTCGACGCTCTTGCCGGCTTCGTCGCTCTTGGAACGGTATGGGAACACGGATTCGATACCGGACTCCCACGCCTCCTGCACGTTCGCCAGATCCAGCGTCTCGCCCGCCGCCTTGAACACGTACTCGGCGGTGGTGGTGCCGATCTCGCCGACCTCGACCAGGTTGGAGGCCACCGGGATTTTCTCGTTGTCCGCCAGCTCGATGATGAACGAGCCGTATGCAGGCTTGAACAGGTCGTCCGCGGCGATGCTCTCGTTGAGCGTCAGGCCGATGCGGTTACCAAGCGTCATCTTGAACAGCGCCTCGGCAGTCGCGCCGTAGCTCGGCGTGGAGACGGCCAACGCGATGTGATGCGACGGGTCGGTAAGCTCCTCGACCAGCGAGAACGCCTCAAGCAGCGCATTCTTGTCCGGGGTCAGGCCGTCGGCCAGGTAACGCGGCGCGATACGCACGATGCGGTGGCCGGCACCCTTGAACTCGGGGGAGGTGGCGCGCTTCATGCTGCCTACGGCCACGGCGAAGGAGATCAGCGTCGGAGGCACGTCGAGGTTCTCGAACGAACCGGACATGGAATCCTTGCCGCCGATCGCGCCGGCGCCGAGGTCGACCTGCGCCATCAGCGCACCAAGCACGGCGGCCGTTGGCTTGCCCCAGCGTTCCGGCTCGTCGCGCAGCTTCTCGAAGTACTCCTGGAAGCTCAGGTACGCCTTCTCGTGTTCGAAACCGGCCGCGACCAGCTTCGACAGCGACTCGACGACCGACAGGTATGCGCCGGTGAACTGGTTCTTCGACATGATGTACGGGTTGAAGCCCCACGCCATGGCCGAAGCGGTCGTGGTCTCGCCGAACACAGGGAGCTTGGCGACCATGGCCTCGTTCGGGGTGAGCTGCTTGCGTCCACCGAACGGCATGAGCACGGTTCCGGCTCCGATCGTCGAATCGAAACGTTCGGACAGACCCTTGTTCGATGCCACGTTGAGGTCGGTGACGACCGCGTTCATGCGCTCGGCCAGCGAGCCTTCGCGCCACGAGGCGGGCACCTCGTACGCCTCCTGCTCCTCGACGCGCACGACCTGATGCTTGGAGGCGCCGTTGGACGCCAGGAACTCGCGGCTCAGGTTCACGATCTTGTCGCCGTTCCAGGTCATCACCATGCGCGGGTCCTCGGTCACGGTGGCGATCACCGTGGCTTCGAGGTTCTCCTCGCGGGCGTACCCCAGGAACTCGTCGACATCCTCGGCTGCCACGTCCACGGCCATGCGCTCCTGCGATTCGGAAATCGCCAGCTCGGTGCCGTCAAGTCCCTCGTACTTCTTCGGAACGGTGTTGAGGTCCACGTACAGACCGTCGGCCAGCTCGCCGACCGCCACGGACACGCCGCCGGCACCGAAGTCGTTGCAGCGCTTGATGAGTCGGCAGGCGTCGCCGCGGCGGAACAGGCGCTGCAGCTTGCGCTCGACGGGCGCGTTGCCCTTCTGCACTTCGGCGCCGTCGAGTTCCAGCGACTCCACGTTGTGAGCCTTCGACGAACCGGTGGCGCCGCCGATGCCGTCACGGCCGGTGCGACCGCCGAGCAGGATGATCCTGTCGCCGGGGGCCGGGGTCTCACGGCGCACATGGTCGGCCGGGGTGGCGGCCACGACCGCGCCCACCTCCATGCGCTTAGCCACATAGCCGGGGTGGTAGATCTCGTCGACCTGGCCGGTGGCGAGCCCGATCTGGTTGCCGTACGAGCTGTAGCCGGAGGCCGCGGTGGTCACGAGCTTGCGCTGGGGCAGCTTGCCTTCAAGCGTTTCGGAGACCGGCACGGTCGGATCGGCGGCACCGGTGACGCGCATCGCCTGATACACGTAGGAACGGCCCGACAGGGGGTCGCGGATGCATCCGCCGATGCAGGTGGCCGCGCCACCGAACGGCTCGATTTCTGTGGGGTGGTTGTGCGTCTCGTTCTTGAACAGGAACAGCCAGTCCTCGTCCTCGCCGTTGACGTCGACCTTCACCTTGACGGTGCAGGCGTTGATCTCCTCGGACTCGTCGAGACCGGTGAGGATGCCGTTCTTCTTGAGCCACTTCGCGCCGATCGTGCCCATATCCATCAGGCACACGGGCTTGGCGTCGCGGCCGAGCTCGTGACGCATCTCCAGATAGCGTTCGAAAGCGGCCTTGACCGCGGCGTCGTCGATGTCGACCTTGTCCAGTTCGGTGCCGAACGTGGTGTGGCGGCAGTGGTCGGACCAGTAGGTATCGATCACCTTGATCTCGGTGATCGTGGGCTCGCGTCCCTCTTCGGAGAAGTACTTCTGGCAGAACTCAAGATCGGCCAGATCCATGGCGAGCCCGCGCTCGTCGATGAACTTCTGGCCGGCAGCGGCGTCCATCTCGTTGAAGCCGGCGATGGTCTCGACCTTGCCGGGGGTGGGCACCTGGGTCTTCAGCGTGGTCTTGGCTTCCAGCGACGCCTCGCGGGCCTCGACAGGGTTGATCACGTAATGCTTGATGGCATCGACGTCGGCCTCGCTGAGCGTGCCTTCGAGCGCGTACACCTTGGCGGAGCGCACGGTCGGACGCTCACCCTGCGAGATCAGCTGGATGCACTCTGCGGCGGAGTCGGCGCGCTGGTCGAACTGTCCGGGCAGGAACTCGGTGGCGAACACCGTCGCGTCGCCGAAGTCAGGCAGGTCCGCGGAGGCGTCATCCACCTGCGGCTCGCTGAACACGGTAGGCGTGGCCTGTTCGAAGAGCTCCTGGGAGATGCCCTCGACGTCATAGCGGTTGACGATGCGCACCTTGCGCAGGCCATCGATGCCGAGGATGGTCTTCAGTTCGGTGCCGAGCTGCTGGGCTTCCACGTCGAAGCCGGGCTTCTTCTCCACGTACACGCGAAAAACCATGAGAATCCTTTCTTAAGAAGTTATTCAAAAAATGAAGAGGCGTGGTGAAAGAACTTGGCTCCCCTCTGGAGGGGAGCTGTCAGCGAAGCTGAATGAGGGGAGATGTCATGGCAGTGAACGCCTTAACCTCCCCTCAGTCGTCTATCGGCGACAGCTCCCCTCCAGAGGGGAGCCAACATTATGTTCTGCTACTTGCGCTTGGATGAATTACTCGGTGACCTCGATGCCCTCGGACTTGGCGAGCTCGGCAAGTCGCTCCTCGATCTCCTCGTAGGCGGGGATGATGCTGCCCAGGCCGCGGCGGAACAGGTCCTTGTCAAGGTGCTCGACCTTGCCGGAGTGATCCTTCTGATCCCACAGGCGGCAGGAATCCGGGGTGATTTCGTCAGCGAGCAGCAGCGTGCCGTCGGACGCGCGGCCCATCTCGATCTTGAAGTCCACCAGCTTGACGTCGATCTTGGCGAAGATCTCGATCAGGGCCTCGTTGATCTTGCGGGCGAGCGGCGCGATCTCGGCGAGGTCCTGGCGGGTGCACACGCCCAGGGCGACCAGATCGTCGTCGTTGACGAACGGATCATGCAGGTCATCGTTCTTAATGAAGTATTCGAGCACCGGCTCCTTGAGGGGCAGACCTTCCTCCACGCCTAGACGGGAGCAGAAGTGGCCGGCCGCGACGTTGCGCAGCACGATCTCCAGCGGGAACATGTTCACCTTGCGCACCAGCTGGCCGGTCGCGTTCACGCGCTTGATCAGGTGGCTGTCGATGCCGCGCTTCTTGAGCAGGTCGAAGATGATCGTGGTGATGAGGTTGTTCAGTCGGCCCTTGCCGGTGAAGTCCTCCTTCTTCTCGCCGTCGCCGGCCGTGGCGGTGTTCTTGTATTCGACCCACAGGACCTCCGGGTCGTCGGTCGCGTACAGCTGCTTGGCTTTGCCCTCGTAGAGCTTTTCCAATTTCTCCATAATCGCCTTCCAAATCATGCTTGAGGAGCGGAATTTCTGGGTGAACTAACGGTAAAAGAATACCAATGGGCGGCTACATGCGCAGCGCTAACACGCTCGCTGCGGCTGCTATCCGCGCATGATCCCACCTGTACCGTCCGAAACGGGACTCTGGCGGGATGAAGGAGGCCTATGGCTGTGTACTTGATCCCGTGTTTGGTTGCGCGTTTGGCTGTGTGTTCAGCTGCGTGTTATCCGGCGAAAGTCCCATTGGAGTTGAACCGGATGGGACTTTCGCCGGATAGAGATGAAAGATGTACCGCGGTCTTCGTGTGGCGCTAGCGCACGGTGATGGTCAGCGCATCGGCGACATCGGCGGCCTTGCGCCGCGCGTCACCGGCGTCCGCCCCGATGGCCAGCGACACGGCCATGCGGCGGTGTCCATGCACTCGCGGCTTGGCGAAGATCCGCAGGTCGGTGTCGGGCTCGGCCAGCGCGTTCTCCACTCCGGTGAATTCCGCCTCGCCGTCGCCGGCGACCACGATGGCGTGGCTCGCGGCGGTCTGCCCGTTGCCCATCGCCAGCGCCACATGCCCTTCGGTGACGGGCAGGCCGAGGATCGCCCGCGCATGCAGCGCGAACTCGCTCAGCCTCTGGGAGATCAGCGTCACCATGCCCGTGTCATGCGGGCGGGGGGAGACCTCGTTGAACAGGATCGATCCATCGGTCAGTACGAACAGCTCCACGCCGAACACGCCCCATCCGGTTTCGCCCGATGCCGTGGCCTTGTCGACCAGCCCCTGCACCGCGGCACAGGCGATGGCACGCGCCCTTTCCAGCACCTCGCCATCGGCCGCCGCGGGCTGCCAGGATTCCCGGTAGTCACCGCTTTCCTGCCTCTGCCCGATAGGCGCGCACGTGACCACGCCGGCCGACGAGCTCACCGTCAGCACCGTCAGCTCATAATCCAGCGGCGCCAACGCCTCGACGATCACGCGCGACACGTCGCCCTCGTCGGCGGCACGCCGACCCTCCTGTGCCTCGACCCATGCGGCGTCGATCGCGTCCGCCCCGCGCACGACCGACTGCCCATGCCCGGACGAGCTCATCACCGGCTTGACCACGCACGGGTACCCGACCTCCCGCGCCCCGGCGCGCAGCTCCTCCAACGACCCGGCGAAACGGTACGGCGTGGTCGGCAGCCCCAGATCCTCGTGCGCGAGCACGCGCAGCCGCTCGCGGTCCATGCAGATGGCGGCGATTTCGGCGCTCGGCACCACCTGGACGCCGCGCGCCGCGGCATCCGACAGCTCGCCGGTCGCGATCGCCTCGACCTCCGGCACGATGATGTCGGGGCGCACCTCGTCGAACAGCGCGCGCAGCCGGGCCGCGTCGGCCATATCCAGCACGCGTGCCTCGTTCGCCACCTGCTGGGCGGGCGCACCGGCGTACGAGTCGGCCGCGCACACCCATGCGCCGAGACGCATCAGCTCGATGGTGACCTCCTTGCCGAGCTCACCCGAGCCGAGGAACAGCACGCGGGTGGGATGTGCCCCCAGCGGCGTGCCCAGCGGGCGATGGGAGGGAAGGGAACTTGCAAAAGCGCTGGTTTCAGTCATGGTCTCATTGTGCCACCGGGGGGATACCGTATTTCGATGTTTCGACGCCGTGTCTTAATGTAATGCCAATATAGTTTACATAATCAGGAGCCGTAAAAATCATGGATGATACCTGTGCGGTTCCGTCTGCGGTGTGAGGACGGCATAGAGGTCGCCTTCCTTGCCGCGCCTGTCATAATCGACAACCCCTGAGGGAAGGAAGCACCATGAGTCGTGCTGGATATTATGGAAGAGCGTATAGGAGAGCGGCCGGGGGGGGGTGACGGCGGCCTTAGCGGCGGCTCTCATATGCCTGGCGCCGTTGTTCTCCACGAACACCGCGCAGGCGGCCGGAGGAGACGTCGTCTCGGTCGCCGATTACGGGGCCGCCGCCGACAGCGGCGAAGACAGCGCCCCCGCAATCATCAAGGCAGTCGACAAGGCCAAGGAACTCGCCGCCGAAGGCAAGGACGTCACCATCGCGTTCCCCAAGGGGCGCTACGACATCTATCCCGACAAGGCCGAGCAGCGCACCCTGTACGTATCGAACACCGTCGGCACGAACTCGTCCTACAAGGACAAGAAGATCGGCATCCTGCTTGAGGACACGAAGAACATCACCGTCGACGGCCAGGGTTCGGATTTCGTGTTCCACGGCAAGATGACGACGTTCGCGGCCATCAACAGCCGAAACGTGACGTTCAAGAACTTCAGCGTGGACTTCCAGGTGCCGACGGTCATCGACCTGACCGTCGAAAAGGTGGATGCGGGCGCCAAGACCGCGACCGTGTACGTGCCCGAGGAATACAACTACAGGCTGTCGGGCTCGAACATCGAATGGTATTCCGATTCCAGCCCGTACACCGGCGCCACGTACTGGACGGCAAGCAACGCCCTGCCGTACGTGCAGCTCTATGACACGAAGACCGGCCTGACCGTGCGCGGCGACGTATGGACCAACCCCATATTCCAGAACGTCACCGGCATCACCGACGCCGGCAACCACCGGCTGGTCTTCTCGTACTCGTCGATGAGCGACAAGCTCGCCAACGCCACGGGCATCAGCTATCAGATGCGACAGACCACGCGAGACCACCCGGGCGTGTTCCTGTGGAAGGACAAGGACGTCACGCTCAAGGGCATCGACTTCCGCTTCCTGCACGGCTTCGGCGTGGTCGGCCAGTCGACCGACACCATCACGATGGACGGGCTGAACTTCGGCACCGGCGAAGGCAACGGCGAAGGCACCGGCCGCAGCACCGCAGGATACGCCGACTTCGTGCAGATGTCGGGCTGCAAGGGCGTCATCACCGTCGTGAACTCCAGCTTCTCCAACCCGCATGACGACCCGATCAACGTGCATGGCACCTTCCTGCAGGTGGTGGAGAAGATCTCCGACACCAAGATCAAGGTGCGCTACATGCACAACGAGACCGCCGGATTCCCGTCGTTCTTCGTCGGCGACCAGGTCGAGTTCATGACCAAGGGCGACATGCTCCCGGTCTCCGACTCCGTGCGCACCGTCACCGCCGTCGACGGGCCCGACGGCCAGGGCGGTGACATGGGCGCGGGGTCGGGCAGCCTGACCGACATCGTCCTCACGTTCGACAGCGCCATCCCCTCCGCCGTCGCGGTCAACAGCCACGTGGTGGAGAACATCACGTACACGCCCGAGGTCAACATCCACGACAATGTCTTCAAGGAGACGCCGACCCGCGGCATCCTGGTCACCACCCGCAAGAAGGTGACCATCGAGAACAACCTGTTCGACGGCATGGGCATGGCCGGCATCTACATCTCCAACGATGCGCAGAGCTGGTACGAATCCGGCCCGACCCGCGACGTGACGATCCGCGGCAACACGTTCCGCCGCAGCGGATCCGACGCGATCCTGGTGGAGCCGACGAACCCGACCGTGTCCACCACCGACACCGTGCACAAGAACATGACGATCGAAGGCAACACCTTCTACGTCAACGGCAACCGGGTGCTCAACGCGAAGAGCGTCAGCGACCTGACCTTCCGCGACAACAAGATCTACCGTGAGAACCCCGACGATACGGTCACGCTGGGCGGCGACGCGGACGTGGCGCTCGCCGTCGGAGACACCCGCCGAATCGATGCGACCGCGTCGGTGAGCCAGGTGTCGGGATCACGCCTGTTCCGTCTCAACGGATGCAAGCAGGTCGTGTTCGGCGGCAACACGTACGACGTCGGCGTCAAGGCCGGTATCGACCTGGCCAATATGGGTGCCTCCGAGGTGAACGTCAGCGACGATTCGGCCAAGGTCGGCGCGGACGGTCTCGTCCCCGTCACCGGCAGCATCGCGTACGTGTCCGACGACGCGGCGGTCGCCTCGGTCGACCAGGACGGCACGATCACCGCGGTCGGCGAAGGCGAGACAACGGTCCGCACCTACGTCATCGCCGGCGCCCGGCGCATGCCCGGCTCCGTCGTCAACGTACGGGTGAGCGCCTCGACCGCCACGGCGCCGACCCCCGGCACGTCCGCCGACCCGCTGGACGGGCACCCGTCCTCGGTGGCCACGCTGTCGTCCGCCACCATCGACGGCCTGTCCAAGTCGTTCGACTTCAAGCCGGGCACGCTGTACTACTTCGGCGCGGACTCGGCCCTCACCGCACGCGCGGCGTTCAAGGCGACGGATGCCGATGCCAGCGTCAAGGCGACGTTGAACGGCAAGGCCATCGACGCCGCGGGCGCCGACGTGAAGCTGGCGCGTGGCCGCAACGTCATCGAAGCCACGGTCACCGCGGCCGACGGCATCACCGCCAACACCTACCGTTTCGTGATCGACCGCATTGGCGGCGTTGACACGGGTCTGGCAGCGCTGTCGGCCGGTGGCAACGCCATCTCGGTGGAGCACGGACGCCTGCAGTATACGGCGTCGACGATGCGCTCCAAGACGCAGGTCGTCGCCTCGTCCTTCGATCCGACGGCCACATTGCAGCTGATGCGGGTGAACGGCTCGAAGAGGGTCCCAGTCGGCGATGCGCAGCAGGGAAGCCTCACCCGGGACGTCACCGTATACCAGGGCGACAACACGTTCGAGCTGGACGTCACGTCCGGCGGCAGCACCGTCTCCTATAAGGTGGCCGTGACCGGCACGGACAGCGTCTACGCCTCCGATCTGGCGTGGGAGTCGGCCACGTCCGGCGACCCCAACACCAACCCGGTGCGCAAGGACAAGAGCTGCGGCAACAACACGATCACGCTGTGGAACGGCGAGAAGGAGCAGACGTTCGACAAGGGCATCGGCACCCACGCGGCCTCGCGCATCGTGTACGACGTGTCCGATCTCGGGGCGATCCGCTTCGAGGCGTACGTCGGCGTGGACCGCGAGCTGACCGGCGTCGACCGCGACCACGCAAATGTCGACTTCCAGGTGATGATCGATGGTGAGGTCGTCTTCGAGAAGACGGCGATGCAGCACGACACGCCGATGGCGAAGGTCTCCGTCGACATCCCCGAAGGCGCCAAGACCATCACGCTGGCCGTCGGCGCGGGCAGCGAGACGTGGGGCGATCACGCGGATTGGGCGGACGCCCGGTTCGTCGGCGTTGAGATGCCGGAGGCGCCTCAGGTCACCGGCCTTGCCGTCACCGGCGAGAGAGTCAAGGACGGCAAGCTGGACATGACCGTCGGCCAGAGCGTTGGTCTCGGTGTCACGGTCACCCCCGAGGATGCCGTCGACCAGTCGGTCACGTGGACGGTTGCAGGTGACGCGGTCAGCGTCGGCGAGGACGGCACGGTGAAGGCGCTGAAGGCCGGTACGGCCACAGTCACCGTCGCATCCGTCGCGGTGCCGTCGGTGACGGCCTCGGTGACGGTCACGGTGACGGAGAAAGCCGATCCCGACCCGGATCCGAAGCCTGATCCTGATCCCGATCCTGACCCGACGCCGAAGCCTGATCCGGACCCGGATCCCAACCCGAATCCGGGTCCGGGCGACGAGCCGGGTACGACGACTCCGGGCGACGGCCAGAAGCCGAACACCGACAAGGATGCCGACAAGAACGCCGGCAAGGACAAGAACCAGTCCATCGCCGCGACCGGCGCCTCGATCGTGCCGGTCGGCGTGCTCGCGGTCTCGATGATGGCCGCCGGCTGCGCGCTGACGTGGCGCAAGAGGCGCGAGTCCTGACGGCAAACCGTTCCCCGGGCACGTATCGCACGGCTCGAGGAACGGCGTGTCGGTAAATGATGCCGACGTCCGGACATCCTCCGGACGTCGGCATCGTTCGTCATGATAGGCGGTCATGGATTTCCCGTATGACCGGACGCTTGCGTCGGCAATCCGCCCGCGTGACAATAGTTCATACCGGGCGGTTAACCCGCGCCGGGCCAACGTTCAGGGGGAAAGGCCAAGTACATGGTGTCAACGAGGACGCGGCCATGGAGACATGCGGCGAAGGCATGCGGCCGGCCACCGTGCGCGTCTCGGTCGTGATTCGCGAGACTGCGAGATAGGATGAAACAATGCGAGACAACAAGAACGAAGAACCGCGCCCCCAGGACAGGTCGGCCTTGGATCGCCCCCTGACCATCGTGCTGGTCATGGACACCATCGGCAACAAGGGCAACGGCACGTCGAACTCCGCATTGCAGTATGCGCACGAATTGGAGCGGCAGGGTCACCATGTCAGACTCGTCGGCATCGGCGCCCCCGAATATCCGGCACGGGTCAACAAGGTGCCGCTGGTCTCCTGGGTGGCCGCCAAACAACAGATGCAGTTCGCCAAGCCAAGCGATACGCTGTTCCGCACGGCGTTCGCCGGGGCGGATGTCGTGCATCTGTATCTGCCGTTCAAGTTCGGGCGGTGCGCGTACAAGGTCGCGCGGAGCATGGGTATTCCCGTGACCGCGGGATTCCACCTCCAGCCGGAGAATGTCATGTATTCGGCCGGTCCGCTGAAATACCTGCCTGGGATGTCGGGTTTTCTGTACGCCCTGTTCCGCTTCTGGCTGTACCGGCGCATCGGCCATATCCACGCGCCCACCGAAATGATCGCCGGACAGTTGCGCGCGCACGGGTACAAGGCGAAGCTGCACGTGATATCAAACGGCTACGTGCCGCGGTTCACCCCCAAACGGCAGCGTTCGGACGGAGCCCCCGCGTCGGTGCCGTTCCGCATCGTCGCCTCGGGGCGTCTTTCCCATGAGAAGGACCAGATCACGTTGATCAAGGCGATTTCTCGCTGCCGTCACGCGAAGGACATCGAACTGATCATCTGCGGAACCGGGCCGTTGCAGCATTACCTGCGGTTCCGCGCCGACCGGCTTCTGGAGCGCAAGGCGCAAATCGGGTTCCACAAGAACGCCGAGATGCCGGCGCTGCTGCGCTCATGTGACCTGTTCGTGCATCCGTCGATCGTGGACATCGAATCGTTGAGCGTCATCGAGGGTATGGCGTCGGGGCTGGTGCCCGTGATCGCATCCGCCGAGTTGAGCGCGGCGAGCCAGTTCGCGTTGTTGGACGAGTCCCTGTTCCCGGCTCGCGACGTGGCGATGCTCGCCCGGCGCATCGATTGGTGGATCGATCATCCGCACGAGCTGGCCGTTTGGGGCGGACGGTACGCCGAACACGCGAAGGCCGATTATTCGGTCGAGGCGTCGGTCGCGAAGTTCGTCGCCATGGAGCGCGAGGCCATCGCCGACGCGAAGGCCTAGGCCCGGCGTCGGCCTCGCGGCTGTTCACAGCAACGCGATGAGCTGGTCAACCTGCTCGTCGGTCGTCGCCCAGCTGGTGCACAGGCGCATCACCGTATGCTCGTTGTCGGCCTTCTCCATGAAGCCCATGCGTACATGGGCCTGCAGCCGTTCGATGGTCGGATGGTCCAAGGTGACGAAGACCTGGTTCGTCGGCGCCTCGAAGGTCAGTGTGTAGCCGCGCTCGCGCAGCGCCTCGCGGATCCGGTCCGCCTGCCGGTTCGCGTTGGCTGCGATGCGCAGGTACAGGTCATCGGTGAACAGCGTGCCGAACTGAAGCCCGAGCAGCCAACCTTTGGCCAGCAATGCGCCGTGCTGCTTGATCTGCGTGAGAAAATGCTTCGGCGTATTGCCCTTGGTGAAGACGACGGCCTCGCCGAACAGCGCGCCGACCTTGGTGCCTCCGATGTAGAACACGTCGGCGATGCGGGCGAGGTCCGGCAGCGTCACGTCGGTGCCGGCGGCGGTCAGTCCGTAGCCGAGTCGTGCGCCGTCCACGAACAGCGGCATGCCGTGCCGGTGGGCGGTCTCGGCGATGGCCTCAAGCTCGGCCTTGCCGTAGATCGTGCCGTACTCGGTGGGGTGCGAGATGTAGACCAGTCCGGGGAACACCATGTGCTCGTGGTTGTCGTCGGCATAGAAGGTGGCGCAATAGTCGTCGAGCTCGGCGGCATCGAGCTTGCCCGCGTGATGGGGGAGCGTGATCACCTTGTGGCCGGTCGACTCGATGGCGCCGGCCTCGTGCACGTTCGGATGGCCGGAATCAACGGTGACGACGCCCTCGTACGGGGCGAGCATGGTGTCGATCACGGTCTGGTTGGTCTGCGTGCCGCCGACGAGGAACCACACGTCGGCGTCGGGCGTCTCGCATGCTTCGCGGATCCTGCGCTTGGCATCTTCGCAGGCCGCGTCGCTGCCGTATCCGGGGAACGCCGTGTCGTTGGTCCGCGCGAGACGGTCGAGGATCTCGGGGCAGGCCCCATAGGAATAATCGTTTCCGAAAGACAGCATGTCGGCTCCTTGTCGCGCTGTGTCGTGGTGCGGATGCATCAGGGTATGTAGCGAGTGTACCGCGCATGGGTCATGTACGGCCGCGTGACGCAGGCCGCGTTCCGCAGACCGCGCGCCATAAACAAGGGCGCCGGATGTGGATCAGCATCCGGCGCCCTTGCGAAAGGAGTCTCTTCTGTTATGAAAGGTGTGGTCACGTTGCAGCAGAGCCGGCATTGTGCCGCTTCCTCGTCAACTGCGGCCGTAGCTGCGTTGCCGGCTCTGCGGATTCTCTGCCTCTTCGCTGTTGTACTCTTCCCGTCTGCGGCTCACAACTACCGCGGATATCTCAGGCTGAGCTGCTCAGCGTAATACGCTCCACACTGTGTCACCGAACGATGATGTCGTTGCCGTATGGCGATGTCTTCTGATGGCGTACTCATCATCGTGTCGCTTCGCACTGCTTCGCTTGCGTGCTGCATTGTTTCTGTTTGCCTCGGTATTTAATTATCGTGAAGACGTTGCGCTACTGCTTTGTGCGCTTCATTGCAATCAAC
>ERZ1032665.120-NODE-120-length-14681-cov-21.545125_pt1 | contig 14681 bp, 10 predicted proteins | sample MGYA00517875_ERZ1032665 | MGnify/ENA primary metagenome ERZ1032665 (study PRJEB33719, sample SAMN04261402) | wastewater metagenome | biome: periurban shantytown; feature: human; material: feces | host: Homo sapiens | place: Peru: Lima | collected 2013-01-03 ... | reverse complement strand
CGCGACGCACGCCATTGGCGCGCGCCACGTTCTCAACATCACGAATAATGTGATAAACGATTCCCAATTCATGCAAGGTAGAAACCTTTCAACAACGGTTGATGCGATGCAAACTCAAAGCAAGGGGACGGCGAAGTCTAGCCTGCGCCGTCCCCTTACCCGCCATGGTTACCTATTTACGACCGAACTTGATTTTGATTGCACGCTTTAAAGCATACTTGCCGAGGCTTGGGAGCTTTTGCTCGTATTTGACCATCGTAGAGCACTCGGGGCGGTCGCGATCCAGATGGATAGCGTCAAACGCGCACTTGGTGGTGCACAGGCCGCAGCCGATGCACTTGTTGGGGTCGACGATCGAGGCGCCGCAGCCCAGGCAGCGGGCGGTCTCGGCGCGCACCTGCTCCTCGGTAAAGGTCTCAACATACTCGCTAAACGGCGCAGCCTTCTCGCGTTCGCGGTCCACATGCGCAACCTCGCGGCTCGCGTTGTCGTAGCTCTCGAGCACAACGTCGTTGCGGTCGAGCGCGGTGTAGCGGCGCTGGTTGCGGCCGATGGTGAGCGTGGAGCCCGGCTGCACAAAGCGATGGATGGACACCGCGGCCTCGTGACCGGCGGCGATAGCGTCGATGGCAAAGCTGGGGCCAGTGTAGACGTCGCCACCCACAAAGATGTCGGGTTCGGCGGTCTGGTAAGTCTGGGGATCGGCAAGGGCACCCTGGCCGCGGCCGAGCTCCACCTTGGAGTCAGCCAGCAGATCGCCCCACACAATGGACTGGCCAATCGACATGACGACACGGTCGGCATCGACACGGCGCAGATCGTTCTCGTCGTACTCGGGCGCAAAACGGCCCTCGTCGTCAAAGACACGCGTGCAGCGCTTGAAGGTGATACCGCACACACGACCGGCCTCGTCCAGGTGAATCTCCTTGGGGCCCCAGCCGCAGCTGATGTGAGCGCCGTCCTCAACGGCCTCGCGACGCTCCTCCTCGCTGGCGGGCATCTGGGCCTCACTCTCCAGGCAGAACATCTCAACGTGCTCGGAACCCAGACGGCAGGCGTTGCGGGCAACGTCGATGGCCACGTTGCCGCCGCCCACCACGATGGTGCGGCCGGGCAGCGCGTCGATCTTGCCGCTGTTAACCTCGCGAAGGAAGTCGACGGCCACGGTCACGTCCTCGGCATCCTCGCCCGAAATGCCGGCAAGGCGGCCGCCCTGGCAGCCAATGGCAACGTAGAAGGCCTTAAAGCCCTGCGCGCGCAGCTCGTCGAGCGTCACATCGCGACCGACCTCCACGCCATAGCGGAACTCGGCACCCATCAGGCGAATAACCTCGACCTCAGCCTCGATGACGTCCTTCTGCAGCTTAAAGCTGGGAATGCCGTAGGTGAGCATGCCGCCCGGGCGCTCGTTCTTCTCGAACACGACGGGCTTGTAGCCCTTCTCGGCCAGATAGAAGGCGCAGGACAGACCGGCCGGACCGGCGCCGATGATGGCGATCTTCTGGTCGAAGCCGCCGGCACGCGTCGGGGTCACCACGGGCGGGACGTAGCGGGTCGCGGCATCCAGATCGCGCTGGGCGATGAACTTCTTGACCTCGTCGATAGCCACGGCGGCATCCACACGGCCGCGGGTGCAGGCATCCTCACAGCGGCGGTTGCACACACGGCCGCAGATAGCGGGCAGCGGGTTCTCGCGCTTAATGAGTGCTAGGGCCTCGTCATAGCGACCCTGAGCCGCGAGCTTCAAATAGCCCTGAACGGCAACGTGCGCGGGGCAGGCCGTCTTGCAGGGAGCGGTGCCGGACTCATGCGTCTCGATACGGTTGTCGTTGCGGTAGTTGGGCGACCACTTGGTGTGATCCCATTTGGTGGCGTCGGGCAGCTCCTGGCGCGGATACTCGGGCACCTGTCCGCCGGCCTTTTTGCTGCAGAGCTTTTGGCCCAGCTTGGCGGCACCGGCCGGGCACACCTCAACGCAGCGACCGCAGGCCACGCACTTGTCCTTCTCGACCTTGGCGACATAGGCCGAGCGCGACAGGTTGGGCGTGTTGAACAGCTGCGAGGTGCGCAGGGCATAGCACACGTTGACGTTGCAGTTGCAGATGGCGAAGATCTTGTTCTCGCCGTCGATATTGGTGATCTGGTGCACAAAGCCGTTGTCCTCGGCCTGGCGCAAGATGTCGTAAACCTCGTCGCGCGTTACATAATGGCCGCGATCGGTCTCAACCACATAGTCGGCCATATCGCCCACGGCAATGCACCAATCGGCGGGGTCGTCGGCGCAGCCCTCGCCCATCACGCGACGGCTCGCGCGGCAGCTGCAGGTGCTGGCGGCATATTTGCCATCGTATTTGTCGAGCCAATGCTCGATATGCTCGATCGGCACCGACGTGCTCGCGGCATCGATAGCCTTCTCGACCGGAATGACATGCATGCCGATGCCGGCACCACCGGGCGGCACCATCGGCGTGGCCTTGGACAGCGGTCCCTTGGACGCCTGCTCAAAGAACTTGGCATAGACCGGGTGCTCCTCGAGCTGGCTCACGCGCATGTTGAGGAACTCGGCGGAACCCGGCACCAGCATGGGCAGCACCCACTGCTTGGCGCGCTCGGGGTTTTCCCAGTTGTACTCGAGCAGACCCGTGTAGCTCATGTCGTCGAGCATCTTCTCGATATCGGCTTCGGGCATGCCGGTGAGCTTGACCATCTCGGGCAGCGTATAGGGACGGCGCATCTTCATCTTGCAGAGTACTTCGGCCTGCTCGTCGGTTGCGGCCTCAGCAAACGACCAGTACTCGTAGCCCAGCAGCTCATCGCGATGCAGCAGACGGTTGGTGCAGTGCTCGCACAGCTTGACGATGGCCTCGCGCGGATGCTCCGGCGGCGGCGGCACGAACTCCGAACCGATGTCGGGCTCGGTGTAACTAATCCCCGGTCCGTTGAGAATCATGGTTGTCCCTTCTCTTGCCGCAGCCCGACGAGGCCGCAGCGCCCCTCTTTTTTTGCAGGCCGGGCATGCCCCCATGCCGTTCACCCGCCATTTTTGACATTGTGTCAAAAACAGTATTGACGAACCGTCAACAATATTCAAGACTGTTAGGCGAACGGTCAGGCAAAAGAGGATGAAAGGCGGCAAAACATGAGCAACAACACAGCAGATACCTCTGTGGTCGATGCCGTCCCCGCATCCGATAGCGCGGCAAAGCGCTTGACGGGCGACGAACGCCGTCGCGAGATCCTCGCCGCCGTGCGCACCGTGAGCTCTGAGCTAGGCGTGTCGCATCTATCCGTCTCGGCCGTGACCAAGCGAGCCGGCTGCACGCGCTCATTGTTCTACCACTACTTTGCCGACATGGACGCCGCTGTCACCGCCGTCATGGACGAGGCGATCGACGGTTTTATCTCCGAGCTCGAGCAGTGGAATGCCAACCGCACCGTCGGTGATATCGAGGGCGCACTCGACACCGTCGCCCCGCTCTTTAAGCGCCTGGTCGTCAGCGGCCACGAGCTGCCGAGTACGCTCACCTCAAGCAGCGGCGCGCTCTACGGCGGCTTTTTGCACAACGTGGTCCAGCGTGTGGCGCAGTATATCTGCGACACCACCGTGGTGGATTTTGCCGCCCATCATGAGCTACGCATCGACCATGTCTACGAGACGTTCTACACCCTCATCATGGGGTTGTTGATGTATATCCGCACGCACCCCGATGTGCCCGACGAGACGGTCAAGGAAATCATCGCCTCGACACTCCACATCGAGGGCTATACCGCCAAGTATCCGGAGCGCAAGCCCCAGAACTGACGACATTTGGCCAAACTGCCCGCGATCAGAAGAGGGGCCGCGGGCGTGTGAAAGGAGAGCAGCATGCTGTTCGATGTTTGAGGTAGCGATACCCTTATCCACTGGGCCGGCTGGGCCATGGTCTTTATTGGCCTGATCGTGCTCAACGAGGTCGGCCGCCGCACCAAGCTGGGCGCGGCAATCATCTTTGGCGTGGCTCCGCTGGCCATGACCATCTACTGCGTCGCCATCGCCATCGGCGTCTCGCAGGGTGCCGAGTGGGCGCTCACCAACCCCACCCATGTGTACCAGAACAGCTGGTTCCACTACGCCAAGGTATACGCGGCGCTGGCCGGTTGCTGGGGCTTCATTGCCATTAAGTACCAGTGGGGCAAGATTGGCAAGGCGCATTGGTTCCGCGCATGGCCGTTTGTGATCGTCGCCATCAACATCATGATCGCCGTCGTGTCCGACTTTGAGAGCGCCTATCACTTCTTTGTCCTGGGCAAGTCCACCTGGGTCACCTCCGAAGGTGCCACGCAGCTGGCCGGCTGGAACAACGTGTTCAACGGCATCGCCGGTATCATCAACATCTTCTGCATGACCGGTTGGTGGAGCGTCTACGCCTCCGAGGATCAGACCGACATGCTGTGGCCCGACATGACCTGGGTCTACATCATCGCCTACGATATCTGGAACTTCTGCTACACCTACAACTGCCTGCCCACCCACTCCTGGTTCTGCGGCTTTGCGCTGCTGCTGGCGCCCACCGTCGCCGCCTTTATCTGGAACAAGGGCGGCTGGATCCAGAACCGCGCCTTTACGCTGGCTATTTGGTGCATGTTTGCCCAGGTGTTCCCGTTCTTCCAGGAGGAGTCCATCTTTGTGACCCACTCCACGCTCGACCCCGGCGCCGCTACCGCGGTCTCGATCGCCGCACTGGTCGCCAACGTCGCCGCGATCATCTACATCGCCTACCGTGCCAAGAAGCTCGGCCGCAATCCCTACAAGCAGGATGTCTTTGAGGGCACCAGCGATTGGGAGAAGGCTGCTGCTCGCCGCGCCAAGGTTGATTACGCGCACGCCGAGTAACATACCCGGCGCAAACGCCGCTTAAATGTGAAGCCGCCTGGCCGGCTCCGCGCAATGCAACGTATTGCATGCCCCCGGAAAGCGATTTGTCCGCTTTCCGGGGGCTTTTTGTTGTTGCGCGCATCCACGCACATATTCGAAACCTCTCGCACAGATAAAATCAGATTTCCGATCGCCTGACAGCTCTATATGACTCTGTTTTTGGGTACATTGTTGTCCCGATATTGAGCTTGGGGGATATATGAAAAATGAGACGATGGGTCAAGAGGATGCGGCCCAAGATGCAGAAGCTTGCGCTGAGGCCTTGGAGAGCTTAGACCGAATTTCACTCGATGAGATTGCGTTTGACGATTCGGGCGTTGATGTGCAGGATGAGCCGGAAGCCGAGGCGCAGTCCGATGATCAGGATGCAGACGACGTCGAGCCTACCGAAGATGAGGCAGATCACGAAGACACCGAAAGCGAGGCCGGCAACCAGCCCGAATCCGACACGGGCGAGGAAACCGTCTTGCTCGACAGCTTGCCGGCCGAGGATTCGCTGACCCGCGAGCTTCCTGGCCTGGGTTCCGCACCAGCCGTGGACGAGACCATCGCCATGGGCGATATTCCCCTGCCGTCCGTTCCCTCGGCACGCGAGGCCGAGGTTCGCCATCGCAAGATGTCGCCCAAGCGCCGCAATCTGATGGTCGCCGGTGTCGTGGCCGTCGCGCTCGTCGCCGGCGGTGCAGGCTATGCTGCCTGGAACGGATATCAGCAAGAGCAGGCTGCCGCTGTCGCCGCCAATGCCCACACGATGATGTCAGTGCAGATTGGCGTGCATGCCGCGGGCCTCGACTGTTCCACTGGCTCCAAGATTCCCGTACAGGTGAGCGGTCAGGATTCTGACGGCTCCTCCGTGAGCGAAACGCTCTATGTTGACGAGCACGGCCGCGGCATCAAACTGCTGCCCGGCGATTACACGCTCTCCATCGCTGCCTCCCCCATCGCGGCCGACGGCACCATCTATACCGTCCCGACCACCAAGACGCAGGTCACCGTTAAGAGCGATGGACAGGATTTAAGTGCCCAGGCTACCTTTAAGCTCAAGGTGCCTTCGGCCGACACGGTAACCGACGACCAGATCGATGCCGCCGCCAAATATGCCGAGGAGAGAGGCGCGAGCTCCGCCGCCACCGCCAAGGTGCTCCAGCAGGCGGCAACCGCGCGGCGCGACGCCGCCGTCAATGCCGTGAGCGCGCAAAAGGCACAGGCGGCCCGTGATGCCGACGCCCGTCACAAGGCAACCGACCTTTACCAGCTCGATATCCCCGTCGAGTGGTACGGCAAGGTCGGGACTTGGCAGAATGGCAGCACGCTATGCATCTATCTTGCCGGCGACAGCAATACGCCGATCGTGACGCTCGTCGCGGTGCGCGAGGGCGAGAGCTTTACGCCCGATGAGGGCGATACGGTTTTGGGTGCGGCCAATCTAGGCAACGGTTATACCGTCTACGCCAGCGGCCCCGTCTATCCGTACGTGGTGCCCCAGACCATCAACGGACGGACGCAGAATCCCGTGTCAACCTACCCCATGGACACGACCATTGAGCTTGTCGAGCTGACGACCGGCAACCGCTATACCTATAGCCAGATCAAGAACGACCTGGTGGGTAAAGACGGCAAGGCCGATGGTGCCACTAAGCTCGAAACCGACTACCTCGCGCAGATCCTGCTGCCGAGCATCAAAGCCCAGGACTAGCCGGCCCGAAGACAGCCGCCCAACGCCCACATCCCTAACGCAGTTGCGGTGAAATAGGGACTGTTTTTGCTGGTCAAACTGCAAAACAGTCCCTATTTCACCGCAACTTAATTGGTGGCCTTTTGGGTGGCACTCAGCGCCACGGGTCGGCTTCGAACATTGGCTCGCGCTCGGGGCGGCGATCACTGTAGGGATCGTAGCCGTCGTCGTCCTCGTTCTCGGCACGGATGTAGGGGTCGCGCGGCTTGGGCGCCGGCTTAGGCGCAGGCTTGGGTGCGGCATCGGTCGCCGGCGCATTCGTCTTGTTCTTGTCTATCATCTGCATATCTCCTTGCCATGCAATCGTGTTCAACATCATCGATTGTCGCACGAAAAAGGGCGGCGGACCCAATTGGATCCGCCGCCCTTGGCGTTTAGAGACGGCTGGTAGATTTTAAGGCATGTCCCAAAATCTACTCGGCGTCGGGAACCTCGTAGGTGGCCGCCGGCGTGTTGTCGCACACGACGGTAAAGCCGCCGTCCTTGCCGGCATCGACCGTCACCTGATCGCCCTCGCGCACCGTGCCGTCGATGATAGCGGCGGCGATGGCGTCCACGACCTCGCGCTGGACCAGGCGCTTGAGCGGACGGGCACCGAACACGGGGTCCAGGCCACTCACGGCGAGCATCTGCTTGGCCGCCGGGGTGATGGCAAGCGTCATGCGCTCCTTGGCCAGGCGTGCGCGAACGTCGGCAAGCTGGATGTCGACGATCTTCTCGATCTGCGCCATGCCGAGCGGATGGAACACCACGATATCGTCGATACGGTTGAGGAACTCGGGGCGGAAGGTCTGAGCCATGGCGGCGTCGACCTGATGGCGCATCTCCTCCTCGTCCTTACCGGACAGATCGGCGATGGCCTTGGAGCCCACGTTGGACGTCATGATGATAATCGTGTTCTTGAAGGACACCTGGCGGCCCTGGCCATCGGTCAGACGGCCGTCGTCGAGCACCTGCAGCAGCACGTTGAAGACATCTGGATGGGCCTTCTCCATCTCGTCGAGCAAGATCACGGAGTACGGACGACGGCGCACGGCCTCAGTGAGCTGGCCGCCCTCGTCGTAACCCACGTATCCCGGGGGCGCACCGATCAGACGCTGGACGCTGAACTTCTCCATGTACTCGGACATGTCGATACGCACGAGCGCGCGCTCGTCGTCGAACAGGCACTCGGCAAGTGCCTTGGCGAGCTCGGTCTTGCCCACGCCGGTGGGGCCCAGGAAGAAGAAGCTGCCAATGGGCTTGTCCGGATCGGAGAGGCCCGCACGGCTGCGGCGCACAGCCGCGGCGACGGCGGAGACGGCCTCGTCCTGGCCGATGACGCGCTTATGCAGCTCACCCTCCAGGCCCTTCAGCTTGTCGAGCTCGCCCTGCATCATCTTGGACACGGGCACGCCGGTCCAGGCGCTCACGACCTCGGCGATCTCATCAGAGGTCACCTGCTCGTTCAGGCCCTCGCCGTCCTGCTGCTTTTGCGCCTGAAGCGCAGCCTCGGAATCCTGAATCTGCTGCTGCAGACCCGGGATCACGGAGTAGCGCAGCTCGGACGCACGGCCCAGATCGCCGTTGCGCGTCGCGCGCTCCTCCTCGCTCTTGGCCTCGTCGAGCTGCCCCTTGAGCTCCTGCACGTGGTCGATGGCGTTCTTCTGGTTGAGCCAGCCGGCCTTTTGCACGTTGAGCTTTTCCTGGACCTCGGCAATCTCTTGGCGCAGGACCTCCAGACGCTCCTTGGAGGCGTCATCGGTCTCCTTCATGAGCGCCTGCTCCTCGATCTGCAGCTGGGTGAGCTGACGCGTGGTGGCGTCGATCTCGACTGGCATGCTGTCGAGCTCCATGCGCAGGCGGCTTGCGGCCTCATCGACCAAGTCGATGGCCTTGTCGGGCAGGAAGCGATCGGCAATGTAGCGATCGGAGAGGTCGGCGGCGGCCACGAGCGCGCTATCGGTGATGTGCACGCCGTGGAAGATCTCGTACTTTTCCTTGAGGCCACGCAGGATCGAGATGGTGTCCTCGACGGTAGGCTCGCTCACCATAACGGTCTGGAAACGACGGGCGAGCGCCGCATCCTTCTCGATGTACTTGCGGTACTCGTCGAGCGTGGTCGCGCCGATCGCGTGCAGGTCGCCACGGGCAAGCGCCGGCTTCAGGATGTTGCCGGCGTCCATGGAGCCCTCGGTGGCACCCGCGCCCACGATGGTGTGGAGCTCATCGATGAACAGGATGACCTTGCCCTCGGATTTTTGCACTTCCTTGAGCACGGCCTTCAAGCGGTCCTCGAACTCACCGCGGTACTTGGCGCCGGCGACCAGCGCGCTCATGTCGAGCTCGATAAGGTCGCGGTCGCGCAGGGTGCTCGGCACGTCGCCGGCCACGATACGCTGGGCGATACCCTCGACGATGGCCGTCTTGCCGACGCCTGGCTCGCCTATGAGCACGGGGTTGTTCTTGGTGCGGCGGGACAGGACCTGAATAGTACGACGGATCTCGTCGGTACGGCCGATGACCGGGTCGAGCTTGCCGGCGCGGGCCAGATCGCAGATGTTGCGACCGTACTGCTCCAACGCCTCAAACTGAGTCTTGTCCTCGGCAGACGTCACGCGGTCATCGCCACGCAGCTCCTCGTAGACTTGCTCGATGCGCTCCTTGGTCACGCCGGCGTCGCGCAGCACGCGGCCCGCCTCGCCCCTGTCCTCGGCAAGCGCCATCAGCAGATGCTCGGTCACCACAAAGCTGTCGCCCATCTTGGTGGCCTTCTTCTCGGCCTTCTCGATGACGCGGACGAGCTCATTGGAAAGACCCATCTGCTGGCCCTCGCCCGAAACCTTGGGCGCGTGGTCGATGGCATCTTGTGTGGAGCGTGCGAGCTGGGCCGGGTCAGCGCCGATGCGCTCGATGATCACGGAGATATTGCGCTCGCCGGCACCGAGCAGGGCGGACAGCAGGTGAATCGGCTCCACCGCGCCGGCCTGCGCGTCAGCAGCCGTGCTCATGGCGGTCTGCAGCGCCTCGCGCGACGTCATTGCTAGCTTATCGATTCTCATGGAATCACCTCTCTTGGGGCGGCCGCCCTACGGGGCGGCTTCACGTTGTTCGAGAAGTATTGTTGCCAGCTTTGCACGATCTTATACACAAATCTAAGTCTCTATATATAAGATTTTCTGAGTGATTGATGGATAGGGTACTGAGATGTCAGCCCGCCGCTGCCCAGGCGTACTACCGTCTCGATCTGTAACATCTAGCAGCCATTTTTGATCCTAGATGTTACAGATCGAGAGAAAATGACCAGCGGCAACCGTTTGTCTCAATCTGTAACATCTACTCGGCAAATAGAGCTCTATCTGTTACAAATCGAGACGAACGAAGACACCTGAATCGAAAATCTAAATCTGTAACACCAGGCCCACTTTTAGCGGCCAAGATGTTACAGATCGAGACAAACCGAGAACTACTACAAAGGGGACGGGTACCTTTGTGGTGGTCGCGGTCTCTACTCCTTCGCCGAACCCGTACTTCCCGATTCGACGGTCCAGGGCATCTCATCCTCGAACAGCCATGTACGGGCAGACCCACTATCGCGTGCAGTCTGCGGGTCGGGCAAGCAGGTCTGTTTATAGGCATCTTGGATACACTGGCCCATAAAATCGTTGAGCTCGGTCTGGTCGCCCTCCATGACATAGGCGACATCGCCGTCCATGATATAGATGCCCGGACCCTCATTGCCCTGGTAGCCCGGATCGTACGAGACATCACATAACTTTGCGCCGTTTGCAGTGTCCAGCTCGATGGAAGAGTGGCATCCGCCAACCATGTCGTTCGCTTTTGCCCGATAGGACGCATATCCGTACCAACGCTTAAATGTTTTGCCCCTGAGTAGCTCGGACGCCCTGTCGATCAGACTAGAATCCGTGGTATAGCGCATAGCCCCAAGCTGAATATGTGGATAATTACTAATGCCCAGCGCAGCCGGTTGCTCATCAAAATCAACGGTAATGGTCTCAGGCTTGGCGGCGCCGGTCAGAAGTTCGACAGATTGAGTCACAGGCTTGACCACCGGCTCCGTCACCGCAGCAGGCAGAAACGCCATACCGACAGCACCCATGCCAACCACGGTGATCGCAAGCGCCAAGACAATCAATCCAATACGGGCAAAACGGCTCACGGCAAAACACCTCACAATGCAAACCTGCGACGTGCGCTAATGATACCGCCAGCTAACACTATCACCAAAAGAAGCCGCCCACTCCCCTCCACCACAAAGGGGCCAGGCTCCTTTGTGGTGGCTTTCGGCGCTAACGGTCGACCATCTCACGTCCAGAGATTAAACTTAACTTGTTATCTGAATATATCTATTTCTATCTATCCTCAACAGCTTTTTGTCTCGGGGAGATCATATGAAGCCGTCTCATTCCACCGGCCGCAACGTCATTGCCATTTTCGCCATACCCATCGTGATGCTCTTCCTTATCGTCATCACGCCCTTTTCTTTTGGTATCGCCTCGCCCTTCGATCTTTGCGGGATGATCGACGCCGGCTCGCGTGCCACCTCGCTCTCCTTTGTCTGCCGTGGCGTGTTCTACGAATATGCAATTCCCACCGGAAGTTGGCAGTCCAAGTTACCGTTGCTCGGCAAGGTCGACGGATGCTCCCCCTATTTCTGCCTTGAACCTCAGGCGCTAAACTATCTGATCGACGACCAGCCACTCGACTCCATCACCCTCGCCTACGACTACGCACCAAACACCGATGAGCGCCACATGAACCAAGTCCTCGACAAGCTGCTTGGACAGTGCGGGCTCACCGCGGAAGCCGGTCGAACCATCTATAGCAACCGGAAATTAAAGCGAACAGAACTCCGCCGTGTCGGAAAAATCAAAGGGCGAAACGGAGCCGCCTACTGGGATGCCTGGGCAATACGCGACAAGTGCGAATTCGGACACAGCACCTATATGGTCACTGTCTACACCAGAGACGGAATCAAGGACAATGTTGACGATTTCGCGTCATCCAAACTCGGCATCCCCAAAACAACCAAACCCGCCAGCCCGGATGAAATCCTGTAGAGACGCTCATTAGAATGTCGTTCAGCGAGCACGGCAGCATCGAGCTCGCCCCCACCACCACGAAAGGGACAGGCCCCTTTGTGGTGGTTTTCGACAAAAAGAAGCCGCCCCATTAACAGAGGCGGCATCAAGCAAGTCTATTTATTAGCGTCCCTCAAGACCCAACGAGAACGTCGCGGTAGCCCCGGACACACCTTTCCCTCGGGCGACCCTCGCGAAGCGCGTGAGCACAAGGGAAAGGTGTGTCCGGGGCGTACAGCAACGTTACTCGGCAGCGGCCTTGAACTTGTTGTAGTTGATCAGGCAGCCGGCCTTGACGATGGCACGCTCCTCTGCCGTCATATCGGCAATGTAGAGCTCAATCTGCTCGACCGTGCCGTCGGCGCGCACCACGTAGGCGGCGATGTTCTTCAGGTCGCCATCGAGCGCGGCACGGATACCCGGCACAAAGACGTAGTCGCCCACCTCAAAGTTGGGCTCCGCCTCCATCTGGAAGGGCACCATGCCCCAGTTCATCACGTTGGAGCGATAGCGCTTGGTGGCGTACTCGTGGACGATGTTGGCCAGGCCACCGATCACGCGCTGGCAGCTCGCGGCCTGCTCGCGGGCGGAACCGTCACCGGGCTTCTTGGCATAGAGCATGGAGCCGTACTCAGTCGCCTTGGCATCGGCCGCGACACCGGCGCCGGCCAGTGCCTCAAACACGCTTGCAAGCTCGGCATCGAGCGCCGCCAGGTCGCCCGCGGCTTCACCGGCAACGCGACGCTTCTCCACGGCGTCGACCTCCTTGGAACGACCCACGTAGGCCGGGTCGCGACGGCTGAGCGTAAACTCTGCCAGACCCAGCGGGTTGGAGCGGAAGGAGCTCGTCTCGCCCGAGGGAATGAGCTCGTCGGTCGTGGTGACCGGGTCCATGATCTTGGAGCACACCTTGAGCAGGATGTCGTCGCCGAGGGGCTCCATCGCGGGCCACGGCTTGATGTTGGGACCCTCGACCAGCTCGTCGGCAGGCTCCGCCTTGCCAAAGCCCCAGTACACGCGCTTCTTGTACGGCGCGTCGTCAAAGGTGTACTCGCAGGCCTCGTCCCAAGTCTCCTCGGGCAGATCGGTCGCCGGCGTCAGGACGCCACCGTTGGCAGCCGTCGCCGCAATGGAGCGGGCGTCCATCAGGGCCACGGCGCTCAGCTGGCCATTGCCCGGCTTGGAACCCTCGCGGTTGGGGAAGTTGCGCGTGGTGTGGCGGATGGACAGGCCGTTGTTGGCGGGCGTGTCGCCGGCGCCGAAACACGGGCCGCAGAATGCCGTGCGCACAATCGCGCCGGCCTCCATAAGGTCATAGATGTAGCCGCGGCGTGTAAGCTCGAGTGCCACGGGCTGGCTCGTGGGATAAACCGACAGCGAGAACTCGCCGCAGCCGGTGTTGGCGCCCTTGAGTACGCGGGCCGCCTGCACCACGGAGTCGTAGTTGCCGCCCGAGCAGCCGGCGATAACGCCCTGCTGCACGTGCAGCTTGCCGTCGACGATCTTGTCGAGCAGGCTAAAGTGCGTCTTGCCCTCGCCGATCTTGGCTGCCTCGAGCTCGACCTCGTGCAGGATGTCCTCGAGGTTCTCGTTGAGCTCGTCGATCTCAAAGCCGTTGGAAGGATGGAATGGCAGCGCAATCATGGGCTTGATGCTCGACAGATCGACCTCGACGCAGCCGTCGTAGTAGGCAACATCGGCGGGCTTGAGCTCGCGGTAGTCGTCGCCGCGACCGTGCATGGTCAAAAACGCGTGCGTGTCCTCGTCGGTGGCCCAGATGCTCGACAGGCAGGTGGTCTCGGTGGTCATGACATCGACGCCGTTGCGGTAGTCGGTCGTCATGCTCGCGATGCCGGGGCCCACAAACTCCATGACCTTGTTCTTGACGTAGCCCTTGGCAAAGACGGCACGGATGATGGCGAGCGCCACGTCGTGCGGGCCGACGCCGGGACGCGGGGCGCCCGTGAGGCAGATGGCGACGACGCCGGGATAGGCGACATCGTAGGTGTCGCGCAGCAGCTGCTTTGCCAGCTCGCCGCCGCCCTCGCCCACGGCCATGGTGCCCAGAGCACCGTAGCGGGTGTGCGAGTCGGAGCCCAAGATCATCTTGCCGCAGCCGGCGAAGTTCTCGCGCATAAAGGAATGGATGACCGCGATATGGGGCGGGACGAAGATGCCGCCGTACTTCTTGGCAGCCGAGAGGCCAAAGACATGGTCGTCCTCGTTGATGGTGCCGCCCACGGCGCACAGCGAGTTGTGGCAGTTGGTAAGCACGTAGGGCAGCGGGAACTGCTCCATACCCGAGGCGCGCGCCGTCTGGATGATGCCGACGAAGGTGATATCGTGGCTCGCCATGGCATCGAAACGAATCTTGAGCGCCTCGGGGTCGCCGGACGTGTTGTGTGCCTGGAGAATCGAATACGCAATGGTACCGCGCTTGGCATCCTCGGGCGTCTGCGTAATACCGCGCTCGGCAGCCTCGGCCGCAGGCACAACCTCGCTGCCGCCGCGCAGGTAGATGCCGTCCTCGTACAGCTTAACCATACTGTCTCCCACTCTGCCCAAAAGATTTGGGCGCATAGCATACATTCGTTCAATATCGTGCCATAGAACGGTTGCAAGTGGGTTACGAATCTACACGTTCACTTTATCTCGGTAAAGTAAAGGACGAACCCCTTGCATCGCGCTCTCGACAAGGAGCATCCCAAAGTGCCAGCCAAAGCAACGTCGCAGGTTGAGGACGGGCAGCGAGCGGGTCGCATTTGAGACAAGGTGACGCGAAACGAAAGGGCGCTGACCTTCTGGTCGCGCCCTTGAAGTTGAACGTCAGATTGTCCAAATGCGGCCCGCGCAGCGTCGGCTGGTCCGCCGTTCGGCAGAACGGCGGAACCTTCCGGTCATGCCTTGCCTTTTGAATGACAAATTGTCGCTCTGGACGTCGCGCAGCGTC
>ERZ1032665.111-NODE-111-length-15436-cov-12.957415_pt1 | contig 15436 bp, 10 predicted proteins | sample MGYA00517875_ERZ1032665 | MGnify/ENA primary metagenome ERZ1032665 (study PRJEB33719, sample SAMN04261402) | wastewater metagenome | biome: periurban shantytown; feature: human; material: feces | host: Homo sapiens | place: Peru: Lima | collected 2013-01-03 ... | reverse complement strand
CCGACCGTGGCGCCCTTGGCGAAGCGTTCCGGATTCCACCACACATCGGATCCTGCCGGATGCACGCCGACGGCCATATCCGCGACGATGCCGATCTTCATACCGGCCTTGCGAGCGGCCTGCTGCGCCGCGTGCAACTGATCGGTGGCGACCCACTCAAGCCAGCGGTAGAACTCAAGGGTGTCCGGGAACTTCTCACGCAACTGCGCGACTTCTTCGGAATCACGGTTGTATTTGCGCACCCAATTATCGGCGTCGTCGGAGGGAGCTCCCCACTTGTCGTAGCACAGGCACCAGGTGGCGTAGGATTCGATCTCGTCTCCGCATTCGGCGAGGTAACGGTCGAATTCGGCCTGGCGAGCCTTGGTTCGGCCGGCCTTGTAGATGACCCACAGCGCATGCTTCTTGACGCGCCACATGGCGTCGCGATCGATCAGCCGCGCGTCGTCATTCAGCAATTCGACCTGCTCGTGCAGCGCATCGACTTCAGCCCTGTCCTCATGGGACAGCGTGAGATATTCCGGCATGGACTCCGGACGGATGTAGCTGAAATTGATGAAACGGCGGGAAATCGGCAGATACGGCGATGGCGTCAGCGGAGGCACCGGCTCCGCGGCGTGCATCGGGTTGATAAGCATGAAGTCGGAGCCGGTCTTCTTTTTAGCCTCGACCAGCATGGTCTTCAGATCTTCGAAGTCTCCCACGCCCCAGGATCCCTTGGAACGGATGGAGTACAGCTGGCTCATCCACCCCCACAGGGAGCCGTTCTTCATATCATCGAGCAGTTCGATTTTCTCAGGAGCGCTGATAACGGTTGCAGTCTCCGTCTCGCTGCCGACAGTGACCTCGAGGGTGTGATAGCCTTCGGGCAGATCGGCGGGCAGGACGAGATACGACGTGAAGAAGAAGCTGCCATTGATCTCATGGGCGATTTTCTCACCGCCCTCATGGGAGATTTTGCCCGTGAATTGCTTGCCGTTTTCCAACGTGATGGAGGCTTCCGGCACATCGAACATGCCGCCGTGCACCTCCACCTTGCTTTCCTTGCCGACGACATGCAGCACCGTGGGAGCCACCACGCGCGTTTCGCGTTCGGACTTGATGGATGTGATGGACTGGTTGATCGCCTCATCGTTGGAAGCGTCAATACCAAGCGCCCCAAGCACCGCCACTAGAACATCGTCTTCGATTTCGTGGTAATCATGGCTCATACCGACGTAGCTGGTGGCGACACCCACCAGCTTTGCCAGACGAATGAGCGGACGGGCGAGACGCGTTGCGTTTTCGGTCTGTTCTGTCATGGTTCCCAGTCTAGGACCAAAACATGCGCACCACGCGCAGGAATCTCATAAAAATGACAACGTATGCAATTATTTTTCCGCAAGCTGCCGTTGAGCGGCCTTCTGCACGTCGCTTGAAGCGTCCTGCGCCAACTGCTGGAGCATCCGATCGGAAACATTCGGATTCAAGGCGACGGCCCTGCGCACCATGGTCGCAAGCACCACCGGAGCGTCCGGTTCGACCTGCGTTCCCAACGAGCCCAGGAAATCAAGCGTGTCGGAATCCATGGTGGAATCTTCGGCGCCTTCAAGACGCATTTTCCAAGACGTACGTTTGTTGCGCAGCGCGGTGGCACGCACTTCGGGCGACTCATCCTTGGTCAGTCGGCCCACCAGCCAGTTCTTGTCATCGGCGTTTCCCGCAACGGCTTTGCGTACTTCAGGAGACTCGTCGGTGGAAAGCTTGACCAGAATGTTCGGGAACGGCATGGTTTCGGCAAGGAAGACGCGGTCCTCCACCGGCGTATGCGCGTTGCCAGCCACAGCCTCAAGCAATGCGGTGGCACGGGAGAACGCCGCCTGGTCGCTCCGGTCCGGCAGCGGACGTCTGGCGAACTCGCTTAATGCGGTGGAATCAGTGGAATGCCGGAGCCGCTCGTATGTGGCGGTCAACGGCTCGAAATCCACGGTCTCATCGGCGTTCGAGGCGTCGGCCTGCGGATCATTCTCATGCTGCTCGTTCTCATCACTCATATTTTCACCTTACGACACTATATGCATGCGGCTCACAACGTGAACTCATACTTTGACCGGACGGTTGGACGTGCCCACCAGTTGCGGAACGACCGTGGCGTTGAAAGTTTCCACAACTCGGGATTCGAAGACATTCGCCTGTTCCTGCGGAACCACCACAGTCAAGGCGATGCGGTCAGTGTACTGCGCGTCGGTCTGCTCGCCTTCCACCGTTGACAACAGATTCTGGAAGCGGCCCAACTGCGGCTAATCAAGAGTTACCTGATATTCGCCGCACGGTACGATTTTCGCCTTGGAAGCAGCCTTGACCGCAATTGACGCACCTGTGGAATACGCACGAATCAGGCCGCCGGAACCAAGCAGGATACCGCCAAAATACCGTGTGACCGCGACCACGCAATCAGTCATTTCGTTTGCCCGCAGCACGTCGAGAATGGGCTTGCCGGCGGTTCCGGACGGCTCGCCATCATCGCTCATGCGTTCCGCAAGACGTCCATCGGATCCACCACACACCGCGGCATAGGCGACATGCCGGGCTTTCGGATGCTGGTCACGGATCGTCTGAACGAAAGCGAGCGCCTCATCCAACGAGCTGATATGACAGGCGTCTCCGATGAATTCCGATTTCTTTTCGACGAAGGCGTCGTGCGCCGGCCGATCGGCGGAATCGAGTATGGTCTGCATGCTGTTCAACCTACCTAACCTCACCGACCGCGCGCATATGCTGCTTCCCGGTTATTTTTTCAGACGACGACGTTGAATTCCTCCCCCTTGAAGAAGGCGGCGATGGATTGGACCACCTGCTTGGTCATGCCGATATACGCGCCGTCGGTGCGCCATGCGATGTGCGGGGTGAGCACGATGCCGGGAATCTTGCACAAAGGATCGTCGGCGGCAAGCGGCTCATGATCGAACACGTCCAAGGCCGCCGGAATGTCTCCGCGTTGAAGTCTTGCGAGCAGTGCGCCGGGTTCGATGACTTCGGCGCGGGCGGTGTTGACGAACAGGGTTCCCGGACGCAACGCGTCGAGGTTCTTCGCCGTGATGATGCCACGGGTGGAGTCAAGCAACGGCATATGCACGCTGACCACGTCTGAATTCGAGATCAACTCGTTCATGTCTTCCACCGGAGTGACATTCAGGTTCTCGAACACCTGTGCCGGCACGTGGGAGTTCCACGCGGATACTTTCATGCCGAAAGCGTTGGCGATGCCGGCCACGGTCTGCCCGATGCCGCCGAGTCCGATGATGCCGAGCTTCTTGCCGAACAGTTCGAAACCGTCGGCACCGTCCCAATCGCCTTGCTTGACCTGCATATCAAGCGCTCCGGCGTGCCTGGTCAGTTCCATGAGCAACGCCATGGCGTGCTCGGCGACGGCGTGATCGCCGTAATGCAGCACGTTGCAGACGCGGATGCCGCGTTCCTTGGTTTTCTCAAGATTGATGTAGCTGGCGACGCCGGTGCCTCCGAACGCATAGCACTTGGCGTCGAGCCTGTCGAGGATGGCATCGGCGCAGTGGAATCCGATGACCATGACGGCGTCGGCATCCTTGCAGCGTTCCACGATGGTGTCCTCGTCCAGTGTGAAATCCTTGTACATGCGCACGCGGGCCACGTTTTCGAGCATCGTGAAGTTCTGTTTGAACGGTCCGATCATCGATTCGATGACCACCGGCATGACCACCAGCGGCAAGTCGGTGCGGTCCGGCTGGGTCTCGAAAACTCCATCCATTTCTTTCACCTCACATCACGAGCGGAAACGCTCCATACAGGTCGATTAACGAATACGAGGCATATTCTGCCACGGGAAACTACTTTCCAGATGAACCAGCTTGCTCTGCGGTGATGTTCCATTCGCGAACCACGTTCTGGTCCGCGCCCATGGAATAGATCACGTTCCAGATACGTTGTCTCTGATTGGCATCTTCTGTTTCGTTCCAACAGGCTCCATCCGGATGGTCGTCCGAAATCGGACACCACTGGTATTGGCCTTGACGCACATTGGCCGTCGGCACCCAATCGATGCGATTGACCCGCCATGAGCCGGCCACGCCTTTCTTGCCGGCGAATTGGACGCGGGCCGTCACGCCTTGGTTGTTGACCTCGTTGCCTGGAATGTAGGACGTGACCGTCACCGCGTTGCCCAGACCGTAGATGATCCATGTGCCGTTGTAGTTCTCAACGGGCTGCGCGCAGTGGCATCCGGCACCGTAGATGACGTCGAACGCACCGGTGTCGGCCAGCTCATGCGCTTCGGACTGCTGCCACGAGTCGGCGTAGTCAAGATATTCCTGCACGGAATGCATGGCGATGGCCACCACGTCGGCGCCTTGTTTACGGGCCTCTTTGGCTTTGGCCACGGCTTTGTCGATGTCGGCCTGATGGTTCGGATCGCCGCTCTCGCGCAGACGGTCGACACGCCAATCATAATCGGGAGTTTGCGCGTTCAGGGACACGGTACCGGCGATCAGGCCCAGTTTGCCGCCACCGGTCGGAGAATCGATGACCAGCGGTTTGGTAGAGTCTTCCTCGGTCTTGTAGGAGCCCGTCTGGGCGATGCCGTCCTGGTCGAGGGTATCCCACAGGCGTGTGATGCCATCCGCGCCTTGATCCCACGAATGGTTCGACGCATGCGTGCATGCGCGATACCCCACCTTGGCGGCCGCGTCGGCGACCTCCGAGGGAATGTTGAACACCGGATACCCGGTGTAGGGGCCACCGCGAGGCGCGATCGGCGTTTCGAATTCGCACACCGCGATATCGGAGGCATCGATGTACTTGCGCATCGGTTCGAACAGACTGGTGAAGTCATAGGCCGTACCGTCCGTCGCCGCGGTATTGGGACCGGCGAAGTTGTCCCACAGACCAGGGTGGAACAGCAGATCGCCATTGACCATCATGGCGATGCAATCGGTATCCGGACAGTCCGGCGAATTGCCGTGATGTTCCTTTGGCTCGGCCTTTTTCACCACATGCTTTTTCTGCTTGGCCACGTCCATCTGCGTTGTGGCCCCCTGCCCGGCTTGGGACTGTGATGAACGCAAGCACTGCGTCAGGAACCACCCACCTACCGCCAGCAATACAACAAGCACGACGGCTGCGACGATGGCCAGCCTGCGACGTCCTGCAACCAGCACTTCCGGGTTGCGGGCATGCACCGCCTTGTCCCTGTATCTCATGGCACTCCCCCTGTTTCTTCTCATGCTCCACATCACTCTCAATGTTCAAGATTACCTGATGGCCCCGCACGCCATATGCCAAGACGCACGCTTCCTTTACCGTATTTGAGCCGTACCGCGTCTAATGCCGCTTCCGCACCGCGTAGCCGTTCCGATTGGGTCGACGGTTCGGTATCCGTTCCACGACCCCGCTGCGCCTCGTTCTGCTCTTCAAGCATGTCATCAAGCGAAAGCTGAACCGCCGCATCCGCCGCTTCGACCAAACCGCCCGCGCTCATGCCGGCAAGTCGCACCGGTCTGGTCAAGGAAATGGCGTCGATAGAGCTTTCCGGCATGCCCATCATGGCCAGCAATAATGCGACACATTGCGGATACAGCATGCTTGCCGCATCCGTCGGACAGTCCAGCGTATGTCCTTTCGTCGCATAGCTCAAATCCGGGAATCGCAGCTTCACCATGACCTTACGCGCCATCAACCCTCGTCTGCGCAGCGTGCCGGCCACATCATCGCAACACCAGCGGAGCATGGATGTCACCTGCCGCATGTCTTGGGTGTCCTTGTCGAACGTGCGTTCCGCGCCGACGGATTTCTCCTGCGCACGCGGTGCGACAGGGCGGTCATCCAATCCGCGTGCCGCCATGTACAACCCGCGCGCGCTGATGGCTGACCCCGTCGCCTGCTCAAGCGATTCCATGCTCATCTTCGCCAAGTCAGCCACGGAATCAACGCCCCATGCGTTCAGTCGTTTCTCCAAGGACGGACCTATGCCAGGTATGCCACGCAACGGCATCATCTGCACGAATTCGGCATGTCTGGCCACGGGGATCATGAGCATGCCATCCGGTTTGGCATTGGTCGAAGCCATTTTGGCGACAAGCTTGTTCGCCGCGATGCCGACGGAACAGGTGATGTGGTACCGTCTGGCGACCTGATCGCGTATCCAAGCTCCGATGGCGCGGGGACTCTTCCACCGCAGCAACGCGCCGGAGACGTCCATATAGCATTCATCCACGGAAACCTGTTCGATGCGATCGGTGACGCGGGAGAACACCTCTGTGAAGATACGTCGGGACATCTCACGGTAGTAGTGGATGTCCACCGGCAGAAAGACGCCGTTCGGGCATAGTTTTCTTGCCCGGGAGCTTGCCATCGCCGAATTGATGCCGTATTTGCGTGCCTCATAGTTCGCCGCGGACACCACGGAACGGTTGCCGATGCCGATGATTACCGGTTTGTCGGCGTATTCCGGATGCCGCGCCACTTCGAGGGATGCGAAAAAAGCGTCCATGTCGATATGCAGCACCGTGCATCCGACCTCATCGTGACCCCAGTCACGTTTGGCCGCTGCGATTCTTGGTGCCGTGCTCATGATTCCATGATAGACAACGATTCGGCAGTTTTGGAACAAATGTTCGATTATGGCGAAGCCTGCGGGCATACCGGCGTGTCGCATATCAATGAGACCGCTCGACATGGCTCACGAGTTCGAGTCCCACTGACATCACCACACGTTTTTCTCTCATTTTTTCACAATATGGTGTTTCGCACGCGGATAGATGCTATAGTTACATGCTGTTGCGTCGTAACGCAACAGTGGAGTCATGCCTGAGTGGCCGATAGGGGCACCCTGCTAAGGTGTTAGTCGTTTTTAGCGGCTCGAGGGTTCGAATCCCTCTGACTCCGCCTTGAGGGTTTTCGGAGAAATCCGGAAGCCCTTTTTTCATGCCAAAACGGTGGAATACCAACGATTTCAAGGCATCCAACGCGACGATACACATGGGCGACGCCATGACCGACATGCTCAAACAGCAGATAAACGGCAAGGCTCCTACCGACTACGTGATATCCGCACGACGCCGAACAGGGTCTTTAACGGCCCGAGCCTCCGCGAGATGCCACCGACGAACCAGACGACGGAAACGGTGAAAAGTCGGATAATCAGTCTCGAAATCCTCCTGCACGCGCAACGGCAAACCATTATGCGACAGGGACGATCCATAAAGACCGTCCCTGTTTACATATCAGTATTTATATATCAACGGCATGCCGTCACAGGCCGAATGCTTTTCGATCCGTTTCGGTAAGCCAATCCGTCCGCATGCCCGGTTCTTGGCACAAATGCATGGCGGGGCATTCCTCACCGATGCAAGGATCCCATACAGGAAGCGGCGTTCCGTCACGGTCCGTTCCGTTGGGATCGCCATTGGCTGCGAAATTGGTCCAGTACAGCCCCATTCGCCTTGCCAGATCGTAATGCCATCCAACGAACGGACGCCAGCATTTCGCAAGGCTTCCAAAGGAGAACCACAGATCGGACGAGTGGAAGGCTCCGGCATCATCCCCCGGCATAGCGACATCGAAATGATAGTAGTATGGCGCGGTCCCACCGCTTGCGGTCCATTTGCGGATCAGCGTGAGATTGCCGAGCTGGCCGACATGCACAGGCTTCCCATCTTCAGTCGAAGCGATGAACTCATTGGTCGTGTTGCCGACCAGCATGTCAACGTTGTTGGCCTTGCAGCCCTCGACGATACGCTCCTCCTGATCGGGAAGGAACAGGCCGTCCACGCATGGCACCCAATTGACGATCATCGACCAGTCATCTTCACGTCCACTGTCCGGTGGAACAGGCAGGGACTCGGCGGCTTCCAATACCGTTCGGGCCGGGATTGCACGGGCCTGCTCCAGCGTGGAGACACCCAATGCTTCGAACAGACGGATTCCGTTGGCCTGCGCATGCTCCAGCGTGTCCTGCCGCGCATTGAAATACCCTAAGCCTGCGCCGGATTGCATGATGGCTTTCTGAAACAGGCCATGATTCATCGGCGAGCAGATCTGGGCCAAGACGCTGGCGGCACCGGCCGATTGGCCGAAAACCGTGATGTTTTCCGGATCTCCGCCGAACTTCGCGATGTTTTCCTTCACCCATTGGATTCCGGCACGCTGATCCAGGAATCCGAAATTCGCATATGGTTCGCCGTCGCCGCGTTCTACGGCCTCCTCATGCAACAAAGGGTGCGTCATAAACCCAAATGCATTCAGACGATAGGCCACACTGACCACAACGACGCCGTTCGCGGCGAGATGCGTGCCGTCGAATTCCTTTTCAAATGTGCCTCCGCATTGATAGGCTCCGCCGTAGATCCAGACCATGACCGGCAGCTTTCCGGAGGCTACCATGCTATCCGCGCCATATCCGCGTAATGCCGGAGTCCAAATATTCAGGTAGAGGCAATCCTCGCTCATCGGCACGGCCGGATCAGTGCCCCATTCACGATCATAGAAATCATCGGAGGCACCCGGCGTCGGCTGCATCGCGGTAGGCCCGAAATCGAAGGCTTGCAGCACACCATCCCATGGCAGGGCCGGCTGCGGCGCACGCCAGCGCAGACCGCCGACGGGAGGCTGGGCGAACGGGACCCCTCGGAACACGGTGATGCCCTGATCTTCAGCCGCCAAGCCTTCGACAGTTCCTTGCGACACTATGACCTGTCGCTTCATTGCTCTCTTTCCTTCGTATCCGGCGTCGAATACGCAAAGTCGTAAAAATCGGCGATTCCACCGGTCTCTTTTGTCGAATACAGGAACAATCCGATACGGCAACCTGTGAAATGATCCATTTTGAAGACCATCCGGTGCGCTGTCCCCAATGGACACCATTCGGATTCCGGCGTATCCGCATCGCGGTAGAAGAACGTCACTTCATCCTTGCAATCGGTGAAATCATATACCGCGCGCAGGCGCATGCAATCCGCATCCGCCATGATTTCCGCATCCGTTACGGCTGGACTGTCCCAATCATTATCGGAGAAGATGGAATCGTCATTCGCCGGCTTGTATTGGACGGTCAGCATCGTGCGGCCGTTCCTTCGCGTAAGCGCGATGTAGGAATAGCATCCTTGGAACGCCGCCAATCCGGCGAAGTCGCCATCATGCAATGTCGACGCGTCGACGGTGACTTCGGCCACCGTCACCGGCCCCATCGTGCGCTGCGTCAGCGTGTTCCATGCATGATTGAGATTCGAGCTGATGCGTCCGGAATGCAGGCGGAATGCTCCCGGACGTTCCGTCAGTGACCAGTATTCGTTATGTGGGATGTGATTGAACTGCCAGTATGGCTGCAGACAGTTGGCATCGACTCCGCCTTCGGCGTTATGCCGGGCTATGAATTCGCTGCCGTTGATGGGCGTGACAGGTTCGGCACAGCTTGCAGCCGGCACGCTGACCGACTGCGGCACTTTGCCGTTCTCGCCGACGACGGGGAATCCGTCCTCGCCGAACCGCATCGGCATTAGTATCGGCACGCGTCCCACACCGCCGCGGTCCTGCATCATGAATGCATACCAGTCGCCGTCCGGAGTGTCCACCATACCGCCTTGCGCGACTCCGTAACCGTGGAAGGACAGGTCGTCTTCGATAATTTCACGCACTTCGAAAGCGCCATCCAAGGATTCGGCCATCAAGCAGGCTTCTGTTTTGCCCTTGCCTTGCGGGAAGTGACAGGTGAAGACGTAATAGCGTCCATCATGCTTGTACAGGTGACTGCCCTCATAACCAAGGTCAGCCTGCGGATCGTCCTGCACGATGACCCGGTCGAGCCCACCCGGCATCGGCCCGCTTAATTCAGGATTCAACTCCGTGATGCGCAATGTCGACTGCCCATGTACGACATAGGCTCGATCATCGTCGTCAAAGAACAGTCCGCTGTCGTGATAGAAGCCGTCAAGCTCACGCTTTCGCCATGGGCCGCATGGATCGTCCGCCGTCAGCAGATAGCTGGTATGCGTATCGTTGGCGGCGAACAACACATACCAGGTGCCCCGATGGTAACGCAGTGACGGCGCCCACATGCCTCGACCGTAGGCGTTGGCACCTTCACATTCCAAACGTTCTTCAGGGGTATCCGCCACGATATTCAATGCGTGCGCAATGAATTCCCAATGCACTAGGTCATAGCTGCGCAGAATATCGCACCCGGGTGTGAAATGCATAGTCGTAGTGGCCATGTAATACACGCCCCCGACCCGGATGATGTCTGGATCAGGAAAATCCGTGTAGACCATAGGATTAGTTGAGGTAATCATCATTCATACCGATACTTTCCGCTCAACGCCAGCATGGCGAAAGCATAGAGGAAATTGTCATAGTAACGACGCGTGCCGGTTCGCATCGGCGTATTCCACAGCATGCGCACCCATTCACGGGCATTATGTTCCGCGTCGGGCTGGGCCGAATGCACCGCCGCAAGTGCGCCTTGCGCGGTCGCGGCCAGGAATCCGACCGGATGAAGCACGACCTCGTCCACGGCGGTGCCGTCGATGGCGTAGACGCTAGTACGGTCGTGGGTCAGGAAGAATCGCTGCAGCGCGGCGACGCGGTCGCACAGCACTTCCTGCGGACCGTTCCAGGCTGCATCCAGTCCGATATTCGCCGCGGTACGGTAGGCGTCGGAATAGAAATGCCAATGATTGGACTCGTCGACATGCGGCTTTCCGTCATAATCCGCGTATTCAGCGTTCATGCCGGTCTGCTCGTCGCAGGCCGCCTGCAGATAGCGACGGCTTGCGGCGGCTGCCTCATGCCAAAATGGACGGTCTTCTTCGTCGGCTTCTTCGGCGAATACTTCATAGAAGTGCGGCAGATGGTAGGACGGATCGCTCCACTCGGTTTCCGGAATGAACTTGATGAGCTTGTTGTCGGGATTCCACATGGGCTCGCCGTCGTAGCGTTCGCCCTTATGAACGCAATATCTCAAGATCTCGCGTCCCCATGCGGAATATTCGTAGATATCCTCGCCATCACCCCAGCGACGGGAGGCGAGGAACAGGTCCATCGCGAAATATTCCTCGCCGTCAGGTGCAGGACCATTCGAGTTCGGCGTACCGTCCGGCGCGACCGACCATGCGAAATAATGCGCATGATGACCGTCCTTCATGTACATGTGACGCATTACCCAGCCCCACAGCTTGTCGAATACGTCCTTACGGTCGTATTGCAGGGCGATCATCATCGCATAGCTCATACCCTCGGTACGTACATCGTTGTTGCCGGTGTCCATCACATAGGCAAGACCTTCGTCGTTCTCCCAATAGAATTTGTTCGGACCTTCGAAAATTTCATGCCAGACCTGTGACACGCGCTTATCGATGGCGTCCTGGGCATATCCGCACTGTGCGAACATGGACTCGCCCAATGTCTTGTTGGTATCGGTTGCATTTGTCATATCAGTTGTTCCATTCCCAGATTCGGATGCGATTCTCTCCGGAGACAAGACCATTCAACGCCCCGGCTTTGCGTTCCGTTGCGGTCAAGGCTTGTCCCAGCAAGTCGGTGTCTAGCACATAGTCACTGCCATCGGGCTGTTCATAGCGTTCCTCCACGATGCGAGGCACGCCGAGCATATCGCTGGTGACGACCTGCATCCTGGTATCGGCGACGGCCTGTGGCACAGTGCACTGCAGGTACAGTCCATCGGGTTCTTCGACCAATGTCACCGGCATGGGCTCATCACACGCAACGCTCGTGGAGACGGTGCCGCCGAAGAACGGGGCGTCCTCCTGCATGCGCTCCGAATCGTCGGCCGCACCTTCCTGCTTGTTCAGCCCCTGTGCGCCGGACAGATAGATGTTGCCGCCCGCATATAGAGACTGCAGAGGATTGCGCTCACCACCACCCTGCGAAGGATCTGCCCACATGGCCCGCTGGCGTTCCAAGTATTCATGCATCGACATCGGGCAATCGCTGTAGGCGGACAAACCATATTCACCGACGGTCGGTTTCACCGGTTGCGGCGCGAACATATTGTTCAGCCAACGCTCATCGCCGCCGGATACCACAGCGCACCCGGCCACCTCGGTGGTGTGCGGATAGTGATACGGCGTGGAACGGTCGGGGACGGTATGCGGTTCAATGCCGCCGCAAATCAGATTGTTGACGAAGGCACCACCTTGCGACCAGTTCTGGAACATCACCGGCGAGGCGAAAACGTTATTGTCCACCAGATACGGCCCATGACTCACTTCAATCATGAGGTCACGGACGTTATCGTGGAACACATTGCGCGTGATGCGCGTGCCCTGCGTCTGCCAATCCATCCACATGCCCAGCGAGCAGTCGTGGATGTTGTTGTTGGCAATGACCGTATCCAATGCGGCATGGAATTTGATGCCAGCGACCTCCCATCCGAAGAATTCACGCTTCAACGCAATGTGATGGACATGGTTATGCTCGATACGGCAGAATGCGCTGCCCATATGTCCGACGATGGCATTCTGTCCGCACTCATAGATGTCGTTGTTGCGTACGATATGACCGCCGATCAGCCCCTTTTCCCAGCCGATGCGACGGGCCTTGAACACGGCCTCCAACTGGTACTGGTAACCGGTCTTGCGCTCGGTTTTCGCCCACTCGTTGTCGCCGGATGAGATTTCCTTGCCCAATGACACCGCGGAGAATTTGGCGTCATGCAGCACGTTGTCTTCGATGATCCAGCCATACGACCAGTTCGGGCCGATCATGCCCCACTGCTGCGAGGTAGGCGGCGCCCAATCTCCAGTGGCCTGCGCCATTTCAAAGCCACGCACGGTGATGTAGTTGACATGGTTGCGGGAAGGGAAGAAGCATGTGCGACGAACACTGACCTCCACCAGTTCCTCATTCGGATCGGCACCTTGGAAATTCGCCCAGATCGTTGTGGTACCGGCATTCTCGTCCACTTCGGCATGCCATACATAACGTGTACGGTCCACATCCGGCACAGGGCAGGGAATCTTCAACGCGAAATCCTCATCCGTATCACGCGGCTGCGGATCGTATACGCCTTCCAACGTCGTCGATTCGAAGAAGGAAACACCGTTGAGATACACATCGCCAAGATGTTTGTCCGGATCCTTGCCGAACTTAGGCATTTCCAGCCAGTCGCCGAAAATCGGGGTCGCGAATGGATTGAAATCCCCGAACATCGTATTATCAAGCACCACCGTCCACACATGCGGATGATCGGCCAATTCCGTCCAGCCCTGCACGCATTCCGAGCCTTTGATAACCGGCCGTGCTTCGCCTTCGGCTCCGCAGTAGGTGATGCGCTCATGCTCACTCAGACCGCCGCGTTTCGGATCGACTTGTTCGCGGTATACGCCTTCATGCACGATTACCGTATCACCCGGAGAGGCCATCTGCGCGGCCTTGGAAATCGTGGCGAACGGATGCTCCGCGTCGCCGCACGCCGCATCGCTGCCGGTTGGTTTGACATGGTATTCAAACTTCATTGCTGAATCTCCTTATTCACACATGTTCCTAAACCGTGACAGTAACGCTCCGCCATGGTTCGCACCAGCCCCATACCGGTACGTCCTGCCCGGATTGCAGCACACATCCGTCATCGAAAATCTTCGGCATCGCAAGCATCGTTGCTCTTCCTTCTTCCATCTTTGACAAGTCCACATAAAGCCTCCGTATACGATTCATGACGGCTTGCATACGTCAGTGGCGACGAAAACACAGCTCCCGTCGCCACCAAAACACCTACTCGTTATCGGGCAATTCCCGATAATCGAATTCGCTGAATTTCGCAACCCTGTCGTATCCAGAAAGATCGACTGCAGCCAAACCGACGAATGCTCCGGTGAAGAATCCGCCGTATCGACGCAGGATATAGTCGTCCGACAGGATCTTCGCGTCCAGTTTCACGCCCAGATCGACCCATGAAGTCCCATCAAACGAATATTCATACGAATACCACTGCTTGCGCACCTTCGTGCGCAGCCACACGGACTTCACGTCATCCGGCACTGCTGGAGCGGTATCCCGCAGGAACGACGTGTAGTTGTTGAAATCGTTCTGAGCGACCTCAATCACGCGGCATTGCCGCCGCTCGTCCCAAGTCACGAACACCCACGACCAGCATAAATCATCGTAGTAGTTCGTCAGGCCGGCCATCTGGCGGTAGTTCTTCGGATCGAACTCAACCTTTACGGTCGCATCGAAGTTGAACGCCTGCCAACGACGTGCCACCAACGACAGATCGAAAAGGTTGCACAGCGAGCCCTGGCCACGCAGTTCCAACACGCCGCCACCGACCTTGCCCATCTCGCCATCGAACGGCACACGCAGCGTATTCCAATTCAAATCCAACGTATCGGACATGAAATCGTCATGCTGGCTGTGATCCGCAGGTGCCTCAGTCTCGATGGCATCCTTCGGAGCATCCACATAACGCTGTCCGCCATGGCCTCCGACAATATACGGCCAGCCATCCTCGGTCCATTCGACCTTCTGGATGGAGGTTTCACGCCCCAGCGTGCACCAGCCGCGCGGATCAGTGAAGGATTCATTGTCGTGATGCCACGGACGACCGCACAGCGAGGCGTAATACCATTCGCCGGACGGGGTATCGACCAGCGCGCCATGCCCCTGCTTTTGCAGATAGGAACGCGGCGTGTCGAAATTCGTGATGAACGGATTCGACGGCATGCCTTCGAAGGACAACGCGTCCAAAGACTTGGATCGGGCCACGACTTCCTGATGCGTATACACGGTACCGCCTTCAGCGGCGAACAGGTAGTAATAGCCATTGATCTTGTACAGATGTGGTCCCTCGGTGAGTTTGACGTCCGTACCGCGCCAAATCGTACGTTCAGTTTCCGGCTTGAGCTTCATCGTCTTCACATCGAATTCGGTCAGTGTGATGCCGTCGAAGCCATGATGGTACTCACGAAAATCCCAAGTCTGCTGCACCAGATACTTGCGGCCATCGTCGTCATGGAACAGGCTTGAGTCGAAGCCGACACCGTTCACGCGAATCGGCTCGCTCCACGGACCATGGATACTTTCGGCAGTGACCAAATAGTTCGTGCAATCCTTGAACGCACCGTTCACGACCTTCACGTCCGTGTAGATCAGCCAGAATTTGCCGTCCGCATAGGAAAGATCCGGAGCCCAGATGCCACCGGATGACGGATTGCCGCGCATGTCAAGCTGGCTCGTGCGGCTCAGTGGACTCGGCAACAGGTTCCAATGGACCATGTCCTTGGACTCGTGCAGACGGACACCTGGGAACCATTCGAACGTGGAATTGGCGATGTAGTAGGTATCCCCGACCCGAATCATCGAGGGATCGGCATTGAATCCCGGGAGAACGGGGTTTGCGATTTGCATAAAGTACTCCTTTATATGGAACCCTCGGCCATAGGCCGAGGGAGTTGCAAGGAAGCAGATGATGATC
>ERZ1032665.108-NODE-108-length-15533-cov-14.062799_pt1 | contig 15533 bp, 10 predicted proteins | sample MGYA00517875_ERZ1032665 | MGnify/ENA primary metagenome ERZ1032665 (study PRJEB33719, sample SAMN04261402) | wastewater metagenome | biome: periurban shantytown; feature: human; material: feces | host: Homo sapiens | place: Peru: Lima | collected 2013-01-03 ... | reverse complement strand
GTCAGATCACGGCCGGCCATGCCCTTCGAAACAGCCGTCTCATACTCGCTGCGCGCATCCAAACGACGAAGCGCGAACTGCAAACGACGCTCCTCGCGCAGCGACGGATCGGCCGTAATATGCAACGCAACCAATACAAGCAGCTGCACGACCGGACTGATCAGATTCACACCCAAACCCTGCAACGACAACGACAATAGGCCTTCCGCAAGCGTGAGCGGAATCATCAAATACGTCCATTGCGCGATATGCCGACGCTTGTTGAGAATCAGCAGCACGCCGAAAACCGCAAGGCATGCGGTGGAGACCAGCAGCACCGCAGCATGAATAACCGACAGAATAGTGGTGAGGTTCAGCGCGTCAAACGCCAGCCTGCCGGAAAGCGCGGCTTGGACTGCATACAGGCAGGAAATCACGATGATCGGCAACGTCACCACGCCTTCGACCAGCATGACGATGCCGTAAATGCGTGCAATCAGCGGCAGTCTACGGTCGGCCGGATTGTCGTCGGCTTCCGCCGATTTTGATTGCGCAATGATTCCGGCCTCTTCGATCGCTGTGATTTCGGTTTCGTCGGCGATGGCCGCGCTCACTTCTTCGGTTCTGCCCATACTATTCGTCCTTCCTTGTACAACGCTACCAAAACCCAATCGCAGTGCGCTACACGAGAGGATTGTTTGTGCGCAACCAGCACAACCTGCGATTGCTGTCTGCACAAGTCACGTGCCATCTCGTAATCACAAGATCGCAGACAACAGACTCGACTTGCGCATGCACAGAATGCAAGTTGTGCGGTCATTAACGGCAAGATTCACAGTTCCGCCGCAGTTTGTCGTGTTTATTTCAGTCATGGGCGGAGCGCATTTACGTCCGTGCCCAAATTTGTCCGAGAACGGGTATTACGATACGGAAGGCGTAGCGCTACGGATAACGTATCGCTACGCGCGAACACGGTCGAACATCCATTGGACTGGGGAGACAATGCGCAACGTACTGCAGATTCTGCGTCGTGACCTCAAACGACTCGTCACCGTACCCGCCGCCTGGGTCATCATGATCGGCATAATCATCATTCCGCCGCTGTACGCATGGTTCAACATCTACGGATTCTGGAATCCGTACGGCAACACCCAAGGCATCAAAGTTGCCGTGGCCAACGTCGATAAAGGCACCGACAACGCCCTGCTCGGCAAAATGAACCTCGGCGACCAGATCGAAGACACGCTGAAAGACAACGACCAGCTTGGCTGGGAATTCATGGGCAAGGCCGAAGCGATGGAAGCGATACAGTCCGGCGACTGCTATGCGGCGATCATCATCCCCTCCAATTTCAGCGAGGATCTCGCCAACGTCGTGACCGACAGCAAGAACCGGCCGACGCTGGAATACTATGTCAACGAAAAATCGAGCCCAATCTCCCCGAAAATCACCGATCAAGGCGCGACCACCGTCGACCGTACCGTCAACAACACCTTCGTCTCCACTGTCAGCGAAGTACTCACTAAAGCCGTGAACTCCGCGAACGGCACCATCAACGGCAAAACCAACTCCTTCGTCAACGAAACCACAGCAGAACTCGACAAAACCCAGAAGAACGTAAACCTCATCCGCTCCACCATCGAAGATCTTGACGCACAGCTCGCCAACGTGCCGCAACAAACGCAATCCGCACGTCAGGCAATGAACGACGTGCAACTGGCCGCAGCAAGCGCCGGCAAGGGCCTGGCGAACACCGCCACCGCCATCGGCACCGCACAGAACGGTCTCAATACCTTCACTTCCAACGCCAACACTGCTTTGGAAAACGGTTCCGGCCTGATTTCGCAGGCCGCTAGCGACACCACCACCAGCATCAACAAGGTGACCACGGCCGTCTCTTCCGCGAGCGGTGCCGCGCAGCAGGCCGTTAGCAACATGCAAAGCGTGACCGACAGCAACGCCCAGCTCATCGAGAAGCTCAAAGGCGTCAGCGACAACACGCAGTATCAGGACATCATCAAGAAGCTCGAAGACACCAACAACACGGCCGCCGGCACGCTCAACGATCTCAAAACGTTGAGCGAAAACACGCAATCCACGTCCGACAGCGTCGCCAAGCTCGCCACCGACTTCAATACCAGCACGCAAAATTCGCTGAAAAGCATGGGAGATGCCCGCAACACGTTGAATTCCGGTGCGCTCCCCCAGCTCAACTCCGGTCTGAGCTCGCTCGCCATGACCGCCGGCACACTGTCCGGCACCGTGACCAGCCAGACCACCGTGGTCAACCAGACCTCCGCCGTGCTCGACCAACTCGACCAGGTGGCGAACGACACCCGTACCACGTTGCAGAACACCGACAAGCAGCTCGAGCAGGTGGAGAACAAACTCATCACCGTCAGCACCGACCTGAAAGCGCTCGGCAGCGTCGACATGCTGAAAAGCCTGACCGGCGGCAGCTCCCTCGACACGGAGAAAATCGCCTCGTTCATGCAGTCCCCCACCGTGATCGACACGAAGAACGTATACCCGATAAACTCCTACGGTTCCGGCATGGCCCCGCTCATGACCAATCTGGCCCTGTGGGTGGGCGCGTTCGCCTTCGTGGTGATCTTCAAGGTGGAAGTCGACGATGAAGGCCTCGAAGACCTCGACCTGACCGCTTCCGAAAAGTATTTCGCCCGCTACATGCTGCTCGGCATCATGGGCGCGGCTCAAGGCACGATCACCACCATCGGCGACCTGCTGCTTGGCGTGCAGACCGTGAACGCACCGCTGTTCGTACTTACCGGCGCCATCACATCGCTGGTATATCTGAGCATCACATTCGCACTATCGACCACGTTCATGCATATCGGCAAGGGATTGTGTGTCGCGTTGGTTATCGTGCAGATTCCGGGCGCTTCCGGCCTGTATCCGATTGAGATGATGCCGAAATTCTTCCGCATGGTCTACCCGTTCGTGCCATTCAGTTATTCGATTGACGCGTTCCGCGAGACGATTGCCGGCTTCTACGATGGGCATTGGCTCAAGTCGATTGGCACGCTGCTGCTGTTCGCCGTGGCCGCATTCTTCATTGGACTTGCGATTCGCCCGCTGCTGGTCAATCTCAACCGCCTGTTCGCCCGTCAAATCAAGGAAAGCGACATGATCATCGGCGAGGAAGTGCAGCTTCCGGAACGCGGATACAACGTGTCCCAAGCCATTCAGGTGCTTGCCGACAAGGGCGGCTACCGTGAGGCGATCGAGGAACGCGCAAGCCGTTTCGCCGAACTGTATCCGAAGCTCAAGCGTGGCGCGCTCATCGCCGGTTTCATTGTGCCAGTGATTCTGGTGCTGATCTTCTCCTTCACCAACGGCGAGAAGAGCGTGGTGCTTGCCACCTGGATCATTTGGGTGCTGCTCATCATCGGATTCCTGATGGTCATCGAATACATGCGTTTCAGCCTGCAACGCCAGGTGGAACTCGGCAGCCTCAGCGACGAAGCGATTCGCGAACAGCTGGTGGAACGTCAAGCTGCGAGACTGCGCCGCAAGAAGCGCGCGCAACAAAACAGGCGAGACAAGTTGATGCGCAAGGCACGACGAAGAAAACATGAAACCAAACAGGCGATCGCCAACGTCGCAGACACCCGCCAAGCCGACGCCGACGGCATCGCAACACTGGTACAGGCCATGAACGCGGCCGACAACACCGGCACAGCGAGCAACACCAATCCCAACGGTAACAGCGAAAGGAGCAACGCATGAAAAACATCTGGAAACTGTTCGTCGGCGACGTTCGACGCCTGACCAGCAACATCGTCTCCATCATCATCGTTACCGGACTGGTGGTGATTCCGGGTCTGTTCTCTTGGTTCAACATCAGCGCAAGCTGGGATCCGTTCGCCAATACCGGCAATCTGAAATTCGCCGTCGCCAACGACGATGAAGGCTACAAGTCCGACCTCATTCCAGTAAAGATCAGCATCGGCGACCAAGTGGTCAACACCTTGCGCGCCAACGACCAGATGGACTGGACCTTCACCACCAAAAAAGAGGCCATCGACGGCACCAAATCCGGCAAATACTATGCGGCAGTGGTGATTCCGAAGGATTTCAGCACCCGCATGATGACGTTCTTCACCGCAGACGGCGACCATGCCACGCTCACCTATTACAACAACGAGAAGAAGAACGCACTCGCCCCAAAGATCACCGGCCAAGGAGCCGACACCGTGGCAGCGCAGATCAACGAAATGTTCTCCGAAACGTTGACGAGCACCGCGCTCAGCATCACCTCGCAGCTGGCCGACGAGCTTGACAAACCGGAATCGCAGGCCACGCTCACCAACTTCAGCAACAACATGGGCCATTTCGCGAACACGCTCACCGACACGTCATCCGCGTTGACCACGTTCAGCTCACTGACATTGAGCGCACAGAACCTGCTCGACAGTTCCAACAGCCTGCTTTCCAACGTGAGCGACAGCGCGAAGAACGCCGGCAACGAGCTCAAACAGTCGAAAAACAGCATCGACGATCTGACCGGAGCCGTCAAAACCAGCACGAACGCTCTCAGCACCGCGTTGAACAGCTCGGCGAACAGCTTCGGCGCGGTCTCCACCGATATTGACAGCGTATTCAACAATGCGGGCACCCAAGCCGGCAATACGGCCACCGCCCTGCGCAATCAGGCCGTAAACGTAACCAAGCAGGCGCAAAGCTACCAGAACATCTACGACGCCCTCGACGAGCTCAGCAACAACAATCTGATGCCGGAAGTCGCGAAAATCGCCATCGATCATCTCAAAACCAACGTGGGCGCGACCATTACGCAACTCAACGATCTAGCGAACTCACTCAACACCAGCGCCGACAATATCGACACGAAAGTGAGCGGCACCACAGCCGACCGCGAGCGCGTGAACCAGCTCGCCCAACAGGCGAAGGCCTCCATCGACGGCATCAAAACCGATTTCGACAGCCAGCTCAAGCCGCAGCTCAACGATATTTCCGATTCGATCAGCAACACGGTCACCGCATTGAGCAGCACGGCCGCCGATCTGAAGGACGCGTTGGGAGATCTCAACAGCACCACGAAGTCGGCAGACAAGCAGCTGACCAATATTCGCACGGTGCTTGATTCCACCGCCGAAAGCCTCACCAAGGCGGGCACCGCGCTGTCTTCGTTCAATGGCACGCTTTCCGACGCACTGAACAGCGGCAATATGGACACCGTCAAGGAAGTGCTCGGCAATAACACCGATTCACTGGCGGCGGCTCTTGCGGCCCCCGTCCAGGTGAAGCGCACAGCTGTGTTCCCTGTTAAGAATTTCGGCTCGCAGTTGGCGCCGTTCTACACGATTCTTCCGCTATTCGTAGGTTCGCTGCTTATGGCTGTAACGCTGAAACCCGGCGTTTCACGCAAGAACCGTGAGGGTCTTGACAATCCGAAGCCGCATCAGCTGTTCCTCGGCCATTATGGCGTGTTCGGTGTGATCGCGCTGCTGCAGAGCACGTTCTCGCTGGGCGGCAATCTCCTGTTTCTGCATGTGCAGGCGGTGCATCCATGGCTGTTCATGCTGGCTGGCTGGACGAGCTCCTTGGTGTTCTCGTTCTTCACGTACACGATGGTGGCGAGTTTCGGCAATATAGGCAAGGCTATTGGCGTGCTGGTGCTAGTGGCGCAGATTTCCGGCTCGAATGGCGCATATCCGCTGGCCGTGCTGCCGAAGATCATCAGCGATATCAGCCCGTTCCTGCCGGCCACGCATTCGATTGTGGCGTTGCGTGCGGCAATTGCCGGTATTTACAACAACGATTACTGGCATGCGCTCGGCTCGCTACTGTTGTTCCTGATTCCGCTGCTGCTGATTGGCTTGGTGCTGCGTATTCCTCTGGTCAAGTTCAACAAGTGGTATGTGGCGAAGGTGGAAAGCACCAAGGTGATCTCATGATTACCGGAGTGCATGAGGCGGTTTCCGAAGCCGTTTCCGATGTGGTTTCCGACGCGGTCAGTGACGTGCATGAGGCTGTTCGCAAGGCGCAGAGCCGCCGCGAGCAGCTTCGTGAGCAGACCGATCATAAGATTATGAAGGCCACGCTTGCGATTGTGATTTCCGATGGCGTCGGCGCGGTGACCATCGAAGAGGTCGCTCGTCGTTCCGGCGTTGCGAAAACCACGATTTATCGCCGCTATAAGAATGCTGATGATCTGTTGCGCCGCGTGCAGCTGGAAGTTGCGGGATTACCGGATTTCAGCGATGTCGAGTTGTCGAAAAACGGTTTGCTGACGATGTTGCAACGCATTCAAGGTTGTTTTTGCGACAGCGATTTTGGTTTGAAGGCCGTTGGTGTGGTGCTTTCGTCTGATAACACTTCGTTGAATGCGATTGCCAATCAAGTGCTTGTTCCTGCGGAAAAGCGTTTTTCTGAGTTTGTTGAACGCGGCATGAAGGCCGGAGTGTTCCGTAATGGATTGGATCCGCAATTCCTGTTCAGCACGATACTCGGCTCTATGCTCGCCTGTAAGGCATTGCATGGCGATGCGAGTATTCCTTGGCCTGCGAACATGACGGCTGTTCTGTGGCCCGTTATGGCCGTCTGAAAGGCGTTGCAGAGCAGAGCTGAACATAGTAATCTGAAACTTAGTGAGCGCCCCCGCTACGGCCTTTGATCACTCTTTGGGTGAGGCTGTAGCCGGGGCGCTCATTGTACGTTTGCAGACTTTTCGCCGCTACTGGGCCTACTGGATCGACGCTTCCTGACGGGCCACGTCCAACGCCTTGTTGAACGCTTCCGACGTCCAGCTGGCACCGGCCACCTTGTCTACCTTGAGATCTTTGAGCGGCTTGCCGTCCACCACGCCGTTGATGGCTTCGGCGAACGCATTCTGGTGCTTTTTGGAGATGGACGTGAACGGATGCCCGATAACCTCCACATTGGTGACGGTCTGATCTTTGACTGTCACATGCACGTCGATGGTGTCTTCACCCACAGGCCCGTACTGGCCGTTGATCGAATAGGTACCGTCGGCATAGTTGCCGGTGTCTTGCTTGTCGGATGTAGCGCTGTTCGGATCGTCGGCATGGTTTTTGACGTCCGTATCCGCAGAATCGCCGGAGTCGGTGGCGCTACCGCTGTTCTTCGAATTTTTTTCCTGCGATTGCACGCTTTCGCCGGAATTTCCGGCATATTCGTCGTCCATTGGCGTCGCCTTGGGTTCGCCGCATGCCGACAGCAATGCAAGGCTTGCCGCAGACAGTGCGATTACTTTGATCGCATTCGATGATTCGTTGCTCATGTTCGCTCCGTACGATTCGTCAGTGCTATGGCTTGGATTGTTCGGCTGATTCCCTCGCGATTTCAACGCGATTTCGGCTGATTTCAGCCTATTCCTCACCACCGGTTTTCGCGGCTTTGGTCGGGTCGGCGAAGCTGATGGCCGTCTCGCCATTCTGTGCGCCTTCCGCAGCGGAACCGGTGTATGCCGGCTTGCCCCCCGCCTGTTCATAGGCCCTCCGTGCGGCATCATCATTCCACTTCTCGCCGACGAGCACGCCATGGTTGAGCATAATCTCGCGCTGGGCACAAGATGCGACGAGCGCATCATGGGTCACAACGATGATGGTAGTGCCCTGCTCGTGCAACTGACGAAACAGGTCAAGCACGATTTTCTCGTTCTTCTCATCCAAATTGCCGGTCGGCTCGTCCGCAAGAATCAGTTTCGGACAGTTGATGAGCGCACGTGCGATGCACACACGCTGCTGTTCGCCACCAGAAAGCTGGCCGGGCAGATGGTGGGCACGCTCCTTCAGACCGACGCGTTCCAATGCTTCCAACGCCTGTTGCTCGTTGACTACGGAATGGTAGTACTGTGCCACCATCACGTTTTCCACAGCCGTCAGATGCGGTACCAGATAGAACTTCTGGAACACCAAGCCGATCATGTTCTTGCGCACGTCAGCAAGCTGCTTGGCGTTCAAATCCTCCAACTTGCGGCCTTCCAGCATGACGGAACCCTTTGAAGGCGTGTCCATGCAGCCGATCATGTTCATCAGCGTGGTTTTGCCGGAACCCGACGAACCGACAATCGCAAGCCATTCACCTTGCGGAACGGTCAAAGTCAAATCGTCGACGGCACGCAAATCGCCGTAAATCTTGGAAATATGATCCAATTCAAGCAACGTATTCAACGTATTTTCGGAACTCATGATTATTCCTCCCTCAAAACGATGGCGGGGTCGATACGGGTTGCGCGGCAAACCGGCGGAATGGATGCGATGACGGCGATGAGCACGCTCAACAGCAGCGAGGCGACGCCCAACAGCCAGTTGAAGCCGATGGCACGCTCGAATACGGACACGCACAGCACGCGGGCCAGCAGGTAGCCGATGGCAGTGCCGATCAAGCCGCCAATCAGTCCGTAGATGGCGGATTCCACATAGAATTCAATGCCGATGGCCTGCGACGATGCGCCTAACGCCTTGCGCAAGCCGATTTCATTGCGTCGCTGAGACACGATGGAACTAATGGTGGTGCCCACGCCCACAAACGTCAGCACGAGCACGACCAGCGACACGATCCAGAACAGGGTTTGCAGCATGGCGATGATACGAGTGTCGGATGAGGTGATTTTGGTGACGGTCTGTGCTTTCACGCCGGTTGACGGATTCGCATTAATCGATTTGACGACATCGTTGAGTTCGCTACCTACCGCATTGACGGAATATTCGATCACGTCCGCTCCGCGTTTGAAACCGGCCAGTTTGGCCACGTCAGCGTTGACCGCGTAGACGATTTCGTCTTCGCTGCCGCCCGTATCGACGATGCCTCCGACACGGAATTCAGTGCCGGTGTTCTCCATAATGTCGGACGAAACACGGCCGTTTTCCGTGGCTTGCGCTTCGGTTTGGCCGAGAGCGCCGGAATCCTGCGCATCGTCGGATGCGCGGTAGCCGATGGTTACGGTCGAACCGATGGAGACACCGAGCGCGTCGGCCACATCACGGCCGAGCATCACATTGCCTTCGCTAGGCCAGTCGCCGGTTACGTTCCAGTGATGGTTAAGCGCCTTCACGTCTTTGGTTGTGATGCCGGCCATCGTGTATGGCGCCGAGTTGATGCGCACGCTTTCATACCGGTAGGCTGCGGAACGGGCGCTGTATGAGCCTTCCACCATCTGGTTCAACGCTTTGGCGGTATCGGTGTCGATTCCGCTGGACTTTTCACTCGATTCGGACGGCGTGACGATCAGGTTTGCGCCGTACGCACGCATTTCCTCGTTCATCTGCTGCGGTACCGCAATACATGTCGCCGCAAGGCAGAACAGCGTGGCAGCGCCCACCATGGATGCGATCACGGCCATAACGGCTCGTGAACGGCGGCGGAACACCGCGCCCCACAGCATGGTGAAGAACATCTTGCGATTAGTCATCTCATGCCCCTTACGGACTGTCTTGAACTCACCTACCATGCAACACCTCCGCAGACGAACAGCACAGTGTGCCGTTCGTGACCGAGGCCGCAGCCGTGGCCGAGTTTACGGAACTCAAGTTGAAATCAGCGGCCATGCAACACCTCCGCGGGTTTGAGTCCCAGAATCGAACGAATCGACGAGAACGAGGCGATCAGCACGGTGAGCGTCAACAATACGAACACCAGCACAAAAACCATTGGACGCATCGTAATGCCGGAACCGAATACCACATGTCCCACAATCTGCGCGACACCGGAACCCAACAGCGCACCGACAATCGCACCAACCAACGAAATCACAGCCGTTTCAGCGAGCATCAGGCGAGAAACCGCGCCATCCGTAGCACCAATCGCCTTCAGCAACGCCAATTCGGAACCGCGTTCGCCAATCGAGGCGGCCATCAGATTCGCCACCGCGATAGCGGCCGCAACCAACGAAAGCACGGTCATCAGCACCATCACCGCCTGCGTTTTCTGCAGTACATCGCCCTGCAATGCGGCCACCTGACGCACCTGCTTGGCCACGGAACCGGGAATAACCTCTTCGATCTGGTAAGCGATGGACGAAGGGTACGCGGTGCAATACCAGGTTTCCCACTCGTCTTGCGTAAGCGCGTTCGGATTCTTCGACGCCTTACGCGCCAAATCATTGTCTGGCGTGGTCAGAGCCTTGACTTCGATCTTGTCGATGGAATCAGGCAGATTCGCAAGCACCTGCGCGATGGATGACGGAATGTACATCGCATTGTTGTCGCTATCGCCGGAATCGTAAATGCCGGTAATGGTGATCTGCTGCTTGTTGCGGCTGCCATCGGCCGTAGTTTTGTAGAGGGTTACGGTATCTCCCTTGCCTACGCCGAGTTTGGATGCGAGCGTGGTGCCAATCAGGCCTTGCTCGCTATCGTCTTTCGGCCAGGAGCCATCAAGCTTCCACCACGAACGCATGCCGTTCATGCCCGCCACGGTGGATTCGCCGGAATCCATATGCAGGGTTTTGGCGAACCATGTGCCCACGATCGGCACGCTGGAAGCCTTGCAAGAGCTGGATTCCGCCGATTTGGACGCGCAGTTCACGTCAACATGGATATTAAGTTCGGGGGCAAAATTCGTGATGTTGAACGCCCAGAAGATGGTTTTGATCTTCGGCGTATCCGATTCCTTCAAAAATGTGGTCGGATCGGATTGGGAAGTGCCGGAAGCGCTGCTGTCAGCGTCACCATCCGTGTTGTACAGGTCGTTGACCACGGCATCAGCCTTGGGCTGCACGATAATGTTGGAACCATACGTCGACAGTTCGGCGTTCAGCTTGTCTCCAACGTCGAACACCACGCCCAGCATGGCCACGCTGACCGTGGCCGACAGGCACACGGTGACCGCGATCAGCAGTCTGCGTTTGAACTGCCTGCTGAACGAGCGGAAAATCATTCGAAGAAAGAACATGGCTACCTCTTTCCGCTCACTGGAAATGCGTCGACAATGCGTCGAGCGTTGAAGTTTGGATTACGATTTTGCCGGATTCAACCTGATAATCGAACGGTACCGGATTGCAGCCGCCCTTGAATCCGATAGTGGCGAGGTTGATGGCGACATCGCACTTCTTGCAGATGATCTTGCCATCCTTCTCGTAATAGCCCGCGTCACCGCAGTTGTCACATGCGTCAAGACCGACACCGTACGCTCCACCATTTTTCTTGATGATGATGAAACGCATCACCGTGCCGTCTTTCGCCTTATATTGGAAGCGATGCAGATGACCATCGTTGATCTGACTGAATTTGATGGTGGCCACGCCGTCGCTCAGCGAATAATCCTCAGGCGGAGACAGCGTGATAACCTTCTTCGTTTGCGCCACACCATACGTGAGCGCGAATGTGATGCCAATCATCGCAACAAGGCTCCATGCGCCGGCCGCCTTCGCACGGCGACGGAACGCGATATGCGATCGCACAATGGCCTCGTTGGCACCTTCCGGCTTGATCTTGAAGCCCATCACAATGCTGGCAATCACCGGAATAATGAACACCAGCACCATGGCAATGGCCATATGACGCTGATGATTAATGCACCACACCAACGCCAGGAACGCTTCCGTAGGGAAATGAACGATACGCTTGGACTGCAGAATCTGCGCAAGATCAGTGAAATGCGAGACAAACAGCAGCGCAATCAGCAGCAGCACGGCCGTGGTGAACGACCAACGAATCGCAGTGGAACGCATCGTACGGAAAATCAACGCTGTAACAATCGCAGTGGCCGCACCCAATGCGAAACCAAGCGCACGAAGCAGCATATCCGAAGTGAAGATCGGATCTCCCGGTTCCACGAAAATCGTCAAACGCAAAATAACATCAGGCAATGCACGGAAGGTGGTGGCAGCAATCGCAAGAGCTCCAATCGTATTCGCAATATCAAGCAACGCGCGATGATCATGCCAATTCGTAGTAATGCGACGTGCGAACAGCACAATAACGAACACCGCGATATCGAAAATCACACAACACCACAATGTGGGGTAATTGACGAACGTACGCTGATTGATCACCGCGGACGCACGCAACGCGGCGAACACAATGGCACCCGCGAATCCGATAATAAAGCCCGCAAGACGCCAGTACGCGCTCAACGGCTTGTCACGCCCCTCACCGACCGTGAGCATCACGTTCAGCGCCATAATCAGCAAAGCCGGTGCCAGCGTTCCCTGCAACACCGTGACGTACTGCGTCAGCATCTCACACCTTTCGTTATATATCCCTGTCAAAGCCTAGTGAATTCGGCACACAAAAGGAACCCCCTTACCAAGATTCCCCCAAAAGCGCGTTATCCCCCAAAAAGCGTATCCCCTAAAACGCAAGAGAGCGGTTGCTTGGATGGTTGTTCGACCGTAGGCTCGGCCAAACGGCCTTGAGTGCGTCGAACGACTATCCAGGCAACCGCGAACGCCGTACCCATATTCGCGCTACTTGCATACGTTTCGCGATACGTGAACGGCGTTAACCACGAGTTGAATCTCAACATGAATTCAGGCTTACATCCAAACCGTTTCGCTTGGCATGTGCCGGAACTCACGTTTCAGATCACCACTCCTGCGGGGTGTAGTTCCACTCCGGGAAAGTGACCTCGAGCGGCTCGGTCCAGAAGCGGCCCTTAACGCCGGTTTCCGGATCAACATGCAGCATCCAACCCTTCTTCTCCGGAGATTCGATCTTCAGCACGAGCTTGTAGGAGCCAGCCTCGTCGAGCTTGACGTTGGCGCCGTAGTGCGGGCCGTCGGAAGCGTTCATCTGCATGAAGGTACCGGAACCAACGGTCTCGTTGTTCGCGTTGTTGATGATCTCGTAGTTCACGGTCAGATCCGGCACGAAGTCGCCCTTGCCGTAGCCGAGCTCGGTGCCCTTCTTGTTGGCGTGGATGTCGGCTTCGAGGTGGAAGCTCGCGTCGGCGGCCTTCAGGCCCATGCCGGACGGTTCCATGTCGATCGGCTGGAAGTACACGGCGTTGACGGTCAGCGGGCCGACTTCCTGGTCGGAATGGTTCTCATCGACCTGGATCTCCTCGAAGCCCGCGCCGGAATCGCTGGAGCTGGAGTCGTCGGCGCCCTTGGTCTCCGACGTGGAGGTGCTGGACTTGCCGCTGGATGCGGCATTGTCGGAATTGCCGCATGCGGACAGGGAGAAGGCCATGGAGCCGGCCAGCAGGATGCCGAGCAGGGCGGCGATCTTCTTATTCTTCATTGTGTTCTCTTCCTTTTCTTTGGTTCCTTGAGGAACGTTGGAAACTTATGGAAATCTCTAAATCTTTACTGTTTTTTTTAATTGCGATTGGCGCTTACTCGGCTTGTGCAACCAGTTCCGTCTGTGCAGCCAACTTCATCCTGTGTTTCTTGATGAAGCCGACCACAAACAGCGCAACCACCGCAATCGCGGCAATCACCTGTGCCGTAATCGTTTCGACGTACGGATACAAGCCGATCCAATCGTTAGTTGGCACGCTGCTCAAGTAGGTGCCTTCAATAAGATCACCCTCGATGAGCGCATGGATGCCGCCACCCGCGAAAATCACAACCAGCACGGCCATCAAAATCGAAGTGACGAGGAAGAACGGGCCGATCGGAATCTTCACCGAAGTGAATCGCAGAATCAGGAAGATAACGATCAGCACCGCGGCGGCGGCCAGACCGCCAACCCACATGCCGTGCGCATCCTGGCTCATGGAGTAGATGGACTCGTAGAAGATCACCGTTTCGGCGCCCTCACGGAACACGGCGAGGAAGCTCAGCATGGCAAGCGAGGTGATCATGCCCAAGCCCAGTCTCTGACCGGATTCGACCGTGCTTTGCGCGTCAGCCACAGCCACTTCGGTCTTATTCCTGATGTAGTTGTTCCACGCTTCCACGGAGCTCTTGTTGAGCATCCAGTTACTGGTCCACAGCAGCATGAGAGTGGCGATAAGCGCGCACACGCCTTCGGAAATCTCCTGAATCGGGCCGGAACCGCCGAACAGGAACGTAAAGAGTACGGCGACCAAACCGGAACCGGCCAAACCTGCGACCACGCCAAGGTAGATCCACCTAGTGAAACGCTCGTTGCCGGACTTCACCAGGTAGGCGATCACTGCGGCCACCACCAGCAGCGCTTCGAGGCCCTCACGGATCAGAATGAGGAACGCCTGGCCGGCGGAGCTGGTGACGAGCTTGGTGAAGCCGTTGACATTGCCGGACGCGCCACCGTCAAGGGTGGCCGCGTCTTCCACGAGCCAGCTCTTCAAATCGTCGACATGCTGCTTGATTTCCTTGTCGGAACCGCCGTCGCGCATGATCTTACGAGTCATCTTGAACTGGTATTCGACCTGCGAAACACGATCGCCGGAAATCACGTTCATCACGTTCTTTTCAAAGCCGAGTTTCTCGTAGTACTGGTAGTAGGCGTTGTTGACCAGCGTGGAGCCTTCGTCGCCCTTACCGGAAGCGGCGGCTTCGTACGCCTGATCGAGAATGACGGTCATTTCGCCGGCAACGTCACTCCACGTGCGGTCGCCTTTGCCTTTGGAAGAATTCTTCTTGGCCGCGTCGAGCTTCTTGCGCTCTTCCGCGGTTTGCGCGGCACGCTGCTTCGCGTATTCCTTAGGATTGGCGAGGTCTCCGTTCGTGTCGAGCGTTTGCGCGGTTGCGTTGATTTCGGCGGTCAGCGCGTCGATTTTGGCTGCAATGGCGTCGCCTTGGTCCTGCTGGTAGGCAAGACCTTCAAGATCGGTGAATTGCTGCAGCAGTTCCTTCTGCTTGTCAGCGCTGATTGTGTCATTGACGACCTTCGAAAAATTGGACGCGTCGTAGCCAATCCAATGCGCGGTCTGAAAATCAGTGCCAGCCTGACCGTAATTGCCGTCATTGTAGTCTTTTTCGGCGGTCGCAAGCTGGTCTTCGATGTTCTTCGCAGCGGCAGCCCAGGAATCAAAATTCGTTTGACTGTCATCGGCGGCGATTGCCGACTGCGGGACCACGGTAGTCGCGAAAAGCGTGGTCAATGCGATCAGCAATGCCGCGATGAATGCGACAAGGCGACCGAACGCACCTGTAGCCCGCTGTGTATCGCAGGATGACATAAGACCGCTTCCTCTCTCAGCCGTTCATAATCCGATTCGCGTGTGCGCCATCTTTGCCGTACGCACATGCGCACCGACTTCACAAGATAGAACGAAAAAAATTGAAATAACAGTCTTGATTTTTTGGCAACTTTGTTGTAAACACCCATAAAACGGCGGAATTACGCCATTCTTATTTTCTGCGATCCACGCGCGTCGTCTCACATAGTGATTTTTTGAAAGTTTTGGTGCGACGAAAAGCGGGAATCGTGCGGTCCGGAGGACGAAAAACCGCAAATCGTGAGGTCGGAAAAATGCAATCAGGATTCGAGCACGTCAAGCACCTTGCGTTCGTTGTAGAACGCGAACACCACACCGCCGATGCCGCACAAAACCGCGGCGCAGATGGCCGCAATGCGATAGCCGGCGCCCGACGCCATGCCAATCGTGCTCACGCCGGTAAACAGCAGCATCGCCACCGACTGACCCATCTTCATCGCAAACGTGCGAGCCGCATA
>ERZ1032665.107-NODE-107-length-15562-cov-10.214742_pt1 | contig 15562 bp, 8 predicted proteins | sample MGYA00517875_ERZ1032665 | MGnify/ENA primary metagenome ERZ1032665 (study PRJEB33719, sample SAMN04261402) | wastewater metagenome | biome: periurban shantytown; feature: human; material: feces | host: Homo sapiens | place: Peru: Lima | collected 2013-01-03 ... | reverse complement strand
GGGGCGGTCGGCTCCTCGGTATCGCCGCCGGTGCCTACGTCGGCGGGCTTGCGGTACTGCCATGCGTCCATCGGCAGGTTCGCGGTCAGCTGTTGCAGCTCATGCAGGGCGTCGGATGCGTCGGCGGGCCGTGCCTCGACGGCGCGGGCGGTCAAATGCGAGACGAAATCGGCGACCTGCTGGTTGATGCCCGGGCAGGTCGAGGTCAGGGACGGCACGTCCTCATGCACGTGCTTGAACACCATGGTGACGGGATTGTCCGACGTGAACGGCACGTCGCCGGCGAGCATCTCCCAAGCCATGATTCCCACGGAATACAGGTCTCCCTGCATGGTCGCCTTGTTGTCCTCGATCATTTCAGGCGCCAGATACGCGGCGGTGCCGAGCAGCATGCCGGTGGTCGACAGTGTCGTCTGCGACGCGGCCTTCGCCAGGCCGAAATCGGTGATCTGCACGTGCCCGCGGTCGTTGATCAGGATGTTCTCGGGCTTGATGTCGCGGTGGACGACGCCCACGCGGTGCGCCGCTGCCAGTCCGTCCAGCGTCTCGGAGATGACGCGCAGCATCTCGCGCACGCTGAACGTGCCCTGCAGGTTCATGTCGTGACGCAGGTTCACGCCATGCACGTATTCCATGACCAGATAGTCCAGCCCATTGAATTCGCCGGTGTCATACACCTGCACGATATGTGGGTTCGCGATCGCCGCGGCGGACTTGGCCTCGCGGTGGAACCGTTCCACGAACTGCTCGCGGTGCGCTCCCTGCGCCAGCTGCATGTGCATGATCTTGATGGCGACGCGGCGTTCGAGCCTGGTATCCTCCGCCTCGTACACGGTCGCCATGCCGCCTTCGGCGATTTTGCGTATGACGCGGTATCGCCCCTCTATCATTCGTCCCTGCGGCTCTTGCGACGTGGCTGCGACTTCACTCATGGTTGTATCGTAAGGTTCTTTCTGCTGAAAAACGGCGTTTCCAATACATACATTGGCGAAAACTCTACGCTTTGATGATCGGGATGAACCTCATGCATGCCTCGGTGAGCGTGCGCTCGTCCTGCGGTGGGAGCCGCAGGTCCCCTATGGCATGAAGCGTGCCCTGCCACAGTGCGCGGATGCGCCGGCGGGATCGGTCGATGGCGCCGGTGCCTTCGAACAGCTCGATGCACCGGCGTACGTCGTCGTCGCCCCGCGACTGCGACGAGAACATGTCGATCAGTGTGCGGCGCTGCCTCTGGTCGGCGCCGCTGATCGCGTCCGCGAGCAGCACGGTGCGCTTGCCCTCCCTGATGTCGCCTCCCACGGGCTTGCCGGTGGATCTGCTGGATCCGATGACGTCCAGCAGGTCGTCGGCGAGCTGGAACGCCTGGCCGAGCGGCAGTCCGATGGCCATGGCGTCGGCATGTGCCCGCCTGGGGTCTCGGCCGGAGGCGAGAAGCGCGAATTCGAGGGGCGCGATGGTCGTGTAGCTGGCGGTCTTCCATCGGAACACGTTCATGGATTCCCGTGCGAGCCGTTCCGGCTCGTCCAATGGAGACAACTCAACTGCGAGGTCGAGCACCTGCCCGATCTCCACCTCGCGGTGCATGCGCAGGAACGTCGAGACGATCATGTCGGGCCGGGGCATCCGTTGCGCCGCGGCATGGGCGATGTCGACGCTGGCGGTGGCGAGCAGGTCTCCCAGCATGATGCCCAGTCCTCGACCGAGCGACGCGCTGTGCGACGTCGTGCCGAGCGCCTTGTGGGCCGCTGGTTTGCCCCGTCGCAGGTCGGAGTCGTCGATGATGTCGTCATGGACGAGCGCGGCGGTCTGGAAGACCTCTATCGCGCAGGCCAGGTCGAGCACCGCGTCGCGTCCGCGGGCATGGGCGTCATCGTCGTCATGCCCCTGCGGGTCGGTCGCGTCGAAGGCGTGGAGGGCCAGCAACGCCCTGAGCCGCTTGCCGCCTTCGCTGGAGACCAGGGCCTGACGCGCGACCTCGCGGGATATGGTCAGGCACGGGCCTTCGATGGTGTCGTCGGCGTCGAGCGCCATGAAACGGTCCACCGCGTCGGCGATGCGGGACTCGATCAGGGCCAAATCAGATGAAACAGTCATACCTAGAGGTTATCCACAGGGTTTTACGAATACAAGAACCGTGGATTTGCAAGCCTGACAAGCCTTCGACCACATAGGTTGGATTTCGCCCTGAAAACCGGCCCGATACGGCATAGTTGATGGTATCCCGTCGCGGGGGCGGCGGTCGCCGGCATCGTGCGCCGGCGGTGGATGAGACCGGTAAGGGGGACCACGATATGGGACAGGAGACGAACACGCAGGCCGTCCGGTATGCGGAGGCGGTCGCGGACGATGACATGCTGCGCGAGGACGATCTCAGACGCATGCGCGATGAATACTGCGAGCGCCGCAAGCTCAGCGGCACCGTGGCGGCGGACGCGCAATGGGCCGATGAGCCGTTCGACCATTGGCTGGCGGGCCTGTCGGCGCAGCCGCGGGCCATCGATGACGCCTCGATCGCCGCGCTGGTGGTGGGAATGACGGTGACGTTGTCGATCAGGGATGCCCTGATCATGTCATTGGTGGCCGGGGACACCTGCGCCGACAAGCGCACGATGATGGATTTCGCGTCGCGCTCGCATGCGCCGGATGTGCAGAGCCGCATGTGCAGGGAGCTGCAGGGCGCGTTTTTCGACGAGCGACGTCGGCCCGACGAACCGAGATGCCGGGCCGGCGCCGACATGCTCGTGGCCATGGCCGATCGCGTTCCGGAGAGCTTCAGCGTGCAGCCGCTGGCCGTGCTGGCGTATGTGATGTGGTGGATGGGCGACAGTCGAGCGGTGGCGTTCGCGTTGCGCTGCCTGATGCTGGATGAGGATTGTTCGCTGGCGGCGATCGTGTGCTCGGCGTACCAGCGCGGCGTGATGCCGGCGTGGATGGGTACCGGCCCGCATCACGACGCCGCATGACGGCTCGCGGGAGACCATCGGTTCCACGCCGCAACGAGCCGTGGGAATAATCGTCCTTGGAAGATGGTTAACTCACATAGTTGACGATTTGCTCTTGCCAGAAGTGCGCCCGATGTGGTATAAGCACGCTTGGCATGATGATGCAGGAGGATGAGTTTGGCCACGAAGGATACGATGGCGACGACAGTCCCGGACGATACGGACGCCAAGACGAAATCCGAGAAGAAGGGAACCGCCGCGCGTACGGCCTCTACGGCAGACAAGAAGACCGCAGCGGGCAGGAAGTCCGCCGCGGGCAAGAAGACCTCGTCGAGGTCCGCCGCGTCCAAGTCCACGGCACGCAAGTCCTCGGCGAAGGCAGCCGCGCCCGCGAAGCCCACCCGCAAGCGCGCCGCGTCCAAGTCGGCGAAGGCCGTCAAGGACGAGACCGAGGAGATGGCGAAGACCGAGGAACTCGCCAACGAGGATTCCTCGGACGATCTCGACGACGTCCAGGTCGATGAGGATGGTCTGGGGAACCTTGACGACGATCTCGACGATGTCGATGACGGCGGTCTGGATGGCGATGATGATGACATCGATGACGAATCCGGTGAGGATGACGACGTTCCCGAGGACGAAGAGGACGACGAGGGGACCGAACCCGGGCGCAAGGAGCCTGAACAGCCCAAGGAGAAGGGCGCGTTCGTGGTGCGCGACGATGACGACGACGAGAACCTGACCCCGTCGGGCAATCCGAAGCGCCGCGTCATCGCTGCGGGCGCCACAGCGGATCCGGTCAAGGACTATCTCAAGCAGATTGGCCGTGTCAGCCTGCTGAACGCCGAGCAGGAGGTGGACCTCTCCGAGCGCATCGAGGCCGGCCTGTACGCCCAGCATCTGCTCGATACCGAGAGCGACGGCATGGACTTCAAGCGCAAGCGCGAGCTCAAGTGGGCGGCGAACGACGGCAAGAAGGCCAAGGACCACCTGCTGGAGGCGAACCTGCGACTCGTGGTGTCGCTGGCCAAGCGCTACACCGGCCGTGGCATGCTCTTCCTCGACCTGATCCAGGAAGGCAACCTGGGCCTCATCCGAGCCGTCGAGAAGTTCGACTGGAAGAAGGGCTTCAAGTTCTCCACCTATGCCACGTGGTGGATCCGTCAGGCCATCACCCGCGCCATGGCCGATCAGGCACGCACCATCCGCGTGCCCGTGCACATGGTCGAGGTCATCAACAAGCTGTCGCGCGTCCAGCGCCAGATGCTGCAGGACCTGGGCCGCGAGCCCACGCCGGACGAGCTGGCCCGCGAGCTCGACATGCCAGTCGAGAAGGTGCAGGAGGTGCAGAAGTACGGCCGCGAGCCGATCTCGCTGCACACGCCGCTGGGCGAGGACGGCGATTCCGAGTTCGGCGACCTCATCGAGGACACCGACGCCATCGCGCCGTCCGACGCGGTCGCGTTCTCGCTGCTGCAGGAGCAGTTCAAGCAGGTGCTGGAGACTCTGAGCCCCCGCGAGGCCGGCGTCATCAAGATGCGTTACGGTTTGGAGGACGGCCAGCCCAAGACGCTGGACGATATCGGCCGCGTGTACGGCGTGACCCGTGAGCGTATCCGCCAGATAGAGTCCAAGACGATGTCGAAGCTGCGCCACCCGTCGCGCTCCCAGACCCTGCGCGACTTCCTCGATCAGTGATCGCGCCGCTCGGCAGCGCGATCACGCGAGGAGGGGCGGTCCAGTGGACTGCCCCCCCCGACGGAGCCATCCGTTGATAGCTCCCCTCGATGAGGAGAGCCGCGAGTTATACAGAAAATAGGATTTGTATGCCCAAACAGGAATACGGTGCCGACAGCCTTACCGTGCTCGAAGGCTTGGACGCGGTGCGCAAGCGCCCCGGCATGTACATCGGCACCACCGACAGCCAGGGTCTGATGCACTGCCTGTGGGAGATCATCGACAACGCGGTGGACGAGGCGCTTGCGGGCGCCTGCGACCATATCACGGTGACCCTGCACGACGACGGCTCCGTGGAAGTGGCCGACAACGGCCGTGGCATCCCCGTCGACGTCGAGCCGAAGACCAAGCTCACCGGCGTCGAGGTCGTGCTGACCAAGCTGCATGCCGGCGCGAAGTTCGGCAACGCGTCCTATAACGCGGCCGGCGGCCTGCACGGCGTCGGCTCGTCCGTCGTCAACGCGCTGAGCTCGCGTCTGGACGTCGAGGTCGACCGCGACGGCAAAACCCATCACATGGCCTTCCACCAGGGTCATCCCGGCGTATATTCCGACACCGATCCCGAGCATCCGTCCCCGGACGCGCCGTTCAAGCGCACCCGCAAGAACCGCCCGACCGAGCTGGAGATCATCGGCAAGGTCAGCCCGAAGACCACGGGCACGCGCATCCGGTACTGGGCCGATCCCGAAATCTTCAACGACACCGCCGAATTCAGCTACGAGCAGCTCATCGACCGTGTGCGCCAGACCAGTTTCCTGGTGCCGGGACTGCGGATCACCGTCATCGACGAGAACGTGCCGGAAACCGGCGACGACAGCGTCGACGAGATGATGGAAGTCGACGCCGCACAGACGCCCGCCGACGATGGAACCGGTCTGATGGACGCTGCCGACATCGCCTCTGCGGCCGACACGGCCGTCGAAGATACCGTTGAAGCGGGTGAAGCCGAAGCGCGACCTGCCGCCGTCTCCGCCGCGGTCGAGACGGCGAAGGTGGACGCGGCCCGCCACACGCACGCCCGCGTCGAGGAATTCCGCCACACCGGCGGCGTCAAGGACTTCGTCGATTTCCTGTCCGCGGGAGAGGCGGTATCCGACATCTGGCGCATCACCGGCGAGGACAACTACGAGGAGGAGACCCAGGCGGTCGGCGAGGGCGGCGAACTGCACGCCCAGAAAGTCACCCGCAAATGCGGCGTCGACATCGCGATGCGGTGGACCAACGGGTACGACACGACGATGCGCAGCTTCGTCAACGTGGTCGAGACGCCCGGCGGCGGCATGCACGTCGACGGTTTCCTCATGGGGCTCACCAAGCAGATCCGCAAGGCCGTTGAAGACAACGCCCGCAAACTCAAGGTGAACCTCAAGGACTCGAACATGCGCGTCGAGCGCGACGACATCCTGGCCGGACTCGTGGCCGTCGTCACCGTGCGCATCGCCGAGCCGCAGTTCCAGGGGCAGACCAAGGACGTGCTCGGCACCGCTCCCGTCAAGCCCATCGTCACCAGGATGACCGACAAGCAGTTCGGCGAGATGATCACGGGCTCCAAACGCGGCTACAAGGAGCAGTCCGGTCGTGTGCTGGAGAAGATTGTCGGCGAGATGCACGCCCGCATCCAGGCGCGCAAGACCAAGGAGGTCACGCGCCGCAAGAACGCGCTCGAATCCGCCGCCATGCCGTCGAAACTGTCCGACTGCCAGCCGGGCAACGACGATGTGGCCGAGCTGTTCATCGTCGAGGGCGACTCCGCGCTCGGCACGGCCAAGGCTGCGCGCAATTCCGGATTCCAGGCGCTGCTGCCGATCCGAGGCAAGATACTCAACGTGCAGAAGGCATCGTTGAGCCAGATGCTCAACAACAAGGAGTGCGCCGCGATCATCCAGGTGGTCGGTGCGGGATCCGGCGCCGGTTTCGACATCGAGCAGTCCCGCTACCACAAGGTCATCATGATGACCGATGCCGACGTGGACGGCGCCCATATCCGCATCCTGCTGCTCACGCTGTTCTACCGGTACATGCGCCCGCTCATCGAGCACGGGTACGTCTACGCCGCCGTGCCGCCGCTGCATCGCATCGCGCTCGCCGGCTCGCACAAGGGCGAGTTCATCTACACGTACTCCGATGACGAGCTCGCCGGCCGTCTGGCGGATCTCGAACGGCGACACATCTCGTACAATCCCGACATCCAGCGCTACAAGGGTCTGGGTGAGATGGATGCCGACCAGCTCGCGGACACGACGATGGATCCGCGCACGCGCATGCTGCGGCGCATCCGCATGGAGGATGCGGCACAGGCGTCCGAGATATTCAGCCTGCTCATGGGCGACGATGTGCCGCCGCGCAAGGCGTTCATCGTCGACAACGCCGACGATTTCGACCGCTCCAAGATCGACACCTGATCCGGCTTTCTGCCGGCTGTGCACTGCCCGGGCCGCCGTCGGCTTGTATCAGGCCGGCGGCGGCCCGAGCCGATATCCGTCTACTGATGCTCCCGGCAGGTCTGGCCGAGGCGGCGCGACAGGGCGATCGGGTCGAGCAGCTCGTCGAGCGTCGACGCGGGCAGGTCGGTGCGCTCGCCGGCGACATCGCGCACGGTGCGATTGTCGTTGGCCGCTTCCTGGGCGATGTCGGCCGCGTGTTCGTATCCGATGGCGCCGTTCAGTGCGGCGGCGATCGACGGGGAGTATTCGGCGTAGCGGCGCCCCGTCGAGGCGTTGATGGTGATGCCGGACACGCAGCGCTCGCGGAACATCGCCATCGCGCGGGTCAGCAGCTCGATGCCGTTGAGCAGTTCGTGGATGATCACCGGGTCGAAGGCGTTGAGCTGCAATTGCCCTTCGGATGCGGCCCATGTGACGGTCGTGTCCATGCCGAACACCATGAAGCAGCATTGGTTCACGCATTCGGGGATGACCGGGTTCACCTTGCCGGGCATGATGCTGCTGCCCGCCTGCCGTGCCGGCACGTTGAGGTCGTCGAATCCGGTATGCGGGCCGGAATTGAGTAGTCGCAGGTCGTCGGCGGCCTTTTTCAGGTGTATGGCGAGGTTCTTGACTGTCTGCGACGTGGCGATGTATCCGCTCATATCGGTCATGGCCGCCACGGGATCCGACGCCGCGGTGATGGGCAGCCCGGTGATGGCGGCCAGATGGCGTGTGGCGGTCGTGCGGAACCGCAGGTCGGCGCAGATGCCGGTGCCGATGGCGGTGGCGCCGAGGTTCAGCGTGGTCAGTTGCGGGACGACGTGTTCGAGGGCCAGGAGGTCGCTTTTCAGGAAGCTTGCGAATGCGTGGAATTCCTGACCGTAGGTCATCGGCACCGCATCCTGCAGCTGGGTGCGTCCGATGGTGACGTCGTTCGTGTGCTTGTCGGCGAGGTCGTGGAACGCCCGCGTGAGTTTCTTCGTCTCTTCCGCGAGCGGCCCGATGGCGTCGATCAGCGCGAGCTTGCAGGCCGCGGGGTAGGTGTCGTTGGTCGATTGCGAATGGTTCACGTCGTCGTTCGGGTGGATGAACCCATAATCGCCTTTGGAATGCCCGCCGAGCTCCAACGCCCGATTGGCGATGACCTCGTTCATATTCATGTTCGTCGATGTGCCGGCGCCGCCCTGCAGCACGTCGACCGGGAACTGGTCGGCGAGTTCGCCGTTCTCGACGTCGCGGCATGCGGCGACGATGAGCCGTGCCTTGTCGTGGTCGATCAGTCCGAGCTCGTCGTTGGCTTCGGCACAGGCGCGTTTGACGGTCGCATAGGCCCGCATCAGCTGGGGATGGGTGGAGTCCGCGATGCGGGAGACGGTGAAGTTGCCGAGCGCCCGCTGCGTATGGATGCCCCAATACACGTCTTTCGGCACATCCATGTAGCCGATGCAGTCGTGCTCCTTACGCGTGACCGTGTGTATCGTGTCATTGCCGACCATGTTGCCGCCTTTTCTCGTTCAGGTTTTCCGGGTCAATCATCTCGTTTTTATTCGAGAAACGCTATGGTTGCGCTGAGCGCGAATGACCATGCGTCCGTGAACGGGTCCGGAGCGCGGCGGACCGGCGCGCTCGTTCGGCCTGCGAGAACGGATATCCTGCGGTTCGCCTAGCATGTGCACGAACGTACATACACTTGGATAATACCGGGAGAATCATGGCCAATTTGCTGCTCACCGTCCCCTACGGATTGGGCGCAGGCGGCGTCGATGCGGCGCTGAACAACTGTGTGGCGATCCATTACGCGAGTCGTCACATGAGCTGGCTGCGCTGCATGTGGGGGATCGTCCGCGGCGGGGCAATGCGCCATGGTCGTGGTGTCGGGCGACGTCGTGCAGGCCAACCCGGAATTCGCTCCGTCGCGTTGGGTGTATGCCGTCGCGGGCATACTGGGCGTGGCGTGCGTCGAGGCGGCGATGGTGCCGCTGTGGAATCTGCTGACGTTGGTGGACCGGCTTGACGTGTTCTCCGGCCGCGCGGTTCGCTGGGTCGATGCGATCATCGCATGCGCGGCGGTGGAGGCGGCGCTGGTGTTGTTCGTGACGCTGTACGGAGGTCTCGCCCATGCCGAATACCGCGACCCGGCGTCGGGTGCCTATGTGGATGTCGTGCTGGGCGCGGTCGGCCTGCTGCTGCTCGCGGCGTTCGTGCTGCTGATGCTGGTCGTGCGCTCGTCGTCTGGCCGCCATCGCCCAGCACGACGAGCTGGAGGCGGTGATCTGACATGGCGATCCGAGTGAACCTCGACGTGATGCTCGCCAAACGCAAAATGTCGGTGGGGGAGCTGGCGGAACGTGTCGGCATCACGCCGGCGAATGTCTCGGTGCTGAAGAACGGGCGGGCCAAGGCCATACGCTTCTCCGCGCTTGACGGCATCTGCGAGGCGCTGGAGTGCCAGCCGGGCGATGTGCCGGAGTGGGTCGAGGAGTAGGTCGCCCGTCTTCGAGCGGTGTGTCGTGGGTCTAGGCTGCATCGCATAATCGAATATATGTACGAATGTTTGAATCTGTTCTCGGGTCCTACAAGGGCATGGTTCAAACATGCGTTTGATGTACCTACTGCGGCGCAGAGCCAGGCATGGCCGGTCATCCATGCCGGGGGCAATGCTCTGGTGGTCGCGCCCACCGGCTCGGGCAAGACATTATGCGCGTTCCTCTCGGCCATCGACCGCCTGATGACGGGAGAGGCGGATCGTCTGAACGGCTCCGGTGCCATGACCGCTCCGAAGGGCGCGGCTGACGTTTCCGGAGAGCGGCGTCGGACTCGGCGTGTCAAGGTGCTGTACGTCTCGCCGCTGAAGGCGCTGGCCGTCGATGTCGCGAAGAACCTCCGCGCTCCGCTCGACGGCATCGCCGCCGAATGCGAGGCGTCCGGCCTTGCCGCTCCGGATATCGGCATCGCCATACGCAGCGGTGACACGACGACACGGGAGAGACGCGCCATCGCCTCCCATCCGCCGGACATCCTCGTCACGACGCCGGAATCGCTGTATCTGCTGCTGACATCCAAGGCGCGCGTCATCCTGCGCGACGTCGAAACGGTGATACTCGATGAGGTCCATGCCGTCGCCGGCACCAAACGGGGCGCGCACCTGGCCGTGAGCCTGGAACGGCTGGATGCGCTCGCCGGGCATGCGACGCAGCGCATAGGGTTGTCCGCCACGGTAAGGCCTGTCGACGAGGTCGCGAGATTCGTCGGCGGGATCCATCCCGTGACCGTCATCAATCCGCAGGAGAGGCCCGCGATGGATCTGCGCGTCGTCGAGCCGCTGGAGAACATGAGGGACCTCCAATCAGCCAATGTGCCCGGCCGTGCGGGAGGCGTCGGCGCGTCGGCGGCATCGGCCCCGTATATCAGCGGTGTGACTCCGGCCATGAGACGGCTCGCCGAACGGCGTGGCCTGCCAGTGTCGCCGGATCGACGGTCGGTTCTGGTTTCGCCGGAGGATTCGCAATACGATTCGCAGGCGATCACCGGCGCCGCGGGGGATCGGGCGGGCGGATCCATATGGCCGGTGATCGAGCGGGACGTGCTGGATCAGGTGCTCTCCCACCGCACCACGCTGGTGTTCGTGAATTCGAGGGGCTTGGCGGAGAAGCTCACCGCCAGGCTCAACGACCTGTATGCACAGGATCATGGCACCGATGCCGCGCAGACGCAGTCACCGGAGGGGCGCAGCGGGTTTTCCCGGCATTACGATCCCGTGGTCGGCTCCACGACGATGCTGGTTCGGTCTCGCGATGACGGGGACGTCATCGCGATGACCCATCACGGGTCGGTGTCCAAGGAGCGGCGCAAGCGGATCGAGGAACAGCTCAAACATGGCCTGCTGCGTTGCGTGGTGGCCACCAGCAGCCTGGAATTGGGCATCGACATGGGGTCGGTGGATCTGGTGATACAGATATCGCCTCCGTTGTCGGTATCGTCAGGATTGCAGCGCGTCGGACGCGCGGATCATCGTGTCGGAGGGGTGTCCCACGCGCTGATCTACCCTTTGACCCGGGAGCAGATCATCGGGGCGGCGGCGAGCGTGGAAAGCATGCGTGCCGGCGACATCGAGCCGATATCGGTGATCCGCAACCCGCTGGATGTGCTCGCCCAACAGACCGTCGCGGCCGCATCGATGGAGGACCTCAGGCCGGACGACTGGTATGCGACGGTATGCAGGTCGGCACCCTTCCGCGACCTCGACCGCGGCACGTTCGACTCGGTGATGGGCATGATGACGGGGGCCTACGACAGCGAGGACTTCTCCGCCTTCCGTCCCTGCCTGATGTGGAACCATGATGAGGACCTGATCTCCGCCCGCCCCGGGGCGCAGCGGCTCGCCGTGACCAGCGGCGGCACGATTCCAGATCGCGGACTGTACACCGTGGTGCTGCCCGAGACGGATGGGGGCAAAGGGCCTCGAAGAGTGGGGGAACTCGACGAGGAAATGGTGTACGAGTCCCGTGTCGGCGACATCATCACCCTGGGTACATCCACATGGCAGATTCAGGAGATCACCCGCGACCGCGTGATCGTCACCCCGGCACCGGGCAGGACGGCCCGTCTGCCGTTCTGGCACGGGGACGGCAGCGGCAGGGACTGCGGGTTCGGTACGGCCGAAGGCGCTTTCATCCGGCAGGTCTGCACTGGGCTGACGGATGCCGCAGAAGCGGGCCATCCACGGTTCGACACCGCCACGGCAGACCGCCTGCACGATGACGGGCTGGACGACAACGCCGTGGAAAACCTCGCCCGACTGCTGGCGGAGCAGAGGAAGGCCACCGGTGTCGTGCCGGATGACCGCCGCATGGTGATCGAACGTTGCCCCGACGACGAGGGGGACTGGCGGGTCATCATCCATTCCCGATATGGCCGTCGCGTGCATGAGCCATGGGCGATGGCAATCGCCGCGCGTCTCAAGCAGCGTTATGGATTCGACGGCCAGGCATACGCCGCCGATGACGGCATCGTCCTGAGGCTTCCCGCCCAGGAGCATGACATCGATGTCCCGGATCTCATCAGGTTCGACCCTGACGACATGCAGCGCATGATCGAGACGCAGGTGGGGGAGACGGTGCTGTTCGCGGCCCGGTTCAGGGAATGCGCCGCACGCTCGCTGTTCCTCCCCAGAACCGATCCCGGCAGGCGCGTGCCGCTATGGCAGCAGAGACTGCGTGCCACGCAACTGTTGAACGCCGCGCGGCTGAAACGCAATTTCCCGCTGCTGCTGGAAACCGCCCGCGAATGCCTGCAGGACGATTACGACATGCCCGCGTTGCGTCGCATCATGACGGACATTCAGTCGGGAAACATCGGTCTGGTCGATGTGACGACCGACATTGCGTCCCCATTCGCCGAGAACCTGCTGTTCGGCTATGTGGGCACCGTCATGTACCAGTACGACGTGCCTCAGGCGGAACGATCGGCGCAACTGCTGTCGATCGATCCCGATGTGCTGGAACGGCTGCTGGGGCAGGCCGATTTCTCGGCGATCATGGATCCTCGGGCCGTGCATGAGGTCGAGGAGGAGCTGGGGCGCAGGACGTTCTGGAACGAGCTGCCGGACGATGACATCGATGGCCGGGTCGCAAGATACGCCAAGACGCATGGGCCTTTCACCGTCGAACGGATGATGGCGGACCTGTCGATCGACGCGGCCGGCGCGGTGCACGCCTTGGACATGCTCAAAGCACGAGGAGAGGTCCTTGACGGCATCGCCGCCGAGGACGGAGGAAAGGCATGGCTGCACAAGGAGGTGTTCCGACGCATCCGGGCCAGGTCGCTGGCCAAGGCCCGAGCCGAGACCAAGCCCGTCGAATTGAGCGAATACCAGACATTCCTTATCGGGCTGCAAGGTGTCGGGCCGGTGGGCGGCGAACGATATGACGGCGAAGACGGGGTGATGCGTGTCATTGAGCAGCTGGAAGGCGTCGCCCTGCCTCCCTCGGTATGGGAATCGTCCGTATTGCCGGCACGGGTGCGCGACTATCGTCCGGCGATGCTCGACGGCCTGCTCTCCTCCGGCGAGATCGTCTGGGTGGGTTCCAAGACCACCGGCAGCAAGGCGAAGGAACCAGGACTCGTCGCATTGCATCCGGCGGACTCCCTGCTTCTGACGGTGCAGGATGGGGAGAAGAACGGCGAAGCCCCCGGGGAGCCGGTCACGCTGCCGGATGCGGTGATGGCCGTGCTGGCACCGGGCGGGGCATATCATGCGAATCAGCTCGCAGGGCTGACGCGCGCGGCATGGGACGCGTCGTCGGAATGCGTGGACGAATCCACCGGCGAGATATTGCCCCACCCATGGTCCGACTCCCAGTTCGAGGAGGCCCTATGGTCGCTGGTCTGGCAAGGGAAGGTCACCAACAGCTCGTTCGATCCGCTGAGATCCCTCGGAGCGTCATCCCATGCGGTGAAGGCCCCAGCCCGTGCATCACGGCGCAGGGTGCGGGTCAGGGTCAGTGTCCCGGCGAACATGACGGGACTATGGTCCGCCGTGCCTCATGCAGATATGCAGGAGGCGTCCGCGGAGCGGGTCGCCATCGCGCGGGTTGAGGCGTTGCTGGACCGTTACGGCATCATAGCTCCGCCCATGATCGACAAGGAACGTCTGGACGGCGGATTCTCGGGCCTGTATCCGGTGCTCAGACGCATGGAAGAGCATGGCGCATTGATGCGCGGCATGTTCGTCAGCGGATGCGGTGCCGCACAGTTCGCGTCGCGTCAGACCGTGGATGCGCTGCGGGCATGCGCGGCGGAACCCTCCGCGGTCGTGTTGGACGCCACCGACCCCGCCAACCTGTACGGAAGCGTCATCGCATGGCCACGAACGATAGGCGGGTTTTCGATCAGGCCGGCGCGGCGCTCCGGCGCATCGGTCGTGCTCCGGGGTGGACGATTGCTGGCATACGCGGTGCCCCGAAGCCATCATCTGTTGCTCGCGCAGGACGCGGATCCCGCATTGCAGCAGGCCTGCAACGAGCTCGCCTACGCATTGCAGCGAAACCTGCGTGACGGGGGTATTCGCGGGGGTGTCACCTTCTGTGATGCCAACGACGAGCCATTGACTGCGCGAGGCGAGTGGTCGCGCATGCTGCACGTCGCGGGATTCGTCCCCGTACCCCAAGGCATGAGGCTCTACTGCTGACAGCCGCCGCCGGTCTCCGATATGTTCCGCCGCCAGCGCCAGGTCACCGGCGTATCTACGCGTGAGGTACGCCATCCGGCATTGCGCATCATCCGACACGGCGTGCCATCTGATATTGCGCGCCTGCAGGAACTGCGCGTCTGCCGAAACGTGGACGCCCCCCCTACGCCCCACAGGTGTGTGTGGGGCGATGCTCGCTGAAGGCACCGGCCCCGAAACAGCCTCATCCGCAGAAGGCGACAGGCGCGGCCAGATCGACACCGGATGCGTCGCGGCGCATGTCGGGCTTGGGTAGCTCCACCGGCGAGCCTCCCTCGGTGGAGGCGTGCAGCGGGTACATGCCGACGCGGGCGAAGATCAGGGTGTTCTGGCCCTTGAGGAAACGCTGCGACCTCACTCCGCCGGTGCCGCGGCCCTTGGTCGGGTACATCTCCAACGGCGTCACCTTGGCCGCGCCGTTTTCGGTGCCGGGCAGCGCGTCCTTGTCTCCGGCGATCGTCAGCACGACGGCTCCGGACGCGGAGAACATGCCGTTGTCGCCCTCTTCGTACGTCCACGCGATCTTGCCTGCGGGCACCACGTTGAATGTGATCGCCGTGCATCCCTCAGCCAGACGGATTCCCGCCATGCCGCCGGCGGTGCGACCCTGCGGGCGCACGTTCCCGGCATCGAACGTCAGTAGCGAGGAGTCGGACGCGATGAACACGAGGCGGTCTTCGTCCGCCGCGTCGGCGGCGAACAGCACGGAGTCGCCGTCCTTGAGGTCGATGACGCTCCAGGAGTCCATCGTGGTGGGGGCCTCGCGGTTCCAGCGTTTCACCACGCCGGCCCGTGTGCCGATGGCCAGGGGAGCGGGGGTCGGGTCGCCGTCGTCGCACTGATCCATGGGGATGGCGGCGACGACATGCTCGCCGGGAATCGGATCGGTGCTTTCGGTCATGCCGATCAGCTCGTCGGCCGGTATGCCGCCGGCGACGTTCGTCTGCGGCGATGCGGCGAGCGCGGGCAATTCGACCACATGGGCCAGCACCAGACGCCCGGCGGACGTGACCAGCCCGTACGAGGACCGTGTGGTGGTGCGGAAGATGGACACGATGTGGTCGTCCTTCGTGCGTTCGTCGCTCGTCGACCGCGACTCCCAAGCATCCAATGCGGCCGGGGTGGAACGCGCTATCGTGCCGGACGCGCCGAGCATCACCGTGCACGGCTCGTCGTCGATTTGCAGCGCCGCGACTGCCGCGGCATCCTCGCCGGCCTTCCTGGCCGCG
>ERZ1032665.94-NODE-94-length-16691-cov-14.417528_pt1 | contig 16691 bp, 13 predicted proteins | sample MGYA00517875_ERZ1032665 | MGnify/ENA primary metagenome ERZ1032665 (study PRJEB33719, sample SAMN04261402) | wastewater metagenome | biome: periurban shantytown; feature: human; material: feces | host: Homo sapiens | place: Peru: Lima | collected 2013-01-03 ... | reverse complement strand
GACAAAGATTGTAAAAAATAAAACCGCAGGTAGAAAGCTTGCCAGTTTTCGAAAAAGGCGGGTATAGTCGGCCCCTTCGGGCTAAACGTAGTAAATAGGCCCTTTTCTTGGCGCGCGGTCAGCTCAATGCTTATCTCCGTGCCGGAACTGACCCAATTGTTTGTTAGTTGCGGTGATATAGGGACTGTTTGGCGCTTTGGAGCCTCAAAACAGTCCCTATATCACCGCAACTTGGAAGGGGCGGGCGGTGTCGGATGAGTGGCGCTGGCTGGTTGGGGCGGTTTAGGCCTGTTTGCGGCACTTCCATTGTTTGCGACACCAGCGCATGAGCGCCTTTACGATGGGAATCGTGATGAGGATGATCCATGCAGGATGGGGCTGTCCCAAACAGAGCCACATGTAGAGGAACCATGCAATGGCGGCTGCTGGATAGACGCATTCAATGAGCTTTGACAAATGGCGTTGGTCGATAAAGTCGCCAAGCGCGTAATAGACGGGAATCAAAAAGACGAGGAAGAGCCCCGTAGCCCATGTGCCGTAGACGATGCCGAGCACCAGATAGGCGAGGGCGACAAGCGCGGGGAAGGGGAATTTGTTCCATGCGCGACCGAGCTTGGTATGGAAATGCTTGCCATGATGGTCGAGCTTGTCGTGTGCCTCTTTCCAGCTCGAAAAGGTCTCGCCATCGATGGTAACGGTGCCGTCGGCATTGGTATGTACGCTGTGTCCATCGTCCTCTAGCGTATCGATATGCAATCCGCCCGGCCCGACATGGACCTCTTCACCCTTGCGCTCGTTAGCCACATGGATACCATTCCAGCCAACATGGACCTCTTCGCCTTTGTTGGGATCAATGACATGGATACCGCGCGCGAGAGAAATATCGACAAGTGGCTTGCCGTCAGAATCCACGTGCTCGGTAGAAAACTCGGCGCCTTCAGACTCGCCTGAATTATTGGCGTCAACGTCATCGTCGGCCGAGGTGTCGACATCGCTAGCCGCTTCCCCATATAGCAACTCATCCAGTGACACGCCATACAGCGCAGCGAGCGCAATAAGGTTATCGGTATCGGGTGAGGATTCGCTGCGTTCCCATTTGCTGACAGCCTGGCGACTTACGCCAAGCTGAGCAGCAAGCGCCTCTTGGGAAAGACCGGCAGCTTTGCGGCGATCGACGAGGCGATGTGCCATCGCAAGATCCATGACAGTTCCTTTCATGTGGCGACCGTAATCGAATGAGCCGAGTATGCCGAGAACAACCGGTAGCGACCACCATTTCTAGTTAGAATCTGCCCCAACCCTACCGCAACTACGAGTAGCAACCCCTAATGGCCTGCCATTTCATGACAAATGTCGGTACGCACAACAGCCAAGAACCCTCTCAATATGTTGCGGTGGAATAGTTCCTGTTTGGCATAGCAGAGCCATAAACGGGAACTATTCCACCGCAACTTACTATTAGGCCACGCACTCGCAGAGTAGCTGCGGGTGCCTGGGGTAGGATGCGGCGTGCATTTTTTGGAGTATTCAGCAGCCGAGGGCACCTGCATACTGGATTTTGGGCGAAAGGCAGGCGCCATGGGCCGCATCCTGTAAAAAACGAGCGGCTCTTGAGGCGTTGGGGGCTCAGAATCAGGACTTTAAGCGCTGTTTTGTGCGCCCGCTCCCGCACACGCGGGCTCCGGGATGCTGAATACTCCGGAATTTGCACGCCGCCCCCTGGGGTACCCGCGGGCAAAAAGCAACCGCCCCGCCGAAATATGCAATCGGCGGGTCGGTTTATGCAAAAATGCGGTTGTGGTACGTTACAGCTCGCTACGGCTTGAATCCCAGGCAGGTTACTCGGCGCTTTTGAGGGCGCCGACCATGTCGATCTTGTTGAGGGTACGATTGGTGGCGAGGTTGACGATAAACGTAAAGCCAAAGGAAAGCACCACGGCGAGCACGTAGCTTAGCGGCTCGACTTCGACGTCAAAGTACAGCGACGGCATCTGCAAAATGTACGTAAAACTCTCGGCCAGCAAGCCGCCCAGTGGCACGCCCAGCGCGGCGCCAATTGCCGTGAGGATCAACGTCTCCTTGTTGACGTAGTGGTGCACCTCGCCACGGCGGAAGCCCAGCACCTTGATGGTCGCCAGCTCGCGCTCGCGCTCGGAGATATTCGTGTTGGACAGCGTAAACACCACCACAAACGACAGACACGCCGCCATAAAGGTCACAAGCACCACGACCGAATTGATAATCGTAAAGTTCGCCTCGTAGTTCTGCCAATGTTCGGCCGTGCTCGAGATGGTGAGCCAACCGTCGCTCTTAAGCTTCTTGCTAAACGCAATCTGGTCGGCCGACGAGCCCTTAAGCAGCACAAAGACGCCGTTAAGGCGTGCGCTTCGGCCAAACGCGCGCTCATAGGTGCCCTGCGTCATGTAAAGCGTGTTGCCCAGATAGTTAAGCGAAATGTCGCTGACTTTGACCTTGGCGACGTTGAGCGACGAATCCTGGACGTGCGCCGTATCGCCCGGTTGAATCCCCAGCACCAGCTGTGAACTCTTACTCAGATACACGTCTCCGTCACGCAAAGACAGTGGCTCTTTGGACTCATCCTCAAGGCGAACATAGTCGTCCAGATCGTTCGTGCGGTCATCGGGCACCACGATCAGCTGCACGGTCTCGCTCTTTCCGCCGAATGTAAAGGTGACGTTGTCGGTCATAATCGGCAGCGTCGAAGTCACGGTCACGTCGGAATCCTTGGCTGCGCTTCGCTCGTCGAGCGCCGCGCACGTCTGCGAAAAATCGTCGGGATTGGCGACCGCCAGCAGATCGTAGCGTGTGATGTGGCCGTACTGCTTGGGCGAAAGCGCGACCGACGTGTCGCGGATACCCATACCGCAGATCACAAGCGCGGTGCAACCCGCGATGCCAAAGATGGTCATAAAGGCACGCTTTTTGTAGCGGAATAGGTTGCGTGCAGCGACCTTGTTCAAAAAGCCCATGCGGCGCCAGATAAAGCCGATGCGCTCGAGCAAGATGCGCGAGCCAGCGCGCGGGGCCTTGGGACGCATAAGCGAGGCCGGGGTCTCGGCCATCTCGTGGCGGCAGGCGATAATCGTGGCGCCCACCACGCCCACGGCAAACAGCGCCACCGAAACGATCGAGGACACGATGTCGTACGAAAGCAGCATCTGGGGCAGTGAGTACATGTCGTCGAACACCGTAAACAGGAACAGCGGCAGGCCCACAAAGCCGATGATATTGCCGAGCACGCCACCGATCAGACACGCCCACAGCGCGTAGTCCACGTATTTGGACAGGATGCGCCCGCGCGAATAACCGAGCGCCTTATACAGGCCGATGAGCGTGCGCTCCTCCTCGACCATACGCGTGGCGGTGGTGAGGCTGATGAGCACGGCGACGATAAAGAAGATGAACGGGAACACCGTGGCGATGGCCTCAATTGACGAGCTATCGCTCTCCACGCTCGAGTAGCTTGCGATATTGCCGCGGTCCTGGATGTACCAGGTGCATTCACCAAGGTCAGAGAGCTCGGCGCGGGCATCGGCAAACTGCTGGTCGGCGGCGGCACGGCGCTGGTCCAGGTCGGCTTGCGCCTGCGCACGCTCGTCGCTGCCCTCGGCCATGCGATTGATGTTGTCCTGCTCAATCCCAAAGAGCATATTCGCCTGGCGCTCGGCCGCATCCAAGCTTGCCGGCGTGTCGACCGTCAGTTCCTGAGCGCGCGCCTTCTCACGCTCCTCGCGGATCTTCTCGATATTGCCCTTGACCTCATTGATCTTTGCCGCGTAGGAATCCGAATAGGAGTTGAGGCTCTTGGCTCCCTCGACGATCACGTGGACCGCGGAGTAGGAAGAAGATGTCGCGGCATCCTCGCTCACATAGAACTTATAGTCCGCCGCCGAAGCAGCGCGAAAGGCGTTGACTGTCGAGTCAGAACTTACATCAGTGGGGTCGAGGACCTCTGCCGTAATGGTGTAATCGCCCGCGGCAAACTGGTCCTTGGCGCTTTGATTGGACGAGCTCGCGTCATTGGCGGCAAAACTCACCGTATCGCCGATTTTCTTGCCCGATGCCTTCAGGAACTTCGAAGTCACCGCGACTTCATCGGCGCTCTCGGGCAAATCGCCGTTCACGAGCACCGGCTGATCGATGTTCTCCTTGGAGAGACTTTGCACGACCACGCGCTCGCGCGTTGTGCCCACGGCGGTGTAGGCGGTCTCGGCGTAGATGCCCTCGGCCGTCTCGACACCATCGACCTCTTGGATGGCATCGAGATCATCGTCAGTCAGGCCATAGGTCGACTGCACGTTAATGTCATAGACATTTTGCTGGTCGAAGTAGGCGTCAACCGAATCGCACAGGTCCTCGCAACCCGCCTTAAGACCGCACATCACGCTCACACCGAGCGCGGTGATGACCACGATTGACAAGAAGCGCTTAAGACTGCCTCGGATTGTGCGGTAGATGCCACGGCGAAAAACCGTCGGCACCATATCGTTTGAGCTTTGGGCAGTGCGGTAGGTCGTAAAATCCTGCTCGCACTCCGTGTTCTGCGCGTCGCGGCGTAGGCTGTTTTGGCGGTCCTGATCCATGGGCGCTACCACTCGATCGTCTCGATAGGCACGGGATTTTGCTGGACCGTCTCGCTCTCCACGCGACCGCTCTTAAAGCGAATCAGGCGATCGGCCATGGGCGCGAGCGCGGAGTTGTGCGTGATAATAATGACCGTAATGCCCTGCTTGCGGCAGGTGTCCTGCAGCAACTGCAAAATCTGCTTACCGGTTTTGTAGTCGAGCGCGCCCGTGGGCTCGTCGCACAGGAGCAGCTTGGGGTTCTTTGCCAGTGCGCGGGCGATGGACACGCGCTGCTGCTCGCCGCCCGAAAGCTGCGCCGGAAAGTTAGCGAGGCGGTCGCCCAGGCCAACCTGACGAAGCGTCTGTTCGGCATCGAGCGAATCGGGGCAGATTTGCGCCGCAAGCTCGACGTTTTCGAGCGCCGTCAGGTTGGGGACCAGATTGTAGAACTGAAAGACAAAGCCGACGTCGGCGCGGCGGTATTCCACAAGCTGTGCCTCGTTGGCGGAGCTCACGTCGCGCCCGTCCACCGTCACGGTGCCGGAGGTCGCCGTATCCATGCCGCCCAGGATGTTGAGCGCCGTGGTCTTGCCGGCACCCGAAGCACCCAGAATGATGGCGAGCTCGCCGCGCTCAACGGTAAAGCTCGCGCCGTCGAGCGCGTGAATGCGGGCATCGCCCTCGCCGTATGCTTTGATGACGTCTTTAAATTCGATATAGGCCATCGATCGGTTCCCATCTGGTCGGATAACTCTTTAGTATTACCCATTTCGCACCGACCAAAAAGGGACAGGTTTATTTTGGCGGGTTTTATATGGGAAAACGGGGAACGCAGACGGACGCCGGGGAGGCAGAGAAATCATCGATTGGGTCAGGCCGACCGCCAAACACAACGCACGCATCTCAATCTGTCAGCCAAATCATTCGAACAGCTGTTCGTTTCTATGATATGATTCAGCTATCTAAGCAGGCCAATACGCAGAAAGGCGGCCAACATGGCGTTCGACTTTAAGAAGGAATGCAAGGAGTTCTACAAACCTGCAAGCAAGCCGAGTATCGTAACTGTCCCGCCTATGAGCTACGTTGCCGTTCGCGGAAAGGGCGACCCAAATACCGAAGGTGGCGAGTATCAAAACGCCCTGCCGCTGCTTTACGGCATCGCCTATACCGTCAAGATGTCGAAGAAAGGCTCAAGGAGTATCGAGGGCTATTTCGACTTTGTGGTACCGCCGCTCGAGGGTTTCTGGTGGCAAGACTCCCCGAGCGGCGACATCGATTATGTACGCAAGGACGATTTCAACTTTATCTCGTGTATCCGCCTGCCCGATTTCGTCACCCGAGATGACTTTGACTGGGCAGTCGCGGAAGCCACGAACAAAAAGAAACTGGACTTTTCCGCCGTCGAGCTGCTTAAAGTTGACGAGGGTCTCTGCGTTCAATGCATGCACACCGGGCCCTACGACAACGAACCGGCGACCGTAAACGCTATGCATGAATACACGACCGAGCAGGGCTATGTCCCCGACTTCTCAGATACCCGTTTACATCACGAAATCTATCTCTCCGATCCACGCAAGTGTGCGCCGGAGAAACTAAAGACCGTGGTTCGTCATCCTATCAAGCGCGCTGAATAGCGTGGAGCGCCGTCCCGCGCATCAGGTTTTAGGCCAGGCAATCAGCCGCTCCAAGGTCATCTGGCAGCTTCCTTGACGCAGGTCATCGTATCTTATAATTTTATGTCTCTAAAGCTGGAAAGCCTCTCAACGATGCGCAACTCCAGCTCTTTTTATATCAAGAGGCTTAAATGAAATACCAGAAGTCGTGGATATCCATCAACGAACAGATAGCACTATTGACAGAAAACAAGGGTCTTAAGTGCTCTAATCAAAGCGAACTCGAGCGAGCTTTGGTCGAAGTCGGCTACTACAGGCAAAGTACTCGAGCGTTACTCCTCGTACGCGCCCTCAAGCCGCAGCAGCCACTCCTTACGGTCGAGACCGCCGGCATATCCATTGAGCGACCCGTCGGCCGCCACCACGCGATGGCACGGCACGATAATCGAAATGGGATTACGCGCAACCGCAGCCCCCACCGCACGAGGAGACACAACGGGATCCTCGTTCCCCGGTACCCGATGGCGGGCGGCAACACGCTGGGCGATCTCACCATACGTGGCGACCTCGCCACGCGGAATAGAAAGCAGTTCGTACCAGACTTCACGCTGAAACGCCGTACCAATCATATGCAACGGCGGCGTAAACCGAGGTTCCTGCCCTGCAAAATAAGCATTCAGCCAAGCCCAGGAACGCTCAAGCACCGAAGAGGCCGCGCCATTTGTCGGACTCACCGACGACATGCCACCAATACCTGAAACCGCATCGGCACCTTCGATATGCTCGACATCTTCTTTGAGAAGCGTGGAGCCAAAATGCTCCTGCCCCTCAAACCAAAGCCCTGTCAAACCGCGGCCATCAGCGGCAAGCAAGATTTCGCCCAAAGGCGAAGGAAACGTCGTCGTGACCACCAGCGGCTCCTTTCAAAACTCCGCAACATAATACCGCGAATTGTGCAGACAACCCCAATCGACCCCAAAGTCACCCAAGGCAGCAGGCGCGCAGCGCCGCAGCTGCCGCACGACCCCAAAGTCCCCGCAGGCAGCAGGCGCAACGCGCCGCAGCTGCCGGCCGCGCCCCACAGTCCCAAAAGGCGGCAGGCGCACAGCGCCGAGGCCGCCGCCGGGACCAGGGCCCGCAACAGCCACGCGCCCCCACATCAGCCCAGCGGCCTCAACCAACAACGGCCCCATCGCAGGCCGCTTGCAGCAGCGTCACCGCAGGCGGGGGCCGGGCTCAGTTTTCAGAACACTCCGCAGACCAGTGCGGCGCCTTGTCCGCGGCTCCGAAGGAGCAGGACAAGGCGCCACACATGGTCGAGGACGTTCTGAAAACTAAGCCCGGCCCCGCCGGACAGGTCAACCTACTCGCAGAGCAGCTTAGCGATCTGGACGGCGTTGGTTGCCGCGCCCTTACGGATTTGGTCGCCGCAGCACCAGAAGGTGATACCGCGCGCAGCCTCGGGGTTCGAGATGTCGCGACGCACGCGACCGACCCAGATCAGGTCCTGGTCGGACGTATCCATCGGCATGGGGAAGCGATCGTGTGCATCCTCAGCGCTCATGTCGTCAACCAGCTTCACTCCCGGAGCGGCAGCCAGCGCAGCACGGGCCTCCTCAACCGTAATATCGCGCTCAAACTCGAGCGTAATGCTCTCGGAGTGCGAGCGCAGCACGGGCACGCGCACGCAGGTGCAGTTCACGCGCAGCTCGGGCAGATGCATGATCTTGCGGCCCTCGTTTTGCAGCTTCATCTCCTCGGAGGTAAAGCCCTCCTCCTTGACGCCGCCAATCTGCGGAATCAGGTTGCTCGCCAGCTGGGCGGCAAACGCGCGCGGCTCGGGAATCTCCTCGCCACGGCCCAGGGCGGCCAGCTGAGCCTCGAGCTCGGCCATACCGGGCGCGCCAGCACCCGAAGCCGCCTGATACGTCGAGACGATCATGCGCTTCACGCCGGCGAGCTGATGCAGCGGCCACGTGGGAACCAGGCCGATGATGGTCGCGCAGTTGGGATTGGCGATAAGGCCGTGATGCCACTTGATATCATCGGCATTGATCTCGGGCACGACCAGCGGCACCTCGGGATCCATGCGGAAGGCATGGCTGTTGTCGACCACGACGGCGCCGCGCTTAACGGCCTCGGGCAGCAGCTCCTTCGCGATGTCGTCGCCGGCGGCGCCAAGCACGATGTCACAGCCCTCAAAGGCCTCGGGACAAGCCTCTTCGATCACGATTTGCTCGCCGCGGAACTCGACGGTCTTGCCCGCAGAACGCGCGCTCGCCAGCAGCTTGAGCTTACCGACCGGAAACTCCTGCTCGTTGAGGCACTCGAGCATTTGGGTGCCCACGGCTCCCGTCGCGCCCAAAATAGCAACCGTGTACTGTTTCATGCTTCCCCCTTTAAAGGTTGTGGCTTTTGCCCGCAAGCCGAGCAGGCCGATTATTGTTGCCAGTGTATACAAGAACGGGGCGGGCACGAAACCCGCCCCGTCGAAACGAAACCGAAACGAAACGCCCCGCTGTAGATTTTTGAGACATGACCCCAAAATCTTCCGAGCAGTCGCTACTTTTTGAGCGCGGCCAGGGCGGGATCGACCGGCGCGGGGGCCTCTAGGTCGGAGACCTTCACAATGCCGTTCTCATCGGAGAAGGCACGGTAAATGGTCCGAATCGCCAGGTCGAAGTCCTTCTCCTCGACACCGATAATGATGTTGATCTCGTCGCAGCTCTGCGAAATCATACGCACGCTCACGCCGGCCTGGCCAAGCATGCCAAACAGATGGCCCGAGATACCTGCGCGGCCGCGCAGGTTACGGCCGACAGTCGCGATGAGCGCCAAGCCCTCAACAACCTCGATCTCGAGCGGCTCGACCTCCTGCTGGATGTCGCCCACGAGCGAGTACAGCGAATCGTGAACGTCCTGCTCCTGCACCACGGCGCCAAAGCGGTCGACACCGGTGGGCATGTGCTCGACGGAAACGTCATAGCGCTCGAAGACCGAAAGCGCGCGGCGCATAAAACCGACACGGGGTTTGGTGCGGTCGCGGGCAACGTTGATGGCGACAAAACCGCGCTTGCCGGTCACACCGGTAATGATGGGCTCCGCCTCGCCCTCATCAGCCGTCTCGCTAATGATGGTGCCGGGGTCCTGCGGCGCATTGGTGTTCTTGATGACCAGCGGAATACCCGCCTCACGCACAGGGAACACGGCCTCCTCGTGCAGGACGCTTGCGCCCATGTACGAAAGCTCGCGCAGCTCCTCGTAGGTAACGCGGGCGATGGGCTGAGCCTCGGGCACGATGCGCGGATCGGCAGAGTAGAAACCCGAGACGTCGGTCCAGTTCTCGTACAGATCGGCGCCCAGGCACTTGGCCAGAATCGAGCCCGAGATATCGCCGCCGCCACGATCGAGCAGCTTGATCTGGCCCTCACGCGTCGCGCCGTAGAAACCGGGCATAACAAAGCCGCCCTGCTGGCCGTACTCCTGCACCAGCTCGGAGGTGCGATTCATGCTGAGCGTACCGTCGTGATGGAACGCCACAACCGTCGCGGCGTCCAGGAACGGTAAGCCCAGGTACTCGGCCATCAGGCGGGCGGTAAAGTACTCGCCACGGCTCACAAGCTCCTCGGTGGAGTAGCCGCCCGAGCGGGCGCGCTCGGCAAAGGCCGCGAACTCCTCACGGATGGGATAGGTGAGCTCCAGCTCGTCAGCGATATCAAAATAGCGCTGGCCAATGTCCTCGAGCAGCTCCTCACACGACACGTGGTACTTGACGTGCGCGTTGACCAAGTAGAGCAGGTCGGTCACCTTGGTGTCGCCCTTAAAGCGGCGACCGCAGGCAGAAACCACCACAAAACGGCGGGCAGGGTCGGCGTCGACAACGGCCTTGATCTTCTTGAAGTGTTCGGCGTCGGCGACCGACGAGCCGCCAAACTTGGCAATCTTAATCATGGGCTTGAGGTTACCTTTCTAAAAAGCCTCTGCGAACCTACTTTGTGCGCTCTGATACCATGGTTTCACCGATTGGGACCAAGGCATCCGAGGAGCAGTGTTATATGGGAACTTATCATAGTACACGAGGACGCACTTTATCGTGCTCAAGTAAGGTGGCAATCCGTACCGGCATCGCTCCCGACGGGGGTTTGTTTGTCTCGGACGAGCTCGGCACCCAGCAGGTCGATATCAGCTCGCTTGCAGATAAATCGTACTTTGAAATCGCTCAAGATGTGTTGGGAATGTTACTGAATGATTACACGGCCGAAGAAATTTCGGCGTGTGTCGACGAGGCGTACCGCGGCACATTCGCGAGCGAAGAGGTCACGCCGCTTGTCAAACTCGACGCCGCACCGGGCGCCGACGCCCCTCAGACCTATGTGATGGAGCTCTTTGGCGGCCCCACGAGCGCCTTTAAGGACGTCGCTCTGCAGATGCTCCCCCGCCTCATGGCCCGCACCTCCGCCAAGGACGGCGGCGCCGAGCGCATCATGATCGTCACCGCCACGTCGGGCGACACCGGCAAGGCCGCACTCGCCGGTTTTGCCAACGCTCCGGGCACGGGTATTACCGTCTTTTATCCCGAAGGCAAAGTCAGCCGCGTCCAGAACCTGCAGATGTCCACGCAGGAGGGCGACAACGTCGCCGTCTGCGGCATCCGCGGCAACTTTGACGACGCCCAGAGCGCCGTCAAGCGCATCTTTGCCGATAAGGAGCTTGCCGAGCGTCTTGAGTCCGCCGGCACGGTGCTTTCAAGCGCCAACTCGATCAACGTCGGTCGCCTGGTGCCGCAGGTCGTCTACTACTTTGCCGCCTATGCGCAGCTGCTGCGCGCCGGCGCCATCGAGGCCGGCGACGCCGTGGAGTTCTGCGTACCGACCGGCAACTTTGGCGATATCCTGGCCGGCTACTATGCCAAGCGCATGGGTCTGCCCGTCGCCAAGCTCATCGTCGCGAGCGACAAGAACAACGTGCTTGCCGACTTCCTGACCACCGGCGTCTACGACCGTAACCGCCCGTTCTTCACGACCATCTCGCCGTCGATGGACATCCTTATTAGCTCCAACCTGGAACGCATGCTGTACTTCCTGTCCGACGGCGACTGCGAGCTCGTTGCCGGCCTTATGGAGCAGCTTGCCCAGACCGGCCGCTACGAGGTGCCCGCCGAGCTGCTGGCCAAGATCCAGAGCGTGTTTGGCTGCGGCTGGGCCAGCGAGGACGAGGTCCGTGCTGCCATCAAGAGCTGCTGGGATGCGAACGGCTACGTGATCGACCCGCACACCGCCTGCGGCTATCACGTCTTTGAAAAGGTTGCTCCCGCCGAGGGCGCCAAGGCCCGCGTGCTGCTTTCGACCGCAAGCCCCTACAAGTTCCCACGCGCCTGCTGCGACGCCCTGGGCCTCGACGTTCCCGAGGACGACTTTGAGGCTATGCGCGTGCTCGAGCAGGCAACCAATACGGTCGCTCCGACCCAGCTCGCCGAACTCGAGTCCAAGCCCGTCCGCTTCGAAGACGTCTGCGACGTTGCCGACATGGCCAACTACGTAGAGCAGGCTGCAAAAAAGATGGCTACCAACTAAACCCCTTATTAAGCGCCGGCGAAAGCCGGCGCACCTTCTTTCATCAGATAACCCCCGGGATGATGACGAACTGACATGCGGGTCTGCCTGTTTAGTTCGTCGCGAGTTCCGCACGAGCCGGAAAGCACTTAATGTGCTTTCCGAGCGAGCCAGGACTGCCCGAGCAGCGAACTAAACAGGCAGACCGCCCAGGAGATTCCCATGATCAAGATCACCGTCCCAGCAACCAGCGCAAACCTAGGCATTGGCTACGACACCCTCGGCATGGCCGTCAGCCTCTACTCGCACTTTACCTTCGAGCGCGCCGATAAGCTCACCATCACCGGATGCCCCGAGGAGTTCCAAAACGAGAACAACCTGGTCTACGTCAGCTTTGTCGATGCGCTGGCCGCATGGGGCGAGCCTGCCTTCCCCGTCGCCATTGACATTCAGACTGACGTTCCCGTCGCCCGTGGCCTGGGCTCCAGCTCCACCTGCGTCGTCGCCGGCATTATGGCGGCCGCCGCGCTGACGGGCCACACCGTCGACCGCGCCGAGCTCGTCCGCATTGCCACCGAGGTCGAGGGCCATCCCGATAACGTCGCCCCCGCTATCCTGGGCGGCGCCGTCTGCTCCTTTACGCCGACCGATTCGCTCCCCCAGTGCCTGCGCTACGAGGTGAGCGACCGCTTGCGTTTTATTACCGTGATTCCACCTTACGAGGTACACACGAGTGAGGCACGCAAGGTCGTGCCGCAGGAGATTCCGCTCTCCACCGCCGTGTGGCAGATGGGCCGCATCGCCGGCATGACGCGCGGTCTGGAGACCGGCGACCTTGACCTGATTGCCGCCGCCAACGACGACCGCATCCAGGAGCCCTATCGCCGCCGCCTCATCCCCGACTACAACGCCGTGCGCGACACCTGCCTTAACGGCGGTGCCAAGACCATCTGGATCAGCGGTTCGGGCTCGACCCTCATGGCTGTGACCGACGATACCATCGTGGCAAAGTTCCTGCAGGTCAAGCTGCGCGAGCAGTTTCCTAAGTGTGATACGCATATTCTGACGTGCGACACCGAGGGCGCTCAAATCGAGTACCTGTAGGCATCGCCGGTCGACCCCACCGAGCCGCCCAAGGGCATCCCCTTAATAACGTCCTCGCACTTGAGGCCCGCTTATCCTGCTCCTTCGGAGCCGTGGATAAGCGGGCCTCGTGCTGCGGAATGTTTTTAAGGGGATGCCCTTGGGCGGCCCTACAACAACATTGCCGGCGATGTCTACAGGGACCCACGCTTTGAAAGGGCGCCAGGCTGATAGTTTTGTTTTTTATTGATAGGGGCTCTTGCTAGGCTGGAGCCCTTACTAGAGGCAAGCCTCGGCGATGCGCTTTTTGAGTTCGTCGATGCCGGTGCCGGTTTGGGAGCTTGTGATGATTACGTTTTCGGCCGGGACGTTGAGCTGCTTTTTGATGGCTGCTGCCTGGCGGGCCTGCTGGGTGCGGCTGAGCTTGTCGGCTTTGGTGAGGCAAACGATAAAGTTGAACTCGTTGCCCTGCAGGTAGTCGATCATGTCATGGTCGAGCTTGCTGGGGTCGTGACGAATGTCCACCAGTGAGACGACCAAGTTAAAGCTGCGCTCGGAGTCGAAAAAGTCGCCGATAAGTTCTGCCCAACGGTCACGCTCGGCCTTGGAACGACGGGCGAAACCATAGCCCGGCAGGTCCACAAAGTGCACGTCGTCGGCCTCGAAGAAGTTGATGTTGCTCGTCTTGCCCGGCGTGCTCGAAACCTTGACAAGGTTCTTGCGTCCAAAGAGCTTGTTCATAATCGACGACTTGCCCACGTTGGAGCGGCCGACAAAGCTCACCTCGGGGCAGGTGGACTCGGGAATCTGCGAAACCTTGCCATAGCTGGCAACGAACTTGGCAAGCTGGTAGTTAATGGAATCGGCCATGGACACTCCTTGGTCGTAGGTTTTTACAAATAGACGCGCTATTGCGCAGCGGCAATGCGGCGGACGATATCGAGCGTGATGTCACTTGCGACACGCGCGTACTCGAACAGATCGAACTCTCGGTCGCAAATTGCATCGTACGCCTCGTCACAATTATCGCTGATAGCGCGCAACACCAGGCAATCGACACCATTTTTGGTTGCGACATGGGCAATCGCCGCGCCCTCCATGCCGACACAATCGGCATGCGTCGCCTCGATAGCGTCGTTGCGCATGGCGGCGCCCGTCACAAAACGGTTACCCGTGGCAATCGTGCCGACCAGGAACTGCTTGGTGCCCTCATTCGAAGCGACTGCATTTGTCGAAGCGTCAACAAACCCACGCTCAGCAAGCACGTCGGCGGCAATATCGACCAGCGCGGGCGTCGAGCCAAACTCCTCGAGCCCCGGTGCGGACTCGGCGATAAGCGCGGTATCGGTATCCAGATAGCGTAGGCGTTTGCCAATGACCACGTCGTCGATATGGAGCTTGGGGTTCAAACCGCCCGCAATGCCCGAAAACACAACAGCCTGCGGAGCATACTTGCTAATGAGGTGCTGTGTTGCAGCGGCGGCGTTCACCGTGCCCATGCCCGCCGTTGTGGCGACAACTGTCAGGCCGTCGAGCTCACCGCTCACAACGGTCAAGCCTGCCTCCCGTGCCTCGCAAACGTCGCTCAGCTCTTCCTTAATCTGCATGATCTCTTTTTCGAGCGCACCGATAATCGCGATGGTAGCCATACCATTCCCCAAACCTATACGAAATTCTCAACCAAGGTATGGTACCAGCATTTTGTTTGACCTCGCCAAACGAACACGCTAAGCCAGTGCAGCTCGCGTATCAAACAGAGCCTTTGCAATCGCGGCCGTAACCTCGCTCGAACGGTCACTCCATGGCATCGATGTCATGACGCTCATGACATAGGTACGGCCATCGATGTCGATGAGGCCTGCATCGCATGTCGAATAGTAGCCGTCCTCGCTGATCCAACCCGCTTTGTTGCGCACCAAGACCTGATCGTCCGCAATGCCATCGCGAATAAACGAGCGCGATGTTGATGCCAGAAGGCCCGACAACCACTGTGAAGTCTCGGTATCCATGCTCAGATACTCGCTCATCTCACGCCATAACCTCGCAGAAGTGCGCGGGCAGTAGGTCGGAAAATCACTCATCGGATCCAGTGCCGTTTCGTCATCAACACCCAGATTGGCAATCCAATCCTCATAGCCATCATGGTCAAACGCCGCGCGTAACGCAATAAACGAATCGTTGTCTGAATAAACGACCGCAGCCTCGATCAAGTCGCGTACCGTCTGCCAACCCATGTTGTAGCCACCATAGGTGCCAAGGGAGTCATCGGGTGAAACCTGGCCCGTCTCGACCAGAGATTCGCAAATGTACAACGCATAGAGTGCCTTGTAGCTACTCGCACCGTACACCTCGACATCAGCGTTATACGTCACGCCCTTACCGCTCGACAGGTCGTAAAACACCACGCCCACATCGCCCAGCTCCTGCGCCTGGTCAAGCGCATTCTGGAGTGCGGCGAGGTTCTCATCCTCCAGGGCGAGGATCTGGTCATCAACCAGTGAGAAGGTCTGCACGGTATCGCCTGAGGGAATATCGTTAAAGTCCGCCTTCGAAAGCCCCGTCTTGAGGTTCGCTGTCGACAGGGTTTGACTTGCGGTGACTTTAGATTCAGAGACCTTTTTGTTTTGCGTCTGTACCGTTGACGCATCTGAATGTGCCATTCGCTCCGATGCGTAGGTTTTGGCGGTAATTCCGAGGATAATAACCGCCGACGTTAGCATCCCAATGGCGGCAATCTTCCTCACGCGGATGCGAGTGTCGGCAAGGCCACGCGAAGACGCGTCCTTCGTCTTATATCTGCTGCCATGCTGCGGCACATACTCATCCCGCGATGCGATGTTTCGCACGTGGTCTCCTGATTGCTACCGTTTATATACGAGCAGCATGATACCGAGCAGGCATTTCTTTCCAAAGATATTCAGTGGCGTTTAAGGTGTCTTTAAAGAAACCACAAGCGTTTCTATGCATTTTTGCCAATTCTGTTGCACATCTCTACCCAAAACGCAGTTGCGGTGAAATAGTTCCTGTTTGGACGGCATAAGCCGAAAAACAAGAACTATTCCACCGCAACTTGACGGGGCTCTTTAGCAATCAACTAGGTGCCCAGGGGCACTCATTTAAGTCTGTCCCCAATGAGTGCCCTTGGGGAGCGAAAATGGCCCGCTAGCCAATGGCGTTTTTGAGTTCCGCGCGGCGCTTTTTCATGCCCATCATGACGGCATTGCGCAGCTCGGGCATGCGCGCGGTATCCATCTGGGGCACGCCGTCGAGCTTATAGGGAATGCCCAGTTGCTCGTACTTGACGACACCCATCGTGTGATACGGCAGCATTTCCAGGCCCACCACGTTGTGCCATGGAGCGATGAGGCGACCGAGCTTCTCGCACTCCTCCACCGTGTCGGTAATGCCCGGCACAACCACGTGGCGGATAACGACCTTGATCTTGCGACGTGCAAGCTCATCGCCAAACGCCAGGATGCGTGCGGGATCACAACCGGTCAGCTTTTTATGCTCGACCGGGTCGGCATGCTTAATATCGAGCAGTACCATGTCGGTCTCGTTGAGCACGGCATCGAACTTCTCGGGATGCTGAGGGTCGAAGGCGTAGCCACAGCTATCCAGGCAGGTATGCACACGACCATCGGGGTTGTTGTGCATTGCACGGAACAGATCGGCCAAAAACTCGGGCTGCAGAAGCGGCTCGCCGCCCGAAACCGTAATTCCGCCGCTGCGATAGAACTCGTGGTTACTCTGGAACTCATCCATGAGGTGCTCGACGGTCACCATCGTGCCGCCGTTGACCGACCAGGTATCGGGATTGTGGCAATACGCGCAGCGCATGGGACAGCCCTGAACAA
>ERZ1032665.83-NODE-83-length-17339-cov-18.255439_pt1 | contig 17339 bp, 9 predicted proteins | sample MGYA00517875_ERZ1032665 | MGnify/ENA primary metagenome ERZ1032665 (study PRJEB33719, sample SAMN04261402) | wastewater metagenome | biome: periurban shantytown; feature: human; material: feces | host: Homo sapiens | place: Peru: Lima | collected 2013-01-03 ... | reverse complement strand
GGACGTTCCTTTTCTGCCGGCACCCAGGGACACTCCTTGCTCTGGCCCCTTTGCACCAATCATGAGTTACGGTGAAATAGGGGCTGAAAAGCCGCTCAAAAGGCCAAAACAGTCCGTATTCCACCGCAGCTTCAAAACGTTGGTGCATATGAACCTGTCCCCCTTGCACCAAAAAGGGCCCCGAGCAAAACATGCCCGGAGCCCTCTGGTCGCCTCGACTTACCGCGCGACACGTGTGTTACTTGCGCTTGCCGCCGCCGTCGCCGGGACGACGGGAGCTGCCGCCGCGCTTGCCGCCACGGCTGTTGCCATAGCTGCCACGGTTATCGCGACCGCCGGCGCGGCCGCCACGGGAGCCGGCCTGGTTGCCGCCGCGACCACCACGGTAGCCGCCGCGACGCTCTTCGCGGGTATCGTCGTAGTTGCGCCAGTCATCGCGACGATCGCGGCTGGCACGAGGGTCGCGACGATCGCGCGACTCATTCGAACGACCGGAGCCGCTGCGGCCACCGTTACCGCGGGCGCCTTCACGACGCTCAGTGCCGCGGCTACCGCGCTCACCACGGCCTTCGCCGCCACGGCGCTCATCACGGCCACCGCGCTCGCCATCGCGACCGGAGCGACGACGGTCGCCCGAGCCACGCTTGCCGCCGCGCGAACCGCGACCCTCGTCCTCGCGCTCAACACGACGACGACCGCCACGGTCCTCGTCCTCGCGGCGACGGCGGTGTGCCTCGCCCTGGAACTGCTTGGCACGGCGCTCGGCACGGTTGCCGCGCGGGGCCTGCTCGATGGCACCAGCACCGGCGCGCTCCTCGGCAGCCACCTCGCGAGCCACGCTCTCCACGGCCTCGTCCACGCGAGCCTGAACGCCCTCGCGCACGCGGGTCTTGCCGCCGCGCTTGGGACGGCTCGGACGCTCGCCGTCGCCGCGACGCTCGTCGCGACCGCGGTTGGAACGACCGGCCACATCGCCGTAGTCATCGCCGTTGCGCTTGCCGTCGCGACGTGCCTGCTCAAGCTTCTTCTTGCTCTTGGACTTGCCGCGCTTGGTCTTCTTCTTCACCTTGAAGGCCGCAGGGTCGCGCTCGGGGTCAACCGCGGGCGGATTGGGACCCACATGCAGGTCGCCGGCCTCGTAGATGTCGGCCGTCTTGTCCATGAGCTTCTCGATCTCGTAGAACTCATCGACATCCTGCTCGGTCACAAACGTGATGGCCCAGCCCAGCTCACCGGCGCGGCCCGTACGGCCAATACGGTGGATGTAGTCGGTCGGCTCGGCCGGCACGTCAAAGTTCACGACGTAGCGCACGTCGCTGATGTCGATACCGCGGGCGAGGACATCGGTTGCCACCAACACGTCGACGGTGCCGTCGCGGAAGGCAGAAAGCGCGCGCTCGCGCTGCGCCTGGCTGCGGTTGCCGTGAATCGCGGCGGCCTTGATGCCCTTGCGCTCCAGGCGACGGCAGCAGCTGTCGGCGCGGTGCTTGGTGCGCATAAAGACGATGGTGCGCTCCGGGCCCTCCTTCTTGAGGAACTCGGGCAGCAGGTTGTTCTTGGCCTCGATGGACACCGGGAACACAAACTGGTCGACGGTGTCGGCGGTCGACGTGGCGGGCGCGATCTCCACGCGGGCCGGGTCGCTCACCAGGTCGGTGATCTCGCCCACGGCCTCCTCGTCGAGCGTGGCCGAGAACAGCAGCGTCTGACGCTCGGCCGGGGTCTCGCGCACAATGCGGCGGACGGCGGGCAAAAAGCCCATGTCGAGCATACGGTCGGCCTCGTCGAGCACCAGCACCTTGACCTCGTCTAGGTGGCAGGCGCCCTGCTCGATCAGGTCGACCAGACGGCCCGGCGTGGCGACCAGGATGTCGCAGCCGTACTTGAGGGCCGCGGTCTGCGGCTTGTAGCTCACGCCGCCCACGACGGTCACGGCGACATGGCCGGTGACGTCGGCGATCTTGCTCGCAACCTCGTCGATCTGCTGGGCAAGCTCGCGCGTGGGGGTGATGACGAGCATCACGGGGCCGCGACCGTTGCCCTCGGGCTTCTTGGCGCCGCGACGGCGGTTGCGGCCGCCACGCTCGCGCACGGGCTTGGGCGGAGCGATGTGCTCCAGGTTGTTCATGGTCGGCAGCAAAAAGGCGGCCGTCTTGCCGGTGCCGGTCTGAGCGGCGGCAAGCAGGTCGCGGCCCTCGAGCACCACGGGGATCGAGCCGGCCTGCACGGGCGTGGGCGCCGTGTAACCAAGGTTCTCGATGGCACGAAGCATCTCGTCCGAAAGGCCCAGCTCGTCGAAGGCGGGCAGGCTCTCGGTCGCGGACTCGACGGTCTCGGCGGCGCTGGCCTCGTCGGCCGCATCAAAGGCAGCCTGGGTCATGGCCTCGCGGGCCTCGTCCAGAATCTCGGCGTCCGTGACGTCGGATACAGAATTACGCATATGTTGTTGTTCCTTATCTGCACGCGTTATGGGCACGGCATGCGGCCGCGCGAGCGTGCTTGGTAGTGCGCTAATACATACAAAAACAGGTGCGCACAGAGAGGACGTTGCTCAGCACGCTGGCGATCGCTTTGGCAGCCATATCACGCGCCGTCCAGACGCAGCGGCCCTAAGCGATGGAGCAGATTCGCCGCGGGTTAGTATACCCGTGCTTCGCATGCCCCCACGTAAACCACAGATGACAGGGCGGTCGGGGCCGAGCAGAGACTCCCCCGCCGGACAATGTCTCAATCTGCAACAGATACTCAGCAAAAACCGGCCTAACCGTTGCAGATTGAGATATACACAAATCTCGTAAAACAACATCTCAATCTATAATAGTTAGAGGTCATTTTCCCTGCTAGATGTTACAGATTGAGACGAAGGGCGGGGATGGTGCACCAACCCGGCAATCGACCCCCGCATCGGAATGTCTTACATTTCAACTTCTGCTGTACACCCCCAGGGGGTATGGGTGTATAGTATCAGCAGGTTAACAATTCAAACACCGAGCTACAGAAAGGAGAAGCCATGGCTCAAGAAAAGTTCGACGTGGGCGGCATGACGTGCGCCGCCTGCCAGGCACATGTGGACCGTGCCGTCAGTAAACTCGACGGCGTCCAAAACGTCGCGGTCAACCTGCTCGCCGGCTCCATGCTGGTCGACTATAACCCCACGCAGGTTACGACCGACGACATCTGCACCGCCGTCGACCGTGCGGGTTACTCGGCATCGCCCGTCAATGCGGGCACCGAAGCCGCCACAAGCGGCAGCGCGCAAGCCAGGTCCGGCGCCGCCCATATGGAGTCGCCGACCAAAAAGTTGGAGGCCGCCGCCTCTGCCATGCGCACCCGTCTCATCATCTCAATCATCTTTCTCATCCCACTGTTCTACATAGGTATGGGACATATGCTCGGCTGGCCGCTGCCCAGCATCTTCACCGACCACATCCACAGCATGACGCTCGCCCTCACCGAGCTTGTCCTGCTCATCCCCATCGTCTACGTCAACGACGCGTACTTTATCAACGGCTTCAAATCACTCGTGCACGGCGCGCCCACCATGGATGCTCTCATCGCCGTCGGAGCCACCGCATCGATCGCCTGGTCGCTCTATGCCATGTTTATCATGGCCGACCAGCTGGCCGCCGGGCAAGTCCACGATGCCATGACGACGGGCATGGACAACCTATATTTTGAGAGCGCTGGAACGATTCTGTCGCTCGTCACCGTGGGCAAATACCTCGAGACGCGCAGTAAGTCCAAGACCGGCGGCGCTATCGAGGCGCTCATCGATCTGGCGCCCAAGACCGCGACCGTCGTTGCCGACGATGGCACCGAAACCACCGTCGACGTCGACAGCATCCTTCCCGGCCAGGTCCTTCGCGTGCGCCCCGGAGAGTCCATCCCCGTCGATGGCGTGGTGCTCGAGGGCAGCTCGGCCGTGGACGAGAGCGCGCTCACCGGCGAGTCCATCCCCGTGGAAAAGACCGCCGGCGACACCGTCAACGCCGCCACCGTCAACCGCACGGGCTCGTTTACCTTCCGCGCCACACGCGTGGGCGCCGACACATCGCTTGCCAAGATCATCCAGCTCGTCGAGGACGCCAATGCCACCAAGGCGCCTATCGCCCGCCTGGCCGATAAGGTCGCCGGCGTGTTTGTGCCCGTGGTGTTTGTGATCTCGGCCGTGACTTTTGTGGCGTGGATGGCGCTCACCAGCAGCATCAACGAGGCGCTCACTTCCGCTGTCGCTGTGCTGGTGATCAGTTGTCCGTGTGCGCTCGGCCTGGCCACGCCCGTCGCCATTATGGTGGGCACCGGCAAGGGCGCCGAGATGGGCATCCTGTTTAAGAGCGCTGAGGCGCTGGAGAACCTGCGCAGCGTGGGCACCGTGGTGCTCGATAAGACGGGCACGGTCACCCGCGGCAAGCCGGCCGTGACCGACGTTGTGGTTGCCGCGCGCGCCGACGGCTCGCCCGCTATGAGTGAAAAGGCGTTACTGAAGCTCGCTGCCGCGCTGGAGCGCTCAAGCGAGCACCCGCTGGCCGAGGCGATTATGGCCGAGTGCGAGGCGCGCGGAATTGTCGCGCGCACGGTCGAGGACTTTGCCGCCGTGCCCGGGCGAGGCGTTACGGCTCGCGAAGGACAAAACGCCATCGCTGCCGGCAACGTGCGCCTGATGAACGAGCTGGGCGCGGAGGTGCCCGCCGGCGTTGCCGAGCAATTTGCCACCGAGGGCAAAACGCCGCTGTTCTTTGCCAAGAACGGCAAGCTTGTCGGTACCATCGCCGTGGCCGACGAGGTCAAAGAAACGAGCGCCGAGGCCATCGCCGCGCTGCGTTCGCTCGGCGTCGATGTGCGCATGCTCACCGGCGACAACCGCGTGACGGCCGAGGCCATCGCCCGCCGCGTGGGTCTCACCAGCGAACAGGTTATCGCCGACGTCCTGCCCGCCGACAAGGAGCGCCACGTGCGCGAACTGCAGGATGCGGGCGGCAAGGTCGCCATGGTGGGCGACGGCATCAACGACTCCCCCGCCCTGGCGCGCGCCGACGTGGGCCTTGCTATCGGCACCGGCGCCGACATCGCCAAGGAGGGCGCCGACGTGGTACTCATGCGCAGCGACCTCATGGACGTCGCCCGCGCCATCGAGCTGTCGCGCGCTACGATCCGCAACATCAAGCAGGACCTGTTCTGGGCGCTGTTCTACAACGGCATCGGCATTCCGCTAGCGGCGGGCGTGTTCTTCCCGCTCACCGGGTGGCAGCTCTCGCCGATGTTCGGCGCCGCGGCCATGAGCCTGTCGAGCGTATGTGTCGTAAGCAACGCTCTGCGCCTGAAATCCGTTAAGCCCAAGACGGCGCACTGATGCACCCGACCTTGCCCCTCAAACCGTCGCTCGCGTACCCAAGTACGCTTCGCTCCTCTTTCGGGGCAATCTCGGGCACCTCAGCGCACCTTTAAGATGACGCTGTTCACGACTAAACTGTCAGATAATCTCAATCGATAAGGAGTACACCCATGCGATACGCAATCAAGACTTCCGGCCTTATGTGCGGCCACTGCGACGCTACTGTCGAGACGGCACTGCTCAACGTGGCCGGCGTGACCGACGCCGACGCCGATCACGAGACCCAGACCGTCCAGGTTGAGTGCGCCGACACCGTGACCGCCGAGCAGCTCGCTGCCGCCGTCGAGGGCGCCGGCGAGAAGTTCCACGCCCTGTCCGTGACCGCCGCGTAGCAGCTACCAGAAGCATTCGACCCCATCGACCAGAAACGAGGACCCGCCATGATGGCAGACCACAAATCGGTGACCCGCATGCTCAAGACGGCACGCGGCCAGATCGACGGCATCTTGCGGATGGTCGATGAGGACCGCTACTGCGTCGATATTTCCACGCAGCTCATGGCAACGCAGGCGCTCATTGCGCGCATCAACGCCGATGTGCTCAAGGCGCATATCGAGGGCTGCGTGACTTCGGCAATCGAATCGGGCGACGAAGACCTCAAAGCCGCCAAGCTCGCCGAGATCGAACGCGTCGTCGACAAGCTCTCCAAGTAATTGGGGCATTGGGGACGGACTGCTTTGCACCTTCTTGGTGCATCGGGGACAGGTATGTTTGCACCACCTTGGTGCAGATTGACCTGTCCCCCTTGCTCTAAATCGGGTATAAAGGCGTGCAGCATATCGAACGAAAGGCAATTTGCATGAATGACTTTATGAAGGGTCGCAATGGCGCCGATGAACTCACCATCGTGATGGGTTTTGCCGGCATCGTCATCGCGATGATCGGATCGATAGCCCGTATCCAGTGGCTCAGCTGGATTGCCATCGCCGTAATCGTGATTGGCGTGCTGCGCGGCCTGTCCAAAAACATCGACGCACGTCGCAAGGAAAACGCGGCCTTTGTCGCCGCGACCGCTAACGTCCCCGGCCTGGGCAAGTTCGTAGCGAGCTTGGGTAGCGGCGCCGCGGCTGCCAACGCCTCGCGCACGACCGGTACCAGCAAGGAAGACTTTGAGCGTGCCAAGCGCACGGCCAAGAAGATGTGGAAGGGTCGCAAGACCACGGCCTATCTCAAGTGCCCCAACTGCGGCCAGATGCTCTCCGTCCCCAAGGGCAAAGGCAAGATCCGCGTCACCTGCCCCAAGTGCCACGCCAAGATGGAAACCCGCTCCTAGCTGCCATACCATGGGACAAATAAAAGCCGAGGCCTCGCACTGGGACCTCGGCTTTTTCTGATTATGACAAAAGGATTGTCCCTTTGTCGCATCGCCATATCGCGCGCTTACGCCACGCCATCGCGGGCAAGCTCCTCGGCCAACGCCTCGGCAGGCATGGCCATAATCGCGTCGAGCTCGGCGTCCACCTCGGGAATACGCTTCACCTTGAGCTTGCGCACCAGATCACCGCGACACATCACGTGCGTCGGATCACGCAGTGCGCACAGGTCATCGAGCGGGTTCTCGCGCGTCACCAGGATATCGGCGGCCTTGCCGCACTCGATTGTGCCGGTCTCGCCGCCCAGCCCCAGCAGCTCGGCATTGACCTGCGTGGCCGTATGCAGCGCGAAGGCGTTGCCCACGCCGACATACTTGGCAAAATAGGCCACCTCACGCCACATGTCGTACTGCGTCACGAACGGGCAGCTCGAGTCCGTGCCAAGGCCCACCTTAACGCCAGCTTCCAGTGCGGCACGGGCGCTCTCGATGATGCCCGAGCACACGATGTCACCGTTCTTCTTTTGTGTATCGGTCGAATGGGTCTTTTCCGGGTCGAGCAATACAAACGGCAGCGCCGGGCTGATAGTGCAGGTCACACTCGGCGCACGCCCCTCGAGCTGTGTGCCCGCGGCGCCACGATACAGCTCCAAGATTTCGGGTGTCAACGGAGCGCCGTGCTCAATCGTGTCAACGCCGGCCTCAAGCGCGGCCTTCACGCCCTCGGTACTCTCGACATGGGCCATAACCGGAAGGCCCATGTCGTGCGCTGCCTTGCATGCCGCCGCGGCAACCTCCACCGGCATACGCAGCACGCCCGGCTCGCCCACCTCGGTCGCATCGAACACGCCGCCCGTCACGAACAGCTTAATGACGTCGGCACCGCGCGCATACAGGTCGCGCACCTGTTCGGCTGCCTCGGCGGGACTGTTGGCCACCTGGGCGAACAGGCCCGCACCATGGCCGCCCGGCACCGTGACGCCCGTTCCCGGCGCCACCAGGCGAGGACCTTGATACTTGCCGGCATCGATAGCATCGCGCACGGCCAGATCGGCAAACAGCGGGTCGCCCGCGCCGCGCACCGTGGTCACGCCGCTTGCCAGCTGCTGCTGAGCGCTGCCCTTGAGGATATGGCGCACGATGGCGCGCCCCACGGGATTATCGAGCTTCTTCATCAGCGCGCCCGCATCGCCCGCCGAAACCGGTTTGCCCGAACCGCACAGATGCACATGCATATTGATGAGGCCCGGCATGAGATACGCCCCTGCCAGGTCGATGACCTCGGCGCCCGCCGGCGCCTGCGCCACGGCGCTCGGACCAATCCAGGTGATGATGCCACGCTCGACGGCCACGGCCATATCGGGCTGCGGCTCCATATGCTCCGAGCCATCCAAGACGGTCGCATTGATAAACAACGTGGGACGATCGGCAGACGCCATATCGAGCTCCTCCCTCACGATTAACATGAACATTTGTCCATTATCACCTAATGCAGCGACCTAAAGTCGAGCATATCGGTTAACGGAGGGAAGAGGGGATGTGGGGGACGGAATACGTTGCAGCCCCACCCCAGCAACATCAGGGGAATGTCTCGATCTCTAACAGTTACGGGCCCAAACAGCCGCCAAACGTTACAGATTGAGACAAAGTCAGGGCAGCAGAGCGACCCCAGTAACATCCCCTACTCCCACTCCTGCTCGTAGATGTTGAGCGACTTTACGTACCGCCCCTGGGCGCCCATGATGTCGCGGACCAGACGCAAGAAGAAACTGATGCACGAGGTGTCAAAGCCATCCTGCAGGTCCTCCGGATGCACCGCACCAGGCCCATCGACCGCCGTGTCACTCAGGCGTGCGATGTCATACAGATAGAGTTGTCCCGCCGTCAGCCAGACATCGTCGACGCAGGCGAGGCGCACCGCAATCGCGCCGTCGCTCCAATGCTCCTTTTGCACGATATGCGGGTCGTAGACATCAAAGCGACGGTCGGTGCGCGTATCCTTCAGCGCAACCATGCCGTTCGCAGGATCCTTGTCCAAAATGCCAAAGCGCGAGAAATACTGCGTGTCGCGCACCTGCTCGAGCCGCTTGAGCGAGGCAGGCGAAAGCGATGCCGGCGGCTCGTCAACATACAGCTCGAGCAGCGTCTTGCCATGGCGATAGGAGCGCTCGAAGAGCAGCCAATCGGTAAATGCCATGTTGTAGGCCATGATTTCGTTTTGCGAAGGCTCGGTGCAATAGCTGAGCCATGGGTCGACAATGATCTCGAACTGCTCGCGTGCCGGCTCCAAAAACTGGAACTTCCGCAGCATCCAAAAATGGGCCATGTCGGCAATATCGTTGCCGACGGCTTCGGCCAGATGCGCTCGGTCTAAAACTTGGTCAGTCATGGCATCCTCCTCAAACTGATGGACCTCAATTTGAGCTTACGAGGAGGGTGGGCAGCCACTGTCAGCACGGGCAAAATAGGCCTCCGGCTGCAAACCAGATGCTGACCAAACACTTGACGAAAAGCTTAACCGAAAATGCGCACCGCAACAAAACCGCAGGTAAACATAGACGGCCAACCCGCCCTTTTGAGCCAGATGCCCGCAGCCACCACAGAAACAACAGGTGACCACAGTCCAAGAAGTCGACAAATGAACACCCGTACGTCGACAAACGAGCAAATCGCTCGCAAAGAGTGTCCCCAACGACTAGACAAAAAAATGACTAGTCATTGGGGACGTTCTTAAATGACTACTTTACAGCTCCAGCGCATCGGCGACTTCGGCTGCGCAGGCCAGGGCATCGGCCATGGCGTTCACCACGAGCGAGCTGCCGTTGCGAGCATCACCCGCCACATACACCGGCGCGGCATCCGCGGCGACGCCGTCGACACGGGCCGCAAGGTGCGAGCCCTCGGCAGCCATCACCGGCAGCGGACGACCAGCGGTGGCAACAGGCACGCTCACTGCATCGAACACACCGTGCTCCGGGCCCGTAAAACCGCAGGCGATGAGCACCAGCTGGGCCGGCACCTCGTGCTCGGAGCCCGCGATGCGCTCGGGCTTGCCAGCCGACCAATCCAGATCGACCACGCGCAGGCCCGCGGCCGCGCCCTTCTTGTCCAACAGTACCTCGATCGTATCCACACCCCAAGCGCGCATCTCGCCGCCCATGGTAGCGATGGCCTCCTGCTGGCCGTAATCGGTCTTCTTCACGTTGGGCCACTGCGGCCAGGGGTTGCTCGCCGCGCGCGCATCAGGCGCCGCCGGCAAGAACTCAAACTGGCGCACGCTGCGCGCACCCTGACGTACCGCGGTGCCCACGCAGTCGTTACCGGTATCGCCGCCGCCAATGACCACAACGTCCAGGCCGCGCGCGTTCACCGCGGGGTCGCCGCCATCGAGCACCGAGACGGTCGAAGCCGTCAGGTAGTCCACGGCATACACCACGCCCGGGGCATCAATGTTCGCAGCCGAAAGCCCACGCGGAGCACGGGCGCCGGCAGCCACCACGACGGCGTCAAAGTCGTCGAGCTTGGCGGTAACCTTGGGATCGCTCACGTCGGCACTCAGCTCGAACACAATGCCCAGCTCGCGCATGAGCGCCACGCGACGCTCGACCACGGACTTCTCGAGCTTCATGTTGGGAATGCCGTACATGAGCAGACCGCCCGGGCGGTCGTCGCGCTCAAACACCGTCACGCGGGCGCCACGACGCGCAAGCTCCCATGCTGCCACCAGACCAGCGGGACCGGAGCCCACCACGGCAACCGTGGGTGCACCCTCCCCTGCCGGCTCAAAGCGGTGCGGACCGCCGTTGGCCCACTCATGGTCGCTAATCGCGCGCTCGTTGTCATGGATCGTTGTGGGCTGGCCATCGACCGAGCCCAGGTTGCATGCGGCCTCGCACAGCGCCGGGCACACGCGACTCGTGAACTCGGGCATGGGCGAGGTGAGCGACAGGCGCTCGGCAGCCTCGTCCCAACGGCCGCGGTACACCAGCTCGTTCCACTCGGGAATCAGGTTGTGCAGCGGACAGCCGCTCGGACGTGCCTTGCCAAAGCTCGCGCCCATCTGACAAAACGCCACACCGCACATCATGCAGCGACTCGCCTGGGCACGGCGCGCGTCGTCGTCGAGCTCCACGTACAGCGGATCGAAATCGCGGCTGCGCTCCTCCACGGGGCGCAGCTCGTGGGTCACGCGATCGATATCAAGAAAAGCACCGGGCTTACCCATGGCACTTACGCCTCCTTCTTGGTCGAAGCAACAGAGCTGGCGGCGGGTACAGCACCAGCGACACCACCCGCCACATCAAAGCGAGCAACATCCGCGGCACTCGCGCGGCCGGTCACAATGTCAAACGCCAGCTCCTCGGCCTGCGCATGCGTCTTGCCGACGGCCTCAGCGGCGGCGACAATCGCCAGCACGCGCTCGTACTCGGTCGGAATGACCTTCACAAAGTGCTTGCTCATCGTCTCAAAGCTGTAGAGCAGCTTAATGCCGCGCGGGCTCTGCGTCGCGTCCACGTGCTCCTGGATGAGCTCGCGAATCTGCGCCAGCTCGCCGGCCGTCGGGGCTTTAAGCTCAACGCTCTCGTGGTTCACACGGGCATCGAGCGTGCCGTACTGGTCAAAGACATAGGCCACGCCACCCGTCATGCCGGCGGCGAAGTTCTGCCCGACCTCGCCCAGGATGAGCGCCAGACCACCCGTCATGTACTCGCAGCCATGGTTGCCGCAGCCCTCGACCACCACGGTGGCGCCGGAGTTGCGTACGCCAAAGCGCTGGCCGGCCAGGCCGTTAATGAAGCCGCGGCCGCTCGTAGCGCCAAAGAACGCAACGTTGCCCACTATGATGTTCTCATCGAACTTGTAGGTCGCATGCGGGTTGGGGCGCACCGACACCTCGCCGCCCGAAAGGCCCTTGCCAAAGTAATCGTTGGCATCGCCGCACACGTTGAGCGTGATGCCGCGCGGCAGGAAGGCGCCAAAGCTCTGACCGGCCGAGCCATCGCAATCGATGGTGATGGAGCCGGCGGGCAGACCCTCGGGATGCGCCTTGGTCACCGCGTTGCCCAAGATAGTGCCGACGCAGCGGTTGACGTTGGCGATGTCGGCGCGGAAGCGAATAGGACGCAGGTGCGCACGGGCATCGGCCGTATAGGGCACAAACAGCGTGGAATCGAGCGTCTTGTCGAGCTCGCTATCCGCGGCCATCTGCGGCAGGAAGTGGCGACCGTCAGCACCCGGAATATGGGCACCAAACTCACAGGTCGCGCCCGCCAGGACGGGCGACAGATCGAGCAGGTTGGCCTTGCGGTTGCCCGGCACCTCGATCTGGCGCAGGCACTCGGGGTGTCCCACCATCTCGTCGACAGTGCGGAAGCCCAAGCTCGCCATGACCTCGCGCAGTTGCTCGGCAACAAAGAGCATAAAGTGCTCGACGTGCTCGGGCTTGCCGCGGAAGCCGTGACGCAGGCGGCAGTTTTGCGTGGCGATGCCGGCGGGGCAGGTATCCTGCTGGCAGTCGCGCTGCATGAGGCAGCCCATCGAGATGAGCGGCATGGTCGCAAAGCCAAACTCCTCGGCACCCAGCAGGCAGGCGACGGCAACATCGGTGCCGTCCATGAGCTTGCCGTCGGCCTCGAGCACCACGCGCGAGCGCAGGCCGTTTTGCAGCAGCGTCTGCTGGGCCTCGGCAAGACCGAGCTCCAGCGGCAGACCCGCGTGCCAGATGGAATCGCGTGCAGCGGCACCCGAGCCGCCGTTGTGGCCGCTGATCAAGATCTTGTCGGCAGCGCCCTTGGCCACACCGGTGGCGATGGTGCCGACGCCGGCCTCGCTGACCAGCTTGACCGACACGCGTGCGCCGGGGTTGGCGTTCTTAAGATCAAAGATAAGCTCTGCCAGGTCCTCGATGGAGTAGATGTCGTGGTGCGGCGGAGGCGAAATCAGGCCAATGCCGGGCGTGGACTGACGGACCTCGGCAATCCAGGGGTAGACCTTCTTGCCGGGCAGGTGACCGCCCTCGCCGGGCTTGGCGCCCTGGGCCATCTTGATTTGAATCTCGAAGGCGCTGCACAGGTAGCGGCTCGTCACGCCAAAGCGCGCACTTGCCACCTGCTTGATCGCGGAGTTCTTGGAATCACCGTTAGCCAACGGGGTCTCGCGACGCGGATCCTCACCGCCCTCGCCGGAGTTGGAACGGCCGTGCAGGCGGTTCATGGCGATGGCCATGCACTCGTGCGCCTCTTTGCTGATGGAACCGTACGACATGGCGCCGGTGTTAAAGCGGCGGACGATATTGAGCGCGGGCTCCACCTCGTCGAGTGCCACCGGGGTGCGGCCGCTGGCATCAAAGTCGAGCAAGTCGCGCAGGCGCACGGCACGGCCGGTGCGGTGCAGGCGGGCGCTGTACTCCTTAAAGGTGTCGTAGCTGTCCTCGCGGCAGGCGGTCTGCAGCAGGTAGACGGTCTGCGGGTCGATAAGGTGATCCTCGCCGCCGAGCGGACGCCACTTGGTCAGACCCAGCGTAGGCAGCTGCTCAGGCGCGGGGCTCTTAAGGATGGCGAGCGCGGCGTCGTAGCGCTCGTTCTGTTCGCGCTCGACGTCCTCGACACCCATACCGCCCACGCGGCTCACCGTGCCGGCAAAGTACTCGTTGACGAACTCGGTGGTAAAGCCCACAGCCTCGAAGATCTGCGCGGAGTGGTAGCTCTGCACCGTGGAGATGCCCATCTTGGACATGATAGAGACGATGCCTGCCGTCGCAGCCTTGTTGTAGTTGTCGATGCCCTGCTCGGCCGTCACGTCCAGGTCGCCGCGTGCCGCCAGATCGCGGATGCACGCATGCGCGTTGTACGGGAAAATGCCACTCGCGGAGTAGCCCACCAGCGCCGCGAAGTCGTGCGGGGACACGGCGTCGCCGCACTCCACCACGATGTCGGCAAAGGTGCGCACGCCGGCGCGGATCAGGTGATTGTGGACGCAGCCCACGGCGAGCAGCGACGGCACGGGCACCTCGCCCGCGGCAGCGCGGTCGCTCAGCACCACGATGTTCACGCCATCGCGGACCGCGTCCTCGACGTCCTCGGCAAGCTGCTTGAGCGCGGCCTGCAGCGCGCCCTCGCCGGCGTCACGGCGATACACGGCACGGAAGCGGCGGGTCTTAAAGCCCACGCGATCGATGGCGCAGATGCGGTCGAACTCCTCCTCGTTGAGCAGCGGGCGCTCCAGGCGCACCAGCTGGCAGGCGGTGCGGGAGTCCTCGAGCAGGTTGCCGTGATTGCCCAGGTAGAGCGTGGTCGAGGTGACCATATGCTCGCGCAGGGCGTCGATCGGCGGGTTCGTGACCTGGGCGAACAGCTGATAGAAATAGTCGTAGAACGAGCGCGTCTTCTTGGACAGGCAGGCCAGCGGCGCATCGATACCCATCGAGGCGAGCGGCGCCTTGCCCTGCTGGGCCATGGGGCGCACGACCTCGTCGACATCGTCCCAGTGATAGCCGAGCTTGGCCATGCGAACGGCGGCAGGCACCTCGGCGTCCTCGGCGGGCGTCGCCGCGGCAGGCTTGTCGAGCGCGTCGACGGTCAGCGTCTCCTCGGCGATCCAATCGCGGTAGGGCTTTTCCTTGGCGTAGCGGGCGCGCAGCTCGTCGTTGTAGATCACGCGGCCGCGGGCAAAGTCGACCTCGAGCATCTGGCCCGGTCCAAGGCAGCCGCTCGTCAGGATGTTCTCGGGGCGCACCTCGATGGTGCCCACCTCGCTCGCCAGCATAAAGCGGCCGTCACGCGTCACGTAGTAGCGGGCCGGGCGCAGGCCGTTGCGGTCGAGGGCAGCACCCAGGGTACGGCCGTCGGTAAAGGCGATGGCGGCAGGACCGTCCCACGGCTCCATGAGCATGGACTGATAGGCGTCGTAGGCGCGGCGCTCCTCGCTCAGGCTGTCGTTATGGTCCCACGGCTCGGGCAGCAGCATGGATGCGGCGCGCGTGAGCGGACGACCGTTCATGACCAAAAACTCGAGTACATTGTCCAAAATCGCGGAGTCGGAACCCTCGCGGTTGATGATGGGCATCACGCGCTCAAGATCGTGCTGCAGCACGGGGCTGTACAGGTTGGGCTCGCGGGCGCGAATCCAGTTGACGTTGCCCTTGAGGGTGTTGATCTCGCCGTTGTGGATGATAAAGCGGTTGGGGTGCGCGCGCTCCCAGCTGGGCGTAGTGTTGGTAGAGTAGCGCGAGTGGACGAGCGCCACGGCCGTCTTGACGGCGGCGTCGTTGAGATCGATGAAGAAGCGGCGCATCTGCGTGGCAACCAGCATGCCCTTGTACACGATGGTGCGCGAGCTCATTGAGCACACATAGAAGATCTTGTCGCACAGGGCAAACTCGGCATCGGCCTTCTTTTCGATGGTGCGGCGGCACACGTACAGGCGACGCTCGAAGGCATCGCAGGCGGGCGTGTCATCCGGGCGGCCCAGGAAGGCCTGCAGGATAGTAGGCATGCAGGCGCGGGCCGTCTCACCCAGGTCGTGCGGGTCGACGGGCACCTCGCGCCAAAAGAGCAGCGGCACGCCGGCCTCGGCGCAGCCCTCCTCAAACACGCGACGGGCATCCTCTACGCCCTTGTCGTCCTGCGGGAAGAACAGCATGGCCACGCCATAGTCGCCCTCTGCCGGCAGAATCTGGCCGCACTTTTGGGCCTCTTTACGGAAAAAGTGATGCGGAACCTGGAACAGGATTCCGGCGCCGTCGCCGGTGTTCTTCTCGAGTCCGGTGCCGCCGCGGTGCTCCAAGTTGACCAGAATGGACAGCGCATCGTCCAGGATCTGGTGATGGCGCTCACCGTTGATATCGGCAAGCGCGCCGATGCCACATGCATCGTGGTCGAATTCGGGGCGATAAAGGCCCTGCTGCTGAGCGGAATCTGCCTGCATCGCGATCCTCCCCTAGATATTTAGACAGTCAGTTGAATAGGCATACTAGGAGCATCGCCGGCCCGTTGTGTTTCCCGCCCGTTTCGAAACAATTGCGTAACGCACGCCCTACGAGTGGACACCGCCGACCTCAAGGGCGACAACAAGGGCCCCAGGTTCGGCCCGTAAGCTCACCGCTTCAAACATCTCAATCTGTAACAGTAAGACCCAATTTCCATCACTAGTTGTTACAGATCAAGACATTTCAGCAATCCCCTTTCACCATCCTATTCAAATACAACAATTTTGTTAGTCTTGGTTAACTTTTGAGCCTAAAACGGGTATCCTTTGCGGCGTCAAACAAACGGCACGCAGGAGCTCACCATGCTCAACCATCTCAAACAACACTTTGGCTCCCGGCGCACCGGTGGTCACGGAGGCCTAGACATTGCACGGCATATCGGCCCCGGGCTTCTCGTGACCGTCGGCTTTATCGATCCAGGCAACTGGGCCTCCAACATGGCCGCCGGCTCGCAGTTTGGCTACGCGCTGCTGTGGATCGTCACACTGTCCACGATTATGCTCATTGTGCTGCAGCACAATGCGGCGCACCTGGGTATCGCCACGGGCGCCTGTCTTGCCGAGGCCACGACACGTTACCTCCCCCGCTTCGTTGGACGCACGGTGCTCGCCAGTGCCTATCTCGCGACCATCGCCACCGCCATGGCCGAAGTCCTGGGTGGCGCGATTGCCCTTCAAATGCTCTTTGGGCTGCCCGTGCGTGCGGGCTGCGTCATCGTAGCGGCAGTATCGATGGCGATGCTCATGACGAACTCCTACAAGCGTGCCGAACGCTGGATCATCGCCTTCGTAGGCGTGGTAGGACTCTCGTTTTTGGCCGAGCTTGCACTAGTCAAGGTCGACTGGCCGCAAGCCGCCGCAAGCTGGATCACGCCTAGTATGCCCACTGGCTCTGCCGCGATTATCGTGAGCGTCCTGGGTGCGGTCGTTATGCCACACAACCTTTTTCTGCACTCCGAGGTCATCCAATCCATGCACTTCGAAGGCCAAGGCGAGCAGGTTATCGAAGAACGTCTGCGCTACGAGCTCTTCGACACGCTCTTTTCGATGGGCGTGGGCTGGGCAATCAACTCGGCCATGGTCATCCTGGCCGCAACGACCTTCTTTGCGCACGGCATGGTCGTAGACGACCTCACCGTCGCAGCGGCCACGCTCTCCCCCATCTTGGGCCCGGCGAGCTCGACCATCTTTGCGGTAGCGCTGCTGTTCGCGGGATTATCGAGCAGCGTGACAGCGGGCATGGCGGCGGGAACCATCACTGCGGGCATGTTCGACGAGGAATACGACATCCACGACCGACATTCCTCGGTCGGGGTGGCGGCCTGTTTCGCCGGAGCAGTGGCGGCGTGCCTGGTCGTTCCAAATCCTTTTGAAGGTCTCATCTGGAGTCAGGCACTGCTGTCGCTTCAGCTGCCGATTACGGTCTTTGTGCTCATACGACTCACCAGTTCACGCCGCGTCATGGGCAAATACGCCAATTCGCGCCCGCTCAACGCGCTGCTTGTAGGGATTGGTGCCATCGTGACGATTCTCGATGTCGTGTTGTTGACAGGGATGTAATGGGACGGGGCACCTACCCAGGCAAACGTCTCGATCTGTAACATCTAGACCCGCTTTTGATGTCTAGATGTTACAGATCGAGATCATTCC
>ERZ1032665.66-NODE-66-length-19343-cov-20.441985_pt1 | contig 19343 bp, 9 predicted proteins | sample MGYA00517875_ERZ1032665 | MGnify/ENA primary metagenome ERZ1032665 (study PRJEB33719, sample SAMN04261402) | wastewater metagenome | biome: periurban shantytown; feature: human; material: feces | host: Homo sapiens | place: Peru: Lima | collected 2013-01-03 ... | reverse complement strand
AAGAGAAGAGGCGGGGCATGCCCCGCCTCTTACACCACATCTCTGCGCGCTACCCAAGGTCAAGCAAAAGCTCACTATCCATGGCGCCACCCACGCCAAGAGTGCGCAAGTTGACCCCGAGCTCTACTGGAATACGGTCGATGACTTCCTCGACAAGAATTTTTAGGCAAAAAGCAACGTCTGGGGTTTGTTGCCAAAAATCGGTTTGTAGTCGGCGGTATTCGATTTTTCACCGCACTTCTGAAAAGCCGCCCGCAAGCGTTGTGCTCGTGGGCGGCTTTTGCTCAACTTACGCTACAAAAACGCTTGATTTGTCCAATAGTTAGACGCTACTTGACCTCGATGAGCTCATACTCGCTCGTGCCCAGGCCGATCTTCTCGGCATGCGCGATGCACGCGCGCCAGTCGGTGTCGGGATGCGTGATGCAGAAGGGGTCCTTGGCCTGCTCGCCCTCCAGATGCTCGTGGTTATGCTCCATCTTGGCCGCGCTGTCGGTGAGCTCGGTGTTGGGCAGCGGCTCGGATGCCATGACAGCATCGGCGCAGGCCTGGTCGATGGCGACCGGGTCGAAGCTCGCGAACATGCCGATATCGTTGACGATAGGCGTGTCGTTTTCGGGATGGCAATCGCAGTTGGGGCTGATATCCATGGCAAGCGAGATGTGGAAGCTCGGGCGGCCGTCGACAACGGCCTTCGTATACTCGGCGATCTTGCAGTTGAGCACGTCGGCCGCGGCGTCATAGCCGGGCTTGATGCAGTCCTGGTTGCATGCCGCAATGCAGCGTCCGCAGCCCACGCAGCGATCGTGGTCGATAGCGGCCACGTGCACCGTGCGAGTAGCGCCGCTGGCAAGCTCGCGCTCGCGGGTGTCGTTGAACGAGACGGCGTTGTGCGCGCAGATCTTTTCGCAGGCACGGCAGCCAACGCAGTGCTCGGTCGAGACGTTCGGCTTGCCGGCGGCATGCTGCTCCATCTTGCCGGCACGGCTGCCGCCTCCCATACCCAGGTTCTTCATGGCGCCGCCAAAGCCGGCCTGCTCATGGCCCTTAAAGTGGGTGAGGCTAATCACGATATCGGCATCCATGAGCGCCTGACCGATCTTAGCCTCGTGCACGTACTCGCCGCCCTCGACCGGGACAAGCGCCTCGTCAGTGCCCTTGAGGCCGTCGGCGATGATGATCTGGCAACCCGTGGCATACGGGGTAAAGCCGTTCTGGTAGGCGGTGTCGATGTGCTCGAGCGCGTTTTTGCGGCTACCGACATAGAGCGTGTTGCAGTCAGTGAGGAAGGGCTTGCCGCCCAGCTCCTTCACCACGTCCGCGACGGCGCGGGCGTAGTTGGGGCGCAAAAAGCTCAGGTTGCCCAGCTCACCAAAGTGAATCTTGATGGCGACGAACTTGTTCTCAAAGTCGATCTGCTCAATACCGGCGTGACGAATGAGGCGCTTGAGCTTGTCGAGCTGGCTCTCGCGAGCATGCGTGCGCAGGTTAGTGAAGTACACCTTGGCGGGTGCTGCGGGTGCAGTTGCGGTCATAGATATATCCCCTCGGTCTATATGGCGTTACAGACATAGAGGATGGTACCAGTTAAAGCAGAGTTAAAGTCAAGTACGGCATCTAGTCATTGGGTACTCATTGGGGACAGACCTAAATGGCTGAAACCACTCATTGGGGACGGACTTAAATGAGCGCCTCGCCACCTGGCAGCTAGGGACGTTCCTTTCCTGCCGGCAGTTGGGGACAGTCCTTGCCCCAGCCTGGCCAGCGAGTCGGCGAGTCAGCAAAGACTGTCCCCGATGACTAGTCATTTAAGAACGTCCCCAATGACTACTCTTGGACTTTGAGGGCCTCGGCCAGGCTGACGCGCTTGATAGAGCGCGTGTGTAGCAGCGCCACGACCAGGTAGGTCGCAAAGCCAATGCCCACGCACGCAGCCATGGACCAAGCGGGCACGTAGATCTCGATATTGCCGTTGTAGGCGAGCAGCATCGAGCGGAAGATGGCCGTGAGCGAGCCAATAATGACCGGCAGGCTCAGCACGAGCGACGCCGCCACGCACAGCGTGATCGAGCGGATGTACAGATGCGAGATCTCGCTATCGCGATAGCCAAAGACTTTCATATAGCTGATCGAACGGGCGCTGTGGTCGATCACAGCCTTGGTCAGCAGGTACATGAAAAGAAGGAAGATGAAGACTGAGAGGCCGACCATCATCCCGATGAGGTCGCTCATCATGCCGATAAACTGGTCGCCCACGGCGCGCATGTCGTCGGGCGTGGTGTCGCCGGCAAGGTAACGAGCATCGAGGTCGAGCTTCTCGTCGCTCACATAGCCGTTAAAGTAGGCGGCGTCGTTACCGAGCAGCTCGTTAAAGTCGTCGATGCTCATGTAGATATTCATGTCCGACTTGGAGCCCCAGGTGGCGTCCTTGCCCTCGTACTCGAGGGAATAATCCTTGCCCTCGTACTTGTCGTGGAGCGCGACCTTCTGGCCCTCGCTCCAGCCAAACTTGTCGAGCAAGCCGCCGCCAAAGACGACGCGACCGTCGCCCACATCGAGGTCTTTCCAGTAGCGCGAATCGGGCGAGGCGCCGTAAATGGAAATCGTCTCCTGCCCATTTCCGTCACCGCGGTCGTATTGCAGCTGGTAGACGGCATATTTCTCGGCCTGCGCAATCTTCGCTGAACCGTTATCGGCCGTATTGACGGGATGAATGTCGTCGTTGTCGGTATCGATCTTCGAGGCCTTATCGATCAGGTCGATAGCCTCGTCGCGGTCGCAGCCGAGAGCACTGGCAAGATCATCAAGGCGCGCGTAAAGCGCATCTTTCTTGTCCTGAACCGCCGCAAGCGCGTCCTGCGCTGCAGCCAGGCTCTCGGCAGACGGAGCGTCGGTCGCGGCATCGGCCGCCGCCTGCGCCGCATCGGCCGCGTCGTCAAGCTCATCATCCGCATCCTGGGCGGCAGAAAGCAGCGCACCGTCCACCGACTGCAAGCGCTCGAGTGCCGACCACTGCTCGCGCTCCTCGGCAGCGCCCTCGAGCTCCAGCGGCGCCTTGAGCGTGTACTGGTGCTCGGCGACCAGACTCGTCTCGAGATTGTCCGCATAGTGCGTCATCGTGGGCAGAATCGCCAGGCCAAAGAGCAGCAGCAGCGACGCAAACGCAATGCCCACGAAGAGCGTGGCGAAGTTGCCCAGATTGCGCAGGAAGATACGCAGGCGGAAGCGGGAAACAAAACCCATGCGCTCTGGCAGTTGCAAGCCGCACTTGGTGCCCGATTTGCCGCTCGCCTCGTGACGAAGGAACTGCAACGGCGTCTTGCCCATTTTGCGAAGCAAACCCACCAGCGTGATGAGGATGAGCGCGACGGCGGGAACCACGGCGCACTTCACAAAGATCTCCCAGCTCCAGTACACCTGGAAAGGCGGCAGACTGTACGAACCGTAATAGAGGCTGCGCATGGGCTCGGTAAAGAACACAACGCCGAGCGCAGTGCCCAAAAACGCCGCGACCACGCCCACGATGGCGGGAAGTGCCAGGTAGTGCAGGACGATCTCGCGTCGACGATAGCCGCTGGCGAGCAGCGTGCCGATGATGGCGCTCTCCTCCTCGATGGTGGCGTCGGTAAGGACCACAAAGACGAACGCCATAATCACGATGATGATGTCGAGCAGCGTCATCCACATCATGGAGTCGCCGTCCACGTCGTCGCGCGCATAGCCAATGCCCTGGTTGGAATCGGCATCGATCAGATCGTCCACGCGCGCATCGGCTCCGGTCAGTGCCTCGACCATATCCTGCTCCGCATCGGTGCGGTCCGCGATGGAGAGATCGCGATCGGCAAAGGTGAAGGAGTAGGTGTAGGCGGGTGCGCCGCCGGCGTCCTCAAGCGCGGCAAAGCCGGCGTCGGTGACCTCGGCCACGCCATAGGTGATGGTGTTCACCGTAAAGTCCGAATTGTTGAGGAACAGCGCCTGGCTATCGGGCTGGGTCATGATGCCGCAGATGGTGTAGGTGCGGCCCTCGAGCTCGACCTTATCGCCCACGGCGAGGTCGTTGTTGGTGGCGAAGACGCGGTCGATTGCCACCTCATCGTCCGTCTTGGGCTGCCTGCCCTCACAGTAGGACGCGATATCGACCTTGGTGCGGTGCGCATAGGTGCGCAGCGTGCGCTTGGTGCCGTCGTCGACGGCGGTCTTTTTGATGATGGCGTCGATGGAGAAATTCTTGTAGAGCGTGACGCCGCCGATGTCGTCGGCCGCGTCCTCGGCTGCCTTGAGCTGATCGTCGGTAGCCTCGAAGGAAGTGGTCACGCGGCCGTCCTCAATCGTGTACGCATCGCGCATGTCGTCGATAAGGCAGCCGATGGAGTGGGCCGCAAGCAAAAAGCCCGATGTAAGGGCGATGCTTCCGCACATAAGCAAAAAGATGCCCAGGTACTTGCCGATATTGCGGCGCAGCTCGCGCGGGAGACGTTTTGCGAGAGGTGTCATGGCGCCGCCTACCAATCGAGCTCGGCGGCCGCGACGGGCGACTCGTTGAGCTCATCCTCGACGATGCGCCCGTCGCGCAGGCGCAGCACGCGGTTGGCCATGCGAGCGATGGCGGCGTTGTGCGTGACGATGATGATGGTGCAGCCGTGCTCGTGATTGACATCCTCCATGAGCTGCAGGATTTCCTTGGACGTCTTATAGTCGAGCGCGCCCGTAGGCTCGTCGCACAGCAGCAGACCTGGGTTTTTGACGAGCGCGCGGCCGATGGCACAGCGCTGCTGCTGGCCACCCGAAACTTGGCGCGGGAACTTGTTGCGGTGCTCGTAGAGGCCCAGCGAACGCAGCAGGTCGTCGACATTGAGCGGGTTTTTGGACAGGTGCGCCGTGACCTCGATGTTCTCCTTGATGGTGAGGTCGGGCACCAGATTGTAGAACTGGAAGACGAAGCCCAGCTCACGGCGGCGGTACTCACCCAGGTCGGTAGGCTTGAGCACCGTGAGGTCGCAGCCGTCCACCATGATGGAGCCGCCGTCGGCATCCTCCAGGCCGCCAATGAGGTTGAGAAAGGTCGACTTGCCCGAACCCGAGGGCCCCAGCATGACGCAGATCTCGCCGCGGTTGATGGACGTGTCGATGCCATCGAGTACCGTCAGGCGCGCATCACCGTCGCCGTAGTGCTTTTTAAGATCCTTAACCCGGACATAGGCTTCCTGCGTTGCCATGGTATCCCCCCATTGTTAGCCTCGTACTACTTTATAAGCGTAATAGTAAACCTTGGCGAACTATTTTTGGAGCGAGGCCTAGGATTTATTTCAGACTAGGCGCGGGATTTGGTGCGTGCGAGGGCGAGGCCTACGGCGGCGATGGCCACGGCAAAGAGTGCCGTGACGCCTAGGTCGCAGGCGATGTCGCCCAACACGGCAGACGTCAGGTCCGAGGCGAGCGCCTTGCTAATCGCGTCGTTCACCCAATACGTCGGCACAAAGTGCGCCACCGTCTGCACGGCCGAACCCATCAGCGACAGCGGCATCCAGGCGCCGCCCAAAAACGTCATGAGCATGCCGAGCAGGTTGCCCACACCGTTAAGCAGCTCCTCGCGCGCACCCAGGCTCGACAGCGCAAAGCCAACGGCCAGAGGCGTGCACGCCAGGGCAAACGTCGCCGCCAGCGCCAGGCACACACGACCCACGCCGACCTCGGCAACCGCGCCGGCAAAGCCCACGACGCCCATCATGCTCGACACAAACCAGATGCAGACGGTGAGCACTGCAGCAGCCGCGAACACGGCAAGCGAGCGCTGGCGCTCGGAGACCGGGCCGGCCTCCATGCGGCGCACACGCTCGGGCTCGTTCATGCCCGAGAACACCAGTCCCACCGACACGATGACCGACGAGATGATCGCGTACGCGCCAAAGTTGAAGTACGACTCGAGCGTGGCGGCGGCAGTCGAGTCGACCTTGACCTGCTCGATCTCGACCTCGGCACGCTCGGTGGCCGCGTGTTCGGCAGCCTTGGCAACGTCGCCGTTAGAAGCAGCGGGCTCAAGCGCCGCCGCAGCGCCCGCGAGCGAGATCCAGCGCGAGGCCTCGGCAGACGAAAGCGCCGCCGCCATGGTGCCGGCACCGTAGGTGACATCGAGCTTGGGCAGGGACTCCCCCGCGCGAGCGGCTGCAACGAGGTCGCCCTCAAACCCCTCCGGGATAGAGAACACGCAGTCGGCGCTACCCTTGGCGCTGTTGCTCTTGGAAAGCGCGTCCGCAAGATCGTACGTATCGTCGTCGACGCCCGTGACCAGCTCAAAGCGCGAACCCAGATGCTTGGTAAGCGCACGCGAAAGGTCGCTGTCGTCGCGGTCGACCACGATCACGTTGGCATCGTAGGGCTTGTACTCGGTGAGCTGCGACGAGTTCCAGCTCACCGACGCCGCAATGAACACGCCCATGAGCGAGATGAACACCGTATAAATGAGCAGGTAGAACGGGTGCGCCAGCGCCATGCGAAGCGCGGTCTTAAAGGTGCTCATAGCGACTCCTTCCAAACACCAGCGTAGCAGCGGCGACAAACACCAGGGCCATCAGGACAAGCGCGCCCGCGCGCACAGCGAAGGGGCCCAGGTCCTCAAAGAAATACAGGCGGTTGAACATGTCGCAGATGAGCTTGACGGGATTGAGCCAGCCCTCAGCCGGGCAGGCGCGAGCGACGTCGTCGGCAAGCGCCATCGCCGGCTCGCCGTAGAGACCGGCGAACAGGGCACACGTGGTGGCAAAGCCTGTGAGGATGCCCGACTTGGACGCCTTTCCGCCCTTAACGGGCAGCGTGCCCACAAAGAGCCCCAGGCCCGTCGCGGCAAGCGCGGAGGCAGCGCCGCCCACCAGACAGAGCCCCTCGCGCCCGCCAAAGTCGACGCCAACAACCAGACGCACGTAGCCAATCGCGATCGCCATCGAGGCAAAGGAAACCAGCCACGATCCGATAAAGATGCCGGCCAGCGATGCCGTCTTGGAAAGGCCGCCCACACAGCGACGCGCACCAAGGCCCGACAGATTGGGCTGTAGGTCGACGACGCTCAAGGCAGCAAACTCGGCAGACATCATCGCGACCAGGCCAAAGAGCGCGTAATAGTAGATGGTCGTGCCATCGGGCGTGGTGCGTGTCAGGCTTACGCGGCGGGTGCCGCCCTCGAGCGACAGGGCGCGCGCAACCGCCTCGGGGTCGGCGAGTGCCGCCGGGTTGTCCTGGGCAATCTGGGACATGAGCTCGGCATTTTGTGTATACGAGCTTGCCACCGTCTCCAAAATGCTGCGATCGGTGAGCACCGATGATGCGCGCGAGCTGTCGTAGCTCGATAGCAGCGTGAGCTTGGGTACGCCTGCGTCGTCGACCGTGTAGATGCCCGCGACCTCACCGGACTTGAGCGCACGGTTCGCATCGGCTGCGTCGTCGCACTCGTGAATCTCGAGCAGCTGATCGTCGCTCTCCTTGGCAAGCGACGTCGCCACGTCCTTAAAGGTCGAGGCGTCCCAGGCCTCGTCCGCTATGACGGCAACCGGCACCGGGTCGACCGTGCCGTCGGAGCTCAGATTCGCAAACATAAACATGAACATCGTGGAAAGCGCGATGGGAAAGAGAGCGCCCCAGACCCACGTACTCGGCCGGCGCAGCAGCGTCTTGACCGTAATGATAATGGTGTTGAACATGGCGCCCCCTAGTCGCGCAGCTCGCGGCCGGTGATCTCGAGGAACACGTCGTTGAGGGTCGGCGGCTCGGAATAAATGCGGCCAAGCGCCACGTCATGCGAGCGCAGCGCATCGAGAATGTCCGTCAGGTTATGCGGGCTCGCCTCGCACGAAAACGTGAGCTGGCCCGCCGTCGCCGACAGGTCCAGGACATGCGGCAGGCTCGCGACGGCACCGAGCGCCGCGCTCGGCACCTCGCCGACCTCGATCACGATCTTCTCGCCCATCTGAATCATGCGCTTGAGCTCGTCGTTGGCGCCCTGCGCCAGCACGCGGCCGCCGTCCATGATCATGATGCGGCTGCAAATCTGCTCGACTTCCTCCATATAATGGCTGGTATACACCACCGTGGCGCCCTCGTCGCGCAGGCGGCAGATGCCCTCCAGGATGGCGTTGCGACTCTGCGGGTCGACCGCCACCGTGGGCTCGTCAAAGAAGATGAGCTCGGGCTTGTGCGCGATGCCGCAGGCGATGTTGAGGCGACGCGCCAGGCCGCCCGAGAGCTTGCCGGGGCGGAACTTCGTAAAGTCGCCCAAGCCGACAAAGTCGATCGCCTCGTCCACCAGCGCGCGGCGGCGCTTGCGGTCGTTGACGTAGAGACTGCAGAAATAGTCGATGTTCTCGCGCACGGTGAGCTCGTCGAACACCGCCACCTGTTGCGGCACCACGCCGATGCGGCGCTTGAGGTCGTAGCGGGCGGGCGTCATGGGCTCGCCAAAGAGCTCGATGGTGCCTTTGTCGTAGGCAAGCAGCTGCAGGATACAGTTGATGGACGTGGTCTTGCCCGAGCCGTTGGGACCCAGCAGGCCAAAGATCTCGCCGGGGGCGATGCTCAGGTTAAAGTGGTCGAGCGCGATAAGATCGTCATAGCGCTTGACGAGGTTTTCGACGTGGACGATGTCTGTCATGAGGCGGCCCTTCTGTTGGTCGTGGCCCGGTACGATTGCATCATCGCAGGAGCGGGCGGCGCGCACCAGTGAGCTTTGTCACGAGTGCAGGGCTTGGTCACGCGGCCCGCTGACGCGACCGCCCCACCGTGCGGGAGGAATGTCACGGTTGCGCCAGGCGGCCCCTCCACCACGTGCAGCTTCGCGTACAATACCCGTATGAACAGGCTTTTCGACAAATCGATCGTGCTGGCGTGCTGTATTGCGGCCGCCATGGGTCTTGCCGTGGACGCTCGTCTGGTTGTGGCGTTTTGCCTTGGCGTTATAGCCACCTCGGCGTCGGAAGTCGCACGAGAAGAACACGCCCATCGCGCGAGCGAGGCCGCGAGCTACGCCTACATCATCGCGGCCATCTTCGTGCCGTCATTTATGCCGTTCGCACCCCTTGCCTTCTATGACATCGCGCGACGCGTGCGCCGTGAACGAATCTGGCCCGCGCTGGCGATTGGCGCCGTGTTTGTCTGCGCGCTTGTCGCGGACCTTCGTGGCGGCGTGCTCACCACCCGAACGCTGCTGCTAACCGCCATCCTTTCAGTCGCCGCCACGTTGCTGTCGCTGCGCACCGCGCAGCTGGAGCGCGAACAGGAACGCATGCGTCGCACCCGCGACAAGCTGCAAGAACGCGCCCTGGCACTCGAAGCACGCAACCGCGACCTCGCCGACCGCCAGGACTACGAAGTCGAACTCGCGACGCTCGCCGAACGCGCCCGCATCGCGCGCGAGATCCACGATAACGTGGGCCACCAGCTCACGCGCGCCTCACTGCAGGCCGAAGCCCTACGCGTGGTCCACGCCGACGAGCCCGGCGTCGCCGCCGATTTCGCCGACGTTAAACGCACAGTTGACGAGGCGCTCCAGCTTGTGCGCGCCAGCGTCCACGCGCTCAACGACAACGCCGTCGACCTTTCCGTGCAGCTCGAACGCATTGTTGAAGGCGCGCGCTCGGACGGCGGCCCGCAGATTGAGCTTGAAGTTTTGGCCGAGCATGCACCCGCAAACGTCGCCAACTGTTTTGCGGCGGTCCTGCGCGAGGCGCTTTCCAACGCTATGCGCCACGCTTGCGCCCAGACCGTCACCGTACGATGCATGGAGCATCCGTCGTTTTACCAGCTCATCGTTACCGACGATGGGACGGGCGGGACCCAGGCGAGCAGCCGCGGCGCCGCGGAAGGCATGGGGCTCGGCTCCATGCGCGAGCGCGTCGAGGCGCTTGGCGGCACCTTTACCGCCGGCCCGCGCGCCAGCTCCCCCGGCTGGCGCGTGTTTGCCACCATTCCCAAACAGCAAGGAGATGAGGGCCGATGAGGCTCATCGTTGTCGACGACGACCGCCTAGTGGTCGATTCGCTCAAGATTATCCTGGGCGCCCAGCCGCAGATCGAGGTGGTGGGCACCGGCGCCAATGGCGACGCCGCAGTGGCTCTCTATGCCGAACACGCACCCGATATCGCGTTGCTCGACATTCAGATGCCGGGGCGCGACGGACTTTCAGCCGCGCGCGAGATCCTTGAGCACGACCCTGCGGCGCGCGTGGTGTTTCTGACGACGTTCTCGGATGACGAGTACATTGTGTCGGCGCTCAAGCTGGGCGCCCGCGGTTACCTGATCAAGACCGATGTCGCCGCCATTCCGCCAGCGTTGGCGCAGGTCATGGCTGGCAAGCGCGTGCTCGAGGGCAAGGCGATCGGGGATGTCGACTTTGATGGGGCGGACGCTGAAGCCGGCGCGACCCGCCGGCCCGCGGCCTTTGCCGGTCTGACCGACCGCGAGTTCGAAGTCGCCGAGCTCATCGCCCGCGGCCTCGACAACAAAGAGATCGCCGCCACCGCCTACATGGGCGAAGGCACCGTGCGCAACCACATCAGCTCAATCCTGGCAAAGATGGGCCTGCGCAACCGCACGCAGATCGCTATCGCCTACCTGCGAGGGTAGTTGCCCGAAGACCGACCGTTCCGGCATAGCAAAATGGCTGCTACCGATTTAAGGCCATTTCAAAACTATGCCGGTTTACGGGGCCAAACTCAGGACCCCCATCCATACCCGCGTTTTCTGCAAAATGACGGCTCGTCTACCTGCGGTTTTATTTTCACGAATATCGGCATGGTTGGGGACTCGTAACTCAGCCCCGTAAACCGGCATAGTTTTGTTCGGGCGGCCCTGGACGAGTGCCTCCGCCAGCCTCGCGGGACCAAAATGATCCGTTTTCCTCCGTCCCCAAGGGATCAGCCGGAACCGCTCGCCACGAAATCGGCCCATCTACTACGTTTGACGCGATACCCATGACCGTACCTTCGTTTTGAACAAAACCACAGGCGTTCTACCTGCGGTTTTGTTTTCGCGTTTTTTGGCATGGTTGGGGGTAAGGGGCTAAACGTAGTAGATGGGCCGGTTTCGTGGCGCGCCCCCGGCGCATAAAAGCGCCGCCACGGAGGAGGGAGATGCCTCCGTGGCGGCTGGGGGTAGGAGTAGGTCGGAATTTAGCCCTGCCGGCCGCCCGGGGCCTTCTGGCCCCGGGCGCTGCCAGCGTGCCTAGCGCTTACGGATACCCCAGACCAGGGCTCCGACGCCGGCCATGGCGATGACAAATGTCATAAGCAGAGCGGCGGCCTGCTGGTCACCCGTGGTGGGCAGGAAACCCTTGACCGTCTTGACGATATTCGTCACGGTCTTGGGCGTGCCGGGATCGGGCGTCGGCACGGGCGTCTCGGGCTTCTTGTACGTGTTGTTGAACACGATACCCTCGACGCTCTTGTCGCCCTTGGTAAAGGCGACGTTCGCCTTGAGGTTGCCCTCGCCGTCATCGACCACGTTGACGGTCACGGTAAAGACGGACTTGTCGTAGGTCATACCGACCTCGTCGCCCTTGACCTCGCTGATGGTGTAGACGTGCGTACCGGGCTCGTCGTACTCAAACTTGTCGAAGCTGATTTTACCGTCGGCATCGTTGGTGACGGTGAACTCGATGCCCTCGCCAACGAGCTTAAAGCTGAACTCGTCCTTCTTGAGCTCGCGTCCCTCGAGCACCTTGATGGCGCCGATGGAGACCTGCGTGGGCATGGCGTGATACTTGTTGGTAAAGCCAGCCGACTCGGTGGTTCCCTCGAGCTTGTGCGTCGCGGTCAGCGTGCCGTCGCCGTTGTCGGAAACGGTGGTCACGACGGTGTAGGTCGTGCCGTCATAGGTGACGCCCTTGTACAGGCCGAGCGCGTTGGGGCAAGCCTCGCGCAGCGTGTACGTGTGCGTGCCGGGTGCCTCGTAGCGGATCGGGCTCAGCGTAACGTTGCCGTTGGCGTCGTTGGTACCACTAGCGACAGTCACGCCGTCCTCGAGCAGCTCAAACGTGAACTCGCCAGCTGCAAGGTCGCGTCCGGTCAGACGCTTAACCGTCTTGACCTGATCGGTCACGGAAGAGTCGGCGGGCGTCACGCTGTAGGTGTTGGCGAACGTGAAGGCCGCACCGTCGTCGCCTTCGCGCTTGACGCTCAGATGCCCAGCACCGTCGTCAGACACGGTGTAGGAAACCTTGCGCGTGGCGTTGGTGTCATTGGTCACGCCAGGGGCACTACCGGACTCGGTCACCGTGTAAGTAAAGGTGTGCGAGCGCGGAGCGGTGGGGGCTGCGGGCTCGGGCTCGTCGCTGGGCTCGTCGGCGTTGGCATCGGTGTCGGCCTCTTCAGCCTCTGCCTCGTCGGCCTCGGCTTCGTCAGCTTCGTCTGCCTCGGCCTTATCGGTCGCATCGTCCGTCACGCCCAGAGCGCGGTTGAGGTCCTCGAGCGTAAAGTTGATCTTGCCAAAGTCCACGTTACCGGCCGCGTCGTTGGTTACGGTCGTGCGCTCGGGCATCGGGGCACCTGCCTCGTCGACGGTCACGGTAAAGGTGAACTTACCCGTGATGTCGGCCGGGGTCAGGCCCTCGGCAACCTGGAGCTTCTTAGTACCGGTGAGCGCGGCATCCACGGCGTCGGCGCCGTAGACGTTCTCGAACAAGGGCTCGACGCCGCCGTAGTCGACCGTCGCCGTCAGGGTACCGTCACCGTTGTCGACGACGATAACCTTAAAGCCAAAGCTCCACGTTGTAGCGGAAACGCCATTCGGCAGCCCGAATAAATCTTCGTAGGCCGTGTAGTTAATGGTCCAGGCAAGCTTGCCGTCCTTATCGGTACGATAAGCAAGCCCAGCAGCCTCAAGATTAGCAAGCATCTTGGTGTCGTAGTGCAGCGTATCAAAGCTCACGTGCCCGCCGATATTGGGCTTGAGGTTTTCGTATGCCACAAGCTCACCCTGATAGGCGATGCCGAACCAGAACTCGCCGTCGGCCATCGGGCGACCGGTCAGAGTCTTGGTGGCAACGACCTGAGCAGCGGTGCCACCAGGCGTGTTGGTCGTAGCGCTGTAACTGTTGTGGAACGGCACCAGGGCCTTCTCGACCTTGTTCTCGCCACTCTTGTGGACCGTCTCATGCGTGCCCTCGGGACCACCGGAAACGGTCGTCGTAGCAGTGAGCGTACCGGCGGTGTCGTCGGCGATGGCGATCGTCACCGTACGCACGGCGTCGTCGTAGGTGTAACCGGGCTGGCCGTCGTTCTTTTCGGCCACGGTGTACTTGAAGGTCTTGCCGGCGTCAGCCTGCGTAAATATAACCTCATGACCAGCCAGAATGTCGATCAGTCCGACCGTTGCCTCTGCCGCTTCGGGAGACTTGAAGCTGTTGGCCCCGGGCAGCAGACCGAGCGCGCGAGCCGAAGCGTCGTCAGCAGGTGTCACGGTAAAGGTGAACTGGCCCTCGGTCATGGGGCGGCCGTCCAGATACTTGCTGAGCCACAGACCGCCGGCCGCGGTGTAGTTAAGCTCAGTGCGGTACGTGTTGGTAAAGCGTCCGTTTTCCTTCTTGGTGACGTTGGCGGTCAGGTTGCCATCGCCGTCCTCGGTCACGGTTACTTCGGCGGTCGCGACGTGGGAGTCATACGTCATGCCGACCGTATTACCCGCGTTCTCGCGGATCTCATACTTGTAGGTTCCGGCAGCCGTGTAGTGGATCTTGCCGAACTTGATGGCGGCGATGCCGTCCTTCGCGTCCTTCTTACTCACGGTTACGGTTGCGGGATCGGGCAGCGGGGTGCCCTCGGAAGCGGTAATGGTAAAGCTGAACTCGTCCCCATCCGTCCAGTCGCGGCCGCTGATGACCTTGCTCAGGTCAAAGTCGAGGTCTGCATCGGTCGGGGTCACGCTGTAAGTGTTCTCGAAGGTCGCGGGCGTGGCGCTCTTCAGCTCGTGCGTAGCGCTGAGGGTACCGTCACCGTTGTCGGTAATGGTGGTCTCGATGGTGTACTTGGCGTCGCTGTACGTGATGCCCTTGCTGGTGGTTCCGCCGTTGACCTCGCGCAGCGTGTAGGGGTACTTGCCGGGCTTGGCGTAGGTGATCTTGTCCATGGCGATCGTGCCGTCGTCGGCGTTGGTGCCTCTGGCGACGACCTTGTCGCCCTCGACCAGCTCAAAGGAGAACTCGCCGTCCTTGAGATCGCGGCCGGTCAGGACCTTGGTCGCGGTGATCTGGTCGGTGACGCTCGTCTCGACAGGCGTCACGTTATAGGTATTGGTGAACGTAAATGCCACATCGCCGTCCGGCTTGCGGGATACGCTCAGATTGCCCTTGCCGTCATCAGTCACGATGAAGGAAACCTTGCGCGACAGCTTGGCGTCGTTAGTCACGCCAGCCACTTCGCCGGACTCGGTCACGGTGTAGGTAAAGGTGTGCTCGCGCTTCTCGGGCTTCTCGCCCACAGCCTTGTTAAGGTCGTCGAGCGTAAAGGCAATCTTGCCAAAGTCGACCTTGCCCTTGGCATCATTGGTCACGCTCGCGTTCTCGGGCACAGGCGCGCCCTCTTCACCGGTCACGGTAAAGGTGAACTTGCCGGCGATGTCGTCCGGGGTCAGACCGTCGTCAACCTGCAGATTCTTGATACCCGCAAGCGATGCCTCAGCGGCATTGGTGGTGTAGGCGTTCTTGAACTCGATGCTCTTGACGTCCTTGGCATCCTTTAGCTCATGCGTGGCAACCAGCTGGCCCTTGCCGTTATCGCTGATGGTCGTCACGATGGTGTAGACCGTGTCGTCGTAGGTAATACCACCGGCGTTACCCTTAACCTCATGCAGCGTGTAGGTGTGCTGACCGATCTCGGTGTACTTGATGGGGCTGAACGTCACGTTGCCGTTGGCATCGTTCTTGACGGTCTCGACAGGCTTGAATTCCTTGTCCAGAATCTCGCGCAGCTCAAAGCTGAACTCACCGGCCGTAAGGTCGCGCCCGGTCAGAGACTTGGTCACGTCAATCTTGTCGGTAACGCTGGACTCAACAGGCTCCGCAGTGTAGACGTTCTTGAACTCGGTCTCGTCGGCTTCGCTCCAAGTCACCTTCACAGCGGCGCTGAGCTCGCCCTTCTTGTTGGGCGTTACCGTCACGGTGATCTCCGCGACGTTCTTGCTGTAGGCAATGCCGTCAACCGTGGTCCCGGCGTTCTTTTCGCTGACCCTGTAGACGTACGTGCCAGGCTCGGTGTATTTGATCGTACCGAAGTCGATGACAGCCTTACCCTTGTCGTCCAGGTTCTTCTTGGTCGTAGCCGCAGTCGTAGCCGCAGGCATCGGGGCTCCGTTCTCGGACGTCAGCCCAAACTCAAACGTGTCCTCTTTCGTCCAGGCGCGGCCTTCGAGCACCTTGGTCAGGCCAAAGCTAGCCTTGGTCTCCACCGTCGCCGGCGTCATGTTGTACGCAAAGCTGATCTTGCCGTTGTTGCCCAGGTAGGAATTGACATGCGTCGCGGTCGCCTTGGCGGACGTGTTGTTCCACTTGGGGTTGAGAACGTCTTTCGCGGTCTCGGTGTTGTTGCCGCCCACGCTATCCTTGGTGGTATGGAGCTCATCGATAAAGGCCAGGCGTGCGGTTCCCACAGTAAATACCAAGTTACCGTTCCCATCGGAAACAATCGCGCCATCGAACTTCGCAGCGTCGCCGCCCTTGAACTCGATGACGGCGGTGGCGGGCTTGGCCTCGTTGTTCTCGCCCTGCTCCTCAAACTCATCCTTGTAGTAATAGGTAACCTCGTCAGCCAGCGCGGACCCCTTTGCAGGCTGCGTGCAAGCCTTATCCGTGTAAATGGGCGTCTGCTTCTGGAAATAGTAATAGCGGTTGGTGTCGGCAGGCTCAAAGGTCGCAACCGTATCGCCCATCGCACCGCCGCTCCACTTGTTCGCGTAGAAGTTCACGGTCTTGGCGCCGTCAACGACGGTCGTATTATGCTCGATGTAGTCCTTGAGCCCCGTGACCTTCTCGGGCGTAAACAGGTTGTCGAGCGCAACGCTCTTCACGCTCGAGGTGTACTTCACGCGGATAGGCTGAGCGCTGTCGACCGAAAGCTTGCCGTCTACGGTCTTAAAGTGGCTCAGCGGAATCAACGATGCGGGGATGCTGACCGTTACAATATCGCCCTTTCGGGGATTTTTATCGTCGGCGCGCTGCACGGTGACGAGCAGGTCTTTTGCCTTACCGGCGAACTCGTACGTATCGGTATTGGTTTCTTTGTTGAACGTCTTGCTCACCTTGGTAAACGGCGTGCCGTTGATGACGACCTCGGTGAAGCTGTCGACCTGCATAAAGTCGCCCAGCTCATCGGTAAACGTGATGTAGCCAGACTTGGTCTCGTCGTAGCCCTTGTGGATTTCGGTCGGATAAGGCGGCTCCGACGTAATGGCCTGTGAGATGTCGTCGAAGACCTTCTTAAGCTCATCGGCATTGGTCGCTGACTTGTAATAATCGGAGTTTTCCGCGCGCGCACCGTGAGTATCCCATGCCGTGGCATTGGGGTAGTTACTCGATACGGCCTGCATGAACTTGTTCTCTTGGCTTGTCTTCGAATCTTGGACACTGGCATTGGGGTTCGCACCGTTAAAGATGCCAATGGTATAAACGGTGGCCTTGCCGTCCTTCATGTTTTTGGCAGCCGTCACGGCAGTGTTAGCGACGCCCGAATCAAACTCGCTGAAGCTTGTCGGCGTGCCGTCGGTAAAGAACACAACGATCTTCTTGGCGTCTGCGCGACCAGAAGTTTTGATGTTTTTCTCGGCTTGTTTCATACCATAATCGGCACGCGTAGCGCCAGCAGGCTTGATGGAATCGATCGTTCCCTTAAGACCCTTTGCGCCGCCAACCGTGCACGCCGTCAACTCTTGCATTGTCTGCGAATAGTTGTAGCTATGGCCGCCGGAGCGGTACGTGTCGTTTCCGACCTTATCGGTCTCATCACCCGCAAACTTAACAATGGCAACCTTATGCTGCCTATCGACACCCTCGATACCTTCGTTTTGTTTGGCGATGGTGTCGATAAAGCTGTTCGCAGCGTTCTTCAGTGCATCGATACGCTTGGTGGAATCTCCGCCGCCCATAGGATCATTCATCGAGCCAGATGCATCCAGCACCATCACGATGTCAAGCGGCGTGGTAACCGTCACCTTTGAATTAGACGTCGAGGACATCGCCGAAAGCGTAGTCAAGAAATCCGACTCTTCGTTTTCTCCGGTTGCCATGACCGTCTTGTCGGTCCAGATTCGACCGACGTTTTGGGTCGTTACTTTATTACCGCTGTGGCCGGCCGCCCAGATTTCCCAGCGTCCGGTGGTGTCGGGGTCGACAACCGTCGGCCCGCTCACTGTCGGCCCGTCCATTCCCGTACTGGACCTGGCGTTGGCCTCGGGCAGCATGGCGAATGCTGCGGCTGGCAACACCAGCACTACGGCCAGTATCACCGCCAAGAGACCCCTCGTGTACTTACCCATCGTGTCTCCCTTCTCGCAGGATTAGACCTTGCATCAGCCTAAAGTTACGGAATGAGACACAATTAGGGCAGGTGACATACGTTCCAGATTCGGTTTTGGGTGTGAGACAAATGTCTCACCAAAGTTGAGACACGACGTTTTCGCAGGAAAACGGGTGCGACTCGGAGCCGACGGGCCAAAATGATCCGTTTTCCTCCGTCCCCGGGGGATCAATTGATGGTGCTCGCCACGAAATGGGCCCATCTACTACGTTTGACCCGATACCTCCGACCATACCAGCGTTTTACGAAAAACCGCAGGCTTTCTACCTGCGGTTTTCTTTTCTCGCTTTTCGCTGTGGTTGAGGGTGGCCGCCCAAACGTAGTAGATGGGCCCATTTCGTGGCGGACGGGTCGCGCAGACGCCCTTGCAAGGCCAAAATGGTCCGCTTTCCTCCGTCCCCGGGGGATCAGAGGCTGTTACTGATACGGTGCCATTTCAAAACTATGCCGGTTTACTACGATAAATACGAATTCCCCGACCACACTCGCTTTCTTTGCAAAATCGCAAGCCGTCTACCTGCGGTTTTGTTTTTACCAAATGCGGTGTGGTTGGAGATTGGCGATTCGTCGTAGTAAACCGGCATAGTTTTGTTCGCGGCGGCCTAGCCGCGCGTCTACGCGCGGGGCCGGCGGGGCATTTTTGCCCCGCCGGCCCCTATTTCAGCGCTATTCCGACTTGGTTTCTACCGTGGGAGTCTTGTCCGCTGCGACTGGAGTGCGAGCGGTGTCCATAGTCAGGCAGTGTTTAGGACAGCTTTCGATGCACTCGCCGCACACCACGCAAGCATACGGGTCAATCGACCACGTTCCGCCCTTGCGATCGACCGCGAGCGCGCCCGCCGGGCAGCGACGCGCGCACATGCCACAGCAAATGCACACGTTCATGTCGTTGACGATGTGCCCGCGCAGGCGCTCGGGCGCCGTCAGCTTCTCCTGCGGATAGCACACCGTTACCGGCTGTTTGACCATGGAACCCAAGGCCGTCTTGGCAAATGTCAGCAAACTCATGCCGTGCCTACCTTTCCGTGCAGCTAATGCAGGGGTCGATGGTCAGGATAATCATGGGCACGTTGGCAAGGAGCACGCCCTGCAGCGCATGTGTCAGACCCGCCAGGTTCTGCGACGTCGGCGTGCGCACGCGGAAGCGGTCCAGGTTCTTGGTGCCGTTGCCGCGCACATAGTAATACGCCTCACCGCGCGGCTGCTCAATCACAACCTCGCCGCGCGCGCCGTCGGCTGGCGTAAGCTTGGTGCGCCCGCCGATACCGTCGTGCGGAATCTTATCCACAAGCTCCTTGATGATATCCATGGCCTGCGTGACCTCGGCACAACGCACCTGGCAGCGGGCATAGCAGTCGCCATCGGTGGCGACGATGGGCTCAAACGCAGCCAGGTCCGCATAGGCACCATCGCCAAACATGCGCACGTCGTAGTCCACGCCCGAGGCGCGGCCGAACGGGCCGACCATCGACAGATCCAACGCGTCCTTCTTGCTGATCACACCCACGCCATGCAGGCGCTCGCCGCAGCTGTCGTCGTCCAAAAACGTATGCACCAGGGCCTCGTAGTCGGGACGCATGGCATCGAGCGTCTGGACAATGCCCGCCAGCTCGGAATCCTCGATATCGTGCTTAAGGCCGCCGATCTCGTTAATCGACAGGATCACGCGACCGCCGCACATGCTCTCAAAGATCTTGAGAATCTGCTCGCGCAGCGTCCATGAACGGTAGAACAGCGCCTCAAAGCCAAAGGCATCGGCGAGCAGGCCCAGCCACAGCAGATGCGAGTGGATGCGCG
>ERZ1032665.62-NODE-62-length-19654-cov-7.266646_pt1 | contig 19654 bp, 20 predicted proteins | sample MGYA00517875_ERZ1032665 | MGnify/ENA primary metagenome ERZ1032665 (study PRJEB33719, sample SAMN04261402) | wastewater metagenome | biome: periurban shantytown; feature: human; material: feces | host: Homo sapiens | place: Peru: Lima | collected 2013-01-03 ... | reverse complement strand
CCCGCGTGGTTGCTCTTCCTCTCCCCGATAATGTTTTTTGTTGATGGGTCGCGCGCGAAGGAGGCTCTATGACGGTTAAGAAGGGTGTTCTCGAGCGTCGTTTTCCTCATGAGTCCGTGGCGGACGCGTTGGAGAGGTCTTTGCGTAATGCGAAGTCGTTGCGTGCTGAGAATGCGGCTGTCGTGGCCGCTGCGCGTATCCTTGCCGCTCGGATTGATTCGGTTTGCGAGACGGGTTTCATCGATGAGAACGGGAAATTGGACAATGTGTCGGTTCCGACGTTTTTGAAATACTGCCAGTCGCTTGGTCTGACGCTGGTGGAGCCCGCCAAGGTTGGGCGTCCAGCGAAGGCGAAGCCTGAGCCGAAGGCCGAGGAGTCAAAGAGCGGCAAGGTCATCGCGATGGATGAGTTCATGAAGCGTTTCGGCTAGAAGGTGGTGTCCGATGGCGGCTGAGAATCTTACGGTTTTCGGTGCCATCGACGATGAGAATCATGGCGTGACCTTGCCGCGTATCTTCACTCCGCCACTCAGGCCGTTGACCAAGGAGACGAGCAATGGTTTCGCGGTGATTGCCTTCGCGGAGATTATGCTTCATGTGCATCTTTATCCTTGGCAGTGCTGGCTGCTGGTCCATGCGCTGGAATTGCTTGAGGATGGCAGCTATCGCTTCCGCAAGGTGATTGTGCTTGTGGCCCGTCAGAATGGCAAGACCACGCTGATGGGTGTGCTTGCCGCATGGTGGCTGTTTGTGGACTCGAATAAGCACCCGGATAGGGTGCCGCCCGTGAAATTTCTGGTGGTTGGTGCCGCGCAGACCTTGGATAATGCCAAAGGCCCATATTCCCAAGTCAAGGAGTGGTGTAATCCGCGTCCTGAGACTGATGAGGAGTCCGATCTTGTTGTGCCTGAATTGGCTTCCATGACGCAGAAATTCGTCAACACCAATGGCGAGGAAGCCATCGTGCTGAAGTCGAAGGCGAGATACATTGTCCGCGCTGACAAGAACATTCGTGCGAAGAGCGCGGCCCGTGTGATTTTCGATGAGCTTCGCGAGCAGCATAATGATGATGGCTGGAACGCGGTCTCGCAGACCACGAAGGCAGTGTGGAGCTCGCAATTGTGGGGCATCAGCAATGCTGGCGATTATCGCAGCGTCGCTCTCCGCAAGCAGGTGGACAAGGGCCGTAAACTCGTTGACGCTTGGAACAAGTACATCGCTGATGGTGTGGATGCCGCCGAGGCTTTCGCCAATGGCGAGCAGGACGGCTCATTCGGCTATTTCGAATGGTCCGCGCCTGATAAGTGCCCGGTGGATGATGCCGACGCGATCCGCCAGGCTAACCCGTCGCTCGGTTATGGCCCTATGACCGTGGCCAGTGTCCGAAGCGATATTGATGGCATGACCGAGGCCGCATTCCGCACAGAGGTCCTGTGCCAGTGGGTGACCGCCGACATCGTGCCCTACATCAACCCGAAGCTGTGGGCGCATGGCACAGATAATGCGTCCTGCATTCCGGCTGATAATCGCGTTGTCTTGGCCGTCGATACCAGCGCCGACCGCCAGACCACGTATGTGGCCGCCGCTGGCCTGCGCGCCGATGGCCTGCCTCATGTGGAGCTTATCGCGCGTCGTGACGGCATGCTGTGGGTGCCGCACTTTCTTGACCTATTGCGTGAGAGCTGGCCGTCGATTTGCGAGATCGCCGTGCAGTCGAAGGGCTGTCCGGCCGTCGATTTCATCGACCCCTTGACCGAAAAAGGCTGGAACGTCCACCTTATCGAGGGTTTCCGCCTTGGCGCGTGCTGCGGCCGCTTCCTCGACCGCGTGCGCGAAGGCAAGCTCCGGCACCTGCCGCAGCCAGCCATCGAACAGCAGGTGAGCGTGGCCGTGACAAGGCGTCTCGGTGAGGTCGAGGTGTGGGACCGCGCGAAAAGCGCCCTGCAGATCAGCGGCCTCATCGCCGAGAGCGAGGCATTGTACGCGCTTGAGACCATGCAGGTCGAAGCAGAAACGCCGAAATATTCGCCGAGCGTGACGCATTTCGCCGTTGTCTGACCCCAGTGAGGAGGTTTCATGGGTTTCTTTTCCAGATGGCTCAAGAAAAGTCCGGTATCCGTGGCCCAGAAGTTCTCCGAATCGCCGGTGAACATTTCGCAGGTGGCGCAGATTCCCATCGACTGGTTCGGCGCTGGAGTGTATGAGCGTGAGGCGGCGGTGCGTACCGTCATCGACCATATCGCGCGGAACATCGCCAGCATGCCCTTCAAGGTCTACCGACGTCAATCTGACGGCGATCGCGTGGAGGATACCGCAAGCCCATTGGCGCAATTGATGGCCAAGCCGAGCGTGCTTCCTGGCATGACACGCTACCGGTTCTTCTACTCTTTGCTGTGCGATGGCCTGCTCAATGACCGGTGGCTTTGCCTGCTCGATGCCGACAAGCAGTCCGGCCGACTATGGCTGCGGCGTATCCCGGTGCAGAATTTCACCCTTTCCGGAAACACTCTCGATGAGATCACCGGCGTGCAGATCAGCACCGGCCAACCGGAGGGCAGCCGGTATTTCAAGCTGCCCGACCCGCAGATTCTGCTGGACGTGGGCTATAGCACGTCCGGTATCGGCGGCTCTCCGGTGTCCGGCACTCTCGCCCCGCTTTTGGCGGAGGCGCGTGAGATGGCCGAATATCGACGTGCCATCGCCAAGAACGGTGGCCAGATTCCGGCCTATATCTCGCGTCCGAAGGAGATGCCGTGGCTTTCGCAGGAGGCTCAGGACGAATTCGTGCAGGGCATGCGGAATTACAAGGCTGGCGGCAATCTCGCCGGTGGCTGGCCGCTGCTCAACGATGGCATGGAAATCAAGACGGTGGACGCCTTCAAGCCGATTGACATGCAGGACATCGACGCGAGGGACAAGATCCGCATCGACGTGGCCAACGCCTTCCATATCGCGCCGGAGAATCTAGGCTTCCGCAGCGGCACGAATTCCAACATCGCTTCCTTCAAGGAGCAGATGTGGAATGTGGAGCTCATGCCGTACATCGTGGCCTTCGAGCAGTCGCTCAACCTGCTGCTGCCCGACGCGCTCGGACAGCCGGACGCCTACATCGAGGCGAACGTTGACGCCAAGCTGCGCGGAACGTTCTCCGAGCAGTATCAGGCGCTTTCCACGGCCACGGGGCGCAGCTTCATGACCACGAACGAGGCGCGGCGCATCCTGAACTATCCGAAGGTCGAGGGCGGTGACGATCTGGTGACGCCATTGAACGTCGCGACAGGCGGCCAGCCCAGTCCGCAGGACGGCGGCAGGACGCAGAACGCGCAACAGAACAATCCAGTGAACGGAGAAGACCAGTGAATCTCAAACAGCTCAGATTCAACGTGAAGTCCTTGGACGATTCGGCTGGCGAAGGCGTTTTCAGCGGCTATGCCAGCACTTTCGGCAACAAGGACCTGCAGGGCGACGTGATCGCCAAGGGCGCTTTCGCGGAGACATTGGAGAAGGATTACAACGGCGGTGCCGGTATTCCTATCCATTGGAACCATCAGGACGGCAAGCCGACCGACATCATCGGCCGCACACTGAGCGCCGTCGAGGATGAGAAGGGCCTTCTCATCTCGGCCCAACTCGACATCGACGATAATCCTACCGCCCAGCAGGCTTACGACCTGCTCAAGGACGGCAGGGTGCATCAGATGAGCATCGGCTTCGTGCCGACGAAGACAGCGTGGATCACCGAAAAGGGCGATGGTCCGTGGGGCGGCCATTCCGAATTCCAGCAGATCAAGCTTTTCGAGATCAGCGTGGTGCCGGTGGCCGCTAACCAGCAGGCCGAGATTCTGGCCGTGAAGTCGGGTCGTGCCATCAGCTCCGCCAACGAGGAGAAGCTGCGTGCCGCGCTGGCCTCGTTGAACGAGGTGCTTGACGGCATCGATTCCGATAATTCCGCTTCCGACGAGGATAAGGCGGATGATTCCAAGACCGGCGAGAGGCCGGACGATAAGAAGCTTGACCCTGATGAGGGCAAGGACGCTGAGGCCGAGAAGGCCGAGCGCCTGAATGTAATCAAATCCGCCCGTGAATTGGTCACTGGCGGCAAGGACAACAAGGAGACCAAATGAGTTTCAATGATCGTCTCGCCAAGACCAAGGCCGCCATCGAAGCGGTGCTGGCCAAGGGCGAGGATAATCTCGACGCTTCCGACATCGAGAAGCTGAAGGGTCTGAACGCCGAGGCGCACGAATTGCAGGACTCCATCGAGACGCTGGACACCGTGCACAAGCGCTTCGAGGGTCTGACCGATAATCTGACGGACACTCAGAAGAGCGGTGTCGCCCATCAATCTCTTGGCGATTTCGTCGTGAAGAGCATCGGCGAGCAGCTGGTGAAGATGAAGGGCGTGTCCGGCGCTTCCATCGCCGCGCCTGAATGGCTGCCGAACCGCAAGGCCAACACCGACACTCAGGTGACCGGTGGTCCGTCCGGCGCGTATGGCTCTCTGCTGACATATGTTGACCCGAATTTCGTGGAAGGTTACCGCCGTCCGACCATCACCAACCTCTTCGGTGTCGGCGCTATTAGTGGACAGGCCATCACCTACTTCGTGGAAGGTGCTCAGGAAGGCGATTTCGAAACCGTCGGCGAAGGCGATGAATTCGGTCAGATTCATTACGCCAATGCGACCGAGCACACCGACGCATTGTCCACCATCGCTGGCTTCATCAAGGAGTCCGGTGACATGATCACTGACCTCGCCTTCTTGAAGTCCGACATCGATGGCCGTCTGCTTTACAGTTTGAGCATCAAGGAGGAGCAGCAGCTGCTCAACGGTGATGGCACTGGAAAGAATATCAAGGGCCTGCTTAATCGTGACGGCATCCAGACATACACGGCTACCGACGCCGGTAATGATGTCGCTATTCTGCACGCGCAGACCATGATTTCCACCAAGACCGGCATGATGCCTGACGCTCTGGTCATCAATCCGGCAGACTATGAGGCTCTTCGTGAAAAGAAGGACAACAACGGTGCGTACCTTGGCGGTGGCCCGTTCTATGGCGTCAATGGCGGTGCGGTGAACATCACACCGTCCCTGTGGGGTATGAACACTGTCGTATCCCCGGCAGTTGCCAAGGGCACCGCCGTTGTGGGTGCTTTCAAGCGTGCCGCGACCTTCTACCGCAAGGGCGGTGTCGCCGTGGAGGCCACCAACTCCAATGACACCGACTTCATTGCCGATCTGGTGACCATTCGTGCCAAGGAGCGCGTGGCATTGGCCGTGCGCATTCCGAAGGCTTTCGTCACCCTGACCTTGAAGTAAGGAGGAATGATGGCTCGACAGTTTCGAGTGATTCCAGCCACGTCGGCGAAGCTCGACCCCAACGCGGACGTTGCCGATGTGGTCTTCGTGGATGCGAAGGGCAAGCCGACCGACATCGGCGGTGGTTCTGCCGCCGCGCCGTATGTGCTTCCTGCCGCCGCCGAGAACGCTCTCGGCGGTGTGAAGCTGGCTAATGTCGCTTCGGCTGGCAAGGCCAATGCCGCTGTGGGTGTAGCCGCTGGCGATGCGCCGACCAAGGCCGAGCATGACGCGCTCGTGACCGCGTACAACGATTTGGCGAAGCGTGTCAATGCGCTTGTGGCTGGTCTTGTGGCTGCTGGCGTGGTTAAGACGAGCTGAGATGGGAGGTCGGCATGAGTGATGAGGCGAATGTGATTCCTGACATGATTGCCGACCCTTCGGCTTTCGAGGATGACGCGGCTTTCAGGCTTAAGGCTGCTCAGGCGGCGATTAGGCGTGAGTGTGGCTGGCATGTCATGCCGAACACGGCGCTTAGCGGTGTGATTAACACTCGTGGTGGTTCGGTGATTCGTTTGCCCGCACATCATGTGACGAGCATCGAATCATTGACCGACCGTGATGGCAACAAGCTGGCTTATGCCTATGATCCTGAGACTGGTCTTGTGGAGTCCTTGTCTGGCGGTTTCCCCGCTGGGATCGCGGCCATCCGCTACGAGATTCACGCCGGCTATGATGACGCGCCGGACGTGCAGTCGGTGCTCATCAGCGCCGCGAAGCGCGCCGGCATGAGTCCCCTCGGGCTTGTCACCTCGCAGTCCACTAACGGCTCCAGCGCGAGTTTCGACGTCGTGTCGCTCATGCAGGAGGAACGGGACAAGCTCAAACCCTATAAGCTCGGAGGGCTGCCATGAGCCTGATCGACGACCTGAACTCCGCTGTCGGCGTTTCCGCCATGGCTGGGGCCACGCGCTTTATTCGACTGCGCGCCAAACGCAAGGCCAATCCGTACAATCCGGCGCAGAACGAGCCAGACTGGAGCGTACCTCCGGACGAGCTCGCCATCATGGGCGCCCTCGCCTCCAGCTCCAGCATGCGCACGCCGGACACGCTCGACACACAAACCGCATCCACGGCGTACCTCACCATCCCGGATCCGACAGCCGACGTGAAAATCGGCGACCGGATCCGCGCCGACCCCGAAGACGGACGCTTGTGGGAAGTCGAAGGATTCCCCTCGAAGGACGCGAACGCATTCACGGGGTGGCGTCCGACCTTGGAATGCCGTCTGACGGAAAGAAAGGGCTGAAAATGGCGAAAAGCAGGATATCGGTCGACTTCAACCCGAAATTCTTCGACGGGATCCTCAACAGCGCCGGAGTCAAGGCGCTTACCACGCTGGCTGCGGACAGGGCACTCGCCTACGCGAAGGCGTCCGCTCCAGTCGATACCGGCGCGTACCGCGACGGCCTTGGAATCGAGGAGGTTAAAAGGGAGCACCGAACGACCGTCATGGTTGTCGGCCACGACTCTAAGACCCTGCTCGTGGAGGCGCAGACCGGCAATCTGGTCAAGGCGTTGAGGAAGGCGAGGGTCTGATGGCAAGCGTCATTCCACCAGACCTTGAGCTGTTCCTTACCGGATGGCTGCGCTCCAACATCACGGACGTCGCGGGCCTGCAGGTCGGAAACCGCATTCCGGATGGTTACGACGGTTCCTATCCGCTCGTGGTCGTGCGTGATGACGGCGGCACGCAATCCGCCGACCGCGTGACGTTCGACAGGTCAATAGGCGTCAACGTGCTCGGATGGACGCGCAACGATACGAAACCATGCCGTGATCTGGCGGCCCGCGTGTACGGCGTGCTGACCGGCGAGCCCGGCATCCTCATCGGATTCGCCGAAGGCAGCCGCATCTGCGCCGTCGTGCCCGACGGCTGCAACGGCCCGTACCCGGTCGGCGAGGACGCGGCATGGTGCCGCTACTACATGACCGTCGAATATTCGACGGCCGGAATCAGACAATTATAGAAAGGAAACGCCATGGCCAAAGACAGTCAGGGCATGGATCTGGGACAGGTGGAGGCGCTCGTCACCGCCGCCATCATGATCGTCCCGTACTCCACCGAAAACAAAATCACGCCGGATATGATCGCATCCAGCAAGGCAACGCCGGAACTTCCGGCCGCCTACAATCGGTCGACCGCATGCATCGGACTCGTCAAGTCCGACGGCGGCAACCAGGATTCGCGCGACGGCGACGATCCGCTCGAGTTTTTGCAGGACGGTTACAAGAAGCTTCCGCTGGCGACCAGCCTCACGCAGACGTTCAGTCCGGCCGAAAACAATGCGCTGACCCGCAAGATCACCATCGGCGAGCCGGACGACCAGGGCGTCTACCACGTGGCCGACATCATCCAGGACGCGAAATGGATGGTGTACGAAGAGGAGACGTTTGACACCGGGCGCGTCCACCGTCGTGCCGGCGTCATGCAGGTCACCGGCAACGAGCCGGACCAGCAGGAGCGTGGCTCTGTCACAGGGCGCGCGCTCACCGTCGAATGGATGAAGGACCCGCTGTATGTGGATGCGGAGCATCCGAACACCAGATGGATCGAAAGCTGGTACGACCCAAAAGCGTGACGGCGGTGGCCGTGACCTCGGCTGACGGAAACACGAAGCCGTCGGTCGTCCAAGGCGCGAAGCTCGCGCTCAAGGCCGTCGCCACACATGTGGACAAGACCACCGTGGACGTGACCGGACAGGCCACGTTCAAGTCCAAGGATGCAGGCGTGGCGACCGTCGAGGGAGGCACGCTCACCGCCGTCAAGGCCGGAAGCGCGAGGATCAACGCCACATATGACGGCGTGACCTCACCCGATCTGACTGTCACCGTCACCACACGCGCCGCCTGACCGGCGGACGAAAATCTTCCCGGACCGCCCATCTCGCCTGTCTGCGCGGTCCGGGAATCTTCTTTTTTCACGGCAGGCAGGCGAAAAGCAGATAGGACAAGACAATGACTTCCACTTCCACCGACTTCAAGCCGACCGTCGAAGATTTCGACCAGTGGACGGAGAAAAACGATGAGGAGGCGTTCGCCTCCATTGCGCAGAACTACAAGGTGCGCCACATCATCAAGGGCGATGTTTATTGGGCGCTCGTGCCTGGCGGACGCACGTACAAGCTTCCACTGTCGATGAGCATCGACGATTTCACGAGACTTTCGAACACGTCCGACGATACGGAGAGCGTCGAACAGCTCAAACGCATTCTAAGCGCCTTCGCTGGCGACAAACAGGCGAAAGCGCTGAACGGCGAACCGGTGCAGGTGGTGTTCAACCTCCTGTCCGACTACGGCGACGCGGTAGTGCGCGCGCAGGGAGCCTCATTGGGAAAATCCAATGGTTCGCCGGCCGGCTCGCCGAACACGGGAGTGTGATCCGAGCCGATTTCACGGCACGTGGCTGGAGCCTGCAAACCGACCTTGGCGGCAGGCTCCGCTACGGCGACGCGATAGCGCTGCTCGAACAGCTCATTGGAGACCCGTCAACCTACACAGGCGCGGAGCTCAACGGCCTGGACTATCCGGCCCGTTGGGGCGAGATGCCGGTCATCTACGCGCTGGGCGGCGAAGAGTATCCGAAACCTTTCGATTCGCTTGCGAAACGATTGCGGGCCGAACGGGAGAAGGCCAAGCGTGAGCGGCTGCGCGAACAGACCAAGGGCATGAGCCCGGCATTCCGAACGCTCTACGAGGACTGATTTGGATAAAAACTGAATAGTGGAGGTGCCGCATGGCGTTCGGCAGCGAACTTGGTTCCGCGCATATCAGCGTGTTCCCGTCGATGAAGGGTTTCCGCAGCACGGTCAACAAGGAGGTCGGCGCGAGCGGCAAGGCCGCGTCGAAGACCTTCGATTCGAGCATGAACGGCGGCAAAAGCGGCGGACTGTTCGGACGCGCGTTCAAAAACGGGTTCAAACAGTCGGCGAACGCGTTCGGCGCGGACGTGCTGAAATCCTATGAGCGTGACGTGGCGAAATCCACGGCCGCATACCGTCAGTCCATGCTCCAGCAAAAGGCCGCGGCGAATCAGGTGCGTGCCGCCGAGGAGAGCGTCGCCAATGCCGTCGCCAAGCACGGCGAGGGCAGCACGCAGGCCGAGGCCGCGACCATCAGACTCGAACAGGCGCGGCTGAAGCTGTCCACCATGACAGACCGGGCGACGCAGGCCGAGAACCGCTTGAAGGACGCGCAGAAGGCGCTCAAGGATGCTCAGGACAATCTTGCCTCCAGCAGTGGTTCGCTTGGATCGGCGTTCAAGAATCTTGGCGCGACCATTATTCAGCCGGTCTCCGGCGCGTTCGGACGGGTCAAATCGGTGGCCACGAGCGCGTTCTCCGGTATCGCCACGAAAGCCCGCGACGGCATGAGCGCGGCCGGCGCTGCCATGCAATCCACCGCCACACGGCTCACCGCGCCATTGTCGGCAAAGTTCTCCGCGATGAGCTCGGCCATCGCGGCAAGGATCCCAGCGCCTTTCAAAAACGTCAGCAATGCCATCGGCGGCTATCTCGGCAACGTCGGCGGCGCGGTCGGCGGCGTACTGTCGCAGATTCCCGGAGCCGCCGGCAGTGTCGCGTCTGCGATAGGCTCCAAGCTCAAAAGCGGTGCTGACGTTGCGTGGAATGCGATCAGCTCCATGTCTGGCAAGGCCGTAGGAGCGTTGAAGAGCGTCGCCACGGTCGGACTGGCCGGCGTCGGCGCCGCCGTCGCGGGACTGGCCGGCATCGGCAAGAGCGCTCTCGACGCATACGCGACCTACGAGCAGGCCGTCGGCGGCGTGGACACGCTGTTCAAGGACGCTTCCGGCACCGTGCAGAAGTATGCGGCGGAAGCGTACAAGAACGCCGGCGTAAGCGCCAACGAGTACATGACGCAGGTCACGAGCTTTTCCGCCTCGCTGATCAGCTCGCTCGGAGGCGACACCGCAAAGGCCGCGGAACTCGGCAACACCGCCATGGTCGACATGTCGGACAACGCCAACAAGATGGGCACCGACATCGAGTCCATCCAACAGACCTACCAGTCTCTGGCGCGCGGCAACTACGCCATGCTTGACAATTTGAAGCTCGGCTACGGCGGCACGAAATCCGAGATGGAACGTCTGATCCAGGACGCGAACAAGGTCAAGCAGGCGAACGGTGAGATGGGCGACCTGTCCATCGACAAGTTTTCCGACGTGGTGCAGGCCATCCACATCATGCAGGAGCAGATGGGCATCAGTGGCACCACTGCCAAGGAGGCCGCGACGACCATCGAGGGCTCTGTAGGCATGATGAAGGCCGCATGGCAGAACTGGCTGGCGGAGCTCGGCAAGGACAATGCCGACATCAACGGATTGACCAAGCAGCTGGTCGACTCGATTGGCACGGTCATCCAGAACGTGGGTCCGCGCATCGCGCAGATCATCACCGGCATCACCGCCGCACTGCCGCAACTGTTTTCCTCGTTGGGCAGCACGCTGCCGGCATTGGTCATGCAGATATTGCCGCCGGTGCTCGGAGCGTTGGGTCAGCTCGGCACGATGCTGCTGACCAGTGCGACCACGTGGATCACGACGAGCCTGCCGCAACTGCTCGCCCAGTTCCAATCGTGGGTCACGTCGAGCCTGCCGTCGTTCCTGCAAACCGGATTGACGATGGTCACGAACCTCTTGCAGGGCATCGTGCAGGCATTGCCTCAGATCGCATCCACGGCTGTCATCGTGCTGACGACGCTGCTGGACGGATTGTCGGCCCAATTGCCGCAGCTTATCCCCATCGGCATCAACGCCGTCCTCAACCTCGTGCAAGGCATCCTCAACAACCTGCCGCAGATCATCGACAGCGGCCTGAAGCTTATCCTCGGACTGGCGCAGGGCCTCATCAACGCCATGCCGGACTTGGTAGGCAAGGCTCCGATCCTTATCGGCCAGCTTGTCGGCGGCATCATCAATCGTCTCCCGCAGATCCTGCAGGCTGGCGTGCAGCTGCTCGTCGCACTGGCCAATGGCTTCGTAGCGTCGGTGCCGAGGCTTATCGGCTCAATTCCAGGCATGGTCGGCCAGATTATGCGCGGTTTCACATCTGTTAACTGGGGTAGCGTCGGCCTGAATATCATCACGGGTATTGTGTCCGGCATCGCAGGCGCGGCAGGCAGGCTCGTGTCTGCCGCCGTCAACGCGGCCACGAACGCGTTGGATTGGGTGAAACGCAAGCTTGGCATCCATTCTCCGTCGCGAGTGTTCCGCGATCAGGTCGGTGAGATGATCGGCGAGGGCATGGCGGTCGGAATCGACGAGAGCGCTTCGAAGGTGAGGAAGGCGGCCGGACGATTGACTGGCATCCTGCCTTCGCAGGACGCCTCGTATTCCGTCGGCGTCGCCAACGCCTCGCGTGGCGTTAACGCTGCCTCCTACGGCAATGGTGGGAGCGTGACGAACATCACGCAGACGTTCAACTATCCGGCCATCGCGCCGACGAGCATTTCCACGCAGCAGAAGCTGCAGACAGCGGCCATGCCGCAATGGTAATTGGGAGGTTTCGCGCATGAAGGTCAGCTATTCTCTCAACGGCCAGCCGCTCGACTCCGAGCGGATGCGCGTCATCGTCGGCACTACGCATTACACGTCGCTGTCGCCGATCGTTGACACGGTGCAGGTGAGCGGACGCAGCGGCGTCATCGTAGGCTCCTCGGTTCCGGTGCTGGATGCGCCGGAGCTGACAATCAAGGTCGCGGCGTGGGGTGCGGATTCCGATGCGCTGATCTCGCGTTTCCGTGCCATGTGCCTGTCTGCCGCGAAGCTCACGCTCGGCAGGGTGGAGACCACGGAGGACGGCAGGTCGCGCAGCATGGTCACTCGCGTCGTGTGCACGTCCTGCGAGCCGGACGATGATGAGAGGCCGTCCAGTGACCTGCGCGTCATGACCGCAGTTTTCCAATTGCCTGACGTGTTTTGGCGTGGCGTGCAGTGGCAGGAGGTGACGTTGGCCGCGTCGGGCGGCAGGCTGCTGCCGGGCGGGGTCTCCAAGCCGAGTAGCAAGGGGTATTGGACGCGCTGGCAGGGATTGCCTAACGCCAGTCCGTCCGAGCTTTTCGACATCATGCCGGACGGCTGGCTGTCCAATGCGCCAATCGGCATACTGGTCTTGCGTTTCGGCGCAGTCACTGGTGTGACCATCAGTGACCCGGTGAGTGGCGCGAATCTGCTGTGGGGTGGCAAACGCGACGCCTCACGACCTTACCTCTTCGTCGATGTGTCCAATCGCAAGGCGTGGACGGCGGCCAACGCCGACGCTTGGTCTGGTGGCGTGGATGCGTCGAATGGCATCGACTGGACCACGGAGCCACTGCAAGTGTGGCCTGACATTTCGTCCGGCGATTATCGCCTCGCAATCAAACAGACCGGCAGCGCCGACAAGGTGACCTGCCGGTTTTTGCAATCCTGGGAGTGATTCATGGCAAAGACTTTGCACGCGCGTCTCGTGGCTTATCGTCCATTCGGTGAGCGCATCGGTGTGCTGGCGGAGCCGGTGAGCTTCAGCGCGTCCATGCTCCACAATGACGATGGCGCAATCAGCATCGAATATTCCCTGCTGTCCGGTGACGCTCAGGCTTTCGACCGCGAGCTTACCGATGGCCTCGAAGTGGCCGTGGAAGTGTCGGACGGCAGCGGCTATCGTGAGCCGGACAATGCGCGTTTCGTCATCACCGGACGCTCCGGCAAGACGGATGACCGCACCAAGACCATCACTTATTCCGGTCAGTCGATTGGCTGGCTGCTGTCCAAGGCCGAAAACAACGATTCGTCGCACCTCATCGCCGATGGCGATAACAAGGGTAAGCGGCCATTCTACAGCTCCAATCCGGGCACGATTCTCAAGACCTTGCTGGACGAAAATCGTCAGCGTGGTGGCGTGGCCACCGGCCTGACCTTGGGCTTCGACACGGCCAAGGACTCTGCCGGCAGTAATTGGGCAAAAAAGTACACTCTGTACTATTCGCTCGGCACCGATTTGCAGACCATCCTAGACGCCCTGGTCAATGGTGGCGGCTGCGACTGGCGCACGTCCGGCAGGACGCTCAAGCTGTGGAATGCCGACAGCACCGCCTTGAGCCGCGACCTGAGCAAGAGTATTGTGCTGCAGCTCGCGCGTGACATCAGCGAAGCCCCATTTGAGGAATCAATCGCGGATCTGGCCAGCACGATCCTCGTCGAGGGTGACAATAATCTGCTTTTCCGCATGGACAATCCGAGTGCGCCGACACCTTGGGGCAAGTGGGAATCCTATGCCTCGCAGGGTGGCGTGTCCGACAAGGACACCGCTCAAGCCTTTATGCAGTCGACTTTGGATGACTCGGCAAGGGTGCGTGGCCAGTACACGCGCGACCTCATCGTTTCCGACGTGGACAGTCTGCCGCTCGTTGACTATCATGCTGGCGATTGGATTACGGCTCCGACCATCACGCATGGGGAGAAGGTGCGCGTTCAGGAAATCGACCTGAGCATGCGACAGGGCGAGGGACTATCCGTCAGCATCGCTCTGAACGATATCAAGTATGATGCCTCGGTCAAGCAGGCGAAGAAGATTAAGGGCATTACCGGTGGTGCCGCGTTGGCCGGTAGCGAGGGCGGCACGACCGCCTCTTCCGACCGTGACCATCGCGTGCCGAAAGCGCCGCAGGGTCTCATCGTGCAGACCGATGCCTACATCAGCTCGGACGGTTTCGCACACGGCTTGGCCACCGCCATGTGGTCCGCAGTGACCGAAGCGACCAATGACACGGCCATTGAGATCAGCAATTACGCCGTCGAGTGGAAGCAGCACAAAGACGGTGCGCCGTGGCATGCCGCCGGCACTACCGACAAGCTCCAGCTCGGCTTCGGCAGCTTGGATTGCGGCACTCAGATCGAGGTCAGGGTACGCGCCGTGCCAACGTATTCCGACAAGCTCGGCGAATGGTCGAGCATCGTCGTGGCCACCGTCGAATCCGACGTGACCCCGTGCTCCGTGCCGTCGAAGCCGGTGCTTTCCTCGGAATTGGGCGTGGTGACCATCCACTGGGATGGCAAGACCTCCACCGGCGCGTCGACGGAACCCGACTTCGACCACATCGAGGTCGGCGAGGGTGTCAATGCGGCTGGAATGCGGGTAATTTCCGCCACGCAGTCCGGTCAGGGCGATTATCTTGTGACCGGCCTCACGGGCGGCTCGCAGCACTCCTATGCGTTCCGCTCGGTGGACCATGCGGGCAATCGCTCCGCCTGGTCTGCCATCGCCACTGTGACCGTGGCTTCGGCTGTCTCTCCTGATGAGGTCAAACAGATTCAAAAAGATTTGGCTGATAATCAGACGGCTTTGAAGGATAATGCGGCGAAGCTGACGCAGGCGCAGAAGGACATTGCGGCGAATCAGCAGGCGCAGGCCGCCACGTCGAAAGAGCTTGAAGCGGCCAAGGCCGACATCAAGGCCAATCAGTCGGCGATCGGCACGGCCAACGCCACGCTGAAGGACAACACCGACAAGCTGACGCAGGCCCAGAAGGACATCCAAGCCAACAAGACTGGTCTTGACGCGGCGTCCAAAACGCTTGCCCAGGCCAAGACCGATTTGACGCAGGCGCAGAAGGACATTGCCCAGACCAAAAGCGACCTGACCACCGCGAATGGCGAGATCAGCAAGGCGAAGGAGTCGGCGGCGCAGGCGTATGCCGAAGCCCACTCGAAGAATCACACTTTCCGTGGGCCGGACGAGCCGAAGGACAATCTGATTGTCGGTGACTTGTGGCTTCAGACCCAAAAATATTGGACGAGGTGGAAAGGCACGCCCAATGCCTCGCCGTCGCTCTTGGCTGACTTCTACACGTACTGGCAGGGCGAAGCCAATAATTCTCCTTCCGTGCTCGTGCCGCTCTCCGACCGCGTGATTGACACGCTTGTCTGGGATGGTGCCGCTTGGAACCACATGGGCTATGCCGACGTGGAGCGCAATGCCGACGAAATCGCTCAGGCGAAGTCGGATATCGCGGATAATGCGGCTAAGACCACCGACGCGAAGAAGACCGCCGAGAATGCCGCTGCCGCCGCGAAAAACGCGCAGGGCACGGCTGATACGGCCAATGGTGCGGCGAAGACAGCGCAGGATACAGCCAATGCGGCTACCGCTGCCGCGAAGAGTGCCACAGCCACCGCAGGTCAGGCCAAGGATGCCGCCAATGCCGCCCAGACCGCCGCCGAAAGCGCCAAGAAGACCGCTGGCAACGCCGAGACGCTGGCGAACACCGCCAATGCTTCGGCCAATGCGGCCAAGTCCGACGCGGCTTCGGCCAAGACGGACGCGGCCAATGCCAAGACCACCGCCTCGAACGCTTCGAGCGTTGCCACGCAGGCCAAGGCCACGGCTGACAGTGCGGCACAATCCGCCACCGATGCGGCCAATGCCGCGCAGAAGGCGAATACGGCTGCTGCCGCCGCCGCTGGTGTGGCGAACGGCAAGGCCGACGTGCTCATCCAGTCCACTGCGCCGGCCACGTCGATGCGCAAGCCGACTACCTTGTGGATTGACACCACCGGTGGCGCTAACACGCCGAAACGGTGGAACGGGTCGGCTTGGGTGGCGGTGACTGACAAGGCCGCTACCGATGCGGCAAACGCCGCCGTCAAGGCACATGCTGCCGCGCAGACGGCGCAATCCACCGCTGACAAGGCTCAGACCACAGCCGCGAACGCCGCGTCACAGGCGAATCAGGCTCAGGCCGCAGCCAAGAAGGCGCAAACCACGGCGGACGGCAAGAATCTGATCTACCGTGGCCCTGACGAGCCGAATCATGACGGCTTGAAGCCGGGGGACATGTGGTGGAGGACGCAGAAGTATTGGACTCGCTGGAAGGGCGAGAAGAACAATTCGCCATCCATGCTGGCCGACTTCTACACGTATTGGACCGGCGCGCCAAACAACAGCCCCTCCGTGCTTGTCCCGCTCGCTGATCGTGTGGTGGAAGTCCTGACATGGGACGGTACGAGATTCGAGCCATTCGACCTCGTGGCGAACAACATCCTCGCTGCTGGCACGGTGGCCGCGAAGCATCTCGCCGCCGACTCAGTGACCGCTGAGAAGGTCAAGGCCAATGCCATCACGGTGGACAAGCTCGCCGCCAATTCGGTCACGACCGACAAGCTGGTGGCTGACGCGGTGACCGCCACGAAACTCGCCGCCAACTCGGTGCAGGCGCGCAATATCGTCGCACTGGCCATCACAGCCGACAAGATTGCAGCCAATTCGGTGACCACGGGCAAGCTCAAGGTCACGGAAGACATGACCGTGGCGCTGCTCAACGTCCACAAGATTCAAGCGGGCGACATTGCGGCTAATGCCGTGACCACTGCCGCTTTGGCTGCTGGCGCGGTAAACGCCGATAAGCTGGCCGCGAATGCGGTTACGGCGGGTAAGGTGCAGGCCGGTGCCATCGGCACCGACAAGCTCGCCGCCAATTCCGTGACCACGGGCAAGCTCAAGGTCACGGAAGACATGACCGTGGCGCTGCTCAACGTCCACAAGATTCAGGCGGGCGACATCGTGTCCGGTGCAATCACGACGGACAAGCTCGCCGCGAACGCGGTTAACGCGGACAAGCTGGCTGCCAATTCGGTCAATGCGTCCAAGATTGTCACTGGTGCGATCACAGCCGACAAGCTCGCGGCCAATTCGGTGACGGCTGTCAAGATCGCGGCTGGCACCATCACGTCTGACAAGGTGGCGGCAGGCCAGTTCCGAGGCTACGTGTTCACCGGCGCGATATTCCAGAGCTCCGATGCGGCGAACACTGGCATGAAGCTCAATTCGACCGCCCTGCAAATGTGGGATTCCAGCCATAACCAGACCGTCTATCTTGACGGCGAGGGCAAGTCGAATGTGCTGACTGGTACGTTCCAAACCCGCGTCAGCGGGCACAGGGTGCGTATCAGCCCGGATTATCAGAGCCACGTCATCGGCGGCACTGAGACTTTCGTGGGTGATGGCCTGGAATTCCCCGCTTACAACGGTTCGACGGCGTTTTACTCTTATCCGGCCATTGCTTCTGTCATCCAGTCGAACGAGGTCGGCACGATGAGCGCCATGAATTTTTGGAGCGGACACGTCGCAAAGAATGATCCAGCTGCTTTCATGCGGTTGGCATCCAAACCACGCGAGCGTGGCGGCACCGGTATCCAAGGCATCAAATCTGAGGTGTATGCCGTAGCCAATACGGACTACGACGAGCCGGACGCAAGCAAAAAAACCAGCGCATTGCTCCAATTAGTCGGAGATGGCGTGGACGGCTCCAATGCCTGGCTCCAAGCGCAAGATGCGAACGGCAAGGTCGGAATCGGAGCGAACATTGCGACCGGATACGTATATTTCGGCGGCTATCTTGGCGGCATCACAAACCGCCAGACCTTCCAAGCCCAGACCGCATGGAAGGTGTGGTGGCCGAATCCCGGCCGGAGCATCGCGGCCGGCGCATCAACGCAAGTCACATGCGCGCTCAACCCGACGAAATACGGCCGCTATTACGTGGTCGCGAACGCGGATTCGCAATGGGCGGGCATCATCGCGCACCCATGCAACACGGGCGGGCAGAGCGGCTTCCAATTGAAGCTTTACAACGCCGACCAGCCTTGCCCGGTCGACGTGTACGCCGAATACCTCGCCTATCTGGTCAAATGATTGGAGGACATATTGTCATCGACTTTTGAAATGGATGAGAACGGATTGTGCATCATCCGATGCGATCCGCCGGTGAACGGGTCGGACAGTTTCGTGTTCCAGCCCGAGGTGATCGCCTCGTGGAAGGCCCTGCTTGGGCTTGCTTCCACACGTGAGGCGATCGCCGCGATCATGCAGGGCAAGGAGGATACGAGCCGATACGACCGTGCCACCGGCAGGGGCGTGTGGACTGAAGCGTTCGAAGCGTTGGAGGCGGCTTTATCCGATTCCGCCACAGGGGTGAGCATGCTCGCCGCCGATGGGGAAGTGTTGGACGATCCGCTGACAGCCGCACGTAATGAGACGCGTGCGGGGATGCGATTGCCGGTCATGTCGAATGAGACGGACGCGAGGCTCGTGGCCACGCTGGCTGCGGATGATGCTGGCGTGGAGCCGTCGAGCGGCATCGATGTGGCCTGCACACGGGATGTCGACGGATTGGATGATTTCCTCTCGGATGAATCCAGTCAGGCGATGCTTGACGAGTGCGAGGAACGTTTCTATGAATCCCTCATGCCAAGACAAAACCAACAGAATTAAGGAGATTGATTATGGCCGATGAGACCACTGAAACCACTACCGATGCCGCGTCTACCTTGACGCCCGCTGAGACGTCTGGCGTGCTTGATTTGCGTCCCCCGCAGGAGTCGGTGCGTGCGGAACTCTGCCGCTTGGGATTGGAGTTTTCCAGCACTGACGGCACTACCGAATCATGGCGCGACTACAGTCGTGGCGTGCTGGCCACGTTCGACGATACGGGCACGTCCGTCACTTTGACGGACGTGAAGACGAATCTCGGACGTACCTTGACACTCGACGAGCTTAAGGCCGTGACTCGTATCGACACCATGACAGCAGCGGACTGACCCGCATAACCCATTTTTCAACCCCTGCAATCCACACGGATTGCGGGGGTTTCGTATTTAAGGAGACATTTTGACTCAGATTCCAGCCGACGCGAACGAAGTCATCGACCAGCTTTCCGCGCAAATCGGCACTCTCACCAAGCAGACCGCAATCCTGACCAGTCAGCTCAACGCGGTCATGAAATTGATTCCCGCCGACGTGCTCGAAAGCGTGAAGGGAGACGAGAATGCAGAGGATTAACCTGTGGCCGAACCCAAAGTTCGACCCCACCGGCTTCCATGTCGTCAAAAAGGGCGGCGACATATCGAAGTACATGACCGATGGCACGCTGGCCAACACCAGAGGCGAATACATCGACCTGCCTTTCGCGTGCGAGGTCGGCGTGGAATACGTGTGCACGTGCAGGATCGTCAGCAACGATACGACGAATAAAAGCATCGGCATCTTTTCCGGCAGCACGGTCAAATACCCAAGTGCCCAGACGGTCGGGAAATATACGATCCGCTTCACCCCGATCGCCAATGACACGCGCCTGGCCATCCCCTCCGGTATGGCCATCAGCGAATTGAGCGTGGAAGCCGCCGACACGTATGACGCGGCGCTCGGGGGGGCTTCCGGGCTTCTTCACGGGCGACACGATGCCGCGCGCATAGGAGCGTCCGCCGGGCGGGTGGTGCCCGATGATGGTCACGAACCT
>ERZ1032665.21-NODE-21-length-28072-cov-12.904237_pt1 | contig 28072 bp, 19 predicted proteins | sample MGYA00517875_ERZ1032665 | MGnify/ENA primary metagenome ERZ1032665 (study PRJEB33719, sample SAMN04261402) | wastewater metagenome | biome: periurban shantytown; feature: human; material: feces | host: Homo sapiens | place: Peru: Lima | collected 2013-01-03 ... | reverse complement strand
ACGGCCTGCCGACCGAACGCCGTGTGCAGAACTATTACGGCGTGCGCGTGGACACTTCCCTGAAGTACGATCCGAATTTCGTGCCGCCGTTCGAGGGTACGGACGGCAAGAAGATCGACGCCAAGGACCAGGTGCCGATCTCCCGTAAGAACTTCATCGAGCTGTGCGAAAAGCTCACCGCCCAGGACGAGAAGCAGTTCGAGGCGCTGTGGCGTTCCCTCGGCCTGTCCATCGACTGGTCGCAGACCTACCACACCATCGGCGAGCATCCGCAGCGCGTGGCCCAGAAGGCGTTCCTGCGCAACCTGGCCCGTGGCGAAGCGTATCAGAAGGACGCTCCGGGTCTGTGGGACGTGACGTTCCAGACCGCAGTGGCCCAGGCCGAACTGGAATCGCGCGAATATCCGGGCTTCTACCACAAGGTGGCGTTCCGTTTCGAAGACGGCACCCCGATCTACATCGAGACCACCCGTCCGGAACTGCTGGCCGCCTGCGGCGCGCTGATCGCGCACCCGGACGACGAGCGTTACAAGCAGTATTTCGGCCAGTACGTCTACTCCCCGCTGTTCCACGTGAAAGTGCCGATTCTGGCGCACAAGGCGGCGGAAATGGACAAGGGCGCCGGCATCGCCATGTGCTGTACGTTCGGCGACGTCACCGACGTCGAATGGTGGCGCGACCTGAACCTGCCGCTGCGTTCCATCATCCAGCGCAACGGCCGCATCGTCATGGACACCCCGGATTGGATCGAATCCGAGGAAGGCAAGCGTATCTTCCAGGAGACCGCGGGCAAGACCACGTTCTCCGCACGTAAGGTCATCGTCGACGAGCTGCGCGCTGCCGGCGATCTGGACGGCGAGCCGACCCCGACCAAGCGTATGACGAACTTCTACGAGAAGGGCGACAAGCCGCTCGAAATCGTCACCTCCCGCCAGTGGTATCTGAAGAACGGCGGCACCGACGAGAAGCTGAACGCCGAGCTCATCGCACGCGGCAAGGAACTGAACTTTCACCCGGACTTCATGCGCGTGCGTTACGAGAATTGGGTGCACGGCCTCAACGGCGATTGGCTGATCTCCCGTCAGCGCTTCTTCGGCGTTCCGTTCCCGCTGTGGTACCCGGTGAAGGAGGATGGCACCCCGGATTACGATCATCCGATCACCCCGAGCGAGGACCGTCTGCCGATCGATCCGACCGACGATGTGCCGGAAGGCTACACCGAGGACCAGCGTGACGTGCCGGGCGGCTTCACCGCCGAGCCGGACATCATGGATACTTGGGCCACCTCGTCGCTCACCCCGCAGATCGTGACCCGCTGGGAGGAACCGGGCGAGGAGAACCAGGCGATCTTCAATGCCACCTTCCCGATGGATCTGCGTCCGCAGGGCCAGGACATCATCCGCACTTGGCTGTTCTCCACCATGGATCGCGCGCATCTCGAGAACAAGTGCCTGCCGTGGGCCAACACCACGCTGTCGGGCTGGATCCTCGATCCGGACCACAAGAAGATGTCGAAGTCCAAGGGCAACGTGGTCGTGCCGGACAAGCCGATCAAACAGTTCGGCGCCGACGCGGTGCGTTACTGGGCCGCCGCCGCACGTCTGGGCCTGGACGCCACGTACGACGAAGGCCAGATGAAGATCGGCCGTCGTCTTGCCATCAAGCTGCTCAACGCCACCAAGTTCGCGCTAGCCATCGGCCGTGAGGACGAGAACCATCACGTGGGCGCTCCGGCAGTCGCCGCATGGAACCCGGCCGACGTGACCGAGCCGATCGACCGTTCCGCGATGTCCAAGATGGCCGCCGTGGTCCGCGAAGCCACCGACGATCTCAACAACTACGAGCATTCCAAGGCTCTGGAAGTCATCGAGAACTACTTCTGGCAGTTCTGCGACGACTACATCGAGCTGGTCAAGAACCGCGCCTACGGCACCGCCGATTCCACCGGCAACGTGCCGAGCGAGGCCGCGGTGAAGTCCGCACGCACCACGCTGGGCCTGGGTCTTGATGCGTTCGCGCGCCTGCTGGCCCCGTACCTGCCGTATGCCACCGAAGAGGTGTGGAGCTGGATGCATGAGGGCGAGGGCTCCGTGCACCGCGCCGCATGGCCTGTGGCCGACGTGTACGCGGCCGCCGCCGGCGACGCATCCGCCGATCTGCTTGCTCATGCCGGTGAGGCTCTGGCCGCGCTGCGTGGCATCAAGTCGAAGGCCAAGGTTTCGATGAAGACCCCGATCTTGTCTGTGACGCTTGCCGTTGCCGACGATGTGCGCGGGTCCATCGAGGCCGCGCTGGGCGATATCGCCGAAGCTGGTCGCGTGACCGGACCGATCGCCTTCACCGCACCGGCTGCCGCCGAGGGTGAGGACGAGGCCGCCGATGTGACGGTCGCCGAAAGCGAGCTAGGCGAACCGCCGGCCAAGAAACCGAAGAAGTGAGTCTCTGAGGTGAGCCGCCAGCGGCTTTTGTAGCGCAGCCGCTCACTTCACCCACATACGAGGGGCCTTTCCTTTGCATGAAGGAGAGGCCCCTCGTATATCCCGTCACTGTCTGCAACTAACCGTGCCCCCTTTTGCTCATATTCAGTCAAAATCGCGGGAAAAATGCTTTCGTGAGCGAAAAGGGGTATAAATCGCAGGCAAAACGGTCGAAATCATATCCCCTTTTGCTCACGTCCGTGCAGAATCGCCCTAAATCGCAAGACGTGCGCGCATAGAACCGTCCTTATCCCGTTCTCGGCTGTTCTCAGCGTACATTCCTGCCCCTGCGCACAAACCCGTACGCGAAAAAATGGTTTTTATGGGCGTAATCTCAACGAATGCACAAGCGGAGGCGGAAATCGCAATCAAAAACCCCGAAACGTACCACGTAAGCGACGGAGCACTATCGGATTTAGCGCATCGCACAAACCGCGTGCTCTACAGCACCGGAACGGACAGGAGGTACTGCGGGCCAGCGGACGAATTTCCGGAACCGTTCCCACCCAATCCGGCCTGCAGCGCATCGTCGAAAACTTCCGCAGCGGCGGCCAATTCGACCGTCTCGTCAATCAAATCGCCATTATCCGGCGTGAAACCGGTTTTCGCCAAGCCATAGCCGGCAACCGGCAACGAACTGGACATCGAATCGGCGGAAGAAGAGGAATCGGAACCGCTGTTCTTCGAAGAGCCGTCCACTCCCCCGACTTTCGCCACATTCTTCGACGTGGTGTCCGCTGCGGCGCCGAACGACGGACGTAGTCCGCCCGCGTAGCTCATCACATCATCCATGCTGATGGCGTTCTTGTCATCGACCAAGCTGGTCGAATCGGCGGTGTTGTTCTTCGCCTGCGCGCGTTCGGCCTTGCGTTGCGCACGGGACCGCCGTTTCTCGGCTTTCGCGCACAACGATTGGCTGGCGGAGGCGGAACGCAACGTGTCCAGCACAGAAGCGTCATCGGCAGCGCCCGATTCGGACGTGTCGTCATCCGAATCCAGCTGGTCGGCGAATCGCAGCACGATCTGGTGGAATGCGCTGGCCTGTCCGGTGTGCTCGCTGGCGTCCGCCAACGCGGTCATCGCCGCGGACACCTTGTCGGACGCGGTTTTGAGCTTCTCATTGTCTTTGATGCCGGCACGCACGTCGGCGATCGCCTGGGTTTCGTAGCTGCCAGCCGTGCCTGCGGTGGCGCCCAGTTCCTTAAGCCGAGCCGTGTATGCGTCGGTGAAATCCATCGAATACGGGATCATGGCCGCGGACAGCTGCGATTGGCCGGCACTGTAGTCTTTGGAGCCGCGCTGTTGTTCCTCGCCGGCGCGCTTGGTGAGCTCGTTCACCAAGCCGGATGTGCCACGCTGTTCGATGGTGCGAATCACCTCGTCGACGGCGTCGGCCGCGCCGATATGCCGGTATGCGGCGCTCACGTCGTTGACGGCGTTGGCCAGGTCTGCCACGGATTTAGCTACGGAGGTATCGCCGTTCAGTTCGGACGCGGTGCCGAGAATGGCGGGAAGCTGTGTGGCGTTGCCGATCGAACCGGACAGATGCGTGGTGTATGAGCCCACGTACGCGTCGATGTAGCCGTCGAACGCCTGATCGTGCGCTTTGGAACGTACGGCGATGGTCTGTTTGGCAAGCGCTTTCTCGTTGTCTCTGAGCTGTTCCAGTTGGGCGATGAGCTTGCGGTTGCGTTGCGAGCCGACGTTGGTCAGACTGTCCACCAAGGTGGTTGCACGCTTGGTCAGGTCAGGCAGTGATTGCTGAACGTTGCCTTCCACCGCGGCGATGGACAGTGAGCTCATGGTGAAGTGCTTCGCCGTCACGTAGGCGTTGAAGGTCAGGTCCTCGCCCGGTTTGCCGACCGCAGCCACCAGGGTCGAGGTGTTGTCGGATGAGACGAGCACGCCGTCATCGGCGGTCACGTCACTGCCGACGCGTCCGGGAATGGTGAAGGCGACGATTGGCGTCAGATTGGCGGTCACGTCGGGTTTCGTGGCATGCAGGGCGATGCGTATGCCGATCATGCCGGAAGCGCCGGAAACGTCGGAAACGCTTACGTCGGGCCCGTTGAGGGTGAAGGAGGCGGATATTTTCCACGGCAATGCGACAACGCCTTTGGGAACGCGTTTCGACGTGGAGGATCCGCTGTTGGTCAGGAAAAGGCGGCCTGGTTTGTCGATGGAGGTGTAGGCGCTCATCACGTCATCATGCGATGCATCGGCCGCGTACTGCCCATTCTGTTGCAAGGCCGATATCGCGTCGTTCACGCCGACTGCCGCGACGGGAGCGGCGGTGATGACGGCGACCGCGATCGCCGCGGCAAGCGGGCGTCGGGCACCGGATGGACGGTTCGCGGTGGCGTGGCGCATGCCGGACCTCTCAATCGCAATCGAAACAACTTTCCAAGGCATTTAATGTAGTGCCCGGCATGCCCGTCGGCAATGGACGTTCGCGCGGGGCGCGCGGAAAACGGACGGCTCAGGCGAAAACGTCGAGTACGCCCGGGTCTCCCCCGTTTTCGGCGATGCGCTTGTGGCGGCGCTTGGCCTCGGTCACCACGAATTCGCGGTACATTTCGGCGATTTCCGGATCCAGTCCGGCTTCGTCGGCAATGCGATGCAGACGCTCGATCTGGGCATGTTCACGCTGGTAATCGGCCGGCGCGAAGCCCGCACGCGCCTTGAGCACACCCACCTGCGACGTGTATTTGAACCGTTCCGCCAGCAGCGAGACGATGGCGGTGTCGACGTTGTCTATCGATTGGCGCAGCGAGGCGATTTTAGCCACCACATCGGCCACTTCGGGGTTGTTCTGCGCGGTGCGCGCGTCGATGATGGTTTCGGATTCGGTTTCTTCTTCTGGCCGAAGCCAGTCATGTTCGCTGTCGCTCATGGGTATAAGCCTACCGCGCACCCTACCGCGGCATCTGCCGAACAGCGGTCACTTCGCGAAGTAACGCTGCAGCACGATGGTGGTTTCGGTGCTGACCGACACCGTGCGATGGATGAGGTTCAACAGCTCTTCGAGCTTGCTGGGCGATTCGACGCGAACGGTGAGCATGAAGCTGGGCGAACCGGCGACGGAATCGCAGGACATGATGCCGTCGATGTTTTTGAGCTTGTCTGGAATCTCGGCTTCCTGGGAGTAATCGATGGGCGTGACCGCGATGTAGGCGTTCACCGCAAGGCCGCGGCGCTCGTCGTCGATAACCGCCTTGTAGCCGCGGATCACGCCGCGACGCTCAAGCTTCTGTACGCGCGACTGCACGGCGGACACGGACAGGCCTGTCGCCTCGGAAAGGTGGGACAGCGTGGCTCGGCCATCCTTTTCAAGCATGTCGAGGATTACGCCATCGGTCGCGTCGAGCTGGCTCGCAACCGTACGTGCGTCTACCGGACCATTGTCACTGTTGGTCATTCATACCCCTTTTCCAACAATCCACTGCACCGGCCGCAATCGACCGTCCCCACTGCAGTTCCATGTTCTTTTTCTTCCTTACCATACCCACTACCGCGCACATACCGTCGCGGAATCGCCGCAGTTTATCCGGACGGCGCAACGCTGTCATGAAATATCTTTGTTTTATTTAGCTCATACCCCCATATCGACCATATATATTTTCCCCATTTATCTTTTCTCGTCGTATTTTTACCTATTTTTTAATTGACAACGTTGTCCAAGAAGTGGTCAATTTCACGAAATTCGTCGAAACGTACGCATAGGAAAGGGGCTACACGGCGATTGCCATGCAGCCCCTCAAACCTTCAGATTCGCTTGCAGCCGACGACTCAGTTGCCGTTGGTGGCGTTGCCGCTCTGCTGGATGAGCGACGCCATGAAATCGCGGTTGGTCGCTGTCTTCTTCAGGCGTGGCACGAGCGTCTGGTAGGCCTGTTCCGGCTCGAGGCCGCCCAGCAGGCGACGCAGACGGTAGATGATCGGCAGTTCCTGAGGATCGGTGATGAGCTCCTCGCGGCGAGTGCCGGAGGCGTTCACATCGATGGCCGGGAACAGGCGCTTGTCGGCGAGCTCACGGCTCAGGCGCAATTCCATGTTGCCGGTGCCCTTGAATTCCTCGAAGATCACCTCGTCCATCTTGGAACCGGTTTCCACCAGCGCGGAGGAGATGATGGTCAGGGAGCCGCCATTTTCGATGTTGCGGGCGGCGCCGAAGAACTTCTTCGGCGGGTACAGCGCCTGCGCGTCCACACCACCGGACAGGATGCGGCCGGAGGCCGGCGCGGCGATGTTGTAGGCACGGGCCAGACGGGTCATGGAGTCGAGCAGCACCACCACGTCCTGGCCGAGCTCCACGAGACGCTTGGCGCGTTCGATGGCCAGTTCGGCGACGGTGGTGTGGTCGGAGGCCGGACGGTCGAAGGTGGAGGAGATGACCTCGCCCTGCACCGTGCGTTCCATGTCGGTGACTTCCTCCGGACGTTCGTCCACGAGGACGACCATCAGGTGGACTTCCGGATTGTTGGTGGCAATCGCGTTGGCGATGTTCTGCAGGGTGATGGTCTTGCCGGCCTTCGGCGGGGACACGATCAGGCCACGCTGGCCCTTGCCGATCGGCGCCACAATGTCGATGAGGCGGCCGGTGAGCTTGTTCGGCGTGGTCTCCTGCTTCAGGCGTTCCTGCGGATACAGCGGGGTGAGCTTGCTGAACTGCGGACGATGCTGCGCTTCCTCGACGCTCATGCCGTTGATGGAGTCGATGGACTGCAGCGGCACGAACTTCTGACGCTGGTTGCGACGTTCGCCTTCACGCGGGGCGCGGATGGAGCCGTGCACGGCGTCGCCCTTGCGCAGGCCGTACTTCTTGACCTGGCCCATGGAGACATACACGTCGTTCGGTCCCGGCAGGTAGCCGGACGTACGCACGAACGCGTAGGAGTCGAGCACGTCGACGATGCCGGCGACCGGCACGAGGTCTTCCTTCGGCTCGTCGCGATGCTGGTCGCGGTCGGCGCGATCCATACGATCGTTGCGCTGGTCGCGGTCGGCGTTGCGGTCCATGCGGTCGGCGCGATCGTTACGGTCATTGCGATCATTGCGATCGCCCCTGCCGCGACGCTCGTCACGCTCGTCGTAATCGCGGTCACGGCCACGCATACGGCGGCCACGGCGATCGTTGCGTCCACGGCTGTGATGGTATTCGTTGTCTTCGGTCTCGTCGCGACGCTTATCATCGTCGGCGTCTTCCTGCGACGGCAGCGTGGCGAGGATGTCATCAAGGTCGCGCACGACGTCTTCGCTCTTCGGCCCGTCCGCCACGCGACGGCGGCGACGCGGCTCGAAATCGTCCCTACGGTCGTCATCACGACGGCGACGGCGGTCATCCTGCTTCGGAGCGGCATCGTCAAGGCCCAGTTCGGCGAGCAGGTCGGCGCCGGCTTCGGCGTCACGATGGCGACGACGCTTCGGCGCTTCATCGTTCGGCTTCAACGCGTCCACCGCTGCCACGGCATCCGCGACTTCGGAGGATTCCGCGGACTTGGCCTGCTTGGCACGGACGGGGCGTTCCTCCTGCTTGGCTTCATCGGCCTTCTTGTCCTTTGCCGATTTGACCTCAGCGTCTGCGGCGGGAGCGGACTTTGGCGCGCGCACGGTGACGCCGGCCGGAGCCTGGCCGCCGGAACGGGCGGCTTGAAGTGTTGCGATCAGTTCGGTCTTGCGCATGGTGGAGACACCACGAAGTCCCATCTGCTTGGCGAGCTCCTTGAGCTCGGGCAGTTTCATATCATCGAGATTAGGGCTTGTTGCCACTGGTAGTTGCCTTTCCTTGGCTTCCACAGGCATGCGCCCGCGACAGCTGTAAAAAAGAATTGCGGAAAATTTCCGTCGAATGAAAAGTCCGCCGCGAAACATCGCGGTTTTCGAACTGTCCTAACCATACAACGCAACCCAGACCAACGCAAAGCGGGCACGCGCGGTCCGCCCGTGCGGTTCGCGCACCGCGCAATCGCAATAAAAATCGCAATGAAAAAGCCCATGCCAAAAAGCATGGGCTTGATCAAAGTTACGCTGCGAAAAATAAATAACGCGTGCGAAGACGCCCGTCTGAGGCCGAAGGCGTACAAAGGTACGTCGAGCGCCGGAGAAAGGGCGTATGCGCACGCGTTATTTATTTTTCTACTTTTCTTCGTGGTAGGACTTGTCAGTGTTGACCGACCACACGTTGTCTTTCGACGTTTCGCCGCTCTTGATGTCCTTGACGGCTTCGATGGCGGTGGCCATGGAGTGGTCCATGTTGTTGTAACGGTGCTGTCCGTTACGGCCAACGCAGTACAGGTTGCCGAAGGAGTCGAGGTAGTCGACGAGTTCGGGCATGCGGTCGTAGGTGTCGAAGTAGGCCGGGTAAGCCTTCTTGACGCGTTCGCGGTGGGAGTCGAGCACGTCCTGCGGGCCGTTGATGACCTGCATGCGGGTGAGCTCCTGGATGGCGAACTTGGTGGCTTCCTCGTCGGTCATGTTCCAGAAGGAGTCGCCTTCCTCGCAGAAGTATTCGAGGCCGATCCACACGGTGTTGTCGACGTCCTTGACCAGGTACGGGCTCCAGTTGTTGAAGATCTGCAGACGGCCGACCTTGTAGCCCGGATCCTGCACGTAAATCCAGCAATCCGGCACGATCGGCGGGTTGCCGAGGGTCGGAATGTCGGTGGTGTTGGTCAGGCGCAGGTGCTTGACGAGCAGGCCGACGGTGACGAAGTCGCGGTACGGCAGGCCGTTGGCGATTTCGGTCATGTCCTTCGGAGCCGGCTGGTCGGAGGCGTCCACAGCGTTGACAAGGTCCTTGACCGGCATGGAGGAAATGAAGTCGTCCGCGGCCATTTCGGTGCGGTTGCCTTCGGAATCCTCGTACACGACGGATGCGATCTTGCCGTCCTTCTGGCGAATTTCCACCACATTGGCGTCGGTGATGACCTTCACGCCGGCGGCTTCGCAGTTGGATTCGACGGTTTCCCACAGCTGGCCCGGGCCGAGCTTCGGATACCAGAATTCCTCGATGAGGGAGGTTTCGACTTCGGAGTTGTCGCGCTTCTTCGGCAGGAGCTTCTGGAAGGCGTTCTTCAGCACGCCCATGATGCTCAGGCCCTTGACGCGCTGCGCACCCCAGTCGGCGGAGATTTCGGACGGGTGACGGCCCCACAGCTTCTCGGTGTAGCCCTCGAAGAACATGGAGTAGAGCTTACGGCCGAAACGGTTGATGTAGAAGTTCTCCAGGTTGGTTTCCGGCAGCTTGTGCACCATGGACTTCAGGTAGCTGAAGCCGGCGACCATGGTGAGCTTGAAGCCCATGGCCTTCAGGGTGTTGGCGCTCAGGGAAATCGGGTAGTCGAGGAAGTGGCGGTTCCAGTAGATGCGGGACACGCGGTGGCGCTTGAGCATCACCTTGTCTTCGATTTCCGGATCCGGGCCGCCCGGCTCCATATCATGCTCGCGGTGGAGCTTCTTGTCATCATAGCTGGGTGCGCCCTGCAGCGGCAGAACGTCCTTCCACCAGTCCATGATGCGGTCGTCCTTCGAGAAGAAGCGGTGGCCGCCGATATCCATACGATTGCCGTCATGCTTGACGGTGCGGGAGATGCCGCCGAATTCGCGGGTGGCTTCCAGCACGGTCACGTCGTACTGTTCGGAGCCACCGTCCTTGACGAGCTCCCAAGCGGCAGTCAGGCCGGCAGGGCCGCCACCGATGATGACCACGGATTGCTTTTGCGTCACTTTGAAGTCTCCTTACAAACAAAATCGAAGATATTCTACCCGAAGGTAGGGAAACGCACAGCGCACCTGTGCGCATGCACACAAAATCACCGCCAAGTCCGACAGCAATCGCCCTGATAGAAGGAAAACCAGCCGTACGGCTTCCGCCGAAGACTGGTTTTCCGTAGGTCCGCTACATGCTGTCGGGAATGTCGATGTCGGTTTTCTGCACTTCCTCGACGTTCACGTCCTTGAACGTGACGATGCGCACGTTCTTGACGAAACGGCTGGAACGGTAGACGTCCCACACCCACGCGTCGGTCAGCCGCACGTCGAAGTAGACGTCCTGGCCGGCGGAACGCACGTTGAAATCGACCTTGTTGGCCAGATAGAAGCGGCGCTCGGTCTCCACAACGTAGGTGAACAGTTTGATGACGTCGCGGTATTCCTTGTATAGGGACAGCTCGGCGTCGGTTTCGTAGTTGTCGAGGTCCTCGGCGCTCATCGTCTGCCTTCCGTGTCGCGCTTGCGGCCACGTCCAAGCGTGCGCCACCAAGCATCCTTCGAGGTTTTGCGCTCATCCGAGCTGTACGGCCAGTTGTTGTCGGCATCGCCGGCCTTCTGGTCCGTCTTCGCCGTTCCGGATGCTTCGTTCGGCTGCGATTCCTGCGATGGCGCGGCAGACGTCTCGTCGGCGGAGGTCTGCGCCGTGTCTCCACTCTGGCCTGCCGCTGCGGCATCGTCCGCATCGCCCTTATGTACGGAGTTGAGTTGGATGGCGATCGAGTGTTCGCGGGCGCTCAACGCCTCCTTGACGCCCGGATTGTCTTCGATCACGTGCATGCCGAACGCGTCGAGCGAGCGGATCGGGTCGAATTCGTCGACGAGCGTGTCCATGACGATGAGGTCCTGGTAACGGTTCTCCGACGCGTTCCACAGGGCATCGCGCGAACGGCCGGACGGCACGAAGCCGAGCGACTGGTAGACGGATACGGAACGCGTGTTCTGTTCCGGCACGGCCACCCAAATGCGGTGCATGCCGAGGCCCGCCGGTTCCGGCGCGAAGCCGTACGTCATCACGCGGGGCATGATGTCTCGCGAGTAGCCGCGGCCGCGGTAGTCCTTGCCGAGCACCACTTGGATGCGGGCGGAACGTGCCCAGCCGTCGATGTCGATGAGGAAGATCATGCCGATCACGTTGTCGGAAGAGGCCGCGTCAAGCTCGCCGTCGCCGTCATGGTCGGCTTCGGTGACGATGGACCATGCGATGGTACGACGAGATTCCGGATCCCCCACGCCGGATTCGTTCGATTTTTCGCCATTGGACCATGCCACGGAACGACGCACCCACGCGTTCACAGCGCCACGTTCGGCCACGCGGTCCTTGCCGGTGATGCCGGATGCGCCGACGTACGCCTCAATGACCTCCATGCGTGCGATGTCGTCGATGGTGGCGGGGCGCAAGTGCACCATCTCGCCCTTGATGGGCGGAATGACGATGCGTTCCGGCAGCTCCCTCGCCCGCTGGTCCGTCGTCTGTTCCTTCGCTGTGGTTTCAGCGTACTCTGACATGATTATCGTTCCCTATGTTTCTCGGCGCGGTCCCTCGCCGCACCCATACCGACGGTATTGTACCCGACTGAACGCCAGCTGGGAGTTTTGTTAGGCAAAATCCCTGTGAAACCTCCCCAGCCGACGCGTGAATCGTATGAAAAGGCATGTAAAAGCAGATAAAAAGCAACAAAATGCAGAAAGGCGTGCGTTTTTACGATTCCTCTCATCGCAAAAACGCACGCCTTTCGATGCCATCAATCAGGCAACGTTCGGCAATCGCCGGAATGTCACTTGATCTTGCCCATCACAATCTTGGTAACGGCCTTCGCGTCGGCCTGGCCGCGGGTGGCGCGCATGACAGCGCCGATAATCGCGCCCATCGGCTTCATGTTGCCGCTCTTGAGCTTCTCGACGATGTCCGGGTTGGCCGCGAGTGCCTCGTCGACGGCCTTTTCGAGCGCGCCGTCGTCGGAAACGACCTGGAAGCCGTGCTTCTTGACGACCTCGTCCGGAGTGCCTTCGCCGGCGAGCACGCCTGCGACGGTCTGCTTGGCGAGCTTGTCGTTGAGCTTGCCGTCGGCGATGAGCTTCTCGACCTCGGCGACGTCGGCCGGGGTGATCGGCAGCTCTTCAAGGCTCACGCCCTTGTTGTTGGCTTCGCGGGACAGCTCGCCCAGCCACCACTTCTTGGCGCCCGAGGCGGAAGCGCCGGCCTTGACGGTGTCCTCGAGCAGGTCCAGAGCGTCGGCGTTGAGCACGTCGCGCATCTCCAGATCGTTGAAGCCCCACTCGCCCTTCAGTCGGTTGCGGCGCTCACGCGGCATTTCCGGCATCTGGGCCTTCATCTCTTCGATGTGCTCCTTGGTGATGTGCAGCATCACCAGATCCGGATCCGGGAAGTAGCGGTAATCGTCGGCATCGGACTTCACACGGCCGCCGGCGGTGGTCTGCGAAGCCTCATCCCAGTGACGGGTCTCCTGCAGGATCTCGCCTCCTTCGGAAAGGATGGCGGCCTGACGGCGGATCTCGTACTGGATGGTCTTTTCGATACCGCGGAACGAGTTCACGTTCTTGGTTTCGGAACGGGTGCCGAACGGATCGGACGGGCTGTTGCGCAGCGACACGTTCACGTCGGCGCGCATGTTGCCCTGCTCCATGCGGGCATGGGAGATGTTCAGCACACGCACGATGTCGCGGATGGCGCGCATGTAGGCGCCTGCGATTTCGGGGGCGCGGTCTCCTGCGCCTTCGATCGGCTTGGTCACGATTTCGATCAGCGGCACGCCGGCGCGGTTGTAGTCGACCAGCGAGTGGTCGGCGCCTTCGATACGTCCGTCAGCGCCACCGACGTGGGTGTTCTTGCCGGCGTCGTCTTCGATGTGGGCGCGCTCGATCGGCACACGGAAGATGGTGCCGTCCTCAAGCTCCACGTCGAGGTAGCCGTTGCCGTTGGTCGGCTTGTCATACTGCGAGATCTGGTAATCGCGCGGCATGTCCGGGTAGAAGTAGTTCTTACGGGCGAACTGGCTCCATTCGGCGATTTCGCAGTGCAGGGCGAGACCCAGCTTGATCGCGTAATCGACGGCGGTCTTGTTGACCACCGGCAGGGAGCCCGGCAGGCCGAGGCTCACCGGGGTGAGCTGGGTGTTCGGCTCGCCGCCGAAGTGGACTTCGGCCGGGCAGAACAGCTTCGTGGTGGTGGACAGCTCCACGTGGGTTTCCAGACCGATGACCGGGTCGAACTTCTTGACGGCATCGGCATACTTCATCAACTTTTCAGCCATTTTGTTTTCTTTCCTCCGATGCTTCCTACTTGTCCAGTCCGTCGAGCCACGGGGTCTTCAGGGACTGCCAGATCGGGCCGTTCCAGCTTTCCTCGAGGGCCGCTTCGAGAGCGGCGGCGGGCTTGTACATGACCTCGTCGCGCTGCTGCGGGGCGAGGAACTGGAAGCCGACCGGCAGGCCGTCGTCGCTCAGGCCGGCCGGGATGCTCATTGCCGGCACGCCGGCGAGGTTGGCCGGAATGGTGGTGATGTCGATGGCGTACATGGCCATCGGGTCCTCGGTCTTCTCGCCGAACTTGAACGCGGTGACCGGGCTGGTCGGGCCGACGAGCACGTCGACCTTTTCGAAGGCCTTCTTGAAGTCGTCGATGATCAGGGTGCGGACTTTCTGCGCGGAGCCGTACCAGGCATCGTAGTAGCCGGCGGACAGGGCGTAGGTGCCGAGGACGATACGACGCTTGACTTCGTCGCCGAAGCCGGCCTCACGGGTGTAGGCCATCATGTTGGCGGCGGTCTGCGGAACGCCTGCCGGCGGCATGACGCGCAGGCCGTAGCGCATGCCATCGTAACGGGCCAGGTTGGAGCTGACCTCGGACGGCATGATGATGTAGTAGGCGCCGAGGGAGTACGGCAGGTGCGGCAGGGACACTTCGATGACCTCCGCGCCCATTTCCTCAAGCTTCTTGACGCCTTCGTTGAAGCGGGCCATGACGCCCGGCTGGAAGCCTTCGCCGCCGAGCTCCTTGATCAGGCCGACCTTGAGGCCCTTCAGATCGCGCTTCATGCCTTCGCGGGCTGCGGCGACCATCGGACGCGGGCCTTCCGGAATGGAGGTGGAATCGCGCTTGTCGTGTCCGCCGATCACTTCCTGCAGCAGGGCCGAGTCGAGCACCGTACGGGAGCACGGGCCGATCTGGTCGAGCGAGGAGGCCATGGCGATCGCGCCAAAACGGGAGACGCCGCCGTAGGTCGGCTTGACGCCGACGGTACCGGTCAGCGAGCCCGGCTGGCGGATGGAGCCGCCGGTGTCGGTACCCAGGGCGAGCGGAGCTTCGAATGCGGCCACTGCGGCTGCGGAACCGCCGCCGGAACCGCCCGGCACGCGCTCGGTATCCCACGGATTATGGGTGGTTTGGTAAGCGGAGTGCTCGGTGGAGGAGCCTTGCGCGAATTCATCAAGGTTGGTCTTGCCCAACAGCGGCATGCCCGCGGCCTTGAGCTTCTCGATGACGGTGGCGTCGTACGGCGGCACCCAGCCTTCGAGGATCTTGGATGCGGCGGTGGTTTCGATGCCCTTGGTGACGATCATGTCCTTGATGGCGATTGGCACGCCGGCGAGTTCCGGCATCTGCGCCTTGTCCTCATCGGACTTGGCGTCGAAGGCGTCGGCCTGTTCGAGGGCCTGGTCGGCGGAGACCTTCAGGAAGGCCTTGACGCTCGGTTCGGCGGATTCGATGACCGCAAGGTGGGCTTCGACCAGCTCACGGCTGGAAACTTCCTTGGCCTTGATCTTGGCCGCCATCTCGGCGGCGGAAAGCTTGACGAGTTCGGTGGTGCTCATATCACTCCTGTCCCAGAATGCGCGGTGCGACGAACATGCCGGTCTCGGAGACCGGGGCGCCTGCGGTGGCTTCGGCCTGGGTCAGCGGGGTCTCGGGGACGTCCGGACGCAGGTAGGCTTCCAGCGGGACCGGGTTCGCGGTCGGTTCCACGTCGTCGGTGGCGACTTCCTGGACCTTGTTGATGGATTCGGCGATGACGTTCAGATCGCCCTGCAGACGGGTGATTTCCTCGTCCGTGAGTGCGATTCGGGCCAGATCGCCCAAATGCACGATTTCTTCTTTGGTGAAAGTAGGCATGACCCTAACAGTAACGCGTCTGCGTGACGAGCGTGTGCCCTATTTCGTGCCCCGTTCGCAACCCGGCCGCGACTGGCCGCCATCCGTTCGACGGCCGTTCCGTCGTCTGGTCGGCGAGCACGCATCCGCTATTGCGGCAAAGCGACGCTTAACGGCTTTTCTTGCCGCGTGCCGATGGCGCGATCAGGCTTGCGGCGCGGCGTGCTGGGCGATCCAGGCGTGCATGGAGACCGCGGCGGCGGCGCCGGCGTTGATGGAACGGACCGAGCCGAATTGGGAGATGTAGACCACGTCATCGGCCAGTTCGAGCGCTTTTTCGGACAGGCCCGGGCCTTCCGCGCCGAAAAGCATGAGGCAGCGTTCGGGGAAATGGTAGGTTTCCATGGGCACCGCGCCGGGAATGATGTCGAGCGCGATGACGCGGGCGGCTTGCAGTTCTGCTATTTTCGCGTCCAAGGCTTCCAGTTGGGCCATGGTTTCGCCTGTGTTCGGGGCAGTGCCGGAAGTGCCATCCGTTGCAGCTGCGGAGCCACGCATATGGAAGGCGATGGCGGCGGCTTGCGATTGGGCGGCGGCGATTTCGCCGGCGATGCGCAGTTTCCAACATTCGACGAGTTCCGTTATGGATGGATGGTTTTCGACGTGCTGGTACAGCTCCGTCATGAGCGCGCCCTTGCGATTCCATTTGTGCGGGCCGACGATGTGCACGCGGCGCGCTTGGAACGCGTTGGCGGTGCGCACCATGGAGCCGATGTTGAAATCGTGGGTCCAGTTCTCCACGGCGACTTCGAAATCGTGGCGCCCGCGGGAGTCCAGGTCGGCTTTGATGGCCGCGACCGTCCAGTAGCGGTAGCGGTCGAGCACGTTGCGGCGGTCGCCTTCGTCGAGCAGGGTGGAGTCGAAGCGGATGTCGTAATTGGGGGATGACGCATCGTCCGGGCGTGGTTCGCCTGGATGGGTTTGCGACCACGGTCCTACGCCGACCTCGCGGAACGTCGGTTCGCCGGATGCCTGTGCGGCAACATCGATGGGATTGGGATCGTGCACGTTCTCCCCTTCATAGGAACAGCAATACAAATATGTCAAAGGCCCGCGCATCCGTATGCATCATCATGCTTGTCATCGCACATTCGACGACGTCAACGGCAGATATGTTTGCGGTCGGTCGGCGGGAAACTTGGTGTTCAGTGGAGTTCGGATTCCTTGAATACTTCAACGAACGGCAGTTCGGATTCCTCCGAAGTGACCGGGTTGATGACCTTGATGGTCGGGTCGACCATGTCGACACCGCCGATCAGCGAGGCAACGGCCAGCACTTTGGCGCCTTCGTTCTCCACCACGGAGAAGTCGAGGCTCAGCTCGTTGCCGTTGCGCAGGGTGACCAGCGATGAGGTCTGCACATACGATTTTTCAGACAGCCAGGAGTCGATCAGCACCACGCGTTTGCCGGCAATCGACGGACCCTTGATGGACGGATAGACGAAGTCCATGACGAAACCGTCCAAATCCTCACCACGGGAGGCGGCGGCCTGGATCATGGCGGAGACCAGCGGCACGGCCGCGGCGGTCAATGCGCCGACCGTGTCGAAATCGTCGACGGAATAGCCGGCTTCCTCCAACGTGTCGAGCAGGATATGGCCGACGATGGAGGCTCCACGATGGTCGAACAGCACGGAGGAGAGTTCCGAGAAAGGCTTGTCCTTCATTTCGGCCTGCAGCAGCGTCTTGAGCTGGTCGCGAGGTTCGAGCATGGCGAAATCGACGGTGGATTCCGTCGAAGCGGAAACAGACTGGCCCGCAGCGGAATCATGCGTCGGAACCGGTGTCGTCTTGCGGAAAGTGTTCTCTTCGGTCATGGTTCCAGCCTATCCTTTCGGCTCGTCATTCACCGTGCGGTATGGGTGATTTATGAGCGATAAACATGGTCATTCGGCGTTGGTCTCGGGAGCGGACAACTCGCGGATATCCCCTTTTTCGGGCGCGATCATGTCGACGGTGCCGATGACCTTGCTCTGGTCGACGCGTTGCAGTTTGCGCGCGGTGACCAGCACGCGCGATTCGAGCGACGCGGCGAACGAGTTGTATGCGCCGACCGTTTTGGTGATGGCGGAACCCAGTTTGGTGGCCCGCTCCCCCAATACTGCAAACCGTTCGTACAGCTCTCGGGACAGGTCGAACAGCATTTTCGCGTCATCGGTCAGGCTTTGCTGCTGCCATGCGTATGCCACGGATTTGAGCACCGCCCATAGGGTGATCGGCGAGGTCAGCGCGACTTTCTGCGCGAATGCGTCGTCCATCAGTGTCGGGTCGGTTTCCAATGCGGCCTGCAGCAACGATTCGTTGGGGATGAACGCGATCACGAAATCCGGAGCATCGCTGAACGCGTTCCAGTAGGCTTTGTCTCCCAGGGTCTTCACATGGTCTCGTACCGCTTTGGCATGGGAATGCAGCAGCTCGTTCTTGCGGGCCAGTTCCTCCGGTGAGGCGGTGTCTGGAATCTCGCATGCGCGCTGGTAGTCGGCGTATGGCGCTTTCGCGTCGATCGGAATGGTTTTGCCGCCCGGCATGTGGATGATCATATCCGGCCGTTGCGTATGTCCATCGGCGTCGGTGACCACAACCTGGGTGTCGAAATCGACATGTTCCAACAGACCCGCCGATTCCACGATGTTGCGCAGCTGCGCCTCGCCCCACGCGCCACGCACCTTGTTGTTGCGCAATGCCGATGATAGGGCGCTCGTCTCGCGATCCAATCGCGCCTGCTGTTCGCCAAGACCTTTGAGCTGTTCGCCGAGCGCGCCCATCTCATGCTTGCGGCCCTCTTCGATTTGCGCGACCTTCGTCTGCAGGGCGTCGAGGTTCTTCTGCACCGGAGCCAGTGCGGAGAGCACCTTGCTTTGCTCCTGCAGTTTCCGTTCGCTTTCGGCTTGACGACGGTTCGCTTCTTCGGCGGCACGCTGCCGTTCACGTTCCACGCGCATTTCCTCGGCACGCTGGGCCTGTGCCAATTGCGATTTGAGATACGTCAGCTGCTGGCCGAGCCCTTCCGCCTGCGTACGGTACTGCACCACCGCCGCGTTAAGTTCGCTGATACCCTGACGATCCGCCTCAATCTGCGCCTTCGCCTCGTTCAGGTCGGATTCCTTCGCGCCGCGGGCCATGTCCTGCCCCTTGGTACGTCCCGCGAAGAAGCCCGCGGCCGCTCCAAGCGCGGCCACGATCACCAGCAATATCACTACAAACACAGGATTGTCGAACATACGTTCGATGGTATCACGTCATCAGGAACACATCAATCCACGCATCCACATTCATTCGCAAGACCGACCGCATGCCACACAACCGTGCACTATGCTGAAATCAGCCGAACGCGAAATGCATCAGCCCAACACGAAGGGACACTATGGGATTCGATCTGTTTTTGGCGGCCGTGTCGATTGTGGCCGCATCCATCGCCACCTGGGCGTTGTTGCGGCTGTTTCCAAGCTCGGACGCACGCCAGGCGATTCCGCTGCGGACGGACGGCGGATTTGCCGACCCATCCCACACAACCGACGGTGGAGTGACGATAGACGGCAAAGTGACGGCAGACGGCGAATCGGCATCCGACATCGACGGACAACCCACCGACCACCTCGGCAAGCGCCTCGTCATCGCGCTTATCCTGACCATTCCAACGTTCGTCATCACATTACTGGCGCTGGCCAAAATCGCCATGCCGGGCTGGCTGACGAATCCGTGGCCGCACGCCATCGTCATCACGCCGGTCATGTTCTATTGCGCGGCGCCGATTCACCACCGCGGCCTGCCCGCATTGCAGCGGCGACATCCGAACGGCGATTCGCTGGTTTCGCTTGGCATGGCGATTGTTTACGCGTACAGCCTGCTGCTGTGCGTGGTGTCGCGGATTTTCCCGGCCGGCTCGCGCGATCCGTATTTCGCGTTCGTCGGCGTGGTCGCGACGCTTTCGCTGGCTGGCACGCTTGCCCGGCAACACGCGACGACCGCGCAGCAGACGGCAGAAACAGAAAAGGCGCAATCGGCACAGTCAACAGAATCAACAGAATCGGCGCGATCTCAAGCGAAATCCCCTGAGCCAACGCAAGAAAAAAGCGCGGAAGAATTGCTCTTCCGCGCTGTGGTAGGTCATGCGATCCGCGCACGCGTGCTGCAGATCACCACGTCGGTGACGATGGTGGTCGCGGTGTGGACGTGCGCGTTGTGGCTGGCGTTCGGCATGCAACCGAAGCTGGCGATCGCCATACTGCTCGGTTCGACCGTGCTGTCGGTCGCAGGCCTGGTATTGCAGGCTTACGACCGACAGGTAACCAATCGATAATCGTCACTCAGCCGGGTTCGGGACGTCGGCGGAATCGTCCGTCTTCTCCTCGCCCATATCCTCCAGCTGGTCCGCGGCCCACGCGGACAGCTCCAGGTGGTCGCCGCCGGTCTGGTCCACCAGCACGGTGTCGCCGTCGTGCACTTCGCCGGCCAGCAGCATGCGGGCAAGCTGGTCGCCGACTTCGGTCTGCACCAGGCGACGCAGCGGACGTGCGCCGTACGCCGGATCGTAACCGGTGTTGGCAAGCCATTCGCGCGCCGAATCGGTCACGTCGAGCGTGATGCGGCGGTCGGTCAGACGTGCGGACACCTGCGCGACCTGAATGTCCACGATGCCGCCGAGCTCCTCGCGGGTCAGCGGGTGGAACATGACCAGTTCGTCCAGACGGTTGATGAATTCCGGCTTGAACTGCATGTGCACGGCGTCCATCACGGCCTTCTTCTTGGCGTCCGCGTCCATGTCGGGATTGACGAGGAACTGCGAGCCCAGGTTGGAGGTCATGATCAGAATCGTGTTCTTGAAGTCCACGGTCCTGCCCTGGCCGTCGGTCAGGCGACCGTCGTCAAGCACCTGCAGCAGCACGTCAAAGACTTCCGGATTGGCCTTCTCCACCTCGTCGAACAGCACCACCGAATACGGACGGCGACGCACGGCTTCGGTAAGCTGGCCACCCTCTTCGTAGCCGATGTAGCCCGGCGCGGCGCCGATCAGGCGGGACACGGAGGCCTTCTCCATGTATTCGCTCATGTCGATGCGCACCATGGCCTTCTCGTCATCGAATAGGAAGTCGGCGAGCGCCTTGGCCAGTTCGGTCTTACCCACGCCGGTGGGGCCGAGGAACAGGAACGATCCGGTCGGACGGTTCGGGTCGGAGATGCCGGCACGCGAGCGACGCACGGCGTCGGAAACCGCTTGGATGGCTTCCTTCTGGCCGATCACGCGCTTGCCGAGGTACTCCTCCATGTGCAGGAGCTTCTCGTTTTCGCCCTGCATAAGACGGCCCACGGGGATGCCGGTCCAGTCGGAGACGATTTCGGCGATGGAGTCGGCGTCGACGCGGTCGGGGACCATCGGCACGTCGGCGTTGGCATTGTCGGCTCCGCCCGATTCCGCCTCGTTCTTCTCGGCTTGGGCGATTTCCTTCTGGATGGCCGGGATTTCGCCGTAGTTGATGGCTGACGATTTCGCCAGGTCGCCTTCGCGCTCGTACTTTTCGGCTTGCGTACGCAGCTCGTCGAGCTTCTTGCGCAGGTCGCCGATACGGTTGTGGCCGTTCTTTTCGGCGTCCCAACGCGCTTTCAGCCCGTTGAGCTTTTCGCTTTTGTCGGCGATTTCCTGGTTCAAATCGGCGAGACGGTCCTTGGCGCTGTCGTCCAGTTCCGCTTCGGCCTTTTCCGCGGCCTTGTCGTTCTTCGGATTGCCCAGCAGGTACGACTTCTCCATCTTGAGACGGTCCACCTGGCGGCGCAGTTCGTCGATTTCCTCAGGCGAGGAGTCGAGTTCCATGCGCAGGTGCGCTGCGGCCTCGTCCACCAGATCGATGGCCTTGTCCGGCAGCTGGCGTCCGGAAATGTAGCGGTTCGACAGGGTTGCGGCCGCGACCAGCGCGTCGTCGCCGATGGTCACCTTGTGGTGGGCCTCATACTTCGGCGCGATGCCGCGCAGGATGGCGACGGTGTCCTCCACGCTCGGCTCGCCGACGAACACCTGCTGGAAACGACGTTCGAGCGCCGGATCCTTTTCGATGTTCTCACGGTATTCGTCCAGTGTGGTGGCGCCGATCAGGCGCAGTTCGCCACGGGCCAGCATGGGCTTGAGCATATTGCCCGCGTCCATGGAGCCTTCGGCCGCGCCCGCGCCGACGATGGTGTGGATCTCGTCGATGAAGGTGATGATCTGCCCGTCGGCCTTCTTGATCTCCTCAAGCACGCTCTTCAGACGTTCCTCGAATTCGCCACGGTACTTGGAACCAGCCACCATGGAGCCCAGGTCAAGCGAGATAAGCCTCTTGTTCTGCAGGGTGGTCGGCACGTCGCCGGCGACGATGCGCTGCGCCAGGCCTTCGACGACGGCGGTTTTGCCGACTCCAGGCTCTCCGATCAGCACCGGGTTGTTCTTGGTGCGGCGGGACAGGATCTGGATGACGCGGCGGATTTCCTGGTCGCGGCCGATCACCGGGTCGAGCTTGCCTTCCTTCGCGGCGGCCGTCAAATCGGTGGAGTACTTCTCCAAAGCTTTATACGAGCCTTCCGCGTCGGCGCTGGTCACCTTGCGGTCGCTGCCGCGCGCGGCGGTCAGGGCGTTACGCAGCTTATCCGCGGTAAGACCGTTCTTTTCCAAGATGTCCGCGCTTTGATTAGGTTTCGCGGCCGCGATTGCGACCAGCATGAGGTCGACGGTGACGTACTCGTCTCCCCTCCGTTGCATTTCTTTTTCGGCTTGCGATAGCACCGCCGACAGCTGCCTGCTGACGTCCGGCTGCGTTGTGGTCGATCCGCTGGCGCTCGGCAGCGATTGCATCGCCTGATGCACTTCGGCGCTCACGTTTTGCGCGTTGCCGCCTGCCGCTTCGATGAGCGCGTGGGCCATGCTGTTTTCCTGACGCAGCATCACGTCCAGCAGGTGCAGGGTGTCTACCTGCGGATTGCCCAGCGCCGCCGCGTTCTGAACGGCGTCCGAAAGCGCTTCCTGCGCCATCTGCGTGAACTTCTGTTCCATATCATCCTCCATGGTTCGCGCCCGGCCGCCCGGCCTTCGCTACCGGGCCGGCGTTCGGACGTATATGTCGTTGTCTGATATGCTCAACCGACTTCATCGCCATTATATTCCCAAAACTTGAGTCCCACACACTCAACTTTTTGCGTTTCTCAAAACCGTCTTTCGACACAGGACGGCAGTCACCGACAATCACCAGCGCTCACCGGCAATCGCAATACATACGAAAAAGGCGGGCAGCAACGTAACGAAATCACGAAACGTTGCAAACCCGCCTAATCCAAAGTCCGCCAGCAAGCCGAAAATCAGCCGCGCACCACCACGTTGCGCAGATCGCCGATGCCCTCGACGTGCACGATCGCCTCGTCACCCGGATCCAGATGACCCGACGCGTTCGGCGTACCCGTCATAATCACATCGCCCGGCAGCAGCGTGGTGAAACTCGTAATCGCCGCGATCTGCTCAGGAATGCCGTGAATCAGATTCGCCGTGGTACCCGACGCCATCGGCACATCCTCACCGTTGAGCGTGAAGGAAATCTTCGCATCCTTCCAATCCACATCGTCACGCGTCACAATCCACGGACCCAACGGGCACGCCGTATCAAAACCCTTCGCACGCGTCCACGTCGGATCAAGACCCTGCAGATCACGCAACGTCACATCATTCACGCACGTGAAACCCAGCACATAATCCATGGCCTGCTCCACCGGCACATTCTTGGCGATACGACCCATCACCACAGCCAACTCCGGCTCGAAATTCATATCATTCGAACACAGCGGAATCACAATCGGATCATCCGGACCAATCACCGACGTGCTCGGCTTGGTGAAAATCACCATATCCTCCGGCGCATGCTTGATATCGGAATGACCGGCCTCATGCATGAACTGCGCATGCGCCTCATAATTCTTCGCCAAACCGTACACCTTCGACGGAATCACCGGAGCCAGCAGACGAATGCCGTCACCATCCACCGGATAGCGCTCGCCGGTCGGCTCGACGGCCTGGCCGGACAGCGGATAGCCGTTCAAGGCCACGAGATAGTCCTTGCCGTCGTTCTTGTCGGTCTGAACGAAGGCGTACTGCGGTACATCATTATGCGTAAAACGTGCGATTCTCATACCCGCAAGTCTACCCGCTCGCCACGCCCGCCGTTCTCGACATGCGTCGCTTTGCGGACGATGCCGATTGCTCGCATTTTTTACGATTTTTGCGATTATTCGCGATGCAGTTCCGCCCGCAACGCCGCCACCTCGCGTTCCAGCTCGTCGATGCGGCGCACCTGCTGGGCGATGAGCAGGTCGCGCACGTCACCTCCCGACAGAATCGGGACCTCGGCTGCGTTGCGCGGCGCGGGCAGCGTCGCATTGCTTTGCGTTTCCGCCGGTTGCGTTGGCTGCACCGGCTGCGATACCGCAGATCGAGCAACCTCCGCAGATTCCGCCGACGGAACCACACCCGCCGACGCCGATGGCACCACTCCACCATTCCCATCAACCGATACCAGCCGGTCCGTGCCCATACGGCAGGCAATCTTGCGCCAGCGCGCGAAACAACGTTCGATGCGCTTATAGCCGATCAGCGATGGGTCGAGTCCGGCTTCGCGGAACAGTTCGACCGGCGATTCGCCCGCATGGTACCGGCGCATGCAGTTGTGTTTGAACGATTCCGTGTAGGTGATGCGTCGCGACGTCGCTTCGGCCACCACCGGCAGCGAGCGCAGATATTCGACTTCTTCCGGACTGAACGCTCCCCCACCGTTGCACATGATGTTCCCTTTCGGCTTGGCGTGCGGCGGCCCCCTTCCACCGCACGGCAGTCGAATGGCCTCCGTCATGCCATTCCCCTGTTCGGCTTGCGATTCGGTTTGCGATGCGCGCTTGCGATACGTGTTTGCGATGCAAGGCCGCAATCCGATTCGTTGTTCGCTTCGTGTTCCATCATACCGGTACGAATGGCGTTTTTCCAACCATTTCAGGCGGTACTAAACCCTAAATCACCCGTATTCGTCACAACAAAAGCGGGTGAACCGTTGATCGCTCAACGACTCACCCGCCCGAACAAGCCCCGTTGCCTGTCTGCTGGCCCGCTCAGACCGCCATCGGCGTATCCGATTCGCGGAAGCGCAGCACGAGCGCCAGTCCGGCTGCGGCACGGCGACGTTACGCGCGGCACGCATCACGGTTTTGCGATTGAAGGTGAAGCGATCGCGCATGATGTGTTCGTCGGCGTCGGCGTCGACATCGTCTTTGGCAGCATCATTCTTGTCGTTATCGTTGCCGTTTTGAGCCGACGCGGCATCCTTGTCGGCGTCATTCTTACCGTTCTTGTCGGCATCGTCGGCATCTTCAGCAGTGTTGCCATCGTTGTCAGCATCGTCCGCATCGCCGGTTTTGCCGTCATCGGCTGTCGCGCCCGCATCGCCATTCGCCACAGCATCCGTGCGATTTTCGCCGGCATGGTCGTTTCGATCGCCGTCTTGAGCCGGTGCAGCACCATTTGCAGGTACGTCAGCGTTCTCAGCCGTCGGCTGCCTAACCGCCTGCCGTTCCTGCTCCTTCTGCTCATTCGGCTGTTCCGTCTTATCGCACGGCTGCCGCTGTTCCGGCATCGTCTCCGACGGTTGTTCCGGTTGCGATTGCGACTGCAGTTGCGATTGCGCTTGTTCGTTCGATGGCTGCTGCGATTCGCCGTCGTCCGTAAGGCATTGTGCGTCGTCATCGTCCGTTGCGGACTGTCCGGCAACATCTTGCCCGGCAATGTCGGCAACGTCCGATCCGACTGCGTTTTCAGCATCGGATTGTTGTGTCGATTCCGGCTGGCTCGCTGCGGATTCGGCGGCCACGTTGCCGCCATCCGTCACCGTTTCGTCGGCGAACGCGGTCGCGCCGGCTCCCGTGGTGCCGGCCAGCATCGCAATCGTGACAAGCAATGCGGTGAATTTTCCCATCCGCGCGCCACACCGGCTTATGAAGCCGGCAAGCGGGTCCTTCATCCACTTCATGACATGTCCATCTCTCATGGCGCTGTGGCGAATTGCCTATGCGCCTCCATGCCTTGAACCTTATGGATGAACGTTTTGAAACCCGTCCCCTCCATTGATGGGTTCGGGGAACGTACGGACCCGCGAAAATCGCGGCCTTCCCCCTTATCCTTTACGCGGCCAGGCGGAAGCGTGCCGCATGATTCGGTGTCGGGGCCGCATCGACCGCACGACCATGCAGCACAACAGCATGCCGCCCATCGTGCAAACGATGGTCATGGCGAGCGCGCCCAGTTCGGTCGCACGTTCGTCGCGCACGTCGGCCGGATCTGGCGCGGGCAGCGGTATTGCGACGCGATGCCCGGAGACTAGCAGCCGATGCGTGTTGATGCCGTATGGCGTGCAGGTCATCAACGTCAGCCGGTCTTCGCCGGGCACGATTTTCAACCGTGAGACGTCGTCCGGTTCGATCACGCTGATTCGGTCCACTTCGTATCCCAGCGTCTCGTCCATCACTTTGATGTACATGAAATCGCCGTCGTGCAGTTCGTCGAGCCGTGTGAACATCAACGATTTGACCAGGCCGCGATGCCCGGTGACCACCGTATGCGAGCCAGTGCCGCCGACCGGCAGGCTGGTGCCGTACAGATGCCCTGCGCCGACGGCGAGCACCGGTTCGGACGTACCATGCCGAATCGGCAGTTCCACGCCGATTTTGGGCACCAATACCGTGCCCATGATGCCTGCGCCGGAATCCAGCAGGCCCTGATAGTTCGCGTCCGTGTCCGCCGCGGAAAGCCCGGCACCGCCGGAAGGCGCCGAATCGTCGGCGGTATCAGCATCTCCGGCAGTGCCAGCCGGTCTGGTAGTGAACGGATCGGCCGCCTCGCCCAATACCGGCTGTCCTTCCACGGCAAGCCGCCGATTGTATGCGCGCGCCCGTTCCAACTCCTCCATCGCCATCGGATACGGCCATCCGGCAACCGTGCGAGCCGCCGAATCGGATGTCTCGGCCAAGCGCCGCGCGGAATGCGCCTGCATGGCGAACGGCAACGACGCGACCACCACCGCGCCCACGATCAGCAGCACGGACACGCACCGCACCAATATGAAACGAATCCGCCGCAGCCTGCGCGCGCGAACCACATCGGCAATGTCAATCGCCTCGTAAAACGACGGCGTTCCAGCGAACGTTCCAGCAGACGTTCCAGCGAACGCAACAGTTCCGGCATGACCACTGTCGGCAGCTGCACCGGCATCAGATCCGACTCCGGCGCCATTGCCGATGCCATCGTTATCGTCACCGGCATCATAGGAATCAGCCGAGGCGCCCGCCACGGCACCGAACAGCCGCATGGGCGAACGCAGCACCGCATGCGCATGCACGTAGGAATCCGTCCTGCGGGCGAGCAGACGGACGGGTTTACTCATCAATCGAGAGGCAGACCAAAACATGGGTTTCTCCTTCGAACACACCCATGTTCACACCCGCCATACGAAAGCCCTTGCCCCCTATAGGAGGGCTTACCCCTAGAAAGACAACGGTTTCAGGCACGAAACCGGCAATTTTGGCACCAAACCGCGCAGCACCCCACCTACCGGCGGAACGCAGCTCAGACAAGCCGTTTTTCAGAGGAATGCAAGTCAGACGAATGTAAGCCAGACGAATGCAATCCAGGCGGACGAGCCTCGCAAATCCTTAAAAAAACAGAAAAAGTCAAAGAAAGCGCTCAGATGAACGCACGCTCACCGAAAATCGCAGTGCCGACGCGCACGATGGTGGAACCTTCGGCGATGGCCAGTTCCATGTCGCCGGTCATGCCCATCGACAGTTCCCGGCAACGGTCCGTGCCCGGTTCGCCGGATGCGAGGATGAGGTCGCGGGTCTTGCGCAGGTGCGAGAAACCGCGGCGAATCACCGTTTCGTCGTACACATGCGCGCCGATCGTCATCAGTCCCTGCAATTCGATGCCGTCCAACGTGCCGATTTTCTGCGCGATGCGGATGGCGTGCGCCGGATCGCAACCGGATTTCGATTCCTCGCCGGATTCGTTGACTTCCAGCAGCACGCCGACAGTAATACCGCGAGCCACGGCTCTACGTGAAATTTTTTCTGCCAAATCGATTGAATCGACCGATTCGATAGTGTCGACCACCGGCAGCACTTTGCCGATTTTATTGCTTTGCAGCTGGCCGATCAGGTGGAATGGAATATGCTCCGCCGCAGCATCCGGCGCGACGCCTGCGACGCCCAGCGAAAACCCGCGTTCCGCGCATCGCCGTGCCAGCCCTTTGGCCTTCGCCGTCACTTCCTGCGGACGGTTCTCGCCGATCATGCGCACGCCGGCATCAATCGCAACCATGATTTCGCCGATGTCGCGCGTCTTCGTGGCGGCCAGCAGGCGCACGGAGCCGGCTTCGCGTCCGGCTTGTTCCTCAGCTGCCGCGATGCGGTCGAGCACACGATGCACGCCGTCCGTGATCTCACGTGCGCGCGCATCGTCGATCACCTCGTTGGCGAGGTTCTTGTGATCCATGTATGCAGTCATCGTCCACCTCTCGCAAGTTCATTCGACCGCCGGTCCGCGGCCGGCACCACCGTTTCCGGCATGTCGGCTGATATTTCGATACCAGTGTTACTAGAAAAC
>ERZ1032665.19-NODE-19-length-28951-cov-16.440130_pt1 | contig 28951 bp, 19 predicted proteins | sample MGYA00517875_ERZ1032665 | MGnify/ENA primary metagenome ERZ1032665 (study PRJEB33719, sample SAMN04261402) | wastewater metagenome | biome: periurban shantytown; feature: human; material: feces | host: Homo sapiens | place: Peru: Lima | collected 2013-01-03 ... | reverse complement strand
GCATGGTGGCCAGGCCCTCGGCGTCCTGGGCGGCCTCGCCCGGCATGGCACCAAACACGTTGTTCCAGTACGTGGACGCTACCACAGGCATCTGGTTGATGGTGAAGTACTTATTGAGCACGTCGAAGGTCGTCGACGTACCGCCGCGACGGGCGACGGCGACGGCAGCGCCCGGCTTGTGTTCAAAAGCTTTGCTACCGGCATAGAATGCGCGATCGAGTGCCGAGAGAATGCGGCCGCTGGGGTGCGCGTAGTAGACAGGCGAGCCAAAGACAAAGCCGTCGGCCTGTTCGGCGGCAGCGATCAGCTCGTTGACCACGTCGTCGTCAAAGGTGCAGCGACCGCCAAGCTTGCCACACTGGCCGCAACCGATGCAATCGCGAATGGGCTTGGCGCCCAGCTGAAACACCTCGGTATCAATGCCTTCTGCATTAAGTTGCTCTGCGACTTCGGTGAGTGCGCGGGCGGTGTTGCCGTTTGCCTTGGGGCTGCCATTGACCAAAAGAACCTTCATCACAAACTCCCTCTGCTGTCGGTGACTTCTGCGGAGGATTATCGCACGAGAGGGTAGATGACGTGGGGCGCGATGTGAAACGGCTTGTGTTTCACATCGCGCCCCACAACGCTAGTCCAGCTTGGTGCCCGGTACTTGCGGTGCCTCTTTAAGCAACGCTTTGAGCTCGTTCAAAATGGAAACGGGCTGACGGTCGACGCCGTCCAGATGGAGCGTGGCCACGCGAATGGGCGGCTGATATTCAAGCGAGCCGATGAGCACGGGAGAACCCAGGAACCGTTCGATGTCGCTTGCGATCTCGTCGATCGCCTCGGGGCCGAGCTCATCGAAGAGTGCCACGAACATCGGCCCCGTCGAGCGGAACAGGCGGCCCTTGCCGCGCGAACAATCCATGAGGCAGGCGGCGCTTTCGGCGAGCACGCGGTCGCCTGCATCGAATCCAAAGCGGGCATTGACCTCGGCGATATCGTCGACCTTAATGGCAATAAAGCCTGCCTCGTGCGGCACGTGGCGCATCTCTCCAATAGCGTTGACCAGTGCGTGGACATCGCCCAGGCCCGTTACCGAGTCGGTCGTATCCGCTAGGCTTCGGTTGACGATAATGCCCACATACATGCTGGGCTCGGTATCGGTGCCGTCCAAGCGGTAGCCCGTGCAGTCGCAAAGCACGTACGCTCCGGTGGCATCCATTACGCGATACTGCATGTAGTGGAAGTGCCACGTGCTGTTTATCACCATGTCGAGCTCGGCGCGTACGTTGTCGCGGTCCTCGGGATGAACGCGGGCGAGCCACATGTCGAGTGAGTTAAAAGGGTGCTGGGAGGGCAGGTCAAAATCGCGCACGGCGTTAACCGACCATTGCGATTCGCCCGTATCGAGATTGAGGATAAAGGGATAGCGCGTCTCGGAGCTCATGGAGATCGCTTGGAACACCCGGTCGTTGCAGGGAAGCTGATCGACGATTGGGCGTTGCGGCGCGTCATCGTCTTTCGGTTGCTGCACACGATGCATAAGCTTATAGCGATACATCTTGCGATCGGCATCCATCGTCATCTGGCGACGCGTGTCGCCGGCAAGTGGATCGACGCGCGAGCAGCCAAAGCTAAAGCTGCCGATCATGGGCGCCTTGCCACCTGAGCTCGCCTCGATCAGTCCGGTACGTACCTGCTCCAAGCGCTGCTCGAGTTCAGTCTCGTTTGCGGAGAGCGAGATGAGCACAAACTCGTCTCCACCGATACGGAACAGCATCTCATCGTGCTCCATGGTTTCGGAGAGCGTGCGGCAGATGCCCAGAATATAGCGATTGCCTTCGGCGTGGCCAAACCTATCATTGCAATGTTTGAGATGGTCGATGTCAATATAGGCGCAGGTGAAGGGGTCGCCTTTGTGCCAGAGTTGCTCGACGTGACGGTCGAATCCGTTGCGGTTGCCCAAGTTGGTGAGCGGGTCGATATAGGCGTTGCTCTCAAGCAGCCGGCGCTCTTGTTGCAGGATGGCATGCGTCTTTTGCAGTTGCTCGCCAACGGCGCGTAGCTCAGCAGGCAGCGCGGCAACATCGAGTTCGGCGGTCGAGATGCCATTCGCAAGTCGCTGAAGATAGACAATAATCGATTGCTCGCCCATGCGATACGACTCGTTCATGATGGATAACCTCCTTGGGCGGAACAGCGGTTTGTATCATATCCCCAATTTGGTTTGAATTGGGGATATAAGTTAGCTAATGGAGGCAAATTCCCCCTTCGGCGGTGGCGTTTTGCGCGCGAGCGTATCAGTTGTTATTGCCACCATCGAGCAATGCCTCAAAATCCTTCGCTGGCATGGGGCGGTAGTAGAGGAAGCCTTGAGCGTCGCGGGCGCCCATTTGCCGTAGCACGTTCGCCTGCTCATTTGTCTCGACACCTTCGACCACAACGGGCAGATGGAGCGAATGTGCCATCTCGAGCATCGATGAAATGATTTGCGTGCTGCGGCCATGATCGCCATCGATGGACACAAACGTGCGGTCGAGCTTGATGACGTCGACGTTGACGTTCTTGAGCATCGCGAGCGTGGACTGGCCGGTGCCAAAATCGTCCATATAGGTCGAGAAGCCGCGGGTGTGCAGGTCGGCTGTCAGTTTGTCCACGGCCTCGGACTCTCCCGTATAAGCCGTCTCGGTGATCTCGATACGCATGAGCTCGGGCGGTAGGTTGTATTGGGCGGCGAGCGCCCCCATATGTTTGGCAACGTCGCAGGCAAGGATATCCACGCGCGACACATTAAGCGAGATCGGAACCACGCGAAGACCGCGATCGAGACGCTCGCGAAGCCATATGGCGACACCCTGCCAAATGTACTTGTCGAGCGTCACTACAAAGCCGCTTTCCTCGAGTGCGGGGATAAACGTTGCGGGCGAAATGAGAGAGCCGTCCTTGTCAATCCAGCGGGTGAGTGCTTCGGCACCAATAATCTCGCCGGTTTCCATATCGACCTGGGGTTGCAAGTGGTAGGTAATGCGACCATCCGAGAGCGCGTACTGGAATTCGGTCAGCGTGCGGTGGAACACGACTTCGCGCTCGTACTCCGCGGGGCAGAAAATGGCAATGCGCTCCTTAAAGTCGTTTTTTGCGCGCCGATTGGTAAACATGGCCTTTGCCTGCGCATCGATGGTGATCTCCTCATTGGAGTCGATGGGGTAAACGCCCATGGACGGCCAAAAACCTACGCCGTCATCATGCCTGGCTACTGCCTCGCGAACGCGGTTGTAGATTTGACGGACGGTGATGTGCTTAAAGGGGATGAGTATGCAAAAGTCATCTTGGCCCCAGTATCCTGCGACGCCCATATCGGCATTCTCGATGTCCTTGAGGACCGTGCCCACATCGGCGAGCACGCGGTCGCCCTCGGCCTGGCCGTGCCATTCATTAAACAGGCGCATGTGACCCATGTCGACCGTGGCGATGCACCAGGCACCGTCGCGCCTTGTCTTGAGAAATGCGTTGGCGCGCCGCATAAACTCGCTGGGTCGATAGAGGCCCGTGAGCAAGTCGATGCGTTCGGCTATGGCGCTTTTGCGCTCCGCCTCGGGTATGGGGAGGCTGTCGTTGGGAACAAGCCCGCCGGCCGTGCAAAGGCGACGCTCGAGTTCGCCTAAGACGGCAGTCGTTTGATGAGTTAAGTACTCGTAAAAGGCCGGAACGACAAGACAGACGGGAGTAATGGTGTCGCCCGCGATTTGAACAGGAGCGAAAACGGCCTCTTTAAGGTGGCAAGTCAGTTGCTCGAATGCCTCATGGTCCAAATCGCTGCTGAGCACGACGAATTGGACGCTTCGTGAACGGTAGACCCTACTCCTGCCGTGGGTGATCGACAGCATACGACCTGCGTATTCGGCAAGCATGTTGTCGACAGCCTCGGCTCCGTAGAGCTCGTTGAGCTTCGCCGTGCCACGAACGCGCACCGCTATAAGCCCCGTCTTGCAATGGTCGCGACGGCAGGCATCGATAGCGTTGACCAGCATGCGCTGCGTACCGAGGCCCGTCGCGGCATCGACGGTTTCGGCAAGTGAGTGGTTGACGAGCTCGCCGACATAGAGCGAGGGGACATTTCCGTCGCCGTCGATACGAAACCCGCGAGCACGGCAAAGGACGTAGTCGCCGACGGCGTTGCGCACACGATACTGCATGACGCGACGGTGCTTGGTGCCGTTATAGACTTGGTCGATGTCGTTGATGTAGGCCTCAAGGTCATTGGGATGGACGCGCGTTTTCCAGTAATCGCGACAGTTGTCTATGTGCTCCGAGGGGAGACCGAGATCGCGCAAGGCACCTTGTGACCAGAGGGTGCGATGTTTGTCCAAGTTTTCGATAAAGAAATAGCGGCCCTCGTTGAGCATCGAAAAGGCGTCGAAAACGCGGTCGCTTATTTCGAAGTCGTCGGCGTGGACTTGCGTGATATTGCGTCGATCGAGGTGCATGGCATGACGTAGCTTGTAGTCGTACATGCGATGGTCGGCATCGAGCGTCATGCGATTGCGGGCTTCGCCCAGGGCGGGGTCGGCATGCGACACTCCGTAGCTAAACGAGCGGGGCATCTCGGAATCGTTGTTTTTGAGCAAGACCGTTCGGCAGCGTTCCAGACGTTCGGCGAGGTCGTCCTCGGTTGCAATCGTAGACAGGATGGCAAACTCGTCGCCTCCCAGACGAAATGCCGCTTCGTCTACCTTCATATACAGCTTGAGATAGAGGCTTACCTGCAAAATATAGCGGTTGCCCTCGTCATGTCCAAAGATGTCGTTGCAGTGCTTAAGGTTATCGATGTCGATAAACGCCATGGTTACGGGGGTGTCCTGCTCCCAGAGCTCCTCGAGGGAACGGGTAAAGCCGCCACGGTTGCCAAGCCCGGTAAGCTGGTCGGTAAAGGCGGTCCTGATCAGATCCTCCTGACGTTTGAGAAGGCCGCGGACGGTCTCTTCGAGCGTCTCGGTATAGTTGTTGGCGCTATCCATAGCTACGCTGCTTTCTTGGGTCGAGGCGCTGTGGCGCGCTGGTTGCGCTGCGCGGTGGGGGCTAAAGGCGTTTGTCGTTAACAGGCGGCGCCATGTTGCGGCGGCAGCGTACGGCTGCTGTTCTGCAACAGGATGCCGCGCGGGTCAATGGATGCGCTGTCGGCAATGAGCTCCTCGAACGCATTGATCGGCATGGGGCGGTAGTAGTAAAAACCTTGGACATAGCGCACGCCGAGTTCATGCAGAAAAGCGATTTGCTTGTCGGTCTCGACGCCCTCGACTATGACGGACATGCCGATTTGCCAAGACATGTTGATGACAGACTTGACGATGCTTTCTCCCTTGTCTGCCTGACTGGTTTCGAGGGGCATGAAACGGCCGTCGAGTTTGATCACATCGGCGTCAATCTTTTGCAACATGCTGAGCGACGACGATCCGCTGCCAAAATCGTCGATGAGCACAGAGAAGCCCAGAGAACGGAGCTTGCTGGCGAGCGTTGTAACATCCTCGGGATTATTGGCATACGCACTTTCGGTGATTTCGGCCTTAACGTAATGCGTGGGAACGGCATACCGCATTGCCAGGCGTTCGAGCTGCTTGGCGACGTCAACCGAGATCAAATCGGTTTGGCTTATGTTGACGGAGATGGGCACGCAGGGCAATCCCTGAGCCAAACGCTCGGAGAGCCATGCAAAAACGAGGCTCCAAATATGGCGATCGAGCGTCACCGCGAAGCCGTTGCGCTCGAGCAGCGGTACAAACGTACCGGGTGAGATAAAGCTGCCATCCTCGTCTTTCCAGCGGGCTAGCGCTTCGCCGCCTATGATCTTTTTGGTTTCCATGTCACATTGCGGCTGGATGCGGAAGGTTATCCGTCCCTGGTTTAGAGCGTGCTGGAATGCCGAGAGCAGATGGTCCTCGCGCTCGCGTTGCGCGTAGGTCTCGGGTTCAAAGAACTTGATGCGGTCTCTAAAATCGTGGCGCGCGCGGGTGAGCGCGGCCTTTGCGTGGTCGTAGAGCAAAATGTTGATGCGCTCTTCTGAACCTACGGGGCAAACGCCGAAGGCGGGCAAAAAGCCGACCGAGTCGTCGCGCGTGGCGACGATGCGCCGGATGCGTTCGTAGAGTGTATCGATGGTCCTGCGGTCGCCGGGGAGATAGGCGACAAAGTCGTCCTGGCCCCAGTACCCGGCGATCCCGCCGCAATCGGCTTGTAACGTCTGCAGCGCGCTTCCTACCTCGGCAATGAGGGTATCGCCTGCCTGGCGTCCGTACCACTCGTTAAAGACGCGCATGCGTCCCAGGTCGATGGCGACAATGGCGCGGTCTTCGTTGGGGTGCGCGGAACGATGCGTGTCGGCGACGTGTAGAAAATCATTGCCGCGCATGAGCCCGGTCATCTTGTCCCGTCGGTCGTACGCGGCAAAACCACCGACTTGGGTCAAAGTGCTTGGACTGTGATGTGTCGGAGCCGTGCTGCGCATCTCGGCGTCAAGGCGGCGATTGAGGCCGGACAGCACCGTGAGCGGCTGCGAGACGATAGACGAATAACGCGCAAAGGCCGTATGGGCGACAGGGACGATAGCGATGTCATGCACCGTGATGGGGGCCATGAGCGTTTGCCGCAGCCTTTGGGCAACATCGGAAAGATCGATGTCGGGCTGGCTGTCAAACATAAGAACAAACTGCAGACCATACGAGCGGAAGAACTCGGACGATCCGGGGAGCTGAGACAGGATGCGCCCGGTGAGCTCCATGAGAACATCGTTGCCCGTTTGATAACCGTAGGCGGCATTGATACGGTCGACGTTCTCGAACTTAAGCGCCACCAAATCGGTGGGCTTGGCGAGTTCCCTACGCTTCTCGATAGCCGCTATCAGTGCGCGCACATCGCCCACACCGGTAGCGGGATCGGTACTTTCGACAATGCTCGCGTTTGTGATGGAGCCGGCAAACAGCGTGGGCTCACTTTCGTTGCCGTCAAGACGGATGCCGGAGCACGTGACAGTAACGTATCGGCCGCTTGCATCCTTGGCGCGATAGCTCATGCTGTGACGGCGTTTTTTGCCGGACATCACCGCTTCGATATCCTGGCGCCAGGCATCGATGTCGTCGGGATGGATGTGTTGCGACCATACCTTATCCATCTGATAGACGTTTCCGGATGGTAAGCCAAAATCCTGTACGGCGTTTTGAGACCAATGGGACTGATCGGTGTCGACGTTGCAAAGAAACAGGTAGCGTCCGGTATCCGTGAGCGATAGCGCCTGGAAGATGCGGTCCTGCACGTCAAAAAAAATCGTCAAAGGTATCGAGTGCGTGATACCGCTCGTTGAACGCTTTATTCATACGTTTGCGTGTGGCGTTGACGAGTTTGTAGTCGTACATGCGCCGGTCTGCCTCGGCTACCATCTTGTGGAGCACATCGCCTGCCTGGGGATTGGCGTGGGCGCAACCGTAGCTGTAGCTCATGGGAGTCTGGCCATCATCGAACGTCGAGGTGGCAAGAGAAGCCCGGCAAGCCTCGAGCCGCTGGTTGAGCATTTCAACCGAATCGGTTATAGAGATGAGCACGAACTCGTCGCCGCCTATACGGTAGAGGCGCTCATCGGGACGGCAGTGCAGCTTAAGGCAGTTGGCGACCTTGATGATGTAGCGGTTGCCTGCTGGGTGTCCAAAATGGTCGTTGCAGACTTTAAGACCGTCGATATCGATATAGGCAATCGTGTGTTCGAGCTGTCGATCCCAAACACATGCAATGTCATAGTCGTAGGCGGTGCGGTTGGGCAGGCCCGTGAGCGAATCGATGTAGGCATCGGCTTTGAGTCGCACGATGCGGTCGTTTAGGCGGGCGGCGGCATTGGTTGCTTCTGCGAGCAGGCGCTCGGCCTCGGGCTGCTGTGCGCCGTAGAGCTTCGACAACTCGACGAGACAGGTATTGAGCTGGTCGATCTCGTTGTGCTGTTGCGGCTCGGCACCCTGCACCTCGTTTGTTTCCATGCCCCCCGCCTCGCTGCATTGCTGATCTTATTTGCCAGCTGCTGTTTGTTGTCGAAAAGTACTGAGAAGTGTGGACAATATTATAAGCGCGCGAGGGGATGGCAGCGCCGCGAGGCGTTTTTTATTCGCCAAACCGCAACGCCTGGGTGCGCAAGAAAAAATGCGACTGGGGCGGTATATGTTGATGGGTATACTTGTTCCGTTTAAATTTGCGGGGACGGAGATGGTCGCATGGCACAGCCAAATATGACGCGCACGGTGGGGCTTGCGCTCGAGGGAGGCGGCTACCGCGGTATGTATACGGCGGGCGTGCTCGACGTTTGGATGGAGCACGGTTTGACCTGCGACCATATGGTGGGCGTCTCGGCGGGCGCGGCATTTGGCTACAACTTTAAATCGCGCCAGATCGGCCGCGCCATTCGCTATAACAAGGCCTATTGCGCCGACAAGCGCTATGCGAGCGTGACCAGCTGGCTGCGAACCGGCGATATGTTCAATGCCGACTTTGCTTATCACGAGGTGCCTATCGAGCGCGATCCCATCGACCTGGAAGCATATCGCGCCTGCCCCATGCGATTTACGTGCGTGTGTACCGATATCGAGACGGGCAAGGCCGTCTACCACGATCTGCCGTATGGCGACGAGAGCGATATCGAGTGGATCCGGGCGTCGTCGGCAATTCCCGTGGCGACGCGTCCCGTTGCTATTGACGGGCATAAGTATCTGGATGGTGGCGTGGCTGATTCTATTCCCAGCGCATGGCTGTTTGCGCAGGGGTATGACCGCAATATCGTGGTACTCACGCAGCCGGCGGGCTTTGCGAAGCAGCCCAACAGCGTGATGCCCATGCTGCGGCGTGTGTTCCGTCACTATCCGGAGTTTGTCGCAGCGCTTGAGCATCGGCATGAGGTCTACAATGCCACGCTCGATGACCTGGCACGTCGCGAGGCTGCCGGCGAGATCTTTGTGGTGCGGCCGAGCGAATCGGTGAAGGTGCCGTCGCTGTGTCGCGAGCCCGATGAACTTGAGCGCATCTACCAGATTGGTCGCCGCGATGCGGAGGCGACCTTGCCGGCGCTGGAAGCGTATCTGGCGGGGTAAGGGTCGCATGCGGAAAGCGCATCCCGGAATGGGCGTTCGAACCGGGATGCGCTTTCCATTGCTGAAGATATGAGGCCGCGAATCAGTTGCTCGGCCTGAGCCTATGCCTGCTGCCAGGTGTCGACAAGCTCCTTGGCCGCGGCGTAGGGGTCATCGGCGCTGCAGACGGCGCTCACCACAAAGAAGCCGTCGACGCCGGTGGCCTTGAGCTGCGGCAAGTCGGCTGTCTTAACGCCGCCACCCACCACGATGGGCACGGGGCTTGCCGCGTGGAGTGCGGCCAGGTCCTCAAAGCTCTTGGTGATGATGGAGCCATCGGCTGCGCGTCCGCAATCGCGCTTGGTCTCAGTCTCGTGGAGCGGGCCGATGCCTAGATAGTCGACTAGGCTCATGTCGGCGGTCTTGACGTACTCGAGCATCTCCTCGCAACGGGCCGAAAGGCCCACAATGGCATCGGGGCCCAGCAGCTTGCGGCAGACCTCGACGGGAATATCGCTCTGGCCCACGTGCACGCCGTCGACGGCAATGCCCTGCTCGCGCGCGGCGAGTACGCAGTCCAGGCGATCATCGATTAACAGGGCGACCTGACCGGTCTTGCCAGCCTGTGCGATTGCCTGCGCGGCGTCGCCGGTCAGCGCAATGATCTCGCGGGCGCTTGCCACCTTGGAGCGCACCTGGATGCAGGTAAAGCCGGCGTCGAGCGCCTGGGCCACCACATCGCCCACGGGACGTCCCAGCGTGTTTTCGGGGCCGAGTACCAGATAGGCCGAGATATCAAGGTTGTCGCGGATGCTCATCGTGCTTCCTCCTGCTTTTTGATCTGTGCTTCCATGCGCTCGAGCTTGCCGGTCATGGTGTCGGTAAATCCGGGTCGAATATCGGCTTTGAGCACGACTTCGGTGCGGATGCTCTTGCTCGCCAACACAAAGGTTGCGTCGCGCACGACCTGCATGACCTCGTCCCAGTCGCCCTCGATCTCGGTGAACATCGAGGTGGTGCGGTTGGGAAGGCCGCTCTCGCGAATGACGCGCACGACCTCGGCGACCTCGGCGGACAGCTCGTCGCCGGTGCCGCAGGGGGCGATGGCCACGGCGACGAGCGTGTTCATGCCGGCATTGGTTGCGGGTTCGGACATGGCCTATGCCTCCTCGAGCTCGAGTCGGTTGTCGGCAATATCCTGGGCGGTTGCGCGGTAGAGTTCGTCGATAAAGGCGACCTTAAAGCTTGCCGGGGCATCGGCGACGGCGGCGGCACGCGTGCCGGCAACGTTGTAGACGGCGGTGCCGCAGATGGCTGCCGTAAACGGGTCAGCGGCACAGGCGTACACGGCTAGCACGCCGCCCTGTGAGCAGCCGCAACCGGTGATCTTGGACATGAGCGGGCTGCCGCCGTGGGACTTGGCCACGGTCGTGCCGTCGGTAATCAGGTCGACTTCGCCCGAGACCACAACGGCGCCGCCGGTGTAGCGGGCGAGCGCCACGGCGGCATCGCGGGCAGCGTCTACCGTGTCAGTGGTATCGACACCGCGTACACGGCTCAGATCAGCCGCCTCGCCCTCAAGACCCCACAGGCCGGCGAGCGCGATGATCTCGGAGGCGTTGCCGCGCACGATGGCGGGCTTGTACTGCTTGAGCTCGTTTACCAACTGGGTGCGTAGGCTGCCGATGCCCAGGCCCACCGGATCGAGCACCCAGGGCTTGCCGGAGTCGTGTGCCGCCTTGGCTGCGCGGGGAATCGTCTGCTCGTAGATGGGGAAGAGCGTGCCCATATTGAGATAGATGGCGCCGCCGCCGGCAACGAGTGCCTCGCCCTCGTCGGGCAGATAGACCATGGCGGCCGATCCGCCCACGGCGAGTTGCGCGTTGGCGACAAAGTCGATCGTCACCGTGTTGGTGATGGAGCCCGCCATCGGATTGGTGGCGCGAATCTCCTCCACGGCCTTGACCATATGTTGCTTAAGCTGTTCCGAATCAATCACTGCACATGCCTCCTTGGCATAGAAAAGGGGCGCTGTGCATAGACAGCGCCCCTGTAAAGGCGGCATGCTCCCTACGCCAGCATTAACTGACAGGTTCAAAGGATTGGGCCCCATGCCCTCTCAGCCTTGTGGTTTGCACCGCCGGCACTCCCGCATCGAATCTGTTGCTCCCTATACTAGCGCACCTGCCAAATAGAGACAGGTTTATTTTGGCAGGTGGCAATTGGGGCGTTGCATTTTCCCAGATAAAACCTGCCAAAATAAACCTGTCCCTTATTGGCAGGTCGTTACAATGGATACGGTGAAAATGACGGGGGACTCTATGATCAAACTTGTGCTGACCGATATGGACGATACGCTGATTCCGGCTGGACATGACGGTGTCAGCGACTACGCCATTGAGGGCATTCATGCCATGCAGGCGGCGGGTTTGCACTTTGGTCCGGTTTCGGGCCGTCAGCCGTCCGCGATGGGCTGGATGTTCAAAAACCGTTCCGAGTGTTTTTCGACTGGCGCGTTCTGTAACGGCCAGGTGATGTTTGTCGACGGCGAAGTAGTCGCCTCGCACGCAATCGACAACGATGCCCTGATGCGTTTGGCTGACTATCTGGAGCAAGAGACCGACGATACATTTCTAAAAGTCTATAGCCTGGGCGATGACTTTTGGGGCAACGATGCCTACTGCGTGACGAGCAATCCCGAGCGTGTGCGTCGCGCTATGGAGTCGGGCGGCAATGCGTGGCTCAAAGGCGAAGAGGCTCCGTGCCGTCCCGTCGTCGATGACGCGACGGTGTTTAAGGCGAATATCTGGAGTGCCCGTTCGCGTGAGGGGCTCGCGGAGCTACGCGAGCGCGTTGCAGCTGAGGTGCCGGAACTCTCGCTTGTGTTTCCCAACAACCGAGTGCGCCTGTTCGACATCCTTCCGGCTGGTTGGGACAAGGGCTGCGCTGCGCTGGAGCTGGCGCGCGCTTTGGGCCTGATGCCCGACGAGGTGGCCGTGTTTGGCGATTCCGATAACGATCTGCCCATGATCAATGCCGTTCCCAACTCCGTTGCAGTCGCCAATGCCAACGAGGCCGTCACGGCGGCGGCGCGCTGGCATATCGGCGCTGCGGCAGATGATGCGGTCGCCGGGGCTCTGCATCAGATTGCCGCCTGCGCCGCGACGGGGGAGATGCCGTCGTTTATGCGCCAGGTGGACGCGGCGGGTCTTGGTGCCACGAACGTCTAGGGAGAACGTCATGAAGCTTCAGCAGCTCAGGTATGTTGTTAAGGTTGCCGAATGCGGCAGCATCACCGAGGCCTCGCGCCGGCTCTTTGTGTCGCAGCCTTCGATTACCGCGTCGATTCGCGATCTCGAAAACGAGATGGGTGTGCACATCTTTGAGCGCACCAACAAGGGCGTCATTGTGTCCGAGGAAGGCGAGACCTTCTTGGGCTACGCGCGTCAGGTACTCGACCAGGCCGACCTACTCGAGGGCAAGTACAAGGGCGCATCCGAGCAGGTGCCGCACTTTAGTGTGAGCTGCCAGCATTATTCCTTCGCCGTTAACGCGTTTGTTGACGTGATCCGCGAGTTCGATGCCGCGCGTTACGACTTTACCCTGCGCGAGGAGCAGACCCACGAGATTATCGAGGATGTCGCGCATATGAAAAGCGAGCTCGGCATCCTGTATCTGTCGGAGCACAATCGCGAGGTCATCGAGCGCATGCTGGCGGCCAACGAGCTCGTGTTCGAAGGACTCTTCTGCGCCGCGCCGCATGTCTTCGTGTGCGCCGACCATCCGCTGGCGGGCCGCTCCAGCGTGACGCTCGAGGATCTGGAAGACTACCCGTTCCTGTCCTACGAGCAGGGCAGCTACAACTCGTTTTACTATTCCGAGGAGCTGACCTCGACGTTCGAGCGTCGCAAAAATATCCGCGTGCGCGACCGTGCGACGTTGTTCAATTTGGCCATGGGCCTCAACGGCTACACGGTATGCTCGGGCGTGATCAGCCACGAACTCAACGGCCCCGGCATTATCTCGATTCCGCTCGATGTGGACGAGTACATGGAGATTGGCATCATCACGCGCAAGAACACGACGCTCACGCGCTACGGTCGGGCCTATATCGACGCGATTCGTCAGCATATCTAGGCTGCTGTGCTCCGCACGGTTCAAGTCTCTTTATGACAGTCCAGACTGATATAGGAAGCATCTATATCAAACTGTTATAAACGTATATTTTACGATGACCATATGAGCGCTCATACTCTGTCCCAGTAAAGCAACCAATGCAAAGGGAGATATCTATGAGCACTTCGATTCAACCGAACGCGCCGTTTCGCGCCGATATCGTCGGCAGTTTTCTTCGTCCGCAGGCTGTAAAGGATGCCCGTGCCGCCTATGTCGCGGGTAAACTCGACGCTTCCGGCCTTAAGGCCGTCGAGGACGAGGCCATCCGCGACTTAGTGGCCAAGCAGAAGGCTGCCGGCCTGCAGGTGATTACCGATGGCGAGTTCCGCCGCAGCTACTGGCACCTCGATTTTATGTGGGGACTCAACGGCATTGAGCGCCGCGCCTCGCGCACGGGCTACATGTTTCACGATGAGGAGACTACCGCCGACACCGCCGTGGTAACCGGTCCCATTAGCGGCGAGAACCATCCGTTCGTCGAGCACTTCAAATTTGTCAAGTTGCTCGAGGGTGAGGGCCAGATCGCGCGCCAGACCATTCCGGCGCCGATCCAGACGTTCTCCGAAGTCACACTCGACCGCTGTGATGGCCAGCAGGAGAGCCTGCGCGCCGTCTATAAGACCGACGAAGAGCTCGCCGATGCCATTGCCGCAGCATACCGCACCGTGATTGCCGACCTGTATGCCGCGGGCTGCCGCAACATCCAATTTGATGACTGCACCTGGGGCATCTATTGCGATACCGACTTTGTGTCCAAGACCGGCATGAGTCCGGTTGACCTGCAAAAGGTGAGCGAGCTGGGCGTGGCGCTCAACAATGCTGCCATCGCGGGCAAGCCCGACGATCTGGTTATCAACACGCACGTGTGCCGCGGCAACTATCACTCCACCTATGCTTTTGAGGGCGGCTACGACCCCATCGCGCCGTACCTGTTCGCACATGAGAACGTCGATGCGTTCTATCTGGAGTTCGACACGCCCCGCGCCGGTGGTTTTGAGCCGCTCAAGTACGTTGCCCCCGGCAAGAAGGTGGTGCTGGGACTGATCACTACAAAGGCGGCTGAGCTTGAGGACGAGGACGTTATCGTCGAACGTATCCACGAGGCCGCAAAGTATGTGCCGCTCGAGAACCTGTACCTGTCGCCCCAGTGCGGCTTTGCCAGCTGTGAGATTGGCAACAAACTGACCGAGGACGAACAGTGGGCAAAGATCGCGCTGGTCAAGCGCATTTCCGAGCGCGTTTGGAAGTAACGCTACCGTTTGCAGGTGACGGCGCGTGCGAGACATGGCGTATCACGTACAATGGTTCGGATCGTATCGTTCGGGCAGGTTATCCGATATGCCTGATCGCCCTTCCATCATGAAAGGACTTCCATGTCCCAATCCTCGACGCCCGCCGTCACCGATGCCATCTACGATGCATCGTCGCTCGGCCGCCCGCGCATGTTCGTGTTGGGTTTGCAACACATGTTTGCGATGTTCGGAGCCACGGTGCTCGTGCCCGTGCTCACCGGCCTTTCCGTTTCGGCGACGCTTCTGTTCGCCGGCATCGGCACGCTGCTGTTTCATTTTCTATCGCGCGGTAAGGTGCCCGCGTTTCTGGGCTCGTCGTTTGCCTTTATCGCGGGTTATGCCGCCATTGCACCCAACGGCGAGGCCGAGCTTTTGCCCTACGCCTGCCTGGGCGTTGCCTGCGCCGGCCTGCTCTATCCGGTGCTTGCGGCCCTGTTCCGCGCCTTTGGCGCCAAGCGCGTCATGCGCTTCTTTCCGCCGGTGGTGACCGGCCCCATCGTCATTTCCATCGGCCTGATCCTGGCGAGCTCTGCCATTGCCAACTGCCAGACCAACTGGCTTGTCGCCGTTATCGCTGTGGCCGTGATCATCATCTGCAACATCTGGGGCCGCGGCATGGTCAAGATCGTGCCGATTTTGCTGGGCGTTGTGGTGAGCTATGCCGTTGCGGCCGCGTTGGGCGAGGTCGACTTCTCTGGCGTCGCAGCCGCCCCCTGGGTCGGTCTGCCCATCGTGTGGGACAACACCGTGTTTGCGCTCTTTGGCCCGCAGTTCGATAGCGGTCTTGCCACGACGGCCATCATCACCATCATGCCGCTGGCCTTTGCGACCATGATTGAGCACATTGGCGATATCTCCGCCATTGGCTCTACCTGCGAACGCAATTACATTGCCGATCCCGGTCTGCACCGTACCCTACTCGGCGATGGCCTGGCGACCATCTTGGCGTCGCTCTTTGGCGCTCCGGCCAACACCACGTATGGCGAGAACACCGGCGTGCTTGCGCTTACGCGTGTGTTCGACCCGCGTGTGATTCGCATTGCCGCCTGCTGCGCCATTGTGCTTTCGTTCTGCCCCAAGTTTGCTGCGGTGATTGCCGCCATGCCGGCGTGCGTTATCGGCGGTGTGTCGCTCGTGCTCTACGGCATGATCAGCGCCGTTGGCGTGCGTAACCTCATCGAGAATCAGGTTGATTTCCAGAACAACCGCAACGTGCTGGTGGCGGCTCTGGTGCTCGTGCTTTCGCTCGGCATTGCCTACAGTACCGCCGGTGCCATTGTGCTGGAGCTGGGCGGCGTGACGATTTCGCTTTCGGGCCTTGCCGTGGGCTCGCTGGTGGGCATTGTGCTCAACGCCATCCTGCCCGGTAATGACTTTGAGTTCGATACTTCCGAGCTTGAGGAGACTGCTGAATAGTAGCTGCGTTCAGCCAAATTAAAAATGGCGTCCATGCGTATGTACGCGTGGACGCCATTTTTAATGCGTCAGTATCCAGTGGATGCCGCGCGCCATGCGCAGGTCAGTTTGGGCAAAGTGATTGCCGGGGTTGAGCTCCAGCGTTGTTGGAATGTCACGCTCGATAAACAGCTCTTCCATCGCACGCGTATCGTCGAGTACGTGCCGCATCATGCGGTTGGGCGTCTTGGTTTCCTTTTTACCGAGCGACAGATAGGCGGCGTCGGGCGTGGCTGTCATCGTGCGCTCGCGCGCGTAGTCGATAAAGCCGGGGAACCACAGCGACCCCGATGCACTTGCCGCGCGCTCAAAGACATCTGTTTGCCAAAGTGCCCACAGTGAAAAAAGACCCGCCAACGAGTAGCCGGCAATGCCGCGCCAGGTGGGCGGGCAGGGAAGTGATGATTCGGCCTCTGGGATTATCTGATTCAGCAGCTCATCGAGAAACTCAGACGCCTGTCCGCCAAAGGGCTCGGCATCTCGTATAGTTCCGTCGCATTCCCAGGGGCTCAGCTCGCGATTCCAATCGAGTCCTCCAATGGCGGCAAGGGTGAAGGGCGGGCAGTCGAGCTCTCGGCAGCGCTCGTAGACTTCACTACCGTCGCCCATAACCACGGGAAGGTAGATGACGGGCGCGCCTTCCACACACTCTGAATAAACGGTTATCTGCTTATGATGCGCTTCCAAGGCAGGCTTCTCTCGGTGTTGTGATATTGACAGCCTCAATTGTCGCACGCTGGCGCGGGGGCAGACGCTAAAAGAAAGGCGCGGAGCCGCTCGATGCGACTCCGCGCCTTGTTGTTTTGCTTCGGCAGACTATGCCGTTACGCTACGAAGAAGTAGACGAGGAAGGCAAGGGCTGCGATCCACATGAGCGGCTTGATCTTGGAGGCCTCGCCCTTAAAGAGCGCGACGATCACGTAGGCGATAAAGCCCAGGCCAATGCCGGCAGAGATGGAGTAGGTGAAGGGCACGCCGGCGACAATCATGAACGCCGGGAAACCCTGCGACACGTCGGACCAGTCGATCTCGGAGGCCTCGCTCATCATGAGGTAGCCAACGTAGACCAGAGCACCGCAGGTGGCGGCGCTGGAAACGATGGTGACGATAGGGGAGAAGAACGCGGCGAGAATGAACAGCACGCCGGTGGTGACGGAGGTGAGGCCCGTGCGGCCACCGTCGGCAGCGCCAGAGGTGGACTCGACGAAGGTGGTGATGGAGGAGACGCCCATGAAACCGCCCACAGCAGCGGCGGCGGAGTCGACGATCAGGATCTCTTTGATATTCTCGACGTTGCCGTCGTCGGTGAGGAACTCGCCCTGCTTGGCCACGGCCATCGCGGTGCCCATGGTGTCGAAGAAGTCACTCATGAGCAGCGAGAACGAGATGATGAGGAGCGTGGGGTCGGTAAGGACCTTGACGATGGCGGGCACGCCGCCGGCGTCGGCGATGGGGCCACCGATGCTCGAGAAGTCGAGCGGGGCGATGATACCGGTCGGAGCCTGGGTCACACCTAGGGGGATACCGGCGATGACGGCGACGACGATGCCGATGAGCAGCGAGCCGGGGACGTTGCGGCAGGCGAGGGCGACCGTCACCAGGATGGAGATGATGCCGACGATGAAGGTGGGGGAGGTGATGTCGCCCAGACCGACGAGTGTACCGGCGCCAGCGGTGATAATGCCGGCATCGCACAGGCCAATCATGGCGATGAACAGGCCCAGACCCACCGAGATGGCGTGACGCAGGACAACCGGGATGGCGTCCATGATGGCCTCGCGCAGGCCACAAAGCACGAGCAGCAAGATGACGACGCCCTCAAGGAAGATGACGCTCATGGCCACGTGCCAGTCACCGCCGCAGACGGTGGTGGTGATTCCAGCGATCATCGCGTTGACGCCTAAGCCCGACGCGCAGGCGAGCGGGCGGTTGGCGAAGATGCCCATGCAGATGGTCATGATGCCGGCGCCCAGGCAGGTGGCGCAGGCGAGCGCTCCCGCATTGATGCCGGCGCCCGAGAGCACCGCGGGGTTGACGGCGATGATGTAGGCCATCGCCAGGAATGTTGTCAGTCCAGCGCGGAGTTCGGTCCCGATTGTGGACTTGCGCTCGCTGACGTGAAAAAGTTCGTCCATGCATACCCTTTCCTTGTTCGACCCCGAGTTTAGGCCGATTGACACGAACTCACTCACTATATCGCCTTTACAACTTTGCTGTTCCTCACGTGTTGATGTTCGGCGCTTTGTAGCGGACGGACGGTATTTTCCGTATGAAAATGTGTGGGTACCGTATACTTAAGCAGTTACAACGACCCCTATGGAGGAACGTATGATTAAAGAGCTCTGCCGCGACGAGGCTATCCTGTCTCAGCGTTGCGAGGTTGCGACTGTCGAGGACGAGTCGGTCGCTCAGGATCTGATTGATACCATCAAGTCGCTCGATGATGCCGGCTGCTTGGCCGCCAACCAGATCGGCGTCACCAAGAAGGTCTGCGTCTATCTGGACGACGCCGGTGAGCCCCACGTGCTTTACAACCCCCGTCTGGTGTTTGGCCTGGGCGCCAGCAAGATGGAGGAGAGCTGCCTGACGCACGAGGAGGTCACCAAGTCCACGCGCTACATCAAGTGCAAGGTTGCCTTTGACCAGATCGTCGACGGCAAGATGAAGGAGTGCCGCCGCGACTACGCGGGCTTTGAGGCGCAGATGATCCAGCATATGATCGATCACTGTCAAGGCAAACTTGTCTAGGGTGACTACAGCACCGCACTTCGTCTCTTTTGGCCCGGACGTGACATTGTTGTCATGTCCGGGCCTTTGTGTTTAGCACCTTTTTGTTTGGAGACAATGAACTTAGCAAGAACGTAAAGCTAGGAGGCGCCATGTGCACGAGCATTCGATTTACCGATAATTCTGGCCACATGTATCTGGGCCGCAACCTCGACTGGAGCTTTGACTACGGCCAACAGGTTCGCGTGATGCCGCGCGGGTTTCACATTCCGTATTCGTTTATCGACGACGCGACAGCGGCACACGCGGTGATCGGTATGTGCATCGATTACAAGAACTATCCCATGTTTTTCGATTGCGGTAACGATGCGGGTCTGGCTGTGGCGGGGCTCAACTTTCCCGGCTATGCCGAGTATGCCGATGACCCTGTCGACGGCAAGACCAATATCGCGGCCTATGAGTTTCCCCTGTGGGTGGCAGCGACGTTCTCGACGGTCGATGAGGTCGAGGCCGCGCTGCGCGACACGGTGATTGTCGCCAAATCTGCCGGAGAGGGACTGGGCGTGTCACTGCTCCATTGGATTATCGGCGACAGCCAGCGCAGCATCGTGGTCGAGATGATGGCTGACGGCCTGCATGTATACGACGATCCGGTCGACACCCTTGCCAACCAGCCCACCTTCCCGTGGCACATGGAAAACCTCCGCACCTATATCACCGCCACAAGCGATTTTCCGCAGACGGCGACATGGCGTGGCGCCGAGCTCAAGCCCTATGGCGCGGGTGCCGGCATGCGCGGTATTCCGGGTGACTGCTATTCGCCGAGCCGTTTTGTAAAGGCGGCGTACCTCAATGCCAATTACCCGCAAAAGGAGAGCGAGACCGAAAACGTCGTCCGCATGTTCCGTTCACTCGAGGGCGTGGTGATGATCGAGGGAGCGTCCAGGATGGGCGATGGCAAGTTCGAGAAGACTATCTATACCGGATGCTTTAGCGCGCGCACGGGCAATTATTACTACGCGATGTATGGGGATCCGTCGATTCGCTACGTGAGCCTGATGGATGCCGAGGGCGCGAGCCCCGATAGGCTCGTGGTTCCCGAGCCGCGTCGTTCGTAGCCGTTAGCTTTACCGCAATGCAAAGCGGCCCTGCGTCTCTCGTGAGGTGCAGGGCCGCTGTTGTTGATTTGTGACGTCGCTAGAAGTTGGCGTCGTTGAGTTGTTCGTTCTCGAGGCCGTCGAGCTGTTGCTGTTCGGGCGTATCGGCGACGCTCTCGAGCAACTCGGTGGGATCGACGTTCATGTCCTTACCGGCTTCGTTGCCGTTGACCAAGTCGTCCGAGAAGATGTCGACTTCCATTTCCTCGGCCTCTTCGATCTGAACCTCGAGCGGCACCTGGGTGCGCACGAGCTTAACGGCCGGGCGCATGCGGGCAAACAGCGGTACGTACTCAATGATGATGGCCGAGTTCTCGAGACCGTACCAGCGTGCCGGGCTTCCGCAGGCGCGGCGGACGGCGTACTTGATGGCCATCACGCGGTGGTCATTGCGGTTGATGTCCGTTTCGGGGGCAAGCATCTTGCGCAGCATGCAAAAGCGGAAGTCACCTACGTTGCCGCGCGTCTCGTAGATGGAGTAGGTGTGATGTTGCGGCGGCAGCTCGCCCGATGCCATCAGGTCGCCAACGATCTGGCGCAGGTAGGCATTAACGCGCTGGTTGACCTTAAAGCCCAGGTCCAGGCGCACGCGGAAGAGGAAGTCCGTGCCAAAGGTCTCGACGGAATACTCGTGCGTATAGGGCTCGTCGGTAACGTGCACGTTAATGAACCAGTATGCCTTGGCGCGCTTGGGATGTTTGTCCAGGATGGAATAGAGCACGTCGCGGTCGAGCGTGAGCGGATCGGGGCTGTTGGTGAGGAACACCAGATTGTCGGCGAGCACGGGGTAGGTCTCGTCGTTGCGCAGGCGGTTGAGCTGATCGATGTACTTGGAGACGGGCAGCAGGATCGTTTGCGTGCGCTCGATGGCGGTGCCACGACGCCACACGTACATAAGGCCAAACAGCAGTGCGGCCAGGAAGATCATCACATAGCCGCCGTCAAAGAACATAGTGAGGCACGAGGCAAAGAAGCACAGCTCGATGGCGCCAAAAAGCACGGCGAAGACGCAGGCGCCCAGTCTGTGCTTGAGAATGCCGGCGATATAGCTCGTCAAAAGCGTCGTGGTCATAAGCATGGTCACGGTAATGGCGAGGCCATAGGCGCTCTCCATGCGCTCGGAGTTCTGGAACAGCAGCACGATGAAGATGCAGCCGACCCACATGATGTTGTTGACGAGTGGAATATAAAGCTGGCCCTTGGTGTCGCTGGGGTAGTGGATACGCAGGTGCGGCATAAGGTTGAGGCGCGTTGCCTCCGAAACCAACGAGAACGAGCCGGTAATGAGCGCCTGTGAGGCGATGATGGCCGCTACGGCCGAAAGCACGATGGCAAAGGGGCGCAGGGGCTCGGGAAGCATCATATAGAACGGGTTGACGATATCCATCGCGAGCATCTGGGGGTTGGAGTTATTGGCGAGCAGCCAAGCTCCCTGACCCAGATAGTTGAGGATAAGGGCCGCCTTAACAAACGGCCAGGATGCATAGATGTTGGCCTTGCCAACGTGGCCCATGTCCGAGTAGAGGGCCTCGGCGCCGGTCGTCGACAGGAAGACAAAGCCGAGCACCATGATGCCCGAGTGGTTGATGGGCGAGAACAGGAACATGATGCCGCGGATGGGGTTGAGCGCGCGCAGGATGGACAGGTTGCCGAGCATGTTGAACAGGCCGGCGCCTGCCAGGAACAGGAACCACAACGTCATGAGCGGGCCGAACAGCTTACCGATCGACGAGGTACCGGCGCGCTGCATGGCAAATAGGCCGCAGATAATGATGATGGTGATGATGATGACGTTGGTCTGGCCGTCGCCCAGCAGCGCGTGGCCCCACTCGATGGTACGCAGGCCCTCGATGGCTGTGGTGACCGTGACCGCGGGGGTGAGGATGCCGTCGGCGAGCAGCGCCGCGCCGCCGATCATGGCAGGTAGGATCAGCCATGGTGCCACTTTTCGCACCAGGCTAAACAGGGCGAAGATGCCGCCTTCGTTGTGGTTGTCGGCCTTCATGGCGATTACCACGTACTTGACCGTGGTCACGAGTGTCATGGTCCAGATGACGAGCGAAAGCGCGCCCAGGATCATGTCCTCGCTGACGGTACCGATGCCGCCGTTGTTGGCGACGATTGATTTCATGGTGTACATGGGGCTCGTGCCGATGTCGCCATAGACGACGCCGAGCGTTACAAGCAGCATGCCAGCGGAGAGGGGGATGGCTCCGTGCCCGCCTTGACCACACTGGTCTTGGGGGCTTGCCTCCAGTTTGTTGTGTGCCACGTGGACTCCCTTAGACATCCGGTTTATCTGTCTAGGACAGATAATCTTTATGCCGTCTTTATACATACAAGAGCAGTTTGGCACATCAGGTTATTTTAGACAATAATCCCCAGCTGGGGATTATTTATGTACGTAGGTAGCATTTCAAAGCAGGGGCTTTTAAGCACGTGCTGTCTGGGCGATGCCAGCCTTGGCGTTTGCGCGTTTGCCGGCGAGTTCGCAAAAAATCGCGCCGCCGATGATAAGCGCGGCACCCATCAGGCGGACCGGTGTTATGGCTTCGCCCAAAAAGACGGCCGAGAACACGACGGCCGAAAGCGGCTCGAGGTAGCCGACGACCGCGACGGTCTGGACGGGCAGCTTGGCGACGGCACTAAAGTAGAGCAGGCAACCGATGCCGGTGTTGACGACGCCGAGCATGACGACGGCGTGCCAATCAATACTGGCGGCGACGCCGGCGGACAGGAATGAGGGAGCGCCCTGCGTGATGAGCGTGAGGACCAGCGCGGTCGCAAAGGCGGCGCTCACCTGGAGCGTGGAGTTCTCGAGGCCTTCGATGTGTGGCGCACCCTTGCTAGCGATGACCATCAGCGCATAGCAAAATGCCGAGGCGATACCGCAGACGATACCCGCAATGGGCATATTGCCGCCTAGACCTTGTGCTGCAATGAGAAAAGCACCGCAGGCGACGGCGATAAACCCGGCGATTTTGCCGCCGGTCAGTTTTTCACCAAAGATGAGTGGGGAGAGCGCCATGACAATGATGGGGCCACAGTAGTACAGCAGCGAGGATACGCCGACGCCGATCGTCTGGTAGGCACGGAACAGAAAAATCCAGCTGGCACCCAGCGCGGCTCCCGACAGAAGGAGTGCTGCGGCTTCGCGGGGACGAGATGGCGCCTGCAGGTTATGGCGTTGGGTGATGGCAAGGATAGTGACAAGCGAGAGGGCGCCCAAAAACGTGCGCAGTAGCACGATATCGGAGCTCGGCAGCGCGATGGCAGCGGCGATGATGCCGTTGGAGCCAAACAATAGCAATGCTGCTAAGTACGTAAACAGTCCGTTGTCCATGCGCTTCCGTCCCCTCTATATTCGAGCATGTTCACTATGGGTGAACTGGCAATAGAAGAAAAGCGAATATAATGCATGGCTAACATGACAAAAATTCATGTAAAGGTGGAGGCGTGTCGTGGAAACGAATATTCAAAAGATGCAGGTGCTGCTGGAGACGGTGCGCGCCGGCAGTTTTACGCGCGCCGCCGAGCGGCTGAGCTATTCGCAGTCGGGCGTGAGCCGTATGGTGGCCGATCTTGAGGCAGACTGGGGTTTTAAGGTGCTCGACCGCAGTCGCGAGGGCGTAGTGCTTTCTGCCGACGGGCGGCAGGTCATGCCGGCGGTCGAGGCGTTATGCGAAGAGTTTGGCCGCCTGCAGCGACGCGTGGATGAGATGTGTGGGCTCATGCGCGGCAAAATCTGCATCGGTACGTTTTCGAGTGTGGCGACCCACGTGCTGCCGCCGGTGATTGCGCGCTTTCGCGCCGATCACCCGGACGTCGATTATGAGTTGCTGATGGGCGATTACTCAGAGATTGAACAATGGGTGGCGGAAGGCCGCTGCGACCTGGGCTTTATTCCGCGCGAACCACGCGGCGCCGGCATGGCGTCGCGGCCGTTGGTGCAAGACGAGCTGATGGCCGTGGTGCCAGCGGACTCCTCGCTTGCCGCGGCGGAGGTCGTCTCTCTTGCCGATTTGGCCAACGAGCAGTTTATTCTGCTGGAACGCGGCACCGATGACGAGATTACGCCGCTCTTCCGTCGGGCGGGGCTGGCAGTGCGCTCAAAACTGTCGACCTGGGATGACTATGCGATTATGGCTATGGTCGAGGACGGCCTGGGTGTGAGCATTCTTCCTGCGCTCATCTTGCGTCGCTGTCAGTTCGATGTTGCCGTGCGCCCACTCGAGGGACATCCTCATCGGCAGATCAATGCGATATATCGCACGGCTGACGTTTCGCTTGCCGCCGCTCGATTCCTTGAATACCTCTAAACGCGTGCACGTCATTGTCCGCTTTGGGCAAATCTCGAAGTTCGGTACGTTTTCTTATGAAATTGAACTTTCGAATGAGGTACGGCGCTATACTGCTTGCTAAATTGAACCTTGGTTCAATTCGTGTTCTATAAATTGAACTTTGCCAGCAAGGAGGTTCCTGTGGCCCAAGAGACGTTTAGTAATCGCCTGCGACAGGCTATGTCCGATCGCGACGTTCGCCAGTCGGACGTAATCCGCGCATCGGAGATGCTCGGCAAAAAACTCGGCAAGAGTCAGATGAGCCAATATGTGAGCGGCAAGACGATTCCGCGGCGCGACGTGGCAGAGCTGCTCGCCCGCATCTTGGAGGTCGATGTTACCTGGCTGCTCGCCGGTGACGCCGATCAGGGCGAGGCATCATCGTCCCGCAACGTTTCCAAGCCCGAACCCCATCCCTCAGCTCAAATTCCAAGGAGCACCACCATGCGTACTTTTTCCAAATCCACCAAACTCGAGAACGTTCTGTATGACGTGCGCGGCCCCGTCGTCGACGAGGCTGCCCGTATGGAGGACGAAGGCGAGCGCATCCTCAAGCTCAATATCGGCAACCCGGCGCCCTTCGGTTTCCGCACGCCCGACGAGGTTATCAAGGACATGCGCCAGCAGCTGCCCGACTGCGAAGGCTATTCCAACTCGCGCGGCCTGTTCTCCGCGCGCAAGGCGATTATGCAGTATTCGCAGATCAAGGGTCTGCCCAACGTTCAGATGGAGCATATCTACACAGGCAACGGCGTGTCCGAGCTCATTCAGCTTTCGATGAACGCGCTGCTCGACAATGGCGACGAGATTCTGATCCCCAGCCCCGACTATCCGCTCTGGACGGCGTGCGCAACACTTGCCGGTGGTCATCCCGTGCACTATCTGTGCGATGAGCAGGCGGATTGGTATCCCGACCTGGAGGATATGGAGTCCAAGATCACGAGCGCGACCAAAGCCCTCGTCATCATCAACCCCAACAACCCCACGGGTTCCGTCTATCCGCGCGAGGTGCTCGAGGGCATCGTCGAGGTTGCACGCAGGCATCAGCTGATGATTTTTGCCGATGAGATCTACGACCGCCTGTGCATGGACGGCTACGAGCACGTCTCGATTGCCTCGCTCGCTCCCGATCTGCCCTGCGTCACCTTTAGCGGCCTTTCCAAGTCGCACATGATCGCGGGCTATCGTATTGGCTGGATGGTGCTTTCGGGCAACCAGCGCTGCATGAGCGACTTCATCATGGGCATCAACATGCTCTCCAACATGCGCCTGTGCTCCAACGTGCCGGCTCAGTCGATCGTTCAGACGGCACTCGGTGGCCATCAGTCCGTTAACGACTACATCCGTCCCGGCGGCCGTGTCTACGAGCAGCGCAACTTTGTGTATGAGGCACTCAGCAAGATTGACGGCATCTCGGTGGTTAAGCCGCGTGCGGCGTTCTACATCTTCCCCAAGATGGATGTTAAGAAGTTCAACATCACCGATGACGAGCAGTTTGCCCTCGACCTGCTGCACGAGAAGAAGATTCTGATCACGCGCGGCGGCGGCTTTAACTGGGCCGAGCCCGATCACTTCCGCATCGTGTACCTGCCGCGCATGGAAGTGCTCAAAGAGTCGCTCGAAGACCTCGCCGACTTCTTTGACCATTACCGCCAGAGCTAATTAGTTCCGCCGTTCTACCGAACGGCGGACCACTTGACGCTGCGCGAGCCGCATTCACGCCAATCTGACGTTCAATTTCGAGGGCGCGACCAGAAGGTCAGCGCCCTCTCATTTCACGTCACCTTGGCGCAAATGCGGCTCGCTCGCTGTCGTGTGCTCAATCTGCATCGTTACCCTGGCTGTCTAAATAACAATCCCGTTGCAGTGGTCGATTTCGTGCTGGATGATCTCGGCGGTGTAGCCCGAGAAGTTTTTGATGCGGTGGACGAAGTTCTCGTCCAAATACTCCACCTTAATGCGGCGATAGCGGGTGCAGGGACGCTCGCCGATCAGCGAGAGGCATCCTTCGCTCGTCTGATAGGCATTGACCTGCTCAAGAATTTGAGGGTTGTACATCAGGAGCGTCCTGTTGCCGTCCTTTATGCAGATGATGCGTTTGCGCACGCCGATCATGTTGGCGGCGAGGCCCACGCACTCGTGCTCATGCTCGTGGAGCGTATCCAGGAGATCCTGCCCGGTCGCGGCATCGTCGGGTCCCGCGTCTTCGGAAGGCAGGCGCAAAAAGAACTCGGATTTCATGATGGGCTTAATCATGGCGGGCTCCTCATGTCTCATGCTTTCGTGGACTTTTAATAATAGCGCGGAAGGAAAGCTGCGCGTTCGCGTTACAATTTTTCGACGTTGGACCATGTTGCCAGACTCGTCGTGTACGGCGTCTGGCGTAAGTCTAGGGCTCATTTTCGCCCTGGACTGTTCCTCTGGGGCGATGCGACTGTCGTTCCAAGAGGAAGGAAATGCATGGGGAGCAAATCTCAGCAACAAGTTCAAGAAACGCCATCGGCCACTGCGGCGTCTCTCGTCGTAATGTATATCGCAGCCTTTGTTGCCGCGTTTAACGAGAACATCATTAATGTGGCGTTGCACGACATTATGGCGGCCTTTTCGGTGAGTGCCACCACGGCGCAGTGGCTCGTTTCGGGCTACATGATCGTGACGTCGATCTTTACGGCCATCATGGCCTTTCTGTCCGGCCGTTTCTCGACGCGCAAGCTGCTGTTTTTCGCATGCGGATGCATGGTCGCCGGCGAAGTCCTGTGCCTGTTCGCTCCGTCGTTTAGCGTTTTGCTGCCAAGCCGTATTTTGCAGGCTGCGGGATCGGGCATCTTGTTCCCGCTCATGATGAACGTGGTGCTGTCTTGCGCCCCGCGCGAGAAGCTTGGTCTGTATCTGAGCCTGGGCGGTGCCTGCATTACGCTAGGGCCGGCGTTTGGACCCGTGATCAGCGGTCTTATGTGCACGTTGTTTGGCTGGAGGGCGGTGTTCGTAGTACCGCTGGTGGGCGGCATTGCGGTCGCTGCGGCGGGCGTAAAGCTTGTTCAGAATGTTGGAGAGCGCTCGAACACCACGCTTGATATTCTGTCGGTTGTTTTGCTCGCCGCCGGCATTACGGCATTTGTGTATTCCGTAGGCGAGTTCTCGACCAATCTGATTGCCGGTATCGTGACGCTTTTCGCCGCCATTGTGCTGCTCGGCCTGTTTGCGGCCCGCCAGCTCAAGCTCGAGCATCCGGTGCTTAACGTGCGTCCCATGGCGAGCGTTCGTTATTGGCCTGCGTGTCTGCTTGTGGTGGTGTCGATGATGACGACGTTCTCGATGAGCGTTTTGTTGCCGCTCTATTTTGAGGGCGCATACGGCATGACCGCACTTGCTGCGGGCTTGCTCATTTTGCCGGCGATTGCCTGCAACGCCGTGACCTCGATTGTGGGCGGACGCGTGATGGACGCCCGTGGCGCATGGCCGCTGCTGCCGGTCGGCTTTGCCCTGATTGCCGTGGGGCAGACTGCAATCTCGATGACGGCGGCGAGTATGAACATCGGCGTCGTCGTGGCACTGACCGTTGTGGTGTATGCCGGAGTCGGTTTGGTGCTGAGCCCCTCGCAGACGGCCGGCTTGGAGACGCTGCCTGCCGCCGAGCATCCTCACGGAACGGCATTGCTCAATACGTGGAACATGATTGCCGCATCGTTTGGCCCGTCGCTGTTTATCGGCCTGCTCTCGAGTTCTGCGGCGACTGCCGGCGCCGCTGGCGTTGCGACGGACGTTGCCCAGGCGATTGGATTTGCAGCTGCCGTGCGTGTGGCGGCTGTAATTGCCGCGGTCGGGTTCGTGGCGTCGCTGGTGTACGCTCGTCGCGAGTCACACATGTCGCATTAATGTGTGCACATAGATTCTGCAGCTAGATTGGATGGCGACACCATAAACTAATGGACGTTTTGCCGAGAGGCATGATTGTTTAAAGCGCAAAGAGTGCGCGACGGGCCCCGCGAATGGGGCGATGATGCCCGAGAGGGCCAAGAAGGAGTCTCATGTCCGAGAACGAAGAGATCATGAACGAGACCGAGAACGAGACCATGGCTGCCGAGGTCGAGGCAGTCGAGACCGTGGAGACCGAAGCTGCCGAGGTTGAGGCTGCTGACGAGGTTTCCGCCGAGGAGGAGGCCGAGGTTGTCGAGGCCGCCGTTGATTACGATGACGAAGAGCTGATGGACAAGATGCAGAAGGCCGCCCGCCTGCTGCGTAGCCGTCGCTTTGCTATTTCCAAGGAGGAGGAGGCCAAAGCCGAGCGCATGGCGAACATCGAGCGCGCCATCAAGCTTCTTGACCTCAAGCCCAAGATGGAGCAGAAGGAAATGTCCGACCTGCTGGGCATGCGCCTCCGTGAGCTCGATGGCCTGATGGCCGAGGCCGAGGCTGCCGATCTGGTCGGCCGCATCGACGACGCCGAGGGCGATATGCGCAAGATCGTCGTCTTCGCTGCCGAGGATGCCGCTGAGGGCCTGGTCGAGCTTGCCAACAAGAAGGAGAAGCTCCTGCCCGAGCTTTCTTACGAGGAGGCCACCGAGCTGATGGCCGCTCTCGATAAGGTTATCGCTCCGCTCGTCGCCATGGGCCTGGACGAGGATCGCGGTCCTCGCGGCGGCCGTGACGACCGTGGTGGCCGTGGCGGCGACCGTGGCGGTCGCGGCGGCTTTGGCGATCGTGGTGGCCGTGGTGGCGACCGC
>ERZ1032665.15-NODE-15-length-32489-cov-8.255688_pt1 | contig 32489 bp, 27 predicted proteins | sample MGYA00517875_ERZ1032665 | MGnify/ENA primary metagenome ERZ1032665 (study PRJEB33719, sample SAMN04261402) | wastewater metagenome | biome: periurban shantytown; feature: human; material: feces | host: Homo sapiens | place: Peru: Lima | collected 2013-01-03 ... | reverse complement strand
ACTAGGATCTTTGCATGCCCGACAATAGCTTTGCAATTCCCCAGCAGGACACGCGCCTCCAAATGCCCTACAACGGCCGTAAAAGAGGTGCCCCTTACCGGAAGAAGGCCAAAGATTCTTGTTTTTGCGCCCCTCATGGGGTATAAGTGGTTTAAGGTGATCAGCACCGTCAATGCGCCGCTATGAAAGGCGCCCATCAGTCCGCGATAGGGATTTAAGGAGACGGTGCCATGCCGAATGAATCATTCCGGTACTCAAAGCAAATATCAGACCAGGGTCGAGAACGCTCTGTCGAAGTGCGCCGCGAACGAGCAGCCCTTAAGGAGCGCCTCAAGGCGGGGGAGATCGGTCCAGTCGACGTCCTCAACGATGAGGGTAGCGTCGCAGCTAAAATCAGAATGTTCGCGTTTCTCAAGAATTGCCCCGGTGTGGGGGCGGTAGGTGCGAGGACGCTACTCCGCGCGCTGGGGCTGTCCGAGACCAAGACGATTCGCTCCCTGGGCCCCGTGCAGAAGGCCCGCATACTGACCGCGCTGGAGATGATCGCCGGAGGCGTCCGGGTCGACCGCGTGGCCGAGATCATCATGTCCGAACGATAGAATACAATCCGATAGGGGATTAGAGAAAGGTAGCATCATGGATGAGAACAACCTCAACAATCAAGACGGCCAGGACCAGGGCCTGAACCTCGTTCCCGATGGGGGCGGCAGCGGCAAGATGCCCCTGAAGCGCAAGGTCGCCATCGGCGCGACGGTCGCGCTCGTCGTCGCGGGGCTCGGGCTCGGCGGCGCCTGGGCTACCGGCGCCTTCGCCCCAAAGTCCGAGATCACCAAGATCGAGGCCGATGGCGACAGCGGCAAGAAACAGGTCTCCGAGAAGACCGAGCCGACCGTTGACTGGACCGTCAAGATCGAGGCCGAGGGCGTGACGGCCGAGTCCTCGCCCCTCATCACCCGCTACGTCTGCACTGACGGTGACGACAAGGGCAGCGAGTTCTACCATGCCACATCCGCATCCGACGCCATCGAGGGCAAAGATAGTGTCCAGCTGACCGAGGGTACCTGGGAGATCACCGCGATCCCCATCATCAACCAGGACGGCTCAATCACCACGCCCGCCGGCGGTGGCGAGCAGGCCGTTTCCGGCGCCTCGAAGGACTCCGGCTCCACCGAGTTCACCGGCGAGACGAAGCCCGCCGGGGACGTGACCCAGGATGACATCGACAAGGTCCTCGACAAGGTGAACGAGGCGGTCTCCAAGGGCGACGGCACCCTCACGGGGGATGCCGGCAAGGACGTGGTGAACAAGGTCACGGACAACGCGTCGAAGGCCCCTGCCGCCGACAAGGAGAAGGTCGAGGAGAAGAAGGACTCCGCGACCGATAGCGCCGTGAAGGCCGAGGACAAGAAGGCCGATGCGGCAAAACCGTCCACGGGCTCCGGCTCCGCGCCGTCCAAGTCTGACTCCAAGCCCTCTTCCGGCTCCTCCAACAAGCCGTCCCATGAGCATACGTGGCAGGCGCAGTACCGCAGCGATCCCGTATACGAGACCCGTACTCGAACTGTTGTAGACCAGGACGCATGGGACGAGCAGGTTTTCGTCGGCTCACACATTGTCTTTTCTGATGGGGCCATATTCTACGACGCTGCCGCAGCGGCAAACTATCAGGAATCGAAGGCAATGGCTGGAACCCCTGTTTCTTACTATACGGTTGATGACTACAAAACCGTTCATCATGAAGCAGTGACGCATCAGGAGACATATCAGGTGCAGACTGGAACCAAGCAGGTTCTCATCGGCTACCGCTGCTCTGGCTGCGGCGCCACGAAATAGGCCCAAAGCGGATAGATGGACTGGCTTCATGGAACCAGGTGTGAATTGGCTCCACGCCATTTCGCTCTTCGGTCGATTCAGCTTCGCCCTGCTCCTGATAATGCGACCAGATCACTTCGGGAAGAGGACATGTCTTTATAGGGGAGTCGGGCTGCTCTCGCTGCTTGGTGCGCTCCTGCGCCTGGCCCGCGATATCCTGCCATATCTTATCAGCCTGACATAGGCCTTCCTCTTCCAGTTTGCCCGTTTCGCATCTGATTTATCGGGAAATGGTTCTTTGTTATCCAAAGCTCTCTAACACGAGGTGATGTATATGGCTCAGGTCTCGCCGGAAATATCGGCTGATGAATCAGTATGGGTGGACAGGGCAGCTGTCGAAAGCGATCTTTCCGTCCCGAAGGCGGGGAGCAGCGTATATTGCCAGGGTGCGGAATTGGATGAATCGCCGACCGACATCCCTCTTCACCGCGACTACCCCTATTCAGAGAGCGTTCGACTGGCTATGTGTCAGGCCGAGGTGCAGGAATACGGGTTGGCCGAGGATGATTCCGGGGATGACCCGCTTAGGATACCGGACGATATACTTGCTGAAATGGGCATCAGCCCGGATGAGGTCGGGCAATGAGTTGCTTTCTGGCGAGTGCTCACGGTATCACAAGAGCAGATCATCCCGGTTAGGATGAAACTGCCTTTCGTTTCCCTGCGACATGCGCAGACGGGAAATCCGCTTAACGCTGTCAGGAAAGAAGGGCCCGCTCGAATGAGCGGGCCCTTCTGCTTTATCGCGGATATGCGTTAGATCTTGCGCTTACGGGAGATCAGGAAGATTGCGGCGATGCAGGCCGCCACTCCGGCGGCGATCGCCAGATAGAGGACCCAGTTGCCTGTCTGCTCGAGGTTCTTGCCCTCGGGGGTGTTCTCGATATCGATGGTCTGGTCGGTATCCTCAAGGTCGGTCTCCTTGGAGATCTCCCTGCCGTCCGTATCGCGTTGCAGGCTCTCGAATACGACCGCCTGCTGCCCCGCGACGTCGGAGGCCTTGAACACCATGGGAACGTCTACGTCGAGGTCTGAGACGGTAGGGGTGAACCGCACCTGGCCGTTGGCGATGACCTCGTAGGTGCCCAGCGTGGAGCCCTTACCAGTCGATTCAGTTTCGGTCGCCGTATTGTCGCCCTCTGCCTTGTCGCTGTTACCGGCAGGCACTAGTTTCACCTGGCCGCCACTCAGCTTCGTCACGATGTCGGCCGCATCCTGCGTCGCGCCCGGAACGGTGAGCGTGTAGGTCCCGTCATCATTCTTGGTGAGTTTTGCACCATTGGGGATATTGACGAATGAGCCCGTTCCCGTGACGTCGACAAGGGCCTTGGAGAGGCCGCTATTGGATTCTGCGGTATCGGAGCCCTTCTGGATGCCGTTGCCGGCAAGGTTCGAGGTGTCCTTCACGTCCGCGAGCGTGAGCTGCGTACCGTCTGCCTTCTTGTTGATCGAGGCCGTGAGGGTGTAGCTCTGGCCGGGGCGCAGGCCCTTGAGGTGGACGGTGTCGACGATTGCGACCTCGTCCTCGGGCTTCACCACCTTGCTGCCCTGGATTGTGGCCGCAGTGGTCTTGAGGCTCGGGGAGATCTCGACCGTCTGGTCCTTGTCGGCCGGGTCCTCGTGCGAGCCGATAAGGGTTCCGTCAACGAGCAGCTTCTCGAAAACTACGGTCTTCGCGCCGCCGAGCTCGCTTGCATCGAAGGCAAAGGTCACGTCCTGGGTCCCATCCTGGGCCTGCGGCGTGAACTTGGCCGAAGCGGTGATTTCCTTGCCATCCACGCCCCTCAGCGCCACGCCGGTCTCTGCATCCATGAGGGTGCCCTGGAGTTCGTATTCGGTGCCCGGGACGAGGCCGGTGTACTTGACGGTATCGACGATTGTGGCCTTGCCGTCAGCCGTTACTTCCTTATCGCTGTCGGCGCCATCGGCTGCCGAAGTCTTGATCTCGGGCGGGATGACCTCGACGGTCTGCCCCTCGTCGGTCAGGTCCTCGTGGCGTGCAATCACGTTGCCGTCCGCCTCGAGTTTCTCGAACACGACGAGCTTCTTGTTGGAAAGGGTCGAGGTGTCGACCGAGAACGTGACCTTGACCTTGCCTTCGGTGTTCTCGGGCTCGAAGGTCGTGGACGCTGTGACGGTATTACCCTCTGCATCCTTGATGGGCTCTCCGGTCGCCGAGTCCATCAACGTGCCGGTCACGGTGTACTCACGGCCCGTTGCGAGGTTCTTGTAAGAGACCTCGTCCTCGACGGTCACGGCCTTGCCGACCCCGATAGCCTTGTCCCCGTCGGCAGCGTCAGTGGCGGTCGTGCCGATCTCGACGGGCAGGAAATCGACCGTCTGGTCCTCGTCCTCGGGGTCCTCATGCGAGGCCTGGATCTTGCCGTCCAGATAGAGGCGCTCGAATACGACGGCCTTATGGCCCCCGAGAAGCGTGGCGTCGAACTTGAACTTGACCTTCTGCTTGCCGCTGGATGCCTTTGGGGTGAACTTGGCCGTGGCGGTGATTTCCTTGCCGGCCGTGTCCTTCAGGGCCTCTCCGGTCTCGGCGTCCATGAGGGTGCCCTTGAGTTCGTACTCGGTGCCCTTCTTAAGGCCCTTATAGGAGACGGTATCTACGATCTCGGCCTGGTTCGAGGCCAGGAGCTTATGGTCCCCGTCTGCTCCGTCGGTGGCGGTCGTGCCGATCTCGATGGGGTTGTCGTCAACCGTGCCGCGATCGATCGTGTAGGCGTCGCGGCTCACGGTCACCTCGAACTTGACGATGTTGAGGCTGTCGTTAGCAGAGCAGCGGAGCTCCTCGAAGGTGTAGGTGTCATACGGCAGCGCGCCCTTCGCATCGTCTGCCGCGGTCTGGGCGTCCTTCGAGCCGGAGAACCACAGTCCGTTGTCGATGGAGAGCTTCGACTCGGCTACGGTGCCGTCGGCGTTCAGGGCGGCGTCGTTGCCGTTGGTGTTCTGGGTATGCGGGCAGGCGGATGCCTCGGTCGTGAGGATGCCGTTCACGTCGGTGATCGCGATGTGGCTCTCGCCCGTGGTCTTGGACGTGATCTTGAACGGGACACCGGCGAGGCCGGTCATATCCTCGCCGTGCACCTTGTTGAAGGCGATATCCCCGCGCTTCACCTGCTCGCGCACGGTGGGGGCGTCCTCGCTGGGCTCAACGAATGTCGATACGAATTCGGACGAGGTGTTCGAGGTGATCTGCTGAAGGTGGACGGTGCTGTCGCTCAGCAGGTAACCGGCTGGGGCCTTCGTCTCCTGGATCGTCACGGTACCAAGAGGAAGTGTATTTACTTTCCCATCAGCGGTTTTGTAAAAGCTATCGCCAGATACTACATATTTTTCAGGCTCTGTGCTTGCGCGTAAAAAACTTGTGTAGCCGTTTTCGTTCGTTTTCAAAACCCAGGTTCTCGTGGCCTTCTCGGGCAGGTTGTCCTGGGTGTAGAAGCCGTCGTAGTACTTGACGGTGAACTCAGTGCCCGCGAGCGTGCCGGCGCCGAGCGGGGAGGCCTTGCCCGTCTCGGCATCGACCTTGGCTACCAGCATGTCGGCGGGGTCGTTCTGGGGCGCGTCGGTGACGTTCACGGTGGCAGTCTGGCCGCCCGACACGTTCACCTGGTGGATCCCCTCATCAAGCGCATAGGACTTGCCGGCCTTGGTCTCCTTGACGTAGTAGGTGCCAGGGGCGATATCGATTACGTTCGAGTCGCCGGAGGCGTTGCAGGTGAGCGTTCCCACCTGCTGGGTGCAACCGGAGTCGGAGTAGACGCCGTAGGTCGCGCCCTCGAGCGAATAGCACGGGTTGTTGTCGGAGATGCCGGGGTTGGAGCTCGCCTTCTTGAGCTTCAGCTTGCCCTTGTTGTGGAAGGTGATGAGGCACTGGGTGCCGGTTCCGTAGTTGACCAGGTAGATCGTGTCCTTGAAGGACTGGGGTGCGGGTCCCGGCAGGTTCTTGTCCAGATTTGCAAGGAACGTGCCCGCGTTGATATTGCCGTTGTAATAGAGAATGGTCTTATAGCACCAGTTGCGGAACGCGGCGGTCGTGCCCTGCATGCCGTACTGGCTGGAGCTCTTCGAGAGTGCCGAGAGGGCGATGTGCTGGATGGCAAGCATCTTGCTATAGTCCAGCGGCGTGCCGTCGTACCAGTTGAAGCTCCAAAGGCCCTTCGCCTTCGCCTCATCGAAACCCGGGCCTGTGGGGCCGTAGTAGAGGACCCTCGCCATACCGTCGAGGCGGTCTATCTTGGTCTGCTCACCGCCCCCTCCCGTATAGCACTTTGACCAGTCGCTTTCGATCGGAAGTTGCGCCTGGGCCGTTGAGGCGTCCAGCGGATGGCGTTTGGCCGGGTCGAGGCAGATCGCCGGCGTGCCCTCCGAGGTCGTCGAGTTATACATGTAGAAGCCGCCGTAGTTCACGCGCTCGCCGCGCGTAATCGTCTCAGACGATGCGGCATAAGCGGCAGTCGGAGCCGGCACGATTGATAGCACCTGGCTCGCGATGAGCACCGCACCGGTGCCGATGGCCGCGCCTTTCTTGAGACGGGCGCCGATGCGGCGGAAGAGCCTGCCGGCGCACTCCTTCATCTTTCCTCCAGGTCGCATGACTGCTCCATTCTCTCGGTTACCGGAGAGGGGACGCGGGTTTTGGGCTGCGTTTATGGGTATGCGTCCCCATGGTCTAACGTACCGCCGGCACCGGCGCTATGCCTGCCGATTTGGTGCCACGGGGTGACAGTTCGCGCCTGCGGTGCTTATTGGACCTATCGTTTTCACGCTACCGTATGGGGTATCCCAGCCGCCCGCTCGGAACAAGTGTTCAGGTGAGTTCGGATCCGGTGAGGCTGCTTGTAGTAAACTGAACAGTACAGATTTCCGGTCGGCCTTTTGACGACGCGAATACAATGGCGCGCATGCGCCCTCGTCAACGAGTTACCGGAGGAAATTATATGTTTGAAACCGATCCCAACATGGGCGCCGATTTAGCGCGCCGCGAGATGTCTGTCCGCGAATTCCTCGAGAGCGCCACCGCGGTGGGGGAGCTGATTGTCGTCACATGCGGCGGGTGGCCCACCTGCACCGTGCATATCGACAGCGAGGACTATTTTCGTATGCCCGCCGATATCGCACATCGGAAGGTGCTGAATTCTAGATTCGGATCGATCAAGGTCACAACTCGTGAACCGTTGCCCATGGACGTCCCCGTCCGCTTTGTCGACTGCTAAGACGAGCGACAGGATTGAAGAATTCTTCTGGAACCAAGGCATGGGATGACAGGGTGGAGATACAGGCGTTTGTATAGCGTAAACACTGCGACAAGCGTTCATCAACGCATAGTAGAGGGCCGCTCGATAAGAGCGGCCCGACGAATGCCTGAAGCTAAATCCGACGAGTGCGGACAGCCTTATTATCAGAACTGGTTGCAGTTCTGTTCATATTAGCGGCGGCAAGACTGGACTTCAGCGATTTCGTGGATGGGCCGACGAAGCCGGCGTCCTCATCGAAATTCGGTCTCTCTACGCCAAGTGCACCGAGCAGCTCGTCCGAAAGTGACCGTTCGGTGATGATTGGCGCCACAGCGGACGCAAAATCAACCTGCATATCCTCAGCGTAAGTTAGAAGGGGGACGGTTTTTCCCGCCCTGAACTCATCGAGAGAGTCGTAGTAGGCATCCTTGGAGACGTCCGTCACGATAAACGGGATGAGGCCGGCGCGCAGGCACTCTCTGAAGGCAATTGCCCTTCCGACCCTGCCGTTGCCGTCCGGGAAGGGGTGGATCGTCTCGAATCGCACGTGGAACCTGACGATATTCTCCAGGGACGGCTGATACTTGATATATTCGGAGACAAGGCGGTCGATCAGCGTGGGAACCTCCTCCGGTCGTGCCGTGATGACGCTCCCCACTCCGTTCCCCAGGACTTTCCATTGGCCGGGTACGCTCATCACTCCGTCCATGAGTTGCAGGTGGATCTCCTTGATGAGCTCGGGGGTGAGCTCCCTGTCCAGCGAATCGAAAAGGAAATCGAACATTTTCGTGTGGTTTGCGGTTTCTCGGACGTTTCCAGGGATGGTGGAGTCCGCGAGAACGGTATCTCTGGTTTCGAAAATCGTCCTCGTCTGCCATTCAGTGAGCGAGCTGCCCTCGATCCGCTCATGGTTGTACACGAAAGAGACGATCGATGTCTCATATACGCCGTTCGGGACGGAGCTCTCGCGCTCGAACCCGACCTGATCGATATAGCTCTGGACGAAATGCCGCTGCAGCTCCGGGCTCAGGGGCCTATTCGCATGCGGGCTATCGGCGGGTTTCCCATCTTTATTTGCCCCGGTCAGCAAACTGAATAATCTGTTCAACATATATCTGCATGCTCCGATAGACGCGCCGATTTCTGACCGCATTTTACCCAGGATAGCAGCCATCCATGACTGGTCCTGTCACCCAATGGCACCAAACCGTCCGGCACTATACGTTTTGTCGATTTACGCTTTTGATGGGGCCGAATGCCCACAAGCGACCACGGGCTTGTGGCGGGCTGGTCGCCACAGGGCCCCGAGTAATAGATGGCAACCGTAGTTCCTTGGAGGATATCGAGTGCTGGATAACCTTTCTCTTATGGGGCCGGATGAGGAGGAGCTTTCCCTCTCGGCGCTGGTGTCTTCTGCGACCCTTCTGCCTTCCTGCGCCTTCTCCGCTTATTCCATCATCGTCAACATCGCGCCCGCGATGGGCGGGCGCGCCGTCCTTTTCTATCTGACGCGTGGCTCCATCGAGGGCATCTGGATCCCCGTGGCGATATTCATCTTCGCCCTCATAGCGCGCAAGGTCGATGACTGGCGATTCTACGCGCTCACCGCCGTGTTCGGCCTTGCGGCCTGCGCACTCGCCGTGCTGAGGCTCGACCTGTGCCATGCGGGGGTCTATCTGGCCGTTCTGGCCTGCTGCGGTCTATCCGCTGTCAAATCGAGGGAGTACTGAGATGGGTTCCTGGGGAAAGGCGACCACTGGTTCAGCCGGTAAAACTGCAACCGATACCCGACTTGCAGGGAATAGTGCACGGCACCATGGCGACGGGTCCGAGGCGGGGTTATTCACGCCGGTCTCGCGTCGCGGTTTCCTAGCGGCCCTCGCTATCGCCGCCGGCCTCGGCCTGATGGGCGCGAGCGATGCACTCGCCTATGCGGCCGTCGACTTCGGACCTGGAGCAGGCTATATCGGCCCCAGCAAGGAAAGCGGCGACCTGACGCATCCGGATCGGACCCGTGGCGCCAACGATCGCTGGTTCGGCTATGCCAACAACTGGGACCTCTGGAATATCTACAATGACTACAGCCACCGCCTCGGCTACGCCTTCGCGATGGTATTCGAGTGCGATTGGTCCGACGAGCTCTATGACCACATCGTTTTCCGTCCGTTCTACTACTGCACCTCCTACTGCGCGACCAATCCCTGGAGGGGATATTGGCTGGGACGCGACGACGGCGATGACAACAAGGGCACATGCTATATCGACGGGGTGCCGGTCGGCAACTTCGTCGGCAACCTCATCAACGACGGCTCCGAGGGCGAGGACCGCCATGTGAATCCCTACGGATGGCTCTACCACGGGTTCTATGAGGGTCCCGGATGGTCGACATTCCTGAGACGCAGGCAGGCAAAGACCGGCCACAACGTCTATGCGCATATCGATATCTTCAATTGCTGGAAGAACAACGTCAGGCCCTCATCGGACATCGTCTCCTCGCAGAATGCCCCGAAGGATAGGGACATGTCCGTCCAGACCGACAAGATATATATCGACAACGACATGTCGCTCATGGGCGGCATCTTCAAGATCATCCCCGTCACCGCGCCGAACCTGAGGGTCGACCTCGTCCAGGGTTATTATGAGAACAATGTCCCCGTCGCCCGCTACGAGAACGGTCGCGGCACCTGCCTCTACCATGACTATGACGGGGTCAATCAGAACTGGATGTTCTGGCCGAATAAATCCGATGGGCTGGGATGCTTCACATTCTGCATCGCTAACATGATCGGCCCCGGTCTCGATCGAGGCTTGGATAACTATGGCCACACCTCTCCCACCATGGAGCGGGGTTACGCCAAAATTTGGCGTAACCCAGAATCGACCAACCTCACGAATTCCTGGTGGGTCCACCATGAGCCCGCTGTCACGAACGAGACGGACCACAAATGCTGGTTCATCACCTCCGATGCGGACGGGCAGAGGCTCGATACCTGGGGGGTCACCAGTGACGACAGCAGCACCTGCGTCGCCGTGTCCAATCCGGCGTGCCCGGGACTCTGGGCGACCCAGGTAAACGCCCAATGGGATCTCGAGGAGGTCGTCTGCCACGGCGACGTCGGGCTATCCAAAGACGAGGCCCAGGTCGGCGACAGCCTGAAGATTCTGGGGTGGCACAACAAGTTCAAGGACGAATCTAAAAGCATCAAGCCGGCGGGATATGTCCTGGGGGCAAAAAACGAGAGCGAACTGCCCGTCTACCCGATTTTCCGTCTGTACATGACGGACTCGGAGGCGGCGGTCGCAAGCGATGACGCCGCGATCATGGCATCATGCCGAGTCGCGACATGGGGAGGCCAACAGACCGAGGCCTACTCGCACCGCCATATCGGTTGGCCCCATGGGGGACATTCCATCTTCAGCCTCGAGATGCGTCTTCAGGATTCGAAATACAAGGGATCGATTCACTATGCGGCGCAGCGCTTCACCGGCGGCGAATGGGATGAGGGCGCCGACGGGGCCAAGGTGTGCTCAAATGGTGACTATGATACCGAGATAATCAGCCGCGTTAAGGTGTGGCTGACCGGGGATATCGCAGACGAGTACGACCTCGTGGTCAGGACCAAGCTGCTCGGCGGCACCTGCGCGTGGAGCGACCCGGTGTACGTCCACAACTCAAAAGACGAGCCCTTGACGCTCGAGACGGCACCGGCATGCGGTCCCGAGCCGGACGGGAGCTCCGATACCAAGATCTCGGGCATGAACGTCCACCTTATCCGCAAGCCGACGGGCGCGCGAGTGGTTCGGGAGTTCAGTGCCGAGGAGAACGTCGAGGTGACCGAGGAGTTCGGTTCCGGGTGCCTATACGCAGCCGCCATGTTGGCCCTTCGCCTTCCTTCCAGGAACACCGACCGCATATGGACGGACCGCTATCGCGGCACCGTCATATCCAAGCCCTGCCTCATCGAGTCGGCAAGCGTCGAGTACTATGCGGACGGCATCGATGACGGTCATCGCGTATATGTCGATAAGAACGTCCATCCCGGCGATCGATACGCGCCCATCGTGGCCGCGCTGGAGGCTGCCGGGAAAAATCCCTGCAACCTCTATGCACACTACGGCGAGGACGCGGCCACCGGATTCACGGGCTGGTTCAAGGACGCCGCCCTGCGCGATCCAGCCGGCTCCCTCGAGATTCCCAGGAAGGGCGCACTGAAGCTATACGGGCGCAACCGTTGCACGCTGCGCATCGAGTACGCGGAAGGCTCGCTTGAGCCCGACGCCGGGACCGTCTACCGCAAGAAGCCGAGCGATAGCGCAGATGCGGTTGACGGTGCGCTCGGGCTGCCCGATTTCACCGCTCTTGCCGAGAGGCACAGGCTCGATAAGATCGACCTGCCGGCAATCGGAGATGGCGGCGTGGGGCATACCGCCTTTTACCGCGGCGAGTCCGTGACGCTAGCCGGCTACGAGGACGTCTTCGCCAAGTGCGAGGACGGAACTTGGCGACGCCTCGTCTTCAAGGGCTACATGCCCGATAGGGCGGGGGGGGGACGCCTCTCTCGACAATCAAGATGGAACGCGACACGACCGTCTACGCCCTGTGGGCGTATGCGGAGTCGGACGGCGTCGCCACGACAAAGAACTAACGACGGCTCGGGACGGAGGTGCGGCCTCCTTCCCGAGCCCGCGCATGTCCCTGACGGGAGGTGTGCGTAGATGAGTTTCGACAGGCACGATGAGGGGAAGAGCGAAGGTTCATCCTTCGGGGATACCCCCATTACGAGACGAGGACTGTTCGCGGCCCTGGCGGTCGCGGCAGGACTCGGCCTACTCGGCGCCGACACGGCGCTCGGTTGGGACTATTGGGGGCAAAATGCGGCAATCGGCCAGGGAGCCTGGGACGCCTATGGGATGCTCAACGGCAAGATCAACTGCTGCAGGGGCAGGTCGAACCCCATAAACCAATGCATGGGCTGGGCAAACGGATGGACCGAGTGGTACGCCTTCCGCTACGCCTACGTCCAGATCCTTCGTTACGCCCTGAACCTCCAGGTTGAATGCGACTACGAGAACGAGCTGTGGTTCCACCTCTCCTTCTACCCGTTGACCGCCTGCGGGGACGACAACTACAACCCCAGGGGTCACCGCCTGTGGTTCGCGGAAGACCATGACAACCTCGGCGCAATCAAGGAGGACGAGCAGGAGAACAATATCGTCACCTTCGACGGCAACCTCACCAACGAGGAACTTGGGGTCGGTACCGGCCGCCACGACACCGGATGGAAGCACTACCAGTATCACGACACGGGAAAGTGGTACAGGCGCACATCGAGAGACGTAACCCATAGGTGGGCCGCGGACCTGAACATCTTCAACATCTACGTCGAGGGCGTCTCCCATGACGAGAACGTCGACGCCCTGCACTCCCAGACGGGATGGTTATCATCCACCGTGGAGCATACCTACCTCACGACGGAGGATATCCAGGGCATCGTGTGCCGCATCCACGCCGCGGACGACGACACGCTCAACTGGGACGTGCGTGACGCCTCGATTACCGATGCGACGGATATCTATCAGCAGGCATATGGCGGTAATTTCAACCAGCTGTATCTCACCGAATTCTCCAAAGTCCGCGATGACACCTATCAATCCGACTGGGGACCCGTCCCGGGCTTTCTCACGACCATGCGACCGGCGCATGTGGCCGATGGGTCCCGCGCGGTGAACGCCTCATGGGGCGGGCCATGGGACGGAAAGGAATTCAGCCATACCAACTGCACCCAGCCCTTTCAAATCAACAGCGCGGGCGTCCAATCGAGGGCCAGCGCATGGTGGGTAACGAAGAGGTTTTCCGAGGGTGGTGCCCTGTACGGCGACGGCGCGATGGCCATCATAAGCGATGCCTCGGGCCTATGCGTGAACAGGCCGAATGCGACCGTCGCGAAGCCTTCGAAGCTAAACCTCTTCCATAGCGGCTACAAGGATGGGGTGGCGGGCGACCGCGCTTCGGCATGGGTCGTGAAGGAGGTGCAGTTCACAGGCTCGCTCACGCTGAACGACGGCAAGCCCGAGCTGACTCGCGTGGAGCCCGTGGCCTGCTCGGACCCGCTTCTCACATGTAGCCCGTGCAGGAACTGGTCGGATGTCAAAAAGGGCAACGGGGGCAATGCCCCGACCCACTTCTCCTATCGCTGGTACCAATCGGAGTCCGACGAGGTGCCCGACGGCTGCTCAGGCGCCTCTGTTATCGGAACATGCCACCTGTCGAACTTCGGCGACATGCCCGAATGCGCCGCATACCGTCATGTCGGCATGAATATGTCCGAGCTGATGTGCATAGAGGCGCTCTCACTTCGCCTCGAGGGCTCGCCATGGCAAGGCTCGATCCGCTACAGCATGCTCGCCAAGGGCGGCGGGTGGAGCGATGCCGCGGCCGACGGAAAACCGGTAGGCGAGGGAGGGAGGTCCCTGCGCTGGAGCGCCGTCAAGGTCTGGCTCACCGGCGACGTCTCGCTGCATTTCGACCTAGAGGTCAGGGCGTTCAACTCGAACGTCGGCTGGACGGCGGACTACGTTTCTGGAACGGGGCTCGATGCGCCGACGGTCCATGGAGTAGGCGACCTCACCGCATCGAATGACCTGAGGTGCGTCCAAGTCGACCTGATTCCAAAGCCGGAAGGCGCCCTGGTATTGCGGGATTTTTCGCGTGACGGAAGGATTCTAAACATCACAGATGACGAATTTGCCGATATGCAGGACCGCTATCTTTCCTGTGTCGTCATGCAGGCATTTCCAACGGAATTGCGCAAGGGGGTCAACCATGACTCACCGCTCGTTCACCGGTTCCATGGATTCGTAACTGCCGGGCCCATCCATATCGCAGGGGTAAAGGTCGTCTATCACGCCGACGGAGTGGATGACGAATCGATAGTCTTCACGGAAACGGCCAAACCCGGCCACCACTCGGCCAGCGCGGAGGCAACCGCAGCCGCGCTGAAAAGCCGATGCAACCTGAATGACCATTTCGGCGAGGAGCGGAGTACGGGCTTTACGGACTGGTTTTCCGATACGGGGCTGACAAGTCCCTATGGGGGATCGGAGCTCAAGGCGGGCGAGGAGCTCCACCTTTACGGCCGCAATCGCTGCACGGTCAGGATTGAATATGCGGAAGGCTCGCTGCGTCCCGAGGAGGGGGCCGTGTATCGCACCGCCGCGAGCGACAGCGCCCCTGAGGCGGCGGGTGCCCTAGATCTCCCTGATTACGGCAAGGGGCTTGAGTCCCATTCTCTCGAGGGAATCACGCTGCCGGCCATCGGTGACGATGGCCGCGCCCACAAGGCCGTCTACTGGGGCGAGCGCGTCGCCCTGGCAAAACCTGAAGACGTCTACCGGAAGACATCCGACGGCACCTGGCGCCGGTATGTCCCGATGTGCTGGCTGACTTCAGTGAGCCAGCAGGGCGAATCGATCGGCTCGATTACGGCCAAGCGCGACACCGTCCTGTACATCAAGTGGTCTTTGGCTCAAGCCGACGGCGTCGTCAGCTCGAAATAGGGGTTCCGGCCATAGTGGGCGCGAAAGGATCCAAAGGGCACCGGCTCTGGTGGCTCATTCTGCAGGCTGTCGCCCGCGCAAAAGTGGAACCGGGGGAGCTTCGCGTTCGGCTCCCCCGGTTTTTTCGATCAATAGGTGAAGTAGCCCGGCCGCTTGTCGTGGCTGGGCGTCTTTTTGTCCTCAGCCTTCTTCTCCTCGAGTCTGGCGAGCCCGTCCTTCAATGCCGCGGTGCTAGGCGTATTCTCCGGGGTCTTTTGCCTTAGTGGATAGACTTCGCGCAGGTGTTCCAGTTGGGCGGCATAGCGGACGTTGATGAAGGGCGGGAGACCATCCGTCTCCCTGAACTCGTTATGGTCTGCCGCGATCTGGTCGATGAGGTCGCTCGGGTAGATCTTCGTGGCGCTCGATTCCGTGACCTCGAATTCGGGCCCCTCGTAGGAATCCCATGCGTCGATACGCTCGATATGGTAGAGACGATCTGATTTCGATCGCGATACGGCCATCCACTCCTGGGCGTCGTCCGAGCGCCACTCACTCATGCCGCAGGCAAGGAGGATGCGATCGGAATCGCCGGTCGCGTCGAGGCCATACCCGAGGTCAGGGAAGTGGACCTGGTGGTTGAAGAACAGGCTCCAGTCGGCGCACGACTTGATGGCGGCGACTAATTCGGTCAGCTCTAACCTGGAGATTGAGAGATCCAGCTTTGAGGAGGGAACCTCGCCCCTTCTGGACCAATAGTAATCGTGCTTTTCGCTGGCTCTGTCCAGGTTCATCCTAATTCTCTCGGCATCCAAGTCGGTGAGGAAGATAGAAGTCTTACCCAAATGCGCTCTCGGCACCTTCTTGCCATCGAAGTCTGCATACCGGTCGACGGTTATCCTGTTGGAATGTCTGACCTCGTCAATGAAGTCGGCGACGTACACGATGGGCAGGACGGTGAACGTATCTGCGTTGCCCCCATTTTTCATGCGAGACTCCTTGCAAAGGCTGACAACGGCGTCTCGATATGAGAGCAACTCCCGCCGCCAGCGCGGTGTAGCAGCCTTGCGGATCTGCTCGACGACTTGCTTGGGCATCTTGCGCGGGTCGGCGAGCAGGAATGGGTCGCTGTAGGCGAAGCTCTTGCCGACCGCGAGCTCTTTATACCCGGTGGCAGTAAATAAGGACTCAAATGCCGCCCTTGGCCAGTTGTCGGGTCCTCCGAACATGGCGTTCAGACGCTTCGAGCAGTCGATGAGGGCGAAGTTTAGATATGCCTCCGTCGGCTTTTCACCGTGTGTATAGACCCCGGAAATTCGAGTCATGCGCTCAGCCAGCTCATTGACGACCATGTTCTTGCGGTCACGCGGCCAATCGGCAGGGGAGAGCCAAGTGCCAGCAACGATTTCATCGGGTGTGCCGTAGGGGGCGAAACGGCCCAGGAAGGCACCATCCCGGCCATTTGGGATTAACGGTGTATCTATCTGGCGTGCGACACCGGGTCCCTCCACAACACCGACATCAATCGGATCGGCGCAAAGACGGCAGCTGAGTAAAGCGCCGTCCCTTTTTGCGCAATAGTAGAACAGACCCCGCTCCTCAATGAAGTCAAGGGTCACCTCGCATCCTTCGACCTCTCCGCTCCATACCCTCTCATACATGCCGACCACGACTTTCATTATTCTGCGACTGATCTACCCTTGCATTCTGGTCGAGTTTCGCCAGGCCCTCCTTGAGCGCGGCGGTCCCGGGAACCGTCTTGCTGCGGCCACCCTCAAGGGAGTGCCCCTTGAGTATTCTGTCCGGATCGCACGCATAGCGGGCGTTGACGAACGTTTCCGGTTCGCCCGTCATCATCATCGGCATGGTGCGCATATCCGGTAAATACTCCGATGGGAACGATGCGAAGGCGGCATCCATTTGCCTGCTGCTCTGCTCGGAGCTCATGAGAGCCCTATTGAGAAGTTTTGGAGCTTGGTACAGCTCGACATGGTAGACCCTCTCGGATTTAGACCATGAGACTGCCCTCCATGAGCACTCCCCGTGAGCTATTCCGTGACCATCAACGTTGTCATGCTCGTGGATCACCTCTGCACAGATGAGCACCCTGTCCGCGTCGCCGTCTATGTCGACACCGTATTCCCCATCGAGGAACTCGCCCTCCCAGTTCGCGTAGAAAAGGCCGTTAAGGCTGTTTTCGATATAGTCGTGAAGCTCTTCGAGGGGGAGTTTTCCCAAGGCGTGTCCATCGAAAGAGCCGTCCCAGACTTTTAGCACTCCGAGTTGGCTCCTGTACCAACCGGCGGACTTAAGGTCGAGCTGTACGTCGCCCAAGTCCACGGTGCTCATCCCGAACGAGTCGAAGTTGGCGGCAAGCGATAGGGTCACGGTGTCACCTTCGGACAGCTCGCGGATGAACTGCGCCACATCGACACTGGGAATTACGCCGAAGCATCGGTTCTGCCAGTCCGGTTCTACAACCAGGCTATCGGAAGTGGCTTTCTGGAAGAGTGCGTACACCGCATCGCGATAGTCCACGACCCTGCCCGCCAATGCACTTCCCTTGCTGATAATGGCGGCAGAGAACTCCGGGGGAAGCATGTGGCCGTCGAGTCCCGCGTCATGGTATTCATTTCCGGGCATGGTTCCGCGGGGGTAATCAAGCAGGGCATCGACAGCGCTCCGTGGCCAGCGGGACGGATCTCCATACATGCTGTTCAGAAGCCTTGAGCACTCCTTGACGGCCGCCCGGTAGGACTTGACCTCATCGCCGGAAGACACGATGTTGAGCATCCTAGTTTCGAGGTCCCCCGCCGTCGCCGCCTTTCGCGCCTCCGGCCAATCCCTGGGGGTACGCCACGTGCCGGCGACTATCTGGTCGGGAGACGAGAAGGGGGCGAATCGACCCTGCATCTCCAGAGGGGGGCCCGGGATAAGTGGCATCCCGCCAAGGTCCAGCACAATTCGGTCGCCCGGCTCATCCATGAATCCGGAGATTACGGGGTCTGCACACTCATGACTCTCGACGGTCTCCCCGTTCAGCGCGCCGGTGCACCGGAACAGCCCGGTGGACTCATCGAATTCAAGGGTGAGGTCCCACTCGGTACCGTCCAGGCCGGGTGCCGCGCCTTCCCACACTTTCTCATACATTGCAGTCTGCCCTTTCTATCACTAATGCCCGAACTTTGGTCCGCAGCCGTTTGCTCTCGGGTCTTGTTGGCGTCGCGGGACTCCCGCCGCCTCCATTCCTACCCCATGGCCAACCGATTTCCCTGGAACGACCGCGACAGAGCGAAGCTGTTCGCTCTTGAGCTCACGTGCGTTGGCGTAAGCGGCCATGTTGTAGGCGTTTTCCTGGCGCACCATCTCCCGCTCGATTTCTGCGGCAACGAGCGCCCTGTCCGAATACGGGTCGAACGCGGTGGCACAGGAGACGAGTCTGGATAGAGCCGAGGGGCCATCGATAAAGGTCAGTGGGACCGAGTAGCGCTCCCTGCACCACCTCGCAGCGACGGCGCGCGTAAGGCTCTCGCGCCACCCCGCGCCCTCTGCGACGGTAAATGAGTTAAGGGAACGGAATCCGTTCTCGCGCATGATGTCGTTGAGGTCGTCGGTCTCGATATAGCCGTCCTGCCCGGCGATGGGGTCATAGATGTCGTAGGCGTCCTGCAATACCTGCCAGGCCCCGTTGCCGATGGGCCAAGCCATCGCGAAATCGGTCGTCGTCCCGTTCATCGCCTGGAACCCGAGGCCGTGGACCGTGAAGCTACCGCACCATGTGAGGCCGTAGCGGGCGCCATCGTCTGCACCGGGCCTTACCGACGGGCCGTCATCCATGTCCCTCAGCCAATCCGGAAGCATGCTCGGGTCAAGCTCCTCGGCCATATCTCTCCCTCCGTTCGATCTTTCGATGTTCCAATCATCGTTTCGGAGGCAGCCGGGCGGGCGGCTATGAACAAGTGTTCCTAGCCAGGTGTCACCTTATGGCACCAAGTGGGAGAGTGGCGGCGTTTACCGAATTCTATGCTTGAAGCGTATGTTTTCAACGGAAGGGAACGCTATGGATACATCCGATGTCTATACCAAGGTATTCCAGTCGCTCATGCCGCTAATTCAGATTGCCATCGTGCTTTGGGCGGCAGAGACGATTCTGACGATGCTAATAAAGGAGCATCGCAAGTCCAAGAAGAAGAAAGAGCGGGAGAAGCGTCGCCTCGAGTACCAGGACCGGCGTATGGCCAACGATGAGGAACACGCGAAGGTCACGCGCGCGATGCGCTATGACGTGCTGCGTCGAGACGGCTTCAGGTGCGTCAAGTGCGGACGGGGTCGCGAGGACGGGGTGAAGCTCCACGTCGACCATATCAAGCCAGTCTCACGCGGGGGAAAGTCCGTAATGGGCAACCTGCAGACGCTCTGCGAGGACTGCAATTGCGGGAAGGGGAACAAGTACGAGGAGTAACGCATCTGATAGCAAACCCTCTAAGTATCCTTCTCATCGTTAACCACCGTCACACGGCGAGTGCCGACTGCATCGAGATGCGAGCCGATGAATACTTTGCAGTCGGGCTCGAGCTCAAAGCCGCCGTCTTCATAGGGAGCGGCCATGCGCTCGAGGTCGGCATCGGTGAGACCGTGCTTCGCCATAAAATCGTTTACGTTCATACCAATCACCTCTCCAAGCCGAGTTCCCTGAGCGTCTTACCGCTCGGTGGGGTCATCCCGCGTCACAAATCGAAACAATCATCCACGGAATCATCGATGCGCCAAACTCGATGGGCATGTCGTACTAGCCCGATGACCAGAGAGCCTACTGTTCTTCATGCCGCTGCCGCTCGATCCATTTTTGGACGGCGAGGCAGGCGAGGGCATTGGCTAGGCTTGAACTCATACCGTCCGGCCGGTCGTAGCCGATATGATCGGCCACATCTGTCAGCTCAATGTGTGCGAGGCGATCGTAGCTACGATTCGTCACGCCGAGCCATAGACAATATTCATACATCGTGTCTGTGACCCTGGCACCTGAGACGGGCGCAGCGTCGTTGTGTCCTAGGAACCTCATGACGTGTCGGGCGTTGTAGACGATAACCTCGTCGGCGCCCCAGATGATCTCCCTGATCTTTACCTGGTCGTCGAAAAAGGAGGGGAGGTCTATCTGGTTGTCGGGGGCCACCCCGTTGACCACAGATGCCGCCTGCCACAGCTCCCTGCGACTTGGCCTGTATTTCCCCTCATGGACCACGTTTCCCGCCCAGTCCACGATCGCGATGGCCACGATCTCATCTCCAACGGGGTTGGGCCCCGTCGTTCCGAGGTCCAGGCAGACAACCTTCGGGGCCCGCGCCTCGAAATAGCCCGTCATCATGCCGTCGAGCCGGCGGCGCAGCACCGGATTCTTTCTGAACGAGCGCGCAAGAAGCTCGATCTCGTCGGCCGATCCGGTTACGTGCACGCATGCCATACGCCGTTCCTCTCATTAGTCGGTGATCTCTCCGTTAGCCGCCCCGACTCTATCACAGCGCCGGATAGGCCTTTTGTGACGCCTGCGACCAAGAGGTCATTAAATCTTGTCGAACATATGTTGTACGGCCGCGTACGTAGTGGTCTATCTGCGTTTTTCAATGTCACCATTTGTCACCCCTTGGCACCAAATTACTTTCTGTTGATGCATTTCGCGGGGCAAAATCTTATTTGGGGGTGGAGGTCCATCCCCATCGTGTCGACGGGGGCTGAAGACTCGAACCCCCAACCGAAAGGAGTGCATCATGGATTCTGGAACCATGAACGCCATGGCCACGTATCTCGCGGCCAAGACCTACAATGTCCGTCGTGCAGCTGACGAGAAGTTCGGTGCCGTGCTCTCCACCGAGATGATCATCCTCATCGGCCTGCTTGCCCTCGCACTTGTCTCCGTGCTTTCGATTTATTCCGGCAAGCTCCGCGATGTCATCACGATGGCGACCGATGTCGTCGGCAAGATCGGCACCAACGGCTACTCGCTCACGTAATATAGCCCGATTTGCCTTCCCCTTTTGGCCCCGTCCCGGAATCAGCCTGGGACGGGGTTTCTTTTCGCCTAGCCCCTTCGTAGCGTTTTCGCTACGGTTGGGCCCTTTGCCCATTCGGCTCGAAGTCGAGATGCCCGGAACCCGGCTTTCCCGCGACAACCGGAATCGTTATCGGGAACGCCCCGACGTCAGTCTATAATTGAATAAAACCCTCCAATGCCGGGAAAGGCCCGGCCTCATGCCTTCTTGCAGAGGGGGAGGGGTAACTGTGAACAGTTTCCAAATGAATAGCGTGCACCTGACCGAGGCCGGCAGCGGCGCGGTCGAGCGCTGCCGGGACTCCAGGGGCCAGATGCACGTGCGCAACCAGGTCGGAAAGCTCCGCATCGACTCCGAGACCGGCGCCACCGAGATGGAGGTGTCGCGCGGTCTCAGCGATGCCGTCTACGTGGATGTGGCGACCGGCGACATGATCCACGAGAACACGGTGGGCAGCATCCGCTTCCGCACCGACTCGACCGGTACCGTCATGGAGCACCTGCTCTAGATGCCTATGGAATGTCGGAATAAAGAAAAAGCCCCATACGGGGCGGCCTGTTAAGGCAGTTTGTGGCTTTTAAGCCGTATTTCGACTTAGGTACTGCGCTTCGAGCAGCAACTCACAATCCCTTTATATCACACAGGAGAACTCATGGCTAGGAAACTTAAAAACATCAACGGCCCGTGGTATGCCGGAATCGACCTCGACGGCACGAGCGTCGGGTTCGTGGCCACAGACGAGTACGGGGAGGTCCTCTACCACAAGGGCCAGCCCGTGATGGGCGCACGCTGCTTCAAGGAGGCGCTCCACGCCTCCGAGGCCCGTATGCCGCGCACGGCGAGGCGCAGACTCCAGCGCGCACGCGGCAGGGAGCGCGAGATGGAGCGCGTGTTCGCGCCGGCGATCGCGCCCACGGATCCGGATTTCTTCGTCAGGCGCAGGATGTCCTACAGACTCATGCGCGAGGATATCGCGGCAGACCCCGCCGCCGCCGCATGGAAGGGGCTTCTCGACGGCTATCCCACCCTCGCGCACCTCGACGTCGACCTCATGGAATCAGATACCCCCGCGACCCGAGGCTCATCTTCTGGGCCGTCGCCAACCACGTCGTACGACGCGGCCATTTCCTCATGGAGGGCCACGACGTGACGTCCGCCAACTCAGACCCCTCCGCTCAGGTCGAGGCCCTCGTGCGCGAGCTCGACGCCCTGGGGGAGGCCTGCGGCGAGGCTATCGAGCTCGACGGCGGCGCGCTTGCCGATATGGGCGGCTCCTGGACGACCCGTGAGCTCCAGAAGGCCGTGTCCGGCGCCGTGTCGGTGACGGGCGACGATATCGACGCCAAGATCGCCCGCGCGCAGGCAAAGGCGCTGGGCGACCTCGTAGCCGGCTACAAGGCGAACATGGACGCCTTCGCGCTCGAGGGCGAGCAGATCGGCAAGGTTTCCGTGTCCGACGCCGAAGCGCTCGACGAGTTCCTCGCCAACTGCCCCGACCGCCTCGCCCCGACCATCGAGGCCGCTAGGGGTCTCTACTCGGCATGGCGTCTACAGGGCCTTCTCTCCTTCGCGCCCGGAAAGACCCTCTCGCACAACCAGGTTGTCCAGTACGAGGTGTACGGGCGCCAGCTGCGCACCCTGAAGGACCTCGCGCTGAAATATATCGTCCGCGCGGATTCCGCAGACGGCCCCGACGTGGACGGCCTCGCCCTCTACAGGGACTTCTTCGGCGGCCCCAAGAGGTCGGGGCGCGGGGGGTACGACAAGGTGCTCGTGAAAAAGCACGACGGCGCCAAGAGGAACATGGGCTATACGGCCTACGACCTCAACGTGATTCCCTACGAGGAGTTCAAGAAGAGGGTCGAGAGGCTCTTCAAGGGAACGGATGCCGTAAAGGACCCTGCCTACGCCGATATGGTCGCCGCGCTCGGCGAGCACAGGTTCCTGCGCCGTATACACACCACTGACAACAACGCGATTCCCTACCAGCTCCACGCGGAGGTCGTGGGCCGCATCATCGACGCCCAGGGTGGCTTCTACCCTTGGCTCAGGGACGCAGCCCCCCATATCCTGAAGGTGCTGACCTCGAGGATCCCCTACTACGTAGGGCCCCTGGACTCCTCGGCCGCACCCGTGGACGCCCACGGCAAGGCGAGGTTCGCGTGGTCGCGCCGTCTACCCGGCCATGAGCGCGCCTTCGTCGCGCCCTGGAACTACGAGGAGCATATCGATACCGATGCGGCCGCAGAGGCCTTCATCCGGCGCATGACGGGCAAGTGCACCTATCTGGTGGATGAGGACGTGCTCCCGGCGAACTCCCTCATCTACGAGCGTTTCCGGTTCCTGAACGAGCTGGCGGGCATCCGCTACACCGAGGACGGCCAGGACTGGCTGCCGCTCGATGCCGCGATGAGGCGCTCTGTTGTCGAGGCCGCATCGGACGGGTCGGTCATGACCCTCAACCGGATTGAGAACATCCTCTCGCGCGACTTCACGATGGCTCACCCCCACGTCAAGGGCGTATCCGACGCCAAGAGGATGACGTCGCGCCTGTCCGTATCGGCCTGGATGGCAAATCTTCTCGGCGTGAAGACACTCACTGCGGCCCAGAAGTCCATGGCAGAGGACCTTATCCTTTGGAATACCGTGTTCGAGGAGCGCTCCATCCTGAAGCGCAAGATCGCCAAGGAATACGGGGAAGTCCTTGACGAGGATGCGATCGACGCCTTCTGCGCGAAGCGCCTCAAGGGCTGGGGCCAGCTCTCCGAGCGCCTGCTCACGGGCGTGTGGGCCGATACCGCGCGCGGCGACATGTGCATCATGGACGTCCTCGAGCAGGGAGCGCCCTACGGCAGGTTCCGAGGCACGTCCATGAACCTGATGCAGGCCTTAAGCGACACCGAGCTCGGCTTCCGCGCGAAGATCGACGAGATCAATGCCGCCGCGCTTGAAAAGGCAGGAGAGCTCGGCATCGACGCCCTGCCCGGGTCCCCCGCACTCCGACGCGGCGTGTCGCAGGCCATGAAGGTCATCGAGGACATGACTTCGGTGGCAGGTTGTGCCCCGGCCAAGGTCTACGTCGAGGTCACGAGGACCGCATCGAACAAGCTGAAGGGCAGGAGGTCGCAAAGCCGCGCCCAGGAGATCGAGGCCGCTCTAAAGGCGCTTGACGAGGACGCGCGCCGCGACCTGGATGCCGCCAGGCTCCTACGCGAACTGGGGATGTTCGACGAGAAGGAGATCAACGAGCGTCTGTACCTTTATTTCAAGCAGGCGGGAAAGAGCCTCTACTCCGGCAGGCCCATCGATATCGCGCGCATCGCATCAGCCGACTACTGCGTCGACCGCATCCTGCCCAGGTCGGTGCGCAAGGACGAATCACTCGACAACAAGGTACTGGTCTTGTACGCCGAGAGCCTTGATAAGAAGGAGTCCATCCTCGTGCCCCAGCCCGTCCAGAGGAAGATGGCGCCGTTCTGGATGCACCTACGCCGCGTGGGCCTCATGACCGAGCGCAAGCTCAACGCGCTCATGAGGACGCAGATCTCGGAGAGGATGCTGAAGTCAATCGTCGGGCGCCAGCTGACCGAGACGAGCCAGGAGTGCAAGCTCATCGCCGCGGTCCTCGAGGCCACCTACGCGGGCGTCAAGGTCGTGCCCGTTAAGGCCGGCGTCGCCAGTTCGGTCAGGAGACGTGCGGGCATCCCGAGAAGCCGCAAGGCCAACCGCTACTACCACGCCCACGATGCCCTGATCGCCCTCACGACCGGCAGGTTCATCGAGACGAGGGCGCCCATGTGGTCGAACAACAGAGCCTTCTACGAGCGCACCATGCGCGATATCGAGGCACAGGAGCGCCGGGGCGGTGCCGACCCCGAACTCGACTTCTTCTCAGGCGGGTTCTTCCGCGACCTCGTGGACTATGACACGGCCGAGGTGCTGTGGGATTCCGATTTCGAGCGCGAGAGGCTCGTCCGCGCCTGCTCCTGGAAGAACCTACGCGTAACTTTTGCCCCCTATGAGGAGGGCGGGGCCTTCTGGAAGCAGACCGTCTACTCCCCGCGCGACTCGAAGACGAAGCTCATTCCCGTGAAGGGAGACCGTGACGCGGCCCTGTTCGGCGGCTACTCCGCCCAGACGTTCGCCTACTTCATGATCTACGAGAGCGAGGGCAAGAAGGGCAACCTATTCAGGTTCGCCCCAGTGCCCACTTCCATCGCGTCCAAGGCCACCGATTCGCTCACCGAGCTCTATGCGCGCTCGCTATGCCGCGAATCAGGCGAGAGGTTCATCCGCGTCGTGCGCGACAGGATCCTTAAGGAGACCGTGTACGAGGCATACGGGGAGCGTTTCAGGATAAAGGGACAGAAGACCGCCGGCCCCGTGCGCCAACTTGCCCTCGATACGTCTGATACCCGACTGCTCAGGATCGTCGAGCGCATGGTCGACGGCGAGCAGCCGAGCCCCAGGCGCGATCTCGAGTCCGATGCCCAGGTCCTCTGCCGGCTGTGGGCGCGCCTTCTCGAACTGGCCCCGGCAAACTTCCCCCGCGTCTCTAAGGTGCTCAAGCTGGGCGCCCTGAAGACGCCGGAGGAGGTATTCTCCGATGCGGAAGCAGACGATATCGCCAAGACTGTCCGAGCGGTAGCGGAATCCGAGGTCCAGGTCGTGGAACTCCTATCCGGCATCAGGGGCACCGCCGACGTGAGGTCCCTCGGCGGCAGTGCGTTCGCGGGCACACTCTCGATGACCTTCGATAAGATCATCAACGACCCCAAGGCGGGCTTCGCCATCGTGGACATCTCCGCGGCGGGCCTTCACGAGAGGGTTTCCACTCTTGGGTAAGACGCTCTTTATAGAGAACGCCCGGAAACTGCGCTATGAGGCTGGGTGGGTCGCCGTTCACCGCGACGGCGACCCCCGCCCCGTTCTGTTACGGGCCGACGAGCTCGACTGCATCGTTATCGACGGGAAGGCCGCGTTCATATCGACCTACCTGATCGATGAGCTCGCGGCAAGGGGCTGCAGCGTCATCCTCACCGATAGCCGGCATATGCCGGCATCAATCCTGATGCCGCTAACGGCGGCTACGATCGACACGAACGGCAAGGTCCTTACGCAGATGTCCTGGGGCGCCTGGCCGCGCAAGATGCTGTGGAAGAGAATCATCGAGTGCAAGTTGGATAACCAGACCTCCGTCCTCAAGGGATCGGACCATGAAGGGGATGCCGAGCTGCTCGCTTCCTATGCGGGAGAGGTCCGCGCCGACGACTCGACCGGGCGCGAGGCGGCAGGGGCCCGCCGCTATTTCCAAGCGCTGTTCGGTACCGCTTTCGTCAGGGCACCGCACGCGGACGCGACCAATAACGCCCTCGACTACGGCTATTCCATCCTTCTCTCGCATACGGCGTGTAGGATCGCGGCGAAGGGCTACCTCAACCAGGTGGGAATCCACCATCACTCCAAGACGAACCCCTACAACCTCGCCTGCGACCTCATGGAGCCGTTCAGGCCCCTGATCGACCGGAAGGTCGAGCTGGAGCGTCCCTGCGAGCTCACGCCGTCCGTGAAGAGGCTCCTTGCGTCCACACTCGCCGACAGGATCCCCTATGGCCATGGGAGCTACCGGGTGTCGGACGCCATCGACCTTTGGGTCGACGGGTGCCTTCGGGTGATGGAAGGGACTGGCGATGCGGATGGGATTTCGACGCCCGGAATGCCTTGATGGGGAGCGGGGGAGGATAAGGTTCATGAGGATAATCGTCATGTACGACCTTCCCGTGGCCGAGGCGCAGGACCGCCATGAGTACTCGAAGTTCAGGCAGTTTCTTGTCAGGGACGGCTATACGAGGCTGCAGAATTCCGTCTACACCCGCCTGGCGGTGGACACCAAGAACGCCGAGGCCGCGATCGCGAGACTCAGGGCCAACCTTCCAGAAGCCGGGCTGGTGCAGGTGCTCAGGGTATCCGAGGTTTCCTTCTGCTCGATGCTCACGCTGTGCGGTAGCCCATCTGACGAGGGGCATCTTGTTACCGGAGAGGACTTTATCGTCTTATGATCATCAAGCTTGAAACGATAGGGGAGACAATCGATTTACCGGATGGGCTCGGGGTCATTTCCTTCGATGATTTCGACGGGCTATCGCGATGCGCCACGTCGCTTTTGGGGGAAGGGGAGCCTGGAATCGCCCTATACCGCGGGGAGAGAAAGATCAAGCCGAAGGGCATCCTCCTTATCGACAGCCTGATCGAGCTTCCATTCGAAGACCGGAGGCTTGTCGGCGCCTACGCGTCGAGGATGGCTGCCGAGGTCGAGGCCTATGAGCCCCTGGCGACCAAGGCAAATGAGATCAGGATGTTTGTCGACGAGCTGATTGCAGAGTTGGGGGCTTCGCTTCGAACGGATCCGATAGGGGACACGGAGCGGGATATCAAATCGTTCGCCAAATGGTTTTCGCTGACACCGCGCCGTGAGCCGGGCAGTACCCTGCTCAGGAGATTCCTCTCTTTCATGGATTACGTTTGCGACACGGGTCTGAGTCCGTCAATTGCCGTAATCGGCCTTATCGACAAACTCAATCCGGCTGATGTTTTGGAGATAACCCGAAAGGCGCGGCATGAGGGTCTGGAACTGCTGTTCCTCGAATATCGGGAGGTGAACGCAACCGATCCCGAGATTCCGGTGTGGCATATAGACAGAGACGGGGTTCTCTTCTCCCGCACCGCTTAAACCGCTAAACTGGTGTGAGCACCTTGAAATCTCAAATAAGGCTTATTGCTTGACAGCCCGGTTGTCCGATGATCCGGTGGCTGTCAGGTTTTTCCAGAACTCACACAACCATCCTGTTTCCGGGCGGAAATAGGATGGTTTCCTAAAATCGTCGGAACCTTTTCTTTCTTTAAATCAACTTTTCAGCTTCAGTAGCTGCTCTTATGCGGCGCTTGCCAGCCGATGCCGATTCTCCAGCTTCGCAGGTACCGCGCTTCGAGCAGTTACTTGCCTGCATGGAGTTCAACCGACTCCATGCCGCCGCTTCGCAGGTACCGCGCTTCGAGCAGTTACTTGCCGGAGCAGCTCCCGCCCCGTAACACATACACGCTTCGCAGGTACCGCGCTTCGAGCAGTTACTTGCCGACCACGCATAACAAATCAATAATCAATAAGCTTCGCAGGTACCGCGCTTCGAGCAGTTACTTGCCAAAAATGATAGAGCAGACCCGAGCGACGCGGCTTCGCAGGTACCGCGCTTCGAGCAGTTACTTGCCCGAGATGGCGATGACTCGCATCTACTATGGGCTTCGCAGGTACCGCGCTTCGAGCAGTTACTTGCCTACAGCAAACGAGTTTACTGCTAACAATGGGCTTCGCAGGTACCGCGCTTCGAGCAGTTACTTGCCGTAGCCCGCAGAGGTCGGGCCGCATCTACGGCTTCGCAGGTACCGCGCTTCGAGCAGTTACTTGCCGGATGCCCTACTGGGCATACAGGACGTATTGCTTCGCAGGTACCGCGCTTCGAGCAGTTACTTGCCCGCACAAACCTCCGCTCCGCTCCGGTTGGTGCTTCGCAGGTACCGCGCTTCGAGCAGTTACTTGCCCCGTAGGGTGCGATTGTGAAGGGTTGGTATGCTTCGCAGGTACCGCGCTTCGAGCAGTTACTTGCCAAGTATCCAACAGGAAGATGTTCGGTTTGCTCTTCGCAGGTACCGCGCTTCGAGCAGCTACTTGCCTGAACAATTGCACCATAGGAGGAATTGGGAATTTCACAGGTACTGTGCTCGGAGCAGACACCTAGCGATCGCGCTCGTTAATATACGTGCGATGGCGCTTCGCAGGTACCGCTCTTCGAGCAGTTACTTGCCGGGCTATGTTCCATTGGAACGCTCCATATGCTTCGTAGGTACCGCGCTTAGAGCAGTTACTTACCACTGAAACCACTTTTCTTAAATCTCTTAATACTTTGCAGGAACTATGCTTCAAGCAGTTGCTTGCCAGGGCCCACCGTCTGTACGGTATGGTTGCTGACTCGCAGGTAGTGCGCTTCGAGCAGCTACTTACCCCTCCAGATGGGCCCGCTTCTCACCCGTGAGCTTCGTAGGTATCGCGTTTTTAGCACTCACCTCCCGCTGTCAAGAGATTCAGAAGGTGCTTGTGGGTCCCGAGAAAAAGACACGTCAAGCATCGCCATACCCAACTTTAGCGTTTGCAGAATCATGCGCTTCATAGACACCTCACTTCGAGCAGCCGCTTGCTCGGAGCTCCTTAACTCGAGAGGGGTATACTTCGCAGGAAATGCACTCCGAGCAGCCGCTTACCGGAACAGCCCCCAGCTTATTTAGCACATACGCGGCAATAGCACAGCGCTTCGAGCAGTTACTAACTGCATGTCAATGCGGTTTGTCTGCTCGATGGGTTTCGTAGGCAACTCACTTCAATTTGCTTCTTGTCTTCTCCCGCCCTTGACGGAAAGCGACATGAGCTTCATAGGCATCGCGCTTCGAGTAGCTGCTTACCATTTTTCCGAAAAGGAAGATGACGGGATGCACTTCGCCGAGACCGCGCCTCGAGCAGTATCCTTCCTCAGGTGTATGGCTTTGACTATCTGGTGATGTTTCGCAAGTACTGTATTTCGTACGGCAATTTTATCTGCCTGACGTTAGCCCCTGAACAGCTGTTACTTCGGATGCACCTTTATCGAGCGACTATCCACCATACGCATCGCGATTGAGCCGCCAACTGACCGCAGGCGTCCTCAGGACGGAGGCTCCGCAGTTTTGTAGGTGTCCATGGTGCGGTCCAAACCGCATAGGTTGCGTTTCGATATATACCTGTCACCACGTGGCACCAAATAGGCCTTATTTTGAGTAAACACGACTACAGAATTAAATATGAGTTCCCATGCCTGTATCGAGGAGGCTCCCGTGTCTTTTGGCGTCAGATTGGCGACCATATTAGCCGTCGGCTGCGGCTTTTGGTGCGCCTCCCATCTTTATCAGCGTTGGCGCTACGCCGCGCTGGAGCATGAGGACAAGGCCATGCTCCAGGCACGACCCGGGGACGCCGATAGGGACAAATGGATAGACGCCGTGAAGAGGGAGGCAGTTAACTACGGTGTCAGCCCCTCGACGCTCATTTCCCTGGGGAGTAAAGGAGGTATCGGCGCGGAGTTATCCATGCTTGGCGACACCGGAGCATACGTTCGCCACCATAACCCTCCCTTGGCCTCAGAAATCGCCCTTGTCTACCCTTACCTGTTTGCCTCATGGGTGGGAACGCTCATCTCGGTTCCCTACGCAGTCTTGCTGGCGACCTCTGTGGCGCTTGGGCAGGAGGACATGAGATTCAGGATTGCACCGATGCCCATGCTAATCCTCTTTGCGGCCTCGGGCGCCGTGTCGTCCCCCTGGGGACCATATACGTGGGCGATAATCACCGTTCCCTGCGCCGCCGTATTCGCGTTGATTTCATTTGCCATGAAGCGTATCGGGGGCATCTCCTGGCACGCCGGCGACTATCTCACATTTGCCATCGCCCTCATGGCCGTGTTGTCCGTCGGAACGGTGTTCGAGTTTCTCGCTATCCACCTTCTATGCGCGTGCGCTCTTGAGCTTGCCATCAGGTTCATTCCCGTCTGTGCGCGCCTCAAAGACAACGTCCCCTATAACGCCGTGCTGTCGGTAAGTCTGGTCGGGGCGACGCTAATCGCAATCTTGAAAGGTAATCTGCTATGAGGTCAAGACCAACAGAACTAAGGGCGGTCATGGTGACCCAGCTCGTCCTTCTACTCCCCATCATGATCGCAATGCTCGCACTCGTCGTGGATTGCGCGAACCTGAGCCGATGCAAGGCCCTCGCATCGGCGGCCGCATCTGAGGGGGCGCGCTACGCCGCGGCGAACCCCGATAGGAATGATTCTGAAGTCGAATCCTACGTAAGGGGCGCTATCGGTCTCGATGGCAGCTGCACTGTGGATATCGAGCGCGGCGCGCTTTCGTCCAAAGACGTGAAGCTAAGAGTTGGGGACAAGTCCAGGGACTCCTCAATAGAGCGCAAGTCCGTCACGGTCAATGTCCAGATTCCATGCCGTCGCGTATTCACCCTGGCCGTCTTCGATGGTATTGCGGAAATTGAGCCCGAGTCATCCTCGGCAACGGCAATCTCATCGGAGGTCATGTGATGGTGCGTAACAGAAGGTCGCTCGAGGCGCTCATCTCCACTGAATTCATTTTCGTATTCCCGATAGCGCTCACCGTCGTCCTCGCCATAATGGGCTTCGGGTTCACGGGCTACCAGCGAGCCAGGATTGATTACTCCCTCGCACATCTCGCGGACCGACTTCCCGCAGGCTGGGATTCTATGGACGCCGACACGCTCGTGAAGAAGCTCGTATGCGCATCGGCCGACATTGACCCAAGCTACCTCACGGTAAAGAACGCCTCGGTCAACATCGATTCCGATGAGAACCTCGGCCATGGAAACGCCGTCGCAGGTGATTTGGGCACCGAGAACCTCAGGACCGAGGACAGGACCGTAACGGTGTCGGCTGAAATCACGTACGACTACCCGGCGCCCTACAACGTGTTCGGAAAGAGATCCGACCGAAACATCACGCGTTCCTACATCAGCTATTCCGACTGGGAGGTCATCTAGATGAAGTGCCACGCACTCAGGGGAGGGGGAGCCCGCGCGCAGCTCACATCCTTTTTCGTCGTGATGCTCATCCCCCTATCCCTCCTCATAGCGCTCGCCGTAGACCTGGGAGGAGCGCTCGCATATAGGACCTGGCAGGGATCGCTTCTCGAGAGCACGAGACAGTCTTGCTTCGGTGAGGCCAATGCCGTCAAATACGCCGAGAACCCTGGGGATGAGGCGCGCTCCGAGGTTCTCGAGATGCTCAAGGCCAACGGTTACACCGGAAAGGCCACGGTCTATTACGTAGAGGCCCCTGAAAGCCTTTGCGGGGCAGCCGATCGCTACGCCGGCGTCTATGTGGTCCTTGAGGGGACCTGGCCGTCGGCTTTCGCGCGATTTGCCGGCATAGATGAGCTCAAGGTGCGCTCGGACGCCGTCTGGACCCTACATCCCTATTCGTCCACGACGGTATGGCGGCCGGCCGACACCGGTAACGGCTGGTGCGAGTACACGATCGACAAGGAGGGTATCGTTTCGACGAAAACGGGGGCATGCTCACTCGACGATGCGCCCGAAATTCTCTCCAAGGCCGTGAGGGACATGCTTCCCTGATCGACGGGCGGCAACCGTCATCCAACACGCTAAAGCGCGCAATATTGTCACCCAATGGCACCAAATCGCCCTGCGCAGACGGCCGCGCGGGGCGATTCTTTATATGTCGGAATAGCACGGCAGGCCGAAGAGCCCTCGAGCCCGAGGTGCGACCCGATGCGTCAGAGACTGGTCTGCTCAACCAAAAAGGCTTTCGAGATGGTTTGTGCGGCGGCAGAGAAAGTGCGGCCAGTATCACCTGGCACTGGAGAGCGAACCATTTTCCACCGCTCGCGTTTAAGGGACTCCTAGGTCCCAGGAAGGAATCTTGAAGATGAAAAAACGGACCCAGGAGGAAATAAGGGCAGAAATCGCCCAAGTCGAGTCGGAAATGCGCACGGCCATCGACTCCGGGCGCATGCGCAGCGTCGAACGGCTCCGCGGGCGCAAGCAGGCGCTCGGCCATGAGCTGGAGCGCGCAATGGCACAGGAGGCCTCCGCGGGGGCGACGGTATCGGCCCCCGCGGCCCCCGCGCCCGCACAGGGCGGCCAGAGGACCACGTCGAC